>Ga0335081_10001709_pt1 | contig 34916 bp, 30 predicted proteins | sample Lox_Sample_35_FD_206713 | JGI IMG/M metagenome (GOLD analysis project Ga0335081, IMG submission 206713) | Soil microbial communities from Loxahatchee National Wildlife Refuge, Florida, United States - Lox_Sample_3.5 | ecosystem: Environmental > Terrestrial > Soil > Wetlands | place: USA...
GAGATCCTGGAAGGTCTGCTGGCACCGACCTCTGGGCAGGTTTCAATTCTTGGTCACAGCTGGAATGAGAAAGAACGCGAGATGCGGGAGTGGCTCGGCATCTCGTTGCAGGAAACACGGCTCTCCGAGAAGCTGTCGGTGCGGGAAACGATCGACTTGTTCGCCAGCTTTTATCGCGAGCCGCGTTCGACGGATGAAGTGATGCAGCAACTAGAGCTCACCGAGAAGGCGGATGCATGGGTAGGCAAGCTTTCAGGAGGACAGCGGCAGCGGCTTGCGGTCGCAACAGCTCTGGTGTGCAATCCGAAAATTTTATTTCTGGACGAGCCGACAACGGGGCTCGATCCCCAGAGCCGGCGCCAGTTGTGGGACATTATTCGTGTCTTTCAGAAGAATGGCGGCACGGTACTGCTGACCACGCACTACATGGACGAGGCCGAGAGACTTTGCGACCGGCTGGCGATTGTCGATCACGGCCAAATCATCGCGGAAGGTTCGCCGATGGACCTGATCAACCGTTTGGGTGGACATCATGTGGTTGAGTTTTCAGTCAGCGGCAATCATGATGGCGCTGCATTGCCGGCATGGCGTGCGCTGCCGAGCGTGGAGTCGGTGCGCGAGGACGCCGGGCTTATTGCTTTGAACGTCAAGCAGCCGCACCTTACGATCCCGGCGCTGCTTGATGTGATTGAGAAACAAGGTGAACGGTTGCAGCATCTGACTACGCGGCAGGCGAGCCTGGAAGATGTGTTTGTGAATCTGACGGGAAGACACCTGCGGGAAGAATGATGCCTACCCACGGGAGAAAGAATTAATGCAATCGTTGCTGTCGCGTTTGTCAGAGATGCTGGCTCGAAAAAGCAGGGCTCAACGGGCATTACTGGTTTACTTGCGTTTGAGCGACGATGATCACGGCGAGAGTTTGGAATGCGAAGAGCTTTTTCGCTTAGAAGACGAAGTGATGGTAGCACTTGAAGGAGCCGGGGCCGGCGAGTTCGATGGCAATGAAATCGGCGGAGGTTACTTCACTCTCTATATGTACGGGTCAAGCGCAGCTCAGATGTGGGATGCCGTCGCACCCGTTCTAGTGCGCTCTTCCGCGCCTGTTGGATCTTACGTGATCCAGAGATTCGGGGGTCCAGGAGCGGAAGAAAATCGGATCCAGATTGGAACTCCTGCGAGACAAATCTGATGAGCGTTGCAACGGGGACTCCGAAAACGAGCAAAGTGCGACTGGCCGCACCTGCGCGGCAGAACGGCCGCTGGTCGGGCTATTCACATCTGCTGATGGCGCGCATGCTGGAGCTAAAACGCGAACCGGAAGTGGTGTTCTGGGTCTTTATCTTTCCGCTGCTGCTCGCGCTCGGGTTGGGCATTGCCTTCCGCAACAAGCCTGGGAATGCAGCATCCGTTGCCGTCGTTCAATTTGCTGGGTGGCAAGATGCCCAAGACCTGCTGGCTCACTCTCCGCATCCGGATCAAATCAAAGTAAACGTCCTGAATGAGAAGGATGCGCGACAAGGATTCCGGCTTGGCAAGTACGATTTGGTGATCGAACCGGATTCGAGAGGTGGATTCACTTACCTGTACGATCCCGCGCGTCCCGAGAGTGTACTGGCTAAGGCCGAAGTGAATGATGCAATACAGGCGGCAGCGGGGCGCAAGGAGTCTGTCGCAACGACGACCGTTACATCGTCAGAACCCGGGTCTCGATATATCGACTTTTTGATTCCCGGACTGCTTGGGATGAACCTGATGAACTCCGGCATGTGGGGTATCGGGTTTGCCTTGGTCGATATGAGGCAACGGAAGTTGCTGAAACGCTTCGTCGGCACACCAATGCGCCGCTCCGACTTTCTGCTGGCGATGGCTTCCAGCCGGCTGATCCTGATGATCATCGAGGTCGGACTGCTGCTGGTTTTTGGCGTGCTCTTCTTTCACATGCGCGTGCTGGGGTCGGTGGGCGCGATTGCTCTGATTGCAGCGATCGGTTCGCTCACGTTCGGCGGAGTGGGACTTCTCACCGCGAGCCGGGCGCAGAAAATTGAAAGCGTCAGCGGGCTGATCAACTTGGTGATGATGCCGATGTGGATCTTCTCGGGCGTCTTCTTCTCGTACGAACGATTTCCAACCGTGATCCAGCCTTTCATCAAGGCCTTGCCGCTTACGGCGCTCAATGATGCGTTGCGCGCCAGCATTTTGGAAGGCACGCCCATTTTTCATCAATGGCCGCGATTGTTGGTGATGATTGTCTGGGGCGGGGTTTCGTTCGCGCTTGCTTTGAAATGGTTCCGCTGGACTTAGAGACTTCGCGATTGGCAGTGAAAGCATAACCGCTGATTTCGCTGAGACGTCCGCAGAGATCGCTGAGAAAAGGCCTGAAGCATTAACCACAAAGGCCACGAAGGTACACGAAGGAAAACTGCTCGCGCTCGTCCTTTGTGATACTTCGTGTTCTTAGTGGCTTATGTATTTAGATACAAACGGATAGGAGTTCGGCAGCGTTTTCCTTCGCCTCCTCTTGAATTTTCTTTGCGAACTCGGCGGTACTATCTGTGTTGGACTGCCTGCAACACTGATTTATAAGCCTCTGCCTTTGAGGAATTTCCAGCCGATGAGGCATTGCGAGTTGCCATACGTGCCGCCAGCGCTTCGAGCATGTAGCTGTCGTTCTGATAGCCCGACATCTCTTGCAAGGGAATCGGTGACAGCTTCCACATCTCGCGGTCGTCTTCCTGCATTCGCTGCAACCAGCGTGCAAATGCTTCTTGCTGAAAATCTGCGCGCTCGATGATTGCCATCACTGCGCGCGCCAGGCGGTCTTGTTCCCCGTGCGTATAGATCACGTTGGCGATCGCGAGCCGCTGTGAGATGGCATTCAGTATGCGCTCCTGCTCGGGAACTGTTAGGGCCGAATTCTCTGCCAGCGCTTGCAACAAGTCGGCGGTGTGCGCTGTGGCATGAATCCATCCGACTTTCGCTTCGTAGCCTCGCAGATCGCGTTCCGCATTGAGATAACTCAGCGCGTCGGCAAGCAACGCATGATAACGCTCTGCGCCAAGGAATGGCGATTTCACATCGCGAGCCGCAATCTCTGAGAGGCACAACGCAGAAAACGAGCGCTGCAGAACATTGTCATTGCCGGATTCTCCGATGTTCTTTTTCAGATTGCCACGCCATTCCTCTGAGAGTGCGATCAAGTCCTCGTTGGAAAGTTTTCCCGCTCGGATCCAACTGGTGAGAATGCTGTACGCCAGATCATCGCGCAGTTCAGAATCCGATGATGCGAGCAGGCCACTGAGTTCGTGCGCCAGAGCTGAAGCTGATTCTCCATCGGGCACAGCGTAGTGTTGTTGAGCAATACTCTCCCAGAACTGACGGTCATGCGCCGGGGCCGCGATTGCGACGAACGCGATCGATAGAAACAGCAGCAAACGTGGAATCATATGTTTGAGTTGAGCAACGGTTAGACGGATGAGGATAGAAAAAGCTTCGCTTCCCGCTGTCCGTATTCACGGTTGGACGCATGACGTCTAACAGAACTCTCCCGCAGACTGCGTGTCTCTGTGTCTAGGTTGGGATGGGTCACTTCTTTTGCGTACGGGCCACTTCGCGGATTTGATTGAGATATCCGATGTACACGGGAATCGGAATGTCGGGAGAGTCGCCATCGTTCAGAAAGTGCGTGAGGCGGACCTCGATCGGAATGGAGGCTATTACTTCGCGGAAGCGTGCCATCTGCAGGAACTTGACTTTCCAGATTTCGAGCATTAGCGAGCGGAACTCTTCGCTGATGAAGCCCATCTTGCGATCACTCAGATAAATTCCGTCGAAATGTCGCTTTACCAGGGCTGCCCGGATCGGATCATCGGGGGATGAGAACGCATAAATCAGCTGGAAGAGATCCGCGAGATCGCCCCAGAGAACCTTCTCCTCATAAGCCGTGAAGCGGAACTTTTTCTCGTGCCGCTGCTGGACGCTTCGCGCATGGTCCTCGGGAAGTAAGCCTTGACGGCCTAATTCGTCACCAAACCAACGCAGTCGTTCCGCTGCAAGATTGTGGCGCAGGAACTCGATCGCGTAGGCATTCGGAAGATACAAATCCGGATTATTATCGAGTCTCTTGAGCAATGGGTTCCAGTCACTCTTCTGTAAGGCATCCAGCAGTTCGAAGATCTGAGCGATCGTCACATCCGGGTGATATTTCACGGATTGCCAGAAGTGCTCGGTGGTGTCATAGGTTGCACCGAATAGCTCGATTCCTTCATCGATCGGGTACCAGTTGGAAAGGACCCGGCCGGGAATGGATGCAGAAGCGCTCCAGCAATTCAGCGAGTGCTTCCACTTTTCTTGCAGAGTGAGAAAATCGTCGGCGTAACCAGGCGGGAGCGGTTCTTTTATTTTCGCCAGCGCCTGTTGGAGTTCGCGTCTCGTATGCGTGATCAGAACTTCGAGAGGGCGTTCGTCGAGCATAGAGATGAGGCGGCTCTCGACCGCCTCGCGAAGCAGGTCGCTAGCGAGGCGCTGCCGCTTTTGGTCGGGGAAACGGGGGTCGCCCTTCCAACGCTGAGTTTGCGATTCGATGTAAGGAAACGCTTCCGCGAGAGAGTGGAACTCGATGAAAGCATGAATCGCGAATGTGACCGGGTGACCATCTTTCGTAATAACTGTGGATGGCGTCACTAGTTCTTGAAGAGAGAGGGTCTGTGCGGCCAGCGAGATACTTAGAAGTGGAATTGCAGCAAAGAAGATTCGAACTTTCCACCTGATGAAAAGTCCGAATGTGGCCTTAGATGTTCGTCTGCATGGATGAGGTCTTCGGCATTGATCCATTAGAAGATGGAAGAACCAACTGAGAAGATCAGCCCCGCTCAGGCCTCACCCGCTTAACCGGGAGCAACGAATGAGGCCGTCTGCGGTGCTTGCGATAGAATACGCCTACGACTTGGCTTGCTTGGCCTGTTTCCGCACTTTGGCCCAGCGTTGCCGTTGTGCCTCTGCGATCCGCTCACGAGCTTCCTTACTCAGGATACGTTTACCTCTCCTGGATCCGGCGCCGCCTGCGTGACCGAGGGCATCTAATGCCTTCCCTACCCGATCCAGTTCTTTTTGGAGTCGGGAGTACTCACCTCTTAGGGAAGTGACTACCTTGTTCAGGTTGGTCATTTAGTTCCCCCTCATAAGTTGAAGCCTAATACAGCAGTGAAGAGTATACACACTTGCGAGTGATAACGCCGCGAATGGGGCAACTAAAACGTTTTGCCTTGGGAAAACCGCTCTTGCAGTCGCGGCGGTCTAAGTGTCACAAGCTGACACTTGGTAGAAACCGCGGAGCGTGGCGTGCCTTAGTTGATTGTTCAAACGAGTAAGCCAGCTTGATCAGCGTAGGTTCGCTCCAGGCTCGACCGAAGAATGAGATACCAATCGGTAATCCGTACATGAAACCTGCGGTCACATTGATATTGGGGTAACCGGCGACCGCCGCGGCATTCGAACTCCCACCGGCGGAGTGATCTCCATTCGGCAAATCGGTCAGCCATGCCGGCCCACCCGTCGGCGCTATCAAAGCGTCTAAGCGATTCTTATCCATGACAGCGTCGATGCCCTCAATGCGCGCCAGTTGATGATTCTTCGCCAAGGCATCGAGATAGGCTTTTTCACTGAGCGGTCCTTTACCTTCTGCTTTAATAAACAAATCCTGGCCGAAGTACGGCATTTCCTTGGCGTGGTTACGCTCATTGAATTCAATGATCTCTTTGAGCGAATGTACTGGGGCGGTGGGGCCCAATCGGGCAAGATATGCGTTGAGATCAGCTTTAAGCTCGTACATGAAGATGAGCAGTTCACTATCGTCAAACTTACCGAGTGTGGGTACGTCGGCTGGGTCGACAAGGGTTGCGCCTTGCTTCTTCATCACGTCGATCGACTGCTCCATGAGAGCGTCGACGGCATCATTGAATCCGGAATATTTCCGGGCAACGCCGATGCGTGCGCCCTTCAGGCCATTTGGGTCACAGTACTGCGCATAATCGGGCTGCGACTTTCCAGAACTGGCGGCGGTTACCGTATCTTCCGGGTCGACTCCAGTCAGCGCGCTTAGCAAAATTGCTGCATCCCGGAGCGTGCGGCACATTGGTCCCGCGCCATCCTGGCTGTGGGAGATCGGGATGATCCCGCTGCGGCTGACGAGTCCTACGGTCGGCTTGATGGCGGCGAGACCGTTGGAGGATGACGGGCAGACAATCGAACCGTCCGTCTCAGTACCGATGCCCACTGCGGCAAGGTTTGCGGAAATTCCAGCGCCAGTTCCCGAACTGGAACCACAGGGATTGCGATCAAGCGCGTAGGGATTTTTCGTCAAGCCGCCGCGGCCACTCCATCCGCTGACTGAGTGCGAGCAGCGGATGTTCGCCCATTCACTGAGATTTGTTTTGCCCAGGATGACCGCTCCGGCAGCTCGCAGCTTCTGTGCAACGAACGAGTCTTTCGCCGGCGTCGATCCCACCAAAGCCAGAGAGCCCGCGGTCGTCATCATGCGATCGGCTGTATCGATGTTGTCTTTGATCAGGACGGGGATTCCGTGTAATGGCCCGCGGGGGCCTTTGGATTTGCGCTCCTGATCGAGTTCTTCGGCGATCGATAGAGCGTCGGGATTCATCTCGATGATGGCGTTGATGGATGGCCCTTGTTTGTCGATTTCGCCGATGCGCGCTGAATACTTCTCCACTAATGAGGCCGCGGTGAATTTGCCGGAGTTCATGCCGTCTTGCAGTTCCGCAATTGTTATTTCGTCGAGTTCGAAGGGCTTTACGTCTGGTCTCGGTGCACTGCCAGAAGCTGTAATCTCACGTGCACTACTGAGTGCGGGCTTCAACGTGGCGGCCGTGCCGGCGACGACAGCGGCACTTTTCAAGAATTTTCGACGCGACGGAGCGGAAAAGAATGGGGTCATGACTTTCCTTTGAACGACCGGATATTAGAGCACGAACGGAGGGCTGCATTCACGAAGGAAGAGTCAAAAAGCGATCAACCACAAAGGACAGGAAGGTTCACTAAGGAGAACCAATTCATTTCCTTGGCGAACCTTCAAATCCTGAGCGGTCCGAAAGTTGTGGGGCAATGTCTGCGGTGGTAAGCTATTTTCGTTCTCTGAGCGGGAGTAGTTCAGCGGTAGAACGCCAGCTTCCCAAGCTGGATGTCGCCGGTTCGATCCCGGTCTCCCGCTCCATTTTTTCAGTTTGTCCCGTCAAAAACATTTACCACTCATTTCCTACTAAAGACACGAAGGTCCACTAGGGAAACAACCGTCCAGCTTCGCCTTCGTGTCCTCTGTGGTTACATCTTTACCTCTCACGGCACGAGAGTTACTGCCAGCACCATGATGTTTGGATCGTTTGGCAGGGTGACGCTTTGCACTGTCTTTGTTGAATTCAACGGATAGGGATATGCATACAGGTTGAAAATACGCTTGTCTTTGGTGCCGTCCTCAAAGTTGCGGTAAGGCATGGCGACAGCTTCGTATTCGTTGGAATACTGCTGCGGCGTGTACCAGTCACTGAAACTTTGCAGGACATGCGAACGCGAGCCGTCGGTGTAAGTGACTGTTAAAGTCCGAGAAAGCTGATTTCCCTGGATCCCGGTTCCGATTAGAACCAGGGCTTTGTACTTCCCTGTCGGAATGGCGATTGACTGACCGGTGGCCGGTATCGCGTCGGGCATGTTCGTAGGACCGAGATTAAATAAGAGTCCGTTCAGCACACGAGATGTGCCGAGCAGGTTCGCCGAGTATGAGTATCCGACGCCGTCAAGGCCTCCCGTTGCATAGGTCACGCCATCCTGGTAGATGCCGTAAACACTGAAACTCGACGATAGATCTACGGGCGTGCCTTTCCCTGCCGAACCTACACCCGCGCTGACAGCTAAGGTTAGTTTGAGAGTCTGCGTGAGCGAGCCTGACGTGCCAGTGATTGTGATCGGCGCGAATCCGGTCGCGGCAGTGACTCCTGCTGCGAAGACAACTTTCTGCTGATTGCCTGTTCCTTGCACGACGGCTTTGACGTCGTTCGGCAAGCCCGATACGCTCAGGGTGACATTGCCCCTAAATCCGCCGAAGTCGGTGATGGTGATCTTAGCGTTCGCTGTTGCGTGCTGATTGACGTAGACAATGCCTGGCCCGGAGAGCCTGAAGCCGCTGCCGCTCACCGCCGTGTTGATAGCATTGGCATATTCGGCAGCGAGTCCGTTGCCGACGAAGTCGTCGTAGAGCCACATGAAACCGCCCAGAATTCCGCACTGTGCGTGCCATCCGCCCATGATGGTTTCGACTTGGCTCGGAGTGTCGTTAAGATCCCAGAGGCCGGGGAATACCGGCACGGTTCCAAAATTCCAACCAACGCATGGATTGTTGCCTGCCCCGCCCGCATAGGCTTGCAGATGAACCCCATCGACGGTACCGGGCAGGTGGCTGTTGATCTGTGCGACGACGTTTGTCCAGTAACTAGCGTTGTCGAACGGATCGGGCATTACGTGATAGCCAAGTTGTCCGAGCATGACGCCAAACTCGATCGTGGTGGTGGAGTCGAAGCTGTTCTCGTCGTCGAAGTCGATTGCATCGAGCGCGGGAATCGCGGCCTTGAGCGCCGCGAAGTCCTTGTAGAGAATGCTGCTGGGGCCAATTCCCTGCGATTTCACCAGAGCCGCGATGTTCTCCCAGTCCCCGTAATTCGAGGAGCCAACGCTGAATGTAACGCGTTTGACAGTACCTTGCTTTAATTGCGCCATATCCGATGGGAAGTTGGGATAGTAGCTGTTACCCACGTAGACGCCGCCCGAGGTCAGAGGAAATTCGCCGTTGAAATTGAGATCGCCTACGCTATTGACCTCAACGCTCCAGACGATCGCCTCGCTAAAACCCGAGTTCTCGATCTCGGTGATGTTGGCGGACGCGTTCTTGTAAAACGGGCCGCCGCCGAAGATTCCGGTGTATCCAGTCTGAGCTATTGCTGATGACGCTGAGAGGCTGAAACCCAGCGAGAGGACCAGTAGGGAGAGAAGTCCGGCGGCAATCCGCGAGAGGACAGTCGATGGCAAGGGCGCATGTGCAGAAATATTCACAGTCATCTCCTGATCAAGCGATCGAAACGAGTCTTGAGGTGGGGCCGACGATCGAGAACCGCGGATAGTTCACGACCACAAAAGTGCCCGCGAATTATATAACGGATGGTCGCAAACTTGGTTATAGTCCGGGATTTTAGGTAGTGGCTCAAAATTGAGCCACTACCGGATTTTAAGGTAGTTACTTCGTGGATAAAAATTCATCGCATCTTCTTCCCCAGTTGGGACATCTCTCCGTGCATGCGCATCGGCCAGTGCGGTTTCACTTGACGGCGTTCCCATTAAGACGCCCGTGTGTCGTTGAAAACCAGTACTCGGTACCCAGTACTCAGTTGTCAGGTAAAACCACATTTTAAGGAAGCTTCATGCTGCGCAAAATTTCTCTGATCTCTCTGCTCTTGTCGGTCAGTCTTGCCGCTTTTTCGCAGGAATCCCGACATTTCACCTTTCATTACGCATTCACCGTCAAGAACCTGCCGCCGGGCAAAAAGGTTCGGATATGGATTCCGGCGGCTCAGTCCGATGCATACCAGGATGTGAAGGTGTTCTCGGCTCTTGGAGACTTGCCTCTGAAGCGAACGCGCGAATCCAGACACGGAAACGATATGTATTTTGCCGAGACCAAGCATTTGGTGGGCTCTGAACTGCATTTCGACATCGAATATGAAGTAACACGGCGGGAACGCGTCGCGCTTCGGCAGTCTCCACAGCTGAGTACGGTTGCCCTGACGCGTCGGGAGCGTCTCGACGATCTCCATGCTGATGCATTGGTGCCAATCACCGGCTTGCCAGCGGAACTGGCCGTCAACGTAACTCAGGGCAAGACGCAGCCATTGGATAAGGCGCGAGCTATTTACGATTACGTTTTTAGCACGATGCGCTATGACAAGACAGGCAAAGGCTGGGGGCGCGGTGACGTGCTGTATGCCTGCGATGCGAAGAAAGGCAACTGCACCGACTTTCATTCCCTGTTCATCGCGATGGCGCGCTCGCAAGGCATTCCTGCGAGATTCGAGATTGGATTCCCGCTCCCCGCTGACAAGCATTCCGGTGAGATTGCCGGTTATCACTGCTGGTCAGATTTCTACGTGGACGGCAAAGGATGGATTCCTGTGGATATTTCAGAGGCCTGGAAGCATCCTGAAAAACGGGACTACTTCTTCGGCTCGCACGACGTGAACCGGGTGCAGTTCAGTATGGGACGTGACCTGCGTCTGAGTCCGCCGCAAGAGGGGAAGCCGCTGAACTACTTCGTATATCCGTATGTCGAGGTGGACGGGAAGGATTATCCCAACATCTCGCTGGAATTCTCATTTAAGGACGTCGGTTCGGTTATGTAAGTGAAGGAAGAATGTTGGACGTGGATCCCACCTCTCGCAAGAGCATCGAGAAGTGGGGCATTCACAGAAGGTTGGCTAACCCCCACGTTTTCGTTCAGCATCATTCATCTCCTACCGAAGACGCTCCCCGGTCCGGGATCACCCGGAGTCTGGGGGATGGTGGGGGGAGCGGCGGGAGGCATGGGTGCGGTTCCATCGTCTGCCTTGGGGACGTCTTGCGTATCTTCGCCCGGACGGCGCAAGCTAGGCGCGTTAGCTGGACGTTCCTGATCTGCCCTCTTGGCTTCGGTATCTTCTCCAGGCTTTGGCAGGATCACTTCCCTATCCACGCGGACAATTTTCTGCCCACCGACTTTCATGGTCTCGACACGCACAACTTCGTCACTGACGATGCGTACGAAGTCCACGTCTTGCGGCGGTTCGCCGTAGATCCATTCTTCGTATTCAGTGTCGCCGTCCTTCTCGCGAACCTTCTTCGGAGGCCTGCCTTTGGCGTGCAGCACCATCTCGGTATTCATTCCGACTAGTACGTAGTGGGCTTTGATAGCCTCCTTGACCTTCGGAGGCACGGTATCGAGATACGCCTCTTCTTTGTTGTGGGCGTTAAAGTCCAGCACCGGATAGAGCAGATCCCGCAACTGGGCCGCGCTCATCTCGGGTACATACTTTTCGAAGTAAATATCGAGGTAGCTGCCATGGGGATTGTCGGTCGATTGGTTCTGGGAGAGCGGGACAGGAGCGCCATTGGCTCCAGAAACCTCAATGTGCTGGTACCACTTTTTGCGGTGAATCGCTCCGCCATTCAGGTCGAAATGGATGTGGTTGTCGTGAATCCGGACGTAGGAAATGTGCGCCGGGTCACCGGGTTTAATCGAGGGTCCCCAGAGAGCGATCAACTGCTGCAGGTTCTGCCCGTTCGGAGTGATGACTCCATCTTTAAGCGATAGGCCATTTTGCCCCATCGGAAACGTTGTCCGCGAATAGACAAGTTGAGTTTCGAAATCCTGGATGATCTGGAGACGGGTCTCTCTCGACATGTGCGGGGCATTGGCCGAAATCGTGGGTGTCGCAGGAGCCGCTTGCTGCGTGGCGGCATTGTTGTTGGACTCGGTTGGGGGTTGAGTCCCAGGAGCAGCAGTCTGAGTCTGCGTCTCGGCCCAGGCGCCCCCGAAGAAGCAACAGATGGTAAGAACGAGGGTGACGGGAAGACGTTGCATAAAGCACCCCAGCTTCGAGTTAGATTCATTATAACGCGCGGGAGATGACGCATAAGTTGCCATTGTTGAAAGTTCCGGCGGGTCGATCAGCTCGGCGGAATGCCCAAGAACAGCATGGGCAGCCCTTCTGAGCGTTGACAAGATGGTGATTTTGCTAGAAACTCGCGGCAATCGCGCCCTTTCCGCTCGTACGTAAAAGCGGTTTCGTCCTAGATCCGTCAAAGGCGATCCGTCCCATGGGAACTGCTCCTGCGAAAGTGCTGTCTTCAGCTGAAGAAGTGACTCTTGGTTTGCCAGCCCTTGCCGAAGGCCTACCTTCGTCCGAAACCGTCGACCGTGCGGCGATGCTTGAGTCCCTGCGCCAAACTGTTGCCAATCCTTTAGAAAACGTTGAATCCATCTACAAGGCCGTCGCTGCCGGCGCGCAGCTTTTGACAGGCGCGAATGGAATCGCGGTGGCATTGCGGCAAAATGGCCGGATGGTGTGCCGGGCACGAAGCGGAGACATGACGCCGGAACTGGGTGCGACGATTGATCCGGATTCGGGCATTTCCGGAGAATGCGTGCGAGCGGCGGCTATCCTAATGTGCCACGATACGTTCACCGACAAGAGAGTCGAAGCCGAAGTCTGCCGCAAGTTGGGCATCCGATCGATTGTTGCGGTGCCGCTGCGCGGAGAGATGGGGATGGCTGGGATTTTAGAGGCTTTCTCGTCGAGGCCGAACGCGTTTGACAGCGACGCCCTGAATTCGTTGCGTGCCCTCTCGCAAATCGCGGAGGCTGCATTTGCACGGGAGCGTGGTGAGGCTTGGCGCGCAGTTCCACTCTCACGGAAGACGACTCCACGGGCGGCGCAGATTGTCGTCGATGACGTGATTGGGCAGGAATATTCCTCAAGTTCCAGCGGCCGAGTTTGGATCATCGCGACCGTTGCGATGGCGCTGCTGACGTTCTCGGTGGCGTGGTGGAGCTGGCATCACTCGGGCGACGATGTTGAGAGCGCCGCGCAAGTGACGCATCCGTCAACTGATATCGCGGTGCAATCGCAGAAGGCGCCGGAGATTGCGATTCCGAAACCAGCGCCCGAGATGCCGTTGTCTAATTCGCAAAGGCGTCCTGACCGGATTCACTCGAAGACATTGCTGAAGAGTACGGCACATGTTGAAGCTACGCCGATTCTGTCGGGGCAACCGGATCGGTCTGTTCCGGCGCAGGCAGCCGTAGAAAATTTCACTTCGGCACAGGATGGCAAAGGAACCAACTGAGGCGAGTTCCTTTCGTTTCTCTTAAATACTCAACGCTGAGTACGCTGAATACATTCGCAGGGATCGCGGAGAACCGCTCGGAGTGCTTCGCGTCTTTCGCGCATTTTTTCGTACGCTTGGCGGTTCAAGGCCTTTAGAAGCTATGAGAGGTTCAGCGCCTTGCGGATGGTGCCGCGCTCTTTCTGGATTTTGTCCTGAAGTAGCGTGATCGCGTAGATCAGTTGCTCCGGACGCGGCGGGCATCCGGGGACGTAGACATCCACCGGGATGACCTGGTTGACGCTCTGGACCAGCGCATAGTTCTGGAATACTCCACCTGAAGTCGCGCAGGCCCCCATCGACAACACCCACTTGGGCTCGGGCATCTGCTCCCACAACTGGCGGATGACCGGGGCCATTTTGTTGGAGACGCGGCCGGCAATGATCATCAAATCGCTCTGCCGCGGCGACGGCCGGAACACTTCCGCGCCAAAGCGCGCTATGTCGAAGCGTGCCGCGCCCATCGACATCATCTCGATCGCACAGCAGGCGAGGCCGAAGGTCATCGGCCAGATCGAACTCTTGCGCATCCAGTTGACGGCGGAATCAAGCGTTGTTAAGACCACGCCCTCTGGCGTTGGATTGCCGAAGGTCAGGTCTTTGACGACCTTTTTACCGTTCTCGACATCGACATAAGGACCAAAATTTAGCTCGCGAGACATTATGTAGATATTCTAAACCACAGACACTCTCACCGGGAGGCCTACGGCTAGGCGAGGTACAGACATATCCTGCCGACGATCCGCCCCGATACACCGAATTATTCGTAGCGAAGCGCTACGATGGGATCGACAAGTGTTGCACGGTGCGCGGGAATGTAGCACGCCAACGACGCAATCATAATGAGCAGTGAAGAAACAGCGGCGAACGTCAGTGGATCGTGCGCTGTTACGCCAAACAGTACGTTAGTCATGAGTCGGGTTAATGCGAGGGCAGCAGCGATGCCGATGGCTACTCCCATCAGCGCCAACTTTGTGCCCTGTCTCAGCACCATTTGAAGCACGTCTCCGCCCTTCGCCCCCAGAGCCAAGCGAATTCCGATTTCGCGCTGGCGTTGCGATACCGTATACGACATCACACCGTAGATGCCGATGATTCCCAGCGCAAGCGCCATTGCGCCAGCAATTCCAAGCATCGCGAGCGTGAACGAGGTTCGGGCGACCGATTTGTCATAGACCTCCTGCATGGTGCGAACGGAGGCGAGCGGCAGATTCGAATTCACCGCCCATACGGCTGCATGAATTTCGTTCAGAAAACTTTCCGTTCCCGCCCGGTCGCTGCGGATGACGAATGTCGCCGTCCGCAATACCGGATCAAAACGATTGTGTACCAGAGGGGGCCAGTAGACGATCTCCGGCACCTTCTCCTGCAGGCCCTTTTCACGAACGTCTTGAATCACGCCGATTACTTCGTGCCACGGCATGTTTTCAAACTCGCGCAGGTGTTTCCCTATTGCCGCGTCAGGAGTTCCCCACAATTCGCGGGCCAGATTCTCGGAAACCATCACAACTGGCCGAAGATCGTAGATCTCATTCCAGGTCATTTCGCGGCCCGCGATTAACCTTGTCCCAGCGGTTTGCAGGAAGCCCGGAGAAAGATTCTTGTACATACGCAACGGAGCGATCACGTCGCCTGAGTAGACTTTGTCTTGCGCAAAGATTTCGTCCCACTCCGAGTCCACACCTTCCATGGGCATTTCACTCGCGAATCCAACTGACTTGACTCCCGGGATGGCCGCGAGCTTATCGAGGATTGCATTTTCCGTCCGCAGGACCCGCCCCGGCTCGGAGATCAGCAAACTTGGGATGGAAATTCGCATCAACTGCAAGTGCTGCGGATCGGAGAATCCTGGATCGACCTTTCGCAAGGCCACGAATGTGCGGATCATGAGGCCGGCGCTCATCAGGAGTACAAGTGCGATCGCCATCTGCCCGACGACTAACAGATTCCGTGCGCGATGCCGCTCCCGGGTGACAGTGATGGTTCTTCCGGCACTCTGGAGGCCTGAACTGCCACGTGGTCCTGCATATTTCAGGGCAGGCATCAATCCGAACAATAAGCCGGACAACACTGAAAGAACAAAAGTAAATGCTAACGTCCGCGCATCGACCGAGATCTCGTTCAGGCGCGGCAAACTCGATGGCCCAACTGCCACCAGGACGTTCACGCCCGCGTAGGCAAAGGCGACGCCTACGATTCCGCCCATGATGCCGAGCATGGTGCTTTCGACTAAGAGTCCCCGGATGATTCGGGCGCGACCTGCGCCGAGCGCCGTGCGAACGGCTAATTCCTGTTGTCGGGTCTCTATCCTGACGAGCAACAGATTGGTCACGTTCGCGCCAGCGATCAGCATCACCAGGGCAATCGTGGCCGTTACCACCCACAGGAATTCCCCTATATTGCCGATGACCTCCTGCTTCAAGGGATGAATCATCGGTGTAATTCGCCACGTCTCGTAAATATGCGGATTGGAACCGGGGCCATTCGACCAGGAATCCATCCAGATCGGTAGCATTCGGGACAGGTCGGCGTTGGCTTCCGTGATGGTCGCTCCGGGCTTGAGCCGCGCGATCCCGTGGAAACCGAAGCCCGCGAGAATTAGCTTGCCGCGGTCGAACGCCAGCGGCATGGTTAGATCGAAGTCCTTATCCACAAATTGAAATCCTTTTGGCATGACACCAATGATTTCGCGGGACTGGGAGTCGAGCATGATGTTCCGGCCAATGACAGCTGGGTCTCCGCCGAACCGGCGCTGCCAGTATCCGTAGCTCAGCATCGCCCTTCGGGGACCGTTCGGTTCCTGATCGACCTGCGAAAACCAGCGGCCAATTGCCGGCGGTACAGCAAGGGTCTGGAGTACGCCATCGCTTACTGCAACCGTTCGCACCTGCTCGGGCTCGGCCATGCCTGTGACGTTCGCGGTACCGAAAATCCACACTCCTAAGGATTGAAATGTCTGATTGTGCTCAGAATATGTGACGTACATCGATGGCGAAAGAAGAAGGCCACTCTCGAAATCCGCAAGGCCCTCAGCTCCCGGAGCGGTTTGATGCAGCGCCACAAGTTGCTCGGCATGGGGATAATTAAGCGGCTTCAGCAACACGCTGTTTACCACGCTGAAGACTGCCGCGTTGGCGGCGATTCCGATGGCAATCGTTAACAATGCAACGGCCGTGAATACAGGACTGTGGCTCAACGCACGAAGGCCGTGGCGTACGTCGAGGAGAACACTTTCCACCGAAGGCCATCCCCAGACTTCACGTGAGTTCTGCTGGATTAGGTGCACATTGCCAAACTCCCGCCGGGCAGAATGAACGGCTTCTTCCCTTGGCATGCCGGCTGCGACGAGTTCCTCGACTTTTTCGTCGAGGTGCGCCTGAATCTCTTCCGACAATTCACTGAGTTGTTTTCGCGAGAACAATTGCCTCAGCCAATTCATAATTCACCTGGAGCCAGGACTTGCGTGATGCCCTTGAGCATGCGCTCGAAGCTCGACACCTCACGCTCCAGATGCTTTGCGCCCGCCTGTGTCAACTTGTAAGTGCGAACGCGGCGATTCGTAGAAGAGATTCCCCATTCGGCCTTCACAAAACCTTCCTTGAGAAGGCGCTGGAGAGCGGGATAGAGGGAGCCTTCTTCAATCTGAAGGAGGTCATCCGAGTTCCGTTTGATCTGTTGAACTAGCGCATAACCATGTAGGGGCTGGTGCTTGAGCGTTCGCAGAATCATCATCTCCAGTGCGCCAGGAAAGAGGTCCCGTTGTGTAGTTTGTTTCATATGGCGACATCGCTTGAATTCATAGACTAGCTTACTAAAGGCCTAGAGCAAACTAGTATGAAAATGTCGTCGCCGTCAAGTGCAAAATCGGTTGACACTGGGAACACTACATAACGTTGCGAGTAATACCCGTTGTTCAGATGTTGCATTCCCGGCCACGACCGCTCCGCAAGCGATTACACTGTCTCTGCATTTCCGGAGAAAACAATGTCCGCTACCAAATCGATTCGGTTGCGCTGTTGGCTTGTCTACTCTGTCTTGGTCGGATTTGCCCTAAGTTCCTCGTTCCTTATCGCGCAAACAGTTCAAATTTCCGTTGACGTGTCCCAGACAGGGCCGAAGATCGACCGCAATCTTTTCGGGCAGTTTGCCGAGCATCTTGGCTACGGCATTTATGGAGGAATATGGGTCGGTCCTGATTCTCCAATTCCGAATACACGTGGAATTCGCAACGATGTTGTTGGCGCGCTGAAGGCCATCCACGTTCCCAATGTGCGCTGGCCGGGAGGCTGTTTTGCCGACGAATATCATTGGCGCAATGGGATTGGTCCTAAGCGAGAGGTAACGCTCAATCCAAATTGGGGCGGGGTGATCGAGCCGAACACTTTCGGCACGCATGAGTTCATGGACTTCATCGACCAGATTGGCAGTGAGGCGTATGTTTCGGTGAATCTTGGCTCCGGGACGGTGAAGGAGGGCGCCGATTGGCTCGAGTACATGACGGCCGCTCAGGCGACGACGCTCGAGCAGGAGCGCGCCGCCAACGGACATCCGGCGCCATATAAGGTAGCGCTGCTCGGCCTGGGCAATGAAAGCTGGGACTGCGGCGGCAACATGACGCCTGAGTACTATCTCGACCGGATGAAAGTCTTTACTCACTTCGTCCGCAACTACAACCCAGCGCAGCAGGATAGAGACCAGATGCAAAAGATTGCCGTTGGCCCCGGCGGAGGCGACCAGCGCTGGACCGACTGGACCGAAACGGTTATGAAAGCCTACGGCCAACACACATGGAGTTGGGGCATCAGCGGGCTTTCGATGCATAACTACACAGTCGTGAAATGGCCTCCGGCCTTCAAATCGTTCGGATTTGGTGAGGACGAGTATGCGCAGATTCTCAAAGCCACCCTCGAAATGGACGACCTCATCAAGAAACATTCGGCGATCATGGACAAGTACGATCCGAGGAAAAAAGTCGCGCTGATTGTGGACGAGTGGGGCGCGTGGTATGCGCCGCTGCCTGGAAGTCATCAGGGATTTCTGGTGCAGCAGAATAGCCTGCGTGATGCGATCCTGGCCGCGCTCAACCTGAATATCTTTGCCCGGCATGCCGACCGAGTACGCGGCGCCAACATCGCCCAGATGATCAACGTGTTGCAGGCGATGATCTTGACCGAGAAAGAAAAGATGGTCCTGACACCTACCTACCATGTATTCAAAATGTACGTGCCGTTTCAGGATTCCACATTCATCCCGGTCACATTCAATGCTGGTACGTACAAGCATGGCGAGTTCACTTTGCCTCGCGTGGATGCGATCGCTGCGAAGGGCAAAGATGGCGAGCTGTGGGTCGAGATCACGAACGTCGACCCGAATCAATCGGCGGAGATCGAGTTGAGCCTGGCCGGGATCAACGCCAAATCCGCATCTGGCGAGACCTTGACTGCGCCCAAGATCGACAGCATCAACACGTTCGACGCGCCGAACACCGTCGTGCCGAAGCCTATTTCTGCACTGGTGCGAGGCGGCAAGCTAACGTTAAAGGTTGAGCCCAAGTCTGTGACCGTGATCTCGGTCGAGCAATAAAATCCTCGATTGGACGGTGCCTTCATTGATCGAGCGTCGTTAACGTTTCCGTGGAGAGTGGCGATGAGGCGGGATTTGAAATTCGTGGTTCCGGCGATTTGCTTGTCGCTGTTGTGCGGGGCTTTTGCCCAAAGTGCTCCGGATGCCAGTGCAAAGCCATTGCCGTTTGTCAGCCGGATCTTCGCCGACAACATGGTGCTGCAGCGCGGAAAGATCAATACGATCTGGGGATGGTCTGATCCCGGGGACAAGGTGCAGGTTGAAGTCGCGGGCAAAACTGCGTCAGGCATTGCGGAAGCTGACCGGCGTTGGCAAGTACAGATTCATCCGCCGCACACTGGCGGCCCCTACACTCTAACGATCAAAGGTCATCAGACTGTGGAACTTCACAACGTTCTGGTGGGCGACGTGTGGTTGTGCGGCGGGCAGTCCAATATGCAGGTATCCCTGCCACGAGCGCGCGATGGAGAGAAAGAAGTCAAAGCGGCGAATTATCAAAAGATTCGCTTCTTTACCGTCGCCGGGCACCCGGCGTACCACCACACTGATGTTGTGGAGGGAAACTGGAAAGTGGTCTCCCCTGAGACGGCCAGTCAAGTTTCCGCGGTGGCGTACTACTTTGCGCGCAAGGTGCAGCAGGAGATTCACGTTCCGATCGGGCTGGTTGTGGATGCACTGGGTGGTACATCCGCGGAGGCCTGGACCAGCGCTGATGCCCTTCGGCCTCTGAAGGACTTTGACGTTCCCTTGGCCGAACTTGCGAAATTCTCCGCAGCCGGCGCACCCGAATATGGGAACTACGTCATGCACTGGTACGACGAGTACGACGTCGGACTCAAGGGAAATTGGTCAGCGGCAGATTTCGACGATTCGTCGTGGAAGACAGTTGCGATTCCGGGAGGGTTTGCGGAACTCGGAGTACCCGATACGCCCGCAGTCGTGTGGTTCCGGCGAGAGATCACGGTGCCCGATCTGGTTCCGGCGGGGCGAGCGGTATTGTCACTTGGCTCAATTGAGCGCATGGATACTGTGTACATCAATGGGACGTGGGTGGGCGCGAGCGCGTGGGTGGAAAATCCTCGCATGTATTTCGTTCCGCCGGGAGTGCTGAAACCGGGGAAGAATGTTCTCGCGATTCGCGTGCTGAAGACCAAACCGGAAGGCGGATTTCTCGGCAAGCCCGATGAACTACACCTGACGCTTGGCGATAAAACGATCGTTCCGATCGCCGGCCAGTGGAAAGGAAAACTAAGCGTAGATGCGCGCCCGCCGCATCCGTTGCCAATTGGATATGAGAATTGGCCAGTGATGCCGTCGGTGCTTTATCAGGGGATGCTGGCGCCAATCGCGCCGCTCTCGATCACTGGGGCGTTGTGGTATCAAGGCGAGCAGAATTCAGATCGCGGATTCCAATATCGCAAGATTCTTCCTGCGATGATCGCGGACTGGCGCAAGCTTTTTCAGCAGGGTGACTTCCCTTTCTATATCGTCAGTTTGCCTGCGTTTAAACATCGGAGTGAAACTCCTACCGATGACGCATGGGCAGAGACGAGGGAGTCGCAGGCGCTCACGGCTGCAAGTGTTCCGAACTCATGCCTGGCAGTCACCATTGATACGGGAGATCCGGACAATATTCATCCCAAGGACAAACGTCCCGTGGGAGAGCGCCTCGCCCTCTGCGCCCTCGCAAAGCAGTATCACAAGAAGGTCGTGTATTCAGGACCAACTCTTGCCAAAGTCGAACGGCTTCCGCAATCGATCAAACTGCACTTCGCGCACGCTGACGGGGGATTGGTTATGAAGGGATCTAAGCTGGAAGAGTTCGCCATCGCAGGAGATGATCGCAAGTGGTATTGGGCGGATGCACACATCGAAGGAAAAGCGATCGTGGTTTCATCGCCTTCGGTTCCGCGCCCGAAGGAAGTCCGATATGCGTGGCAGTCGAATCCGGTGGCAACGCTTTTCAACGGAGCAGGATTGCCGGCTGCGCCCTTTCGAACTGACACGTGGCCGGGAGTGACTGACGGAGCGAGACCTTATTGAGTTATCTTCGCAGTGTTTTACGGCCTCGAAGGTCCGAGATGTAGCGAAGTGTCTTAATTAACCACCAAGGACACGAAGGTACACAAAGGAAAACTGATGTGTCTTCTTGTACTTCGCGCACTTCAGTGCTCGGAACTCAGGACGCTTACGGATTCACGACCACCTTGCCAAACATCTGGCCCTTCTCCAGATATTCGTGGGCGGAGCGCAGTTCGTTGAGAGGAAATGTTCGGTCGACTACTGGCTTGAGCCGTCCAGCGAATACGTGGCCCAAAACTTCGTACAACTCTCCCATCGTTCCCATATAAGAACCGAGCAAGCGCAACTGACGAGCGAAGAGGTGCCGCAGGTCGACCGACACACTGGGGCCCGTGGTCGCGCCGCAGGTCACCAGAGTGCCCGCCGTTTTGAGAGACTTCACACTCTCTTCCCAAGTGGCTGCGCCGACGTGTTCGAAGACGATATCGACGCCTTCTTTATTGGTAATCTTTCGGACCTCGTCTGAAATTTTCTGGTTGTAATGGTCAATGCCGTAATCCGCTCCGAGCGCCTTCGCTTTCGAGAGCTTTTTTTCATTGCCTGCAGTTGTGATGACGCGACAGTGAAAAAGTTTTGCGATCTGAATTGCGGCGATCCCCACGCCCGAGCTTCCACCAAGGATCAACACTGTTTGTCCCTGGCGAATTCCTGCAAGACCGACGAGCATGTGCCATGCGGTCACGAAAACCAAAGGCACGCTGGCTGCCTGGTTGAAATCGAGCGAGTCGGGCATCGGGATTATGTTCGCAGCAGGAGCCGCGAACAGCTCGCAATTACCGCCGTCTACTCCGTTGCCTAAGACCGTAAATTCGCGGCACTGGTTCTGCAGTCCGGCTAGACATTTCGGGCAGTGTCCGCAGAAATGCATTGGGGCAATGAGAACACGCTGCCCCACTTCGAAGCCGGTCACGTATTCCCCGATTTCGGCAATCTCACCGGCAATGTCGCTACCGAGGATGTGGGGCAGCTTCACGCCGGGCAGTCCCTTACGGACCCACAGATCGAGATGATTCAGCGAACAGGCTTTTACGCGTACCAGCACGTGATCTTTGCGCAGCTGGGGATCAGGGATGTCTTCGTAGCTGAGAACCTCGGGACCACCGAACTGGTGAATGCGAATGGCTTTCATTTGCACTTGCTCCTTGAGGATTTCACGCTAACACATCATTCACCACGAAGGTCCACTAAGGAGCCAAATACTTGGTTCGACATTCAAAGAGTAGAATTCGGTGCGAGTGAGAATCATTCTTATCAGCGAGAAGGGGCCTTATGAACCTTATCAAGAAAAGCTGGATTGTATTACTTTCTTTCGCATTGTTTCTGCTGTTGCCTGCCACTACCGCTGTTGCACAGGATGAAGATGAACACGGTCCGCCGACTCTTGCGATCGGGACGGCGGCACCAGAATTTTGTTTGAAGGGAATCGACGACCAGACGCACTGCTTGAAGGACTACGCTGTGGCCAAAGTCCTGATGATCGCATTCATCTGCAATCACTGTCCTACGTCGCAACTGTACGAGACGCGCATCAAGCAGATCGCTGCGGACTACAAGGATCGGGGAGTGGCAGTCGTGGCCATTGAGCCGAACAATCCAAATGCGGTCCGTCTCGACGAGATGGGATACACCGATGTGGGTGATTCGTTTGACGAGATGAAAATCCGCGCGGCTTATCGCGACTTCAACTTCCCTTATCTCTACGACGGAGAGGATCAGAAGATCTCGAATCTATACGGGCCAACCGCCACGCCGCACGTGTTCATCTTTGATCAGGAACGCAAGCTGCGCTACGAGGGCCGAGTGGATAACAATCCGCGAGAACCGCTGGTTACACGGCGCGACGCCCGGCTCGCGTTGGACGCCGTGTTGGCGGGCAAGGCAGTTGAAGGTGCGAAAACTCCCGCTGTGGGTTGTTCCACAAAATGGCTCTATAAAGAAGAAGGACGCCGCGAGGAGATGACTGAGATCGAAAGGAAACCTGTATCGGTAAAACCAGTATCAGTAGACGACTTGCGTGCCTTGCGGAAAAATACAACGGGGAAGCTACTATTGGTCGATTTCTGGGCGACGTGGTGTGGCCCCTGCCGCAAAGAACTGCCTGAGTTCGAAACGATGTACCGGATGTACGGGCATCGGGCTTTTGATCTGGTTACGGTCAGCATTAACTATCCGGATGAGAAGCCCGGAGTGGATAAGGTTCTGCAGGCGGAGCACGGAACCAGCACCAATTACATCCTCGGTTCGACCGATCTATATGCTCAACTCGCCGCGTTTGACCCGGACTGGAATGCAGCCGTGCCTTACACGCTGTTGATCCGTCCAGATGGGACGATTGCCTACAAAGTGCAGAGCACGAATGTGGACCCACTGAAACTCAAAAGGATGATCATTGCGAATCTAGCCGATGACGATTACATCGGGCATCAGGCGTATTGGAGGGGGAAGTAGTTCGATTGACTCGCTCCTGTTAACCGCCTGATAATCAGTTTGAGTCTCGTATCGATGGATATCTACGAGCATATCGTCGAACTTCGCCGGCAAGGCCGCCGTGGAGCGGTGGCTACGATCGTCAATGTGCGGGGTTCGATTCCATCGTTTCAGACAGCAAAGATGCTAGTCAGGGACGATGGCTCGATTGTAGGTACGATTGGCGGAGGCTGCGTCGAGGCAGATGTCTGGCAGGCTGCGCGCGAAGTCATGGAATCGGAGAAGCCGCGAACCTTAAAGTTTGACTTGAACCAGGATCCCAAGTACGACACTGGCTTGGTTTGTGGGGGCACTCTGGAGGTTTTTGTCGAGCCGGTGCTACCTCCAGCTGTACTTTATCTTTTTGGCGCAGGTCACGTCTCCGTCAATGTTAGCCGTACGGCGTCAGCGGCAGGGTTCGATGTGACGGTTATCGATGACCGTTCCTCCTATGCAACGACAGAGCGATTCCCTTCCGCGGTTGCAGTCCACGCGCTGGAGTTCGACGAGGCGATGCGGAGGTTCGATCCGAACGAGTCCTCTTATATTGTGATCGTCACTCGAGGACACCGCGATGACATGCGTATTCTGCGTTGGGCAGTGCAGACGCGGGCGCAGTACATCGGCATGATCGGATCGAAGCGCAAAGTGATCGAGATCTTCAAAGCGTTGCAGGCCGAAGGCATTCCTGCGCATTTGTTTGACCGGGTACATGCGCCAATTGGGCTGGATATCGGTGCGGTTACGCCCGAAGAAATTGGCGTGGCCATAACAGCGGAGCTGATTGCCATACGGCGTCATGCATCGGCCGCACTGCCGCACATGAGCTGGTTCAAGGAAAAGCCGGAATCGTCCACCGGCGAACTACTGGACGACGCTAAACCGCGTTAGCATTTTCGACTGCCGATTTCCGATTTTCGATTGCAAACCTTGAAGAACTTACTCTTCGAATCGGGTTCGCCATTTGGCAATCGAAAATCGACGATCGCTATTTTCCCTCACTGACTTTCCTTCACCTTTCTGCTATCTTCCGCAACATGTCAAGGTCTGCCAGCTTTGGTGGAATTATTCTGGCGGCGGGCGAATCCTCTCGGATGGGCCGCGACAAGGCCCTGCTTCCCTGGCCTCCGACCGCCAATCCTTCTTCGACTGAGACTTTTTTGTCAGCTGCCATTCGCTCGCTGGCGCCCTCGACGGATTTCGTCGTCGTCGTGGCCGGGACCAACGAGGCTGCGCTGACCCCGACTGCGTACATCAACGGCGCATCGATTGTTACCAATCCTGATCCGGGCCAAGGGCAGTTCAGTTCACTGCAGATGGGTCTTCGCGAAGTCCTGAATCGTGGCAGGGATGCTGCGATTATTACGTTGGTTGATCGTCCGCCGGCCCGCGCGATTACGGTGCAAACGTTGCGCGATGCATTCGAGTCCGCTGCGCTGGATGTCTGGGCCGTTGTGCCGGAAGTTGCGGGAAAGCATGGACATCCTTATGTGGCCGGGCGCGAGATGATGGAGAAATTTCTGCAAGCGCCTCCGACTGGCAGCGCGCGCGAACTTGAGCATCGCTATCAAGAGCACATTCAGTACCTGCCTGTCGACGATCCATTCGTGGCGCTGAACATCAATACCCCCGAAGATTACGCAGCTTTGAATAATTCACAATAGCCATATCACTCCCCGGTGCGAAGCGAACGGGAACTCTGCCGTCGGCTGGCAGCGGATGAGCTGCTTACAAACTGCAGATTCCTCGCGCAAGAAGCGCGCTGCGGAATGACAAGCTTTGCTTGTCAGTTCTTATTTCATTGCGCGGCTTCGGCTTCCCACGTTATTTTTGAAATGCATGAGTAATTTGAGCACTGAGGTGATTCATCCCGCTGGTCAGAAGTTCATCGAGTCGGTTCTGGCCCTTGATCCTCGAGTCGCAGCCTTTGATTGCGACGGCACGCTTTGGTCCGGCGATGCCGGAGAAACTTTTTTCGCTTGGGAAATGAAGAGAGGCGTCGTATCTGCCGACGTGGCGGAGGCCATGCGCGCGCGTTATGCCGAGTACAGAGCGGGCAAGGTGAGCGAAGAGGACATGTGCGGCGAGATGGTCACGATGCACGCCGGGATTCCCGAGAGCAAAATGATGGACGCCGCGGCCGAGTTCATGAAGGTCTCTTTTCCGGGCCGAGTGTTCGAAGAAATGAAGCAACTTGTGAATCGCCTGCACGAGCGCGGATGCGAGGTCTGGGCCGTATCATCGTCGAACGAGTGGCTGATTCGAGTGGGAATGAAGCTGTTCGGAATCGAAGCCGACCGAATCCTGGCTGCTAAAGTCGAGTTGAAAAATGGAATTGTGACGGACCGCCTGGTGCGAATTCCCTCGGGGCCGGGAAAGACGAGAGCATTGGAAGAGGTCGTCAAGAAGCAGATCGACGCTGCGTTTGGAAACTCGAAGTGGGATACAGAGATGTTGGCCCATGCGACGCACGGATTCGCCGTAAATCCGAATCCTGATCTCGAAGCGACAGCACGCGAGCGTGGATGGACGATTTACTTCCCCGATGGAACTAGCCGCAAATAGTCCCGGATACGCTTAAAATCGGCTGATGTACTCGCCGCAACTACTCGATCACTTTCAGAATCCGCGAAACGCTGGGGACCTTCCCAGCGCAGACGGAACGGCGGAAACAGAGAACCCCGTCTGCGGCGATGTGATTCGGCTCAGCCTAAGAATTCAGAGCGGGCGCGTCGCGGAGATTCGGTTCAAAGCGAAAGGCTGCGTGCCTGCCATCGCTTGCGGCTCGGCTGTGACAGAGCTCGCCCTTGGCAAAACCGTCGCTCAAGCGCGCAGCCTTACACCTGACGATGTGAAGAACGTTGTTGGCGGAGTCCCAGCTGCCTCGAACCATGCTGCAGAATTAGCGATCGACGTTCTTCTCGCCGCGTTGACGAAATTTTAGTCCCCAGCAACTAAGACCTTCGCGGACATGCGACCTTCCGTTCCCAGAACCATGCCTCGTAAAGGCAGCGACGCATTGAGTGTTCCAACTCAGTCTTTTCGGCGAATCCGCCAAAGGGCAGGCCGACAGTCTCACGGCAGCTTGTTCAAGTAACACGGGCCGCTCACATTTTGTGCTGGTGGATTGGGCGGTATTATCCACGGAGGATTATTGAAGTCGAAGAATTGCGTCATGTCGGGTTGAGCAGCGTCACGTTTGGTAAGCGGAGCGACCCCAAACCTCGTCTCGATCAGCTTGAGGATCGACGTGTGATCGGAAACCTTGTGGTCCACGTGATGCTTTTTCGAATAGGGTGAAACCACGATAATCGGGACTCGGTATCCCGTGTAGGTGAAGTTGCAGTTGGGTCCGACAACACCTTTAGTACAGATATCATTCGGAAGCAGATCGACAGGCTTGATGCCGTCCGGGTTCACGGTGGTTTGTGCGGGAACATGATCGTATAAGCCTCCGGCTTCATCGTAGGTCAGGATGAAAGCGGAGTCCTTCCAGGAGACGCTGGTCATGAGCGCATTGATTAGAGATTCGACATACTGTGCGCCGAGTTGGATATTGATCGGGTACTGATCAGAGTCGGAGCCATGCTCATCCAGACCAGCCGGAGACGCAGGCTCGATCTGCGCAACTTGCGGCAGCGTTCCATTCTGTACGTCTGTGAAATATTGGGAGATCGGTACCAGATTGTCGGGGAAGTTCGTCGGAATAGTGTGTCCCCACTGAAAATTCTGGACGTACGTGTAGCCGAGCAGGCACTGCGCCGTGGGGTTCGTTTCGCAAGGCGTATTGGCCGGATTCACGTAAATCTTCCAGCTGATACCTGCGTTCTGCAGCTCCTCGAAGATCGGGGGGGCGGTTATCAAATTCTGATCACGTTTGTCGGTGCCGATGGGATATACATATCCCTGCGAGGTCGCCGCAATCAGGTAGTCACGATTAGATGAGGTGCGAGTCATTACCGGAGCAAACCATCGATCGGACGTAGCAAAGGCTGTCGCCATGAAGTAGTAGTAGTTCAGGTCGGAACCGTTGTAATAGCCCATCACGCGATAGCCATTTTCGTCGTAAAAAGGTGGCGTATTGTTGCGTGCGTCGTGCGCTCCGGTGTAGACGTAGCCATCAAGCGTTGGTGTTATCGAGATCGGATCGTGGTAATTCCAGTCCACGTGACCTTCATTCCACGACGGACTCGGATTCTCGATGCACTGCGTCTTGAGGGGATAAACCTTAATGTTCGGGCTGGCGCTGTCGATAAGGCAGTCGCTCGGGGGAGGATAGGCAGGGTCGCATCCGGGATTCGTCGGAGGAGGACCGTAGAGAGGAGGCAGACCAGACGCCGGATTGAATTGCGGGAGGCCATCGAAGGACTGGTCCGCGATATGGTTTTGTCGCCAAAACTGCCGCATAGAACCGAAATAATGGTCGAGCCCCCGGTTCTCCTGAGCCATAAAGATAATGTGATTGAGAACTTGCACACCCGAATTGGTCTCAGCGGGTGCTGTCTGCGCGGTTGTGATGCTCGGGAACGGAACAAGGCAAAGCACAAACGGGGCGGCGAATGAAAGTTTTTTCATAGGGGTCAAGAACTCCCGGCGAACCTGTGGTTCTTGAATGCGGCGCTTGAGATGCAATTGCTGCCTTTGTGGTTGGCGTCTTGTTGCGAGTTGGCGGGACGGGGAGAAATGGTTCTCAAATATTAAGATGATGTGATGGGACAGAGTCATACCTGCCGACGTATTGCCTGCCTTCAACCAAGCGCAACCGTAATTCTTGATGCAATTGGCGAACTCGATCGCGTGGTGGCGTGCACTCGCTACTGCGTCGACGTGGTCGCGGAGGTGGCGAACGGCTCGCGAATGATTCTGGCGGATTCATGGACGGCCGATGCCGGACAGATTCTTGCAGCCAAACCTGACCTGGTCATCGCGGCTGTTCCTTATCAAGAAAAGGCAATTGCGGAGATTTTGAAAGCGGGAGTGCGGTTCTTAGGCCTCGCCCCAAGAACACTAGCGGATATCTACACCGACATCGCCACAATTGCCGGGGTGGTGGGAGCGGCGGAACAAGGCGAGCGGGTGATCGAGCAAATGCAGCGGCACATTGAAGACATCCGCTCGCAAATCGCTGCAACCACACGCCCGCGTGTATTCTGCGAGGAATGGGGCAAACCGGTGATCGCTTCCCAGTGCTGGATAGCTGAACTGGTAGAGGCTGCGGGAGGCGAATTCGTCGGTTTGCCTGGACGGCAGATTTCCATTGACGCTGTTCGCAAGGCTAATCCTGATGTCATCGTGACCGCATGGTGCGGCGCTGGCGACCGCGTTCCTCTGGAAAAGATTGTCAGCGAGCGCCATTGGGCCGAAACCTCGGCCGCCCGGTCGGATCGCGTATTTTGCATTCGCGATGAATTCCTCAACACTCCGGCCCCTACTCTTTTGCGAGGTCTTGACGCCATTGCCTGGGCTGTTCATCCTGAGATCTTCCCGCGTACGAAAGGAATCCGGCAGATTACCGGTGTTCGGGCATAGCCGGCTGAAAACTTGGGCCCGTGAGTTAACATGCCAGCATGCCTTCTTCCACGGCGAAAATTGATGAGCTGCGCACTGAGGTAACGGCGTTAGCCGACGAGACGACCTCGGGGCAGGAACTTATGCTGGCGATGGCCAAACTTCTGCACAACCGCATGCTGAAATACAACTGGGTGGGCTTTTACATGCTGGAGCCCGGGGCCCAGCCTCCGATGCTTGTTCTTGGGGCGTTTGAAGGTGCGATGACACCACACACGCGCATCCCTCTCAATCAAGGCATTTGCGGGGCGGCAGCATCCAGCGGAGAAACGGTTGTTGTGGATGACGTGAACAAAGATCCTCGATACCTGGCGTGCTCTCTCGAGACCAAATCCGAGATCGTAGTCCCACTATTTGTGCATGGCAAAGTTGTGGGTGAACTTGATATCGACAGCCACTTTCCTGCTGCCTTCACGGCGGAGCATCAGGAACTGGTTCAGCACTGCGCCAATCTCGTGGGGAAAAAGCTGGAAGCAGCCCAGGCATGAGAGTTGAGAAAGGAAAGGTACGCGCCCCTGAGATCGGCCGAGTGTGGTTCAACTCCTCGCCGTTGAGCTTCCGGCAACTGCGCGGGCGAGCCGTTCTGGTCGACTTCTGGGATTACACCTGCGTGAACTGCATTCGCACGCTGCCGTATGTGCAGGCGTGGCATGAGCGCTACCGCGACAAAGGCCTTACCGTCATTGGCGTACACACGCCGGAGTTCACGTTTGCACAATACGAATCGAATGTGGAGCGCGGCATCGGTGAATTTGGTCTCACATACCCGATCGTGATCGACGGCAACCGCGAAATCTGGAAGGCGTTTGCGAACCGCTACTGGCCCACCAAGTACCTTCTCGACAAGGATGGCTACCTGCGCTACGGGCATTTTGGCGAAGGCTCGTACGGCGAGACCGAGCAGGTCATTCAGGAACTGCTGCGCGAGATCGATCCCGCTGTTTCCCTTCCCGCGATTATGGAGCCGGTACGCGAAGAAGATCAGATGGGGGCGGTCTGCTACCGGGCAACCGGCGAACTCCACCTTGGAAATCGGCGCGGCCGGATCGGCAATGATGGCGGATTCAAAGAAGATCAGATTGCCGATTACGATTTTGCCGGCACGCTCGAGGAGAATTTCTTCTACGCCAACGGACGCTGGGCTTCCACTGCAGAGTACTTCGAAGCCGTCGAAAACTCGCCTCATTCTCTGCGTCTGAAGTACGACGCTTCCGCGGTAAATCTGGTGATGGCGTGTCCTCATGCGAGCTCGGCTGAGGTTGTCATTCTGCAGGATGGAAAGGCGCTTAGCGCCTCCCACGCCACGCAGGATACCCAATTCCGGGCAACGGCTGGCGGCACGGAGAGTTATGTTGTCGTGGACTCTCCACGAATGTACTTCCTCATCGATAATCACGAATTCGGTTCACATGAACTTGAATTGCGTTGCTCAGCGGGAGTCGCGGCGTTCGCGTTTACCTTCACGAGTTGCGTAGACCCAATCGCAACCTCGCTGCGCTCCGCGGAGACGGCTTGATATGAAACGAGTCGTCGCGGCGTTCATCGTACAGAATGGAAAGTTGCTTGTGTGTCAGCGCACGCGGCATCAGACGATGCCTCTGAAGTGGGAGTTCCCTGGAGGAAAAATCGAAGAAGGCGAGCAGCCGCGCGACGCTCTACGCCGGGAACTCGATGAGGAGTTGGGTATCTCGGCGACCATCGGTGACGAGCTGGCCCGTATTCAGCATGAATATCCCAACGGGGCGATGGTTGAACTGCGATTTTTCGTCGTTCGCGAATTTCGCGGAGAGCTTGAGAACCGCATCTTTAAACAGATCCAATGGGCGGAGGCGAGGGACCTTCCGAAATTCGATTTCCTGGAAGCGGACCTGACGCTAGTAAATGATCTGGCGGCGGGCAAGCTGCTTCTAACCTGAGCGCAGCGTCCAGAACCAGACAATGGTCAGGACGATCATCACGACAGTAGTAGCCCAAGCCACAATGTTGAACAGATGACCATTTACGTACTCACCCATCAAGTCTTTCTTGTTAATCAATAAGAGCATGAAAACGAGGACGAAGGGCAGCACGACCCCGTTCACGACTTGAGACAAGACAGCTATTTTGACCAGAGGCAAGTTGGGAATGAGAACAACTGCCCCGCCGGCGACGATCAGCGCTGTATACAGCCAGTAAAAGGCCGGCGCTTCGCTGAACTTGAGCCCAACTCCGGATTCGAATCCCAATCCTTCACACACGGTGTATGCAGTAGAGAGTGGCAGGATCGACGCCGCGAATAACGAAGCGTTGAACAATCCCACGGCAAACAGAATGTAGGCATACTGCCCAGCCAACGGTTTGAGGGCAGCAGCAGCATCAGCGGCGTAACGGATATCACGGAATCCGTGCACCCAGAGCGTGGCGGCACATGCCACGATAATGAACCAGGCGACGATATCGGTGAAGAGGCAACCCGTAACGACGTCGAGCATGGAGGCCTTGTACTGGCGGCGCGTGACTCCCTTCTCCACGATAGAGGACTGCAAGTAAAACTGCATCCACGGAGCAATTGTCGTCCCTACCACTCCAATGACCATGTACAAATAGGCCTGATCGCGGAAAGCGCCGAGTCTTGGAGGAACGAATGTGGCCCTGGTCGCCTCGATCCAAGCCGGCTTCGCCAGTACTCCCGCGAATATATAAGTGATGTAGAAGAATGAAGCGGCTAAGAAGACTTTCTCTACGCTCTTGTACTGGCCCTTCACGACGATAAACCAGACGATAAGGCCACAGACCGGAACGGTATAAAGGCGAGGCAATCCGAACAATTCCAGACTAGTCGCAATCCCAATGAATTCAGTCACAACGTTGCCGAAATTGGTGATCAGGATCCCCAACATCATCAGGAACGTGATGCGGAGGCCAAATTCCTCCCGGATGAGGTCGCTGAGGCCTTTGCCGGTGACTGCGCCCATTCGGGCGCACATTTCCTGCACCACGATGAGGGCGATCGTGATCGGAACCATGGTCCACAGCAGAAGATGTCCGAATTGCGCCCCGGCGGACGAGTAGGTCAGGATGCCGCCGGCATCATTATCGACGTTCGCGGTGATAAATCCCGGTCCGACTACCGCAAAAAACAGCAGGATCCGGGTCTTCCAACGTCTCAGGAACCTCATGCGCACACTTGGCAGACATAAAGATGCAGCAGATTGGATGCAAACGACGGGACAGGATAAACGGACTCAGTGAATTGGGACAAACAAAAAGTGCTGACGAGAGAGATTCCTGCGGTTTCGCCGACATGCTCCACAAACCAAACACCAAGTCAGCGGAAAAACGACTGCACGCCAGCCGCAAACGAGTGCCAGGCCGCAGTTTTGGCGATCGGTAAGCGAATCTGTTGAACGAAAATCAAAAAGCCGCTCGCCCAAAGCGTCGCCCGATGAATGTTGTGGGTCGACCACAGATCGTAGGCAATTAATAGTAAAAGGAATCCGTACGAGGCGATCGCATCATGCGGCGCCTTATGGAAGAGCCAACTGACATGAAAGCGCGCAATCGCAGCAATCAAGATTCCCACCGTCGCGACATAGATGATCCGCTTGTGTACCATGGGGTCGCGGCGCGCTCGAAAAGCAAAGAAAATCAGTGTCGCGAATATCACCATGTCCGTCATCGGAACCATGTAGAAGAAATAAGTGTCCACCCCCGGAGGGGCGGTGCCACGAACCAACCGATCAGTGGCGGCAATCCATCCAACGACGACCATCAGACACGCCAGCACGAACCCAAACAAGCCCAATTTTCTGTGGATATCCACCCGGCCGGCGAATGCTAAAGAATTCTGTGCAATCAGCATCAGCATCCAGCACGAAAACAGCGCGCCGTGGACGTGGATGATGCGGTTGGGAAGCGGCGCACTGAAAACGCCTGCCAGGTAGTACGTTGGCCCGAAGCCGACGAGGACGGTAGCCAGCATCAGCCATGCCGTTCCTGAAAAAAAGTAGTGGTCGAAACGTCGGCCGGCTAGCGTTGTCGCTCGCTTGGTCGATGAACGAGTTTGCGCCAGTGTAACGGTAACGAGCGCTCCTTGAGCGCTTGGATTTTTGAAGGCCCCAGGGGAAGTGGTGGCAATTATAGCGGGGAAATAGTCGCGCGTCTGAAGTTTTTCGGCGACTGCCTGAATGGAAAAAAGCCTAGAGCTTCGCCCGCAGCATGCTGATCACGTCGTCGGAAGTGATTACGCCGGTCAATTTCTTATGTTCGTCCACCACCGGTAACGTCTGCAAATTATATTTATCGAACAACTCAGCGACATCATTGTCGGCAACGCCCTCGTGAGCCATGACAAGCGGCTCCTGAACAAGGGAGAGCATCGGTGTAGTCGCATCTGCAAGAACGATGCGCGCCAGTGGCACGGCCCCAACGAGTGTTCCCTGAGAGTCCACCAAGTAAATGGTACTGATGACTTCGACGCCGCCCTCGAACTCGCGCAGCGTATCAATCGTATTCTTAACCGTGGCACTCACTGGAAGCGCCAGAAAATCGGTGGTCATGCGGCCAGCGGCAGTTTCTTCCTTGTGCTCCAGCAGTTCGACGACGTCCTGTTGAGCCTCGGGCTCCATCTGAACGAGAATCTGCTCGGTGCGGTCCTCGGGGAGATCGGCGAGTAGGTCTGCCGCTGCGTCGGGATCCATCTCCTCGACGATCTCAGCGGCACGCTCGGAGTCGAGAGATTCAACGATGGACTTCTGAACCCTGGGTTCGACCTCTTCCAAGGCCTCGGCAGCCGTTTCTTCGTCAAGCGTCTGGAATACGGCCTGACGCTCGTCGGGGGCAAGATCTTCGACAATATCGGCGATGTCGGCGGGATGGAGCTTGGCCAGCCCTTCGTGGGAGATCTTGAGCTTCACACGGCGGGCCGGATCCGTCTCAATCAGATCAACAAACTTCCAGGGAATGCTTCGTGGCGGAATTTTGCCCAGCAAAAGATGAATCGCATTCTTTGGGGCAACACCCCGCAACAACCGTCGAACAGCTCCTCGCGCCCCGACATCCACCGCATGAACACGGAGTGACGGGACGGGGCGATTAGGATCCCTTTGCGTGTCGAATTCCAGATCAACGTCATTAACACGCACGACCTTACGACCGTTGACGTCGATCACCTGCTGATCGAGCAGATCCCGTTCGAGGAGGAACAAACCCTCCATTCCGTTCGCAGCCTGCCATTGCGCTGCCGCAGTGGACGTGCGAATTCCGCCTTCAATCGCCGACACCGAGTCGTAGGGCACGATGCGGTTGCCCGATTTGGTCTTCACGATGAGCGACGAGATGCGCGAACGATCTTCTTGCGGCGTGAGCGTCACTTCCCGCACGCGCCCAGCCGCGCCCGACGGATCGTAGACCGTCGCGCCCAGAAGTTCGGTTAGTGCCAGCGTCGTCATCCGCCTAGAGAATAAACAAGTCGCACGCAATTCGGAATCAGTTTTTACACTGAGTGATGCCGGTCTTGGCTCTCTGTTTCCGGCTTCAGGCGAGCAAAATGGCAGAGTGTGGGATTCTGCCTGATGGAAAGCAGCTCTAAGCGCCCTGTGATGCCCGTTATAATAGAGTGTGCGCCTCGTCCTCGACATCTTCGCCCAAACCCTGCGCACTCTCTGGGCGCACAAAATGCGCTCCTTCCTGACAATGTTCGGTATCGCCTGGGGCGTCGGTTCCCTGTTATTGTTAGTGGGTCTCGGCGAGGGATTTCGTTCGGGCAACCGTAAACAATTTGACTCGATCGGCGAGAACGTAATGTTCATCTGGTCGGGGCGCGCGCCCGCCGTTCAAGGAAGTTTCACGGCGCTTCGTCAGTACTATCTGACCTACCGCGACTACCAAGACATTCTGCTCAATTGCTCCAGCGTAGGAGCAGCCACGCCCGTAATTTCCCGGGGCGATATTCGGGCAGTGAGCGACTTCTTCCAGGCGAGTGGACAAATCAACGGCGTACAGCCGGAGTTCAGCAGCATTCGGTATGTCCCCCTGAATGAGGGACGCTGGCTGAATGGCATGGACGAGCAGCAGAAGCGCCGTGTAATTGTACTGGGCGATGAAACCCGCCGGACCCTGTTTTCAGGCCGGCCTTCCATCGGAAGCACGATTCTCTTGAACGGCGTGCGCTTTCAGATCATTGGAACACTGCTGCGGGTCGGGCATGGTGACAACAACACGCAAAACCTGAAGAACTACATCCCATACAGCACGATGCACGA
>Ga0335081_10001710_pt1 | contig 34912 bp, 27 predicted proteins | sample Lox_Sample_35_FD_206713 | JGI IMG/M metagenome (GOLD analysis project Ga0335081, IMG submission 206713) | Soil microbial communities from Loxahatchee National Wildlife Refuge, Florida, United States - Lox_Sample_3.5 | ecosystem: Environmental > Terrestrial > Soil > Wetlands | place: USA...
ACGCTGAGCGCCCCGGTAGCATGTGCAGAGATTTCATTTATGATGAAATCTGCACCGATGACCTTGCCGACAAGTTTGCGGCCTGAACCTGTTGTGCCTGAGGACTTAACGTCAAGGACTATTCCTTTCCCATCGCAGTACTTTTTGAGAGCACGGAAGATTTTTTTTGAAGCCTCAACCGGCTCGCCCAGCGTCCGTCTGTATATGTCTATCACTACCTTTCTATCCAGTGCATCTACAACTGCGAGCTTGGTACTCGTAGAACCTATATCAACGCCGATCGCGACTGATAGGCGATCTGGCAGGGGCCGGCTGATTCGCACTTCATTGCCGTCGTCATCAATGTATTCTTCGAATGACTCAAACGAAGGATATTTGGACCGCCTCAATTCCAGCGCAGGCCTGCGGGTGTAAGAGTTTTCAACAGTTCTATGCAGCAGCGAAGATATGAGGAAATAGAACTTCGAACCCGGAATAACATTTTGGGCTGAAGCGCAGAGTGCAGCACCTATAGCCGAGGCAATTTGCCCCTGATGGGGAACGGTGAATTCATAGGCCGTCTTGTTGAGCCACCTCAACACTTCCCGGTTCAGTACCACCCCGCCGATAGCCAGTGTCTTGCCCACAAGGGGCCGCCCTTTGAGCAGCGTATGGAGTATTGTTTCGGTCATCCCGCGGCACAAGCCCGACCACATTTCTTCACGGCTCTTGCCTGCCTGCTGATTGTGTATCAAATCGCTCTTGGCAAATACGGCACACCGAGTTGCAATGACTGCGGGGTTTTCTACAGGCTTCATCTTATCAAGCCAGTCGTATGAAATATGAAGACGATCCGCCTGTTCGTCCAAGAACGCGCCCGTCCCCGCCGCGCATAGCGAATTGGTGGAAAAGTCCGCGAGATTGCCATTCTCGTCAAGGCGGATGAGGGTCAAACTCCCGCCGCCGATGTCGATTATGTTGCGTATGTCCGGAAAGAATGATTTTGCAAACGTCGCGGCCGCGCGCACATCGTCAACATAGGAAGCCCCCATCGACAAGGCAATGGCTTCGGAGAGTGAGCCGGTACAAGCAAGGGAAACATCTTCCGTGATAAGCTGCTGTTCCGACAATATCTGCCAGAGGGTTTTTTCAGCTTCGCCCCGGTGGGCTTTATATTCGGTGAAGATAATTTTTCTTTTTTCGTTCATGCCGACTATTTTGAGGAACATCGAACCTGCGTCAATACCGAGGAATATCATCATTCACCTCCATGAACTTCGATGGTACTGGGATTTCTTCTTGTGTTGTCCCTGGAACCAGCCATCCACATTCACCCCTTTTGCCCCTCGTTAGAGCAATTGGTGTACCAACGACTGATTTCTTTTTTTTATCCTGGCGCGAGTGAATGAAAGCGCAGAACTTGCATCCGATATTAGTGTATGATTACGGTGAGTTCCGGTTAATGACGGATGAACGTCACGGTCTTATGAAGTGACTCCTACGATTTGTTACTGAGGCAACTGAAGGGACTGACAGATTCTCTGAGGGTGCAAAAAAGATTGACGATGTAAAGCGGCGTTATTGAATTATACGAGTAAAATCAGGACGTCACAGATCGAGCAAGATATGTTCACAGTGAAAGAATTGTTGCACCCTTCTGCTTCAACATCACTGGAACTTCTGATCCCAGCCAGGAAGAGTCTGCATCGACCCCGATATAATATCTAATTCCGAAAGAGACATGGAAACGGCAGTTCTTCTTGGAACAAGGATTGGCACGTTTCTCAAGACAATAAACGGAGCACAGACTGACTAGTCCTTCAGTCGATGAGACCTATCCACGGGTGATCTTGAGGCGGCGATTCAAGGCCTGCCGGGTTATGCCCAGGCTGAGTGCAGCAGCGGCCTGATTGTCATTTGCCCGCTTCATAGCCTCAGCAACAAGCTGTTCTTCCATCTGCCTTATAGTCGGCAGCTGTTCCGGGAAGACAATGGCGGTCTGTGCACCCCCATCTTGCTCCCGCTGGGTGCCTTCATGGCTCGAACGCTGCTCCTGAATATAGGACTTGAAGACGTCCAGGGAAAGCATTCCCGATTTATGGGCACTAACGGCGTTTGTTATCACAGCCTGCAACTCTCTGACGTTGCCGGGAAAGCTGTAGGTTCTGAGGAGCGAGACAAGCTCCTTGGGAGAAACTGGCTTCTTCTTGCCGAGATTCTCGGATGCTTTATCAAGACAATGATCGATCAGGACCGGCATATCCTCCCTGCGGTCCCGAAGCGGCGGGATGTGGATATGATGGACACAAAGCCTATAGTAGAGATCCTTCCTGAATTTACCGCTCTCCTGCAGTTTCACTAGATCCTGATTGGTAGCCACGACGACGCGGGCATCGGAACGTTTTGCCACGTCGGAGCCGAGAGGGAAGTATTCTCCCTCCTGAAGCAGACGGAGCAGCTTTACCTGCGATTGAAAACTCAAATCTCCGATCTCGTCGAGAAAGAGCGTGCCACCTGCAGCCTGCTCCACGAGACCGCTGCGCACTTGATCTGCGCCTGTAAACGCGCCTCTGCGGTGTCCGAAGAGGGTATCTGAAAATACATTGTCATCGAGACCGGCAACATTCACAGGAACGAAATTTCCTTCCCGCTTTCTGAGTTTGTGCAGGGCCTTGGCCACCAGCTCTTTGCCGACGCCGGTTTCGCCCGTTATAGTGACCGGCTGCGTGCTACCGGCTATAGCCTCGATATATTGGAAGATGGATCGCATGGCTTCGCTGCACGTGACAATCTCCGCAAACGCCAAAGGTTGTTCCAGCTCGTCAGAGAAGACACGGCTCTTCAATCGCATATTTTCCCTCTGCAATTCTCTTATCTCTATTGCCCTCTTTACACTAGCTGTGAGTCGGCTCTTCTCAATGGGTTTGACAATATAGTCAAACGCGCCTGCTTTCATGCACTCAACTGCCGTATCCACATCGTTTGCTCCGGTGACAACGATTATGGGGACGCCGGGATGTTCGCTGCGCAGCACAGCGAGTATCTCTTCACCGGACAGATGGGGCATCATAAGGTCAAGAAGTACGACTTCGGCGTCTTGCCTGGAAAGTATAGGCATTGCATCGCGGCTGTCCTGACAGCGGATGAAATTATTCAAACCGGCGGATCGAAGCGCCATTTCGAAGCTGTTCAGTGCCTGAAGCTCGTCATCCACCATTAACACGGGTAAATAGGGATAAGCGGATTGGTTCATGTCGTATTCTCCATGAAAGTTCCAGCGTTTCGATTTATTGGGATAACAATATCAACTATTGTGCCTTTATCCAGTTCCGAAGTGAACACAAGCTTGCCGCCGTGCTCCTCTACGATCTTCTTCGATATGGATAAGCCCAGTCCAATGCCCCCAGAGTGTTGTTTAGTTGTGAAGAATGTGTCCGTAATATGTTGAATCCTCTCTGCTGGAATTCCTATTCCTTGATCCTCGACCCTAATGATGACGGCACGCATTTCCTCGCTGTACGACGTTGACACGAAAATCCCGCGATTCCTGTCCGGAAGCGAGTGGCAGGCATTTTGAATGATATTGATGACAACCTGTTCAAGTTTCTGAAAGTTACCGTCAACTGGAGGAATACCCTGACCGTAATCGATCGAGAAGTGTTCTGTCGATTTGACGATCAAATGAGAGACAAGAGAAAGAGAAGACCTCAGAACGGCATTGACATCGAGAGACTGGGTAAGGTCCGGCTCGTCCCGCCGGACATAATCCTTCAGGTCGCCCACGATTTGTTTAATGCGCGTCGCTCCGTCAAGAATTCCGGAAAATAAAACAGGTGCATTGACTCGCATCTCTGAATAGTTCATGCCGCCCATGATGAAATCACCATTCTCCCTGTAATATTCCTCCAGGATGGGTAGCGCCTTGTCCCATGCCTCCCTGAGGATGGGCGCGTTCAGCATGATGAAGTTGTTGGGGTTGTTAATCTCGTGGGCTATCCCTGAGGACAGGACGCCCAGAGCGGCCATCTTGCTGGCCTGCATCAGCTGTTGTTGCTGCTGTTTGGCCTGTTTCTCCGCGTGCTTGCGATCTGTGATATCACGCACCACGCCCCGAAAACCGGTTGGCGTGCCTGAGGCGTTTCGAATGAGGGCAACGGATGCTTCGACTGTCTTGTGCGTACCGTCCTTGGCAATGACCTCCCAGTCGAAGGCGGTTGCCGGCTCTCCGGTCCTGAAGACGTTGAGAAAGAAGTTGTAAACGTGTTTGGAAGCATCGACGCTCATATATTGCCGGTTGTTCATACCTGTCAATTCATCGCGTGTGTAGCCCAGGATCCTGCAAAGAGAATCGTTAAAAAAGGTCATGTTGCCGTTCAGGTCCACCTCATAATATCCTTCCTGAATGCTGTTTAAAATAGTGCGATATTTCTCCTCGCTTTCACGCATGCTTTCCTCGATCCGGAGCCGGCCGCGAATCTCCTCCTTGTAAGCTTCAAAGGCGTTCTGAAGCTCCATGCCCTGGGTTTCAACAAGCGACATGGTCTTTATGATCCGCACGTACAGGATAAATGCCTGGGAAAATATAAACAGGAATAAGCCGAGCGGTACGAGCAAACCTGTATTGATCAGCCCTCCTACGTAGAGCATGTCATTGATCACCGCAAGGCACAGCAGGGACATGCTGATAAGGAAGATGGAGGGCTCCATATATTCGCGAATGGGGTTAGACAGCATCCGGTAGAAGGCATAGAGGATCAGAACCGCCGTGATAGCTTCATAAAAAAGTAGGGAATGAGAAAACACCCTTACCGGTGCGACGATGACAATAAGCGAGAACACCAGTCCCATAAGAAGGACCGCCTGGATAAACCTCCGGGAGAAGAGTCCGAACAGTGACTGGAGGAAAAGGCCGAAGACGGGAACAGCCAGGTAGAAACTCAGATACTCCAGCTTCACCATCAACTCCCAATCAAGGCCCGGCATGATTTGAAGAATAGACCTTTGGCCTGTAGTCAAGAGCCTGAGGGCGATAAGGCAGCAGAAGACACCAAAGTAGAGCGTGGGCTTGAACTTCCGTCTCGCGAGGAAAAGAGACAGGTGGTAAATGGCCATGACGAAGATGCCGCCGAGGAGGAAGAAATCCAAAGCGCGCTTGCGCTCCGCCTGTCCGACGAGAATCTTCTCTTTGCCAAGGGTCATCAGCGGCCACAGCCCCCCCCGCCGGTGCTGGAAATTGCTGACCTGGATGAGGAGCGTGACGCGATTAGAAGCCGGCGTAAAAGTCAGTTGCACGGGATATTGGCGCGGAATGGTCGTCTCCATACTTTCGCCGGCAACTCCCACGGAAACCATCTCATTTCGATCGACGTATAGCCTGTATGCTGTGGAGACCTCTGGAATTTGGATGGCGAGCGGGGCTCTTTCATCGCCCACCAGAATGGTCAGGCGGTAAGTTGCATATCCGAAGCCGGGCAGTTCCTGGCCATCCAACTGGTAATCTTTCCAATACCCGGGGACGCGAATAAACCCGGAAGGCCGCGGCCGCGGCACAGCGGCAAAATCCGCAGGAGTCATGTGCCTGCTCCAATAAAATTCATATTCTCCTGCAAGATTAACAGCTCCTTTCCGCTCGAAATCCCAGCCAGTGAGATCCAGAATGCCTCTTTTGGCTTGAGGCTGATCTGTTTTGAAGGAATCGCACCCAAAGACGCCTGTCAGTGCCAGGCACAAAAAGACGGACAGAGAGAATCTGAAGAAATGGCACCCCATTTTACAAGAATTCCATTTGAGTGTCATAGAATATAGGGGTAGATATCCTTGCATGTCAAGATAATTCAACTTCCTGCGAGGAAACGGGCAGTATTATATATCTAGTACAATTGCCAGTGGAAATCCGGAATTAAAAGGCAGGGCAAAGTAGGGCACGGCACCCAATGGAGGCCTCCTCTTTTACTTGACACTTTATTGCGTTACGGTTATATGACAAAGTCAAGTCGCCTTCATTGCGCTTCCTGCGCCGTTGCATACGGGGTTGTCGAGTCGTTTTTCCCATGGCAAGTAATGATCTCTCTGAAGGCAATTTGCGGCAGGGTTAAGACATATCGTAACTGAACGAAAAAAATTGCGGGGTTGACTTATGAGATCATACGTCGTTTTTTCATTCATGGGCCCGGACCGTCCCGGTCTGGTAAGAGAGATTGCGGAATTTTTTTCGGCGCGGGGTATCAATATCGAGCGCTCACGTGGCTGCGTGCTGGGAAATGAATTCGGCATGGTCATCCTGACGTCGGGCAACAACGAGAGCATCGAGGGTCTGATCAAGGACCTAGACAGTCTCCGTAAGAATACCGGGCTGGACATTCACATCCGGAAGACAAAGGCACCCCTTCACAGGGAGGTTCTCCCGTCGATTGCCTATAAAATGGTCGCCATATCCATCGACCGTCCGGGGATAATCCATCAGATCTGCAAGGTACTGCACGAGCGGCGAATCAATATCGAGGACATATCGACCAATGTTGACCACGATCCCGCCACCGGCGCCAACGTCTTTCAGTTACTCTGCTATTTTTCCCTGCCACCTGCTGTCAAGATTGTCGACCTTAAGAACGCGATCACGCGCATCAGCGATGAGTACAATATCGATATCCGGTTTGATGCGGTGATCAACAGGTAGCCATGGGAAGAGCAAAGAAACAGCATGCCGTCAGGTTCATAAAGCCGATCTACGAAATCGCCGCATCCGTTGGACTCGCGGAAGACGACCTTGAATGCTACGGTCGCTACCAGGCCAAGGTGCGGATCGAAGCGATCAAACGCTTCGAACGAAGGGCAAACGCCTCCCTGATACTCGTCTCCGCCATGACCCCCACACCAGCCGGAGAGGGAAAGACCACCGTATCCATCGGACTCGCGCAGGCCCTGGCCAAGCTGGGAAAACAGACTATTGTTACCCTCCGCGAGCCGTCCCTGGGACCCGTCTTCGGCATCAAGGGCGGTGCCACCGGTGGGGGATTGTCATGCGTGCTTCCCGCGGACGACATCAATCTTCATTTTACAAATGACTTTCCCGCCGTGGAGAGGGCGCACAATCTCCTTTCCGCCCTTATCGACAACTCGGTGTTCCATGGCAACCCCCTGAATATCGATCCGCGCAAGATCACATGGCGCCGCGTGATGGACATGAACGACCGCTCCCTCAGGGATATAGTCATCGGCCTCGGCGGTTCCACGAACGGCGTGCCCCGAGAGAGCGGCTTCGACATTGTGCCTTCCAGCGAGATCATGGCGATTCTGTGCCTCTCGCAGTCTTATGCAGAATTAAAGGAGAAGATACGAAGGATACTGGTGGGCTTTACCTATGACGATAAGCCGGTCATCACAAAGGACCTGAAAATCGAGGGTGCCGTAACGTCCCTTCTTAAATATGCCCTTCTCCCCAATCTGGTGCAGACCACGGAGGGCGTGCCGGCCATCGTACACGGCGGACCCTTCGCTAACATAGCCCAGGGTACAAATAGTATCATAGGCACAGACCTTGCGCTCCGTTTAGCCGATTATGTCGTTACTGAGGCGGGGTTCGGTTTTGACCTCGGCGCGGAAAAGTACTTCGACATCGTGGCGCCTTACGGGAAGCTGAATCCCCGTATCGTCGTCCTAGTGGCGACAGTTCGCGCCTTGAAATATCATGCTGGTGTGCCCACAGATGCTCTTAACGAGCCCAACCCGCGTGTGGCCGTCCTCGGAATGGCCAATCTGAGGAAACACTATGAGAACATCGATAAGTTCAATGTCCCCTGCATCATAGCCCTGAACCGCTTCCCCTCAGATACCAACGCAGAGATACAAGCCGTAATCAGGGCCGCGGAAGATGAAGGAATGAATATCGCGTCCGTAGATATTTTCCGGCTCGGCGGCGAGGGCGGCCTGGAACTCGCAGAGAGAGCGACGAATATCGTCGCAAACGCCTCCGGCACCTTCCGGCCCCTCTATGGATGGAATCAGCCTGTGGAAGACAAGATATTCACAGTTGCGAGTAAGATCTATGGTGCTGTTTCCATCGACTACCAGCCGCTTGCCAAGCGGAATCTCGACCTTATCAAGAAGTTCGGCTTCGACAAGCTTCCGATTTGCATTGCCAAGACGCAACAGTCTCTTTCGGACAATCCCAGCCTTCTGGGACTGCCGAGCGACTTCATTGTCACCGTTCGGGAAATCAAAATCGCGTCAGGCGCCGGTTTTCTTATCCCCATCACCGGTGAGATTCTGCGCATGCCGGGCCTGTCGAAAGCGCCGGCGGCTTATCATATCGATATCGATGACGACGGGAATATAACAGGCGTTACTTCTCCCGGAGATGCCTGACGTCCTTTCTTTAAATTTGCTATCAGCACTAATGGACTGTCCGCCCTTTCTGCACCGCATCGTATCAAGATTGCTTTGACAGACATGCCCCATTCTCCTATACTCTGTAAAAGGATTCCACGCTGCGAAGGACGGTGCACGTTGAAATGGAAAAGCGGGAACGGAAAGCTTAAGATCCCGGACGTAAGAGGAAATACAACAATATTAAATGCCGGATAAAGGAGTTGTCACAGATGATAGCCAAACCGATGTTTCTCGCTACCGCCATCGGCAGCATGCCCTTTGATGATCCGGGGCGTGCCGTCGACCTGATCCTATCCAGCCTTCCCGAAGCCCCCCACTGGCCGCAATTGCCGAGACTGGGATTGAATGAGCAGATGGAAATCCAGTTTTCCGAGCACATGCCTTGCGCCGTGATCGACCGGGAAAAGAACCGGCTTTTTTTCGAGACATCTGGCGATTATTGCGACGCCTTCGCCCAATTCTACGAAAACTATCTCAAGTCAATGGAGATCGGGGAAGATGATAGTTACTGCGCAGCCGTGACTGTAAGTCCAGCCTTCTCGCAAGGGATTTACACACTCGAAGAAGAACTGCAGAAGAGGACTTCGAAGCTTCCTTTTGTGAAATGTCAAGTGACGGGCCCGTGCAGTTTTGCGCTCACCGTTGTGGACGAGAAGAAACGCGCCATATACTACAATGAAGAATTCCGGGACATGATCGTAAAAACGCTGGCCATGATCGCCCGCTGGCAGATCCGGAAATTCAGCGCCTATGCGGATGAGGTCATTTGTTTTGTCGATGAGCCGATTCTTTCGGCTTTCGGCAGCTCCACCTACATCTCCGTTCATAAGGATGATGTTATCAATCTCCTTGCAGATATGATGGATGCGGTCCACGCAGAAGAAGGCTTTGCCGGCATGCATTGCTGCGGTAACACGGAGTGGAGCATCCCTATCGACGCCGGCGCCGACATCGTGAGCTTCGACGCATTCCAGCACGGCGAGACAATCGCGATGTATGCCAAGGCAGTCAATAATTTTCTCAGAAGAGGCGGCGCCCTTGCCTGGGGCATCGTGCCTACGTCTGCTCTTATCAAGGAGCAGACCGTGGAGGATCTTGTCCTTCGTCTCGAAGGCGTAATGAATAATCTTGCTGCCAAGGGAATCGAAAAAAGGCTAATTGCCGATCAGGCCATCCTGACCCCTTCCTGCGGCACCGGTTCATTGACGCCTGAAGAGGCGGAACTGGTATATGAGAGGCTGGCGGCACTCTCCTCTCTTATGAAAAAGAAATATACGTAGTGCAGAGAAAAGAACGCTTAACGATTTGTCATTGACTCCCCTTATATACACGGAAATAAAACTGCGGGAGAAGTCTAATCAACTCTGCCATTCCCGTGGAAACGGGAATCCAGTATTTTATTTTATCACACACCCTGGATTCCCGCCTGCGCGGGAATGACGATAAGGAAACAAGTGTAACTATGAAGCTTGCTATCTCCGGAAAAGGAGGCGCCGGCAAAACAACACTGGCGGCCGCTCTGGCAATCCTCATGGCCCGTAGCGGCCGGAAGATCCTCGCAGTGGATGCCGACCCTGATGCCAATCTCGCCGCTGCCCTGGGTATCACCGCCTCCCTTCAGGAAAAGATAGTTTCCATTTCACGTCAGACTGCTCTGATCGAAGAGCGGACGGGGGCGGAAGTCCGGCAATATGGGCAGATTTTCAAATTCAACCCGGCGGTCTCCGACATTGCGGGCAGTTTTGCATACAATCATCAGGGTGTGGCGCTCCTCGTCCTTGGCGCCGTTGACCGCGGAGGAGGCGGCTGCGCCTGCCCCGAAAATGTATTGATGCGCGCCCTGGTTACAGACCTCGTCTTATATAAGGACGACGCCCTGGTTATGGATATGGAGGCCGGTGTGGAACATCTAGGCCGGGCCACGGCCAGTGGAGTGGACAGGATGATAATCGTCATCGAGCCGGGGCAGCGTGCCGTAGACAGCACCCGGCGCATTCTCCGCCTTACACATGATATCGGCCTTCAGGATATCCGGCTCGTGGCCAATAAAATAGTAGGGCCGGAGGATGAGCGATTTATTCGTGAAGCCTTTCCGGAGAATGAATTTATCGGCATCATTCCCTACCGGGAGGAATTCCGCCGCTGTGACCGCAATGGCCGCTCCGTGCTGGACGGCTTGCCAGATGATTTGCTTCGCTGTTTCGAAGATATCCTGAAGAAGCTTGAGGCCCTGTGATGAGTAAGCTGATTGCTGTTACAGGTAAAGGCGGTGTCGGGAAGACTACTGTTGCGGCACTTCTGGTGATGCGTTTGCTTCAGCGGGGATGCAGCCCGGTGCTTGCCGTAGACGCAGATCCCAATACCTGCCTTGATGCGGCCCTGGGGATCAATGTAGTGAAAACCGTGGGCGGTGTGCGGGAGGATGCTAGGAAATTCACCCAGGAGCAGAAGATCCGGGGCATGGATAAAAAGCGTTTTCTGGAGCTCCGTATCGCCGAGAGCCTCGTGGAGAGTAATGATTTCGATCTCATAGCCATGGGTCGATCAGAGGGGCCGGGCTGTTACTGCTATGCTAATAACGTACTGAAGGCCATTTTGAATGCGATGGCAAGCAAGTATCCCTTTGTGGTTCTGGATAACGAAGCAGGCCTGGAAAACCTCTCCAGACGCATCGTCAATGAGGTGAGTCTCCTCGTGATGGTTACCGATCCGACTATCCGCGGTTTTGAAACTGTAAGGAGGCTCCATAAGCTATCCGGCGAGATGGAGATAACCTATGACAAGCTGGCCATTGTTATCAACCGCCTCCGGAGGGACGCGTTACCAGCAGGCGCGGATGGGCTCACAGAGGCCACGGGGGCTCATATCATCGTGGGCATACCGGAAGATCAAAATATCGTGGCAATATCTGAGACAAACGGGAATCTGAGACATCTCTCACCGGATAATCCCGTTTTGACTGGGATGGACAGGATACTCGAAATGATATAATGCAAAAGTCAAAATGAAAAATGCAAGATGGAGAAGGAAACATATTTTGCATTTGCCTCTACTTTGCCCTTGGAATTTTGAAATTTGCATTAAATGCAGTGTTCAATGACCAGAGAAATTAAAACACCACAGGACCGCGTATGGGACAGGGCGTCACTGGAGACGCTGATCAAGGCGGAGAAGGAATGCATAGATACCTGCTTCACGCGCCTGGATAGCCAACAGAACCCTTGCCGGTTTGGTTCCGAAGGCCTCTGCTGCCGGATTTGCTACATGGGCCCCTGCCGAATTACAAATAAGGCGCCCCGCGGCGTCTGCGGGGCCGATGCGGATACTATTGTGGCTCGCAATTTCCTACGCGAGGTCGCCGGCGGAACGGCTGCCCATTCCGATCACGGTCGCCATCTCGCTCTGTTGCTGAAGCAAGCAGCGGAAAGAAAGAGTGCCGATTACGTAATCCGCGACGAAAAAGCCCTCCGCCGCATAGCAAAGGGCTACGGCATAGAGGAGGTGGGAAAGCCGAGAGAATCGGTTGCCCTGGAGCTTGCCGACCTGCTTTTGAAGGAATTCATGCTTCAGGAAGATACTCTTTCTACGCTGCGTCTCTCACCGGTAAGGCAGCAGGTAATCTGGCAGGATCGGGCCGTGGCTCCGCTGGGCATTGACCGGATGGTCGTCGAATCTCTCCACCGAACCCATATGGGCGTGGACCACGATTACCGGAACGTACTCCTCCAAGCCTTTCGCACAGCCCTCGCCGATGGCTGGGGTGGCTCGCGCATCGCCACGCAAATCTCGGATATTCTCTTCGGCACGCCCTCGCCGGTGAGGAGCGACGCCAACCTCGGCGTCCTCGGAAAAGATACGGTCAATATCGTCGTCCATGGTCATGAGCCGGAGCTGCCGGAGATGCTTGCAATCGCATCACGCGATCCTGCCATACAGGCCTATGCGAAAGAGGCCGGCGCCCATGGGATCACCCTCGCAGGGATCTGCTGCACCGCGAACGAGATACTTATGCGGCACGGCATCCCCGTAGCGGGAAGCTTCCTCCAGCAAGAACTTGCCCTCGTAACGGGCGCTGTGGAAATGATGCTCGTAGACGTGCAATGCTGCATGCCGAGCCTCCCTGACGTCGCCCGGAGCTATCATACGGAAATCATCTCCACGTCGGATATCGCCAAGACCGTCGGGACAACGCATATCACGCTCAACCGGGATAACCCACTCGCCACGGCGAAGACCCTGATCCGCCGGGCCATCGATAATTTCAAGAACCGCGATCCTAATAAGATCTCTATCCCGGACGTCAGAAGGCCGCTGGTCGCCGGTTTCAGCGTGGACGCGATCAAGTACATGCTGGGCGGCCGTTTCCGCGCGTCCTTCCGTCCGCTCAACGACGCAGTCATCCAGGGAAGGATCAGGGGCATCGCCGGGATCGTGGGCTGCAACAATCCCCGGACACGAGTGGATGCCTACATCAACACCCTGACACGGGCCCTTATCGGTAAAAACGTCCTCGTCCTCAAGACGGGTTGCGCAGCCATTGCTTCGGCAAAAGAAGGAATGCTCAGGCCGGAAGCGGCGCTTGAGGCAGCCGGTGCGGGACTCCGAGAGGTCTGCGAGGCAATCGGGATGCCGCCGGTCCTCCACATGGGAAGCTGTGTGGACAACTCCCGCATCCTGGAGGCTGGGACGGAAGTCGTTCTGGAAGGCGGCCTGGGAAACGACCTCTCCCAAATACCCGCTGTCGCTGTCGCCCCCGAATGGATGAGTGAAAAGGCAGTGGCCATCGCCTGCTATTTCGTGGCCTCTGGAATCGACGTGGTGCTAGGACATCCCTTCCATATAGGCGGCTCCGATAATGTGACACGCTTCCTCAACATGGAAACACGAGAACTTTTCAATGCCTCCTTCCACGTCTGCGAAGACCCCATTCGAGCGACAGACATGGTCATCGAGCTCCTTGATAAGAAACGCGAGCGACTCGGGATCAACAGAAAGGTCGAGCGGAAACTCTACGACATGGAGGATCGGAGGAAACTCGGTGTCTAAGATCATCTGTGCGAGCGCCATCGACGGGGCCAAGGACTGGATCGCCAAAGCAGAAGACCGCCTGAATCATGCCATCAGTAAAAGGGGAGAGACTTGGCCTGCCGCCTTTCCGGGGACGGCCTACTTCCTTCCTGTCATCTATTCCTTCACCGGCGAGGCTGTACGTACACTGGGAGACCTCCGGCCCATCCTCCATCAGGCCAAGGAACTGATGCCACAGCGCCCTGCTGACACTGTATGGCTGCCCTACCTGGGGAGCGCTCTGGATGCAGGTGTTGCATCCCTATTCTGCTGTGAGATCATTGAAGCGTGCAAGTACGCCGTGGGACCCGATCCTGTAGCTGGGATATGGCTGGGTGCGGCCAATGACGTCATCCTGCGTGAAAGGGGCATCGAATTTGTGGATGGCACGGCCCCCGGCTTCGCCGCCATCACCGGTGCCGCGCCGACCAATGAAATCGCAGTAGCTATCGCCCGGCAGCTTCAGGAGAAAAATCTCTATGTTTTTATGGGGGGCGGTACAGATGGCAGGCAGTTTGCCGAGCAATTGGCCGAAGAAGGCGTGCAGTTGGGATGGCCGACGCGCCTGATTCCCTTTGGCCCGGATGTATCCGCCCTGATCTATGCCTTGGGATTCGCCAACCGCGTGGCTCTCTCCTTTGGCGGCGTGCAGCCCGGCGATTACGAACGGAATCTTAAATACAACAAGAACCGTATCTTTGCTTTTGTACTTGCCATGGGCGAGGTCACCCCCGACAAGTACGCTATGGCCACCGGGGCAATAAACTACGGTTTCCCAATAGTTGCCGACACGAACATCCCCCAGATCCTGCCAACGGGCGTCTGCACCTACGAGCATGTGGTCTCTTCCGTGCCCTACGACATGATGGTGGAAAAGGCACTCGAGGTGCGGGGCTGCAAGATCAGGATTACCAAGGTGCCCATACCCGTGCCTTACGGACACGCCTTCGAAGGGGAACTTATACGCAGGGTCGATGCGCACGTGGAGTTCGGCGGAAATTTAACCACCGCATTTGAGTTTGTGACCAGTATCGACATGGATCAGATCAATGACGGCGAGATTGAAATCATCGGACCCGATATAGACGAGGTTGACCCCGGAAGCACGTTGCCGCTCGCCATCTGGGCGGAGGTTGCGGGCAGGAAGATGCAGCCCGATTTTGAGCCCATCCTCGAAAGACAGATCCACCACCTTGTCAACGGCGCCGAAGGGATCTGGCACATGGGTCAGCGAGACATCGTCTGGACACGTGTCTCCAAGAGCGGCTTTGCACGGGGGTTGAGGCTTCGCCACTTCGGCGAAATCATTCATGCAAAGTTCATCTCCGACTACCCGGCCATCGTGGACAAGGTGAAGGTGACGATTATTACAGATGCGACGGAGGTGGAGCGCCGCCTCACAATTGCAAGACGGACCTATGACGAACGAAACCGCCGCCTGGAAACCATGACGGATGAGGCCGTGGACACCTTTTACTCGTGTCTCCTCTGCCAGTCCTTCGCCCCCAATCATGTCTGCATCATCACACCGGAACGGCTCGGCCTCTGCGGGGCCTACAATTGGCTGGATGGCAAGGCGGCCTATGAGATCAATGAAACCGGACCGAACCAGCCCGTGAAGAAAGGCAAAGCCATCGATCTTGTGAAAGGCATCTTTCAGGGCATCAACGAATACGTCTATATGAGCAGTCACAAGACTGTGACGGAGTTCTGCTGCTATTCGCTGATGGACAGGCCCATGACGAGCTGCGGCTGTTTTGAGGCAATCCTAGCATATCTCCCCGAATGCAACGGCGTCATGGTTGTCAATAGGGAGTATCAGGGCGAAACGCCTCTCGGGATGACCTTTTCAAGCCTCGCCGGCAATGTTGGTGGTGGTCACCAGACCCCCGGCTTCATGGGCGTGGGCAAGGTCTTTCTCACGTCGAAGAAATTCCTCCGGGCGGAAGGAGGATTTAAACGCATCGTCTGGATGCCGAAGGCGCTCAAGGAACTTCTTGCTCCCGACCTGAAAAAATGCCTCAACGAACAAGAAGCGCCGGATCTCTTGGAAAAGATCGCCGATGAGGAAGTGGGCGTCGATGCACATGCAATTCGGGAATACATGGAGAGCGTCGGCCACCCTGCAATGAATATGGAGGATATGGCCATTTATGCACTGCCTACTCCGCCATCACCTCCGGCCCAGGCGCATAGACAGCCTTCACCATCCGGGGCGCGTCCGGTTGAGATTTCGGAAAAAGAGACATTGATCGTGGAGACGAATGGAGAGACGATCAACGGACCTGCCGCAAGCGAATTTCTGGATGGCGTCACCGCTTTTCCCATCTCCCGGCAAAAGTACGATGCACCTACATGGGAGGTCATGCTGGGAGCTACGAAGAAAACGGGCGGCACCCGCGGCCATACCCTGAAAATAGGCGGCGCTACCTGCATGCCTTTCCACCTCTGGGAAGGTGCAATGCCGAACCGTCCACTCGTGGCCATGGAAGTCTTTGATGTAATCTCGGAGAAGTACCCCGCCATTCTGCGAAACATCTATGGCAATCTCTTGAACCAGCCGGCGGACATGGCCAGCGTCTGTGTGGAAAGATACGGCGCCGATCTTATCAGCGTTCGCCTTGACGGAACACATCCTGAAAAGGGAAATCGCTCTCCCGAGGAAGCCGTGAAGCTCGTCAGATCGGTCTTGGCTGCTGTGGACGTGCCTCTGATCGTCACCGGTCACAGCCATTACGAAAAGAACAATTCCGTATTGAAATCCATAGCCCAGGCCTGCGCCGGGGAAAATCTTCTCCTCAACTGGGTGGAACAGGACAACTACCGCACGATCGCCGGGGCAGCCGTTGCATACGGCCACAGCATTGTTGCCCAGAGTCCAATCGACGTGAATATCGGCAAGCAGTTGAACATCCTCCTTACGAACATGGATGTCGATCAGAAGAGAATCATCATGGACCCCATGACGGGAGCTACCGGTTATGGCATCGAATATACGTATTCAGTCATGGAGCGCATACGCCTTACAGGATTGGACGGAGACCGGATGCTCGCCGCTCCGATGGTCGTCTCGCCGGGACAGGAGTGCGCCAGAATAAAGGAGTACAGGGCCATGGAGGCCGATTTTCCTGCATGGGGAAATCTGGATGCACGTGCGGCCATCTGGGAACTCTCCACGGCCGTGAGCCTTCTCTATGCCGGGGCTGACCTCCTGATCATGTATCATCCGGAAGCAGCCATGGCGCTGAAAAAGACGATTATGAGACTAATGCAAAAGGCAAAATGAAGATTGATGAACTCACAAGAAATAAAACCTGCCTGAGGTTCCTATGGCTTTAACGGGTTTACAGATTCAAAAACTGCTTCCGAAAACCAACTGTCGGGAATGTGGCGCCAATACTTGCATGGCCTTTGCCATGAAACTCGCCGCGAAGAAGGCTGAGATCGCCCAATGCCCTTATGCCTCCCCCGAGGCTGTGCGGGTGCTTGGCGCGGTCAGTGAGCCTCCCGTGCGCGCAATTTCCCTGGGGTCCGGCCGCACACTGAAGCTGGGCGAGGAAACCGTCCTTTACAGGCACGAAAAGACCTTTTTCCACCAGACCGCCATTGCCGTCAATATTACTGATACAGAGCCCGCGGCCGTGATCGAAGAAAAACTCGCGGCCATCCGCGATTATCGGCTGGAGCGCGTCGGGGAGACATTCCGAATCGATATGGCGGCAGTAACTCAGAGAGGCGCTGACGTGAATGGATTTGCGGCACTTGCCAAAAGAGCCTGGGAAACTACCGGGCGGCCCCTGGTGCTCAGGAGCGAGAAGCCATCCGCATTGAATGCAGCCGCAGAGGCCGTGAAGGGATCACGCAGTGTCCTTGCCGCCGCCACGCCGGAAACGCTGGATGAGCTGCACATCTCCGCGGAAAGAAATGGCCACATTCTCGCTGTCACGGCCCCCGACCTGAATAACCTTTTTCTGTGCTCTTCCCGTCTCCGGGGAACCGGCTTTAACGATATACTGCTCCAGTTTCAAACCTCATCCCTAGCCGAACAGTTCCAGACGAATTCCGCCATCCGACGTGCAGCCCTGAAAGACTCTGTCAGGCCCCTCGGGTATCCGTTCTTGCGCTTCCTTCAGCATACCGACGATCTGCTGGAGATCGCTGCCGGGGCAATCACCGAAATCAACAAATACGGAGGCATCTGTGTTCTGCCCGTCTTCGATCCCGCCCTCATAGCCACGCTGATGACGACCCGTCTCAATATCTACACCGATCCCCAAAAGCCAATCCAGGTTGAGCCCAGGGTTTATGCCATCGGGGAACCGCATCCAGCATCTCCCGTTTTCGTAACAACGAATTTCTCTCTAACTTATTTCATCGTCTCTGGAGAAATCGAAAACAGCGGAACCAGCGGCTGGCTGGTCGTCCCGGACTGCGATGGAATGAGCGTGCTAACGGCCTGGGCAGCGGGAAAATTCTCCGGTGCTTCCATTGCGAAATTCGTCAAAGAGGTCGGTTTCGAGAACCAGGTATCCACGCGCGAGATCATCATTCCAGGCTACGTCGCACAGATCAGCGGTGAACTGGAAGAAAGCCTGCATGGCTGGAAGGTGCTCGTGGGTCCCCAGGACGCAGCAGACATAGAAAGCTTTGTCAAAATGCAAAGAAAAAAATATAATATAGATTGAGACACTTTCGTAGTCCGATATTCTATCATTTCCGTAAAACCGGGAATCCAGAATTCAAAACATACTATTATCAGATTCCCGCCTGCGCGGGAATGACCACGGGAAATCTGGAATCATGCCTCTCATAACTTTTCAACCATCCGGGATCGTACTTGATGTACATGCAAGTACAACCCTCCTTGACGCGGCGCGGCGCGCCGGTGTGGAGATCGATGCCCCCTGCGGTGGCAAGGGAACCTGCGGAAATTGCGCCGTGCATCTCGTCTCCGGACAGGTCGCTTGCAAAAGCCTCGGCGTTTTGACGCAGGCGGAAATCGATCAGGGCCTTGTCCCAACTTGCCTCACATCCATGCAGGATTCCGATGTTGTCGTTGAGGTGCCTGATCAAGAGAGGCGTTTCGGCGGCCAGTTCAGCGATGATGACGGCCTAGGGCTCATCGATGCAGCGCTGCTTCCCACCCCGGAAGACTGCCGGCCATTGACCGAAAAGATAAATATCTCAGTGCCTCCACCAAGGAAGGGCGACGGGCTATCGGATCTGGACCGTCTCATGCGCGCACTGCAGCAGAAGCTTGGTAAGGAAGAAATCATTGTTCCACTCACTGTCATCCGTAATTTAGCCGATGCTTTGCGGGCGACGGGTGGGGATGTGACCGTCACGCTGACTAGGGAAACCCCATTCGGGCAGATGTACACCTCAGACCACAATTCCGTCATAAACAGTAGATACCTGGTCACCGCCCTCGAAGCGAAGGACAGCACGGCGAGACACTATGGGATCGCTATCGACGTGGGCACGACAACGGTTGCGGTGCAGCTGGCTAATCTCTCCAATATGAAAGTCCTTTCCACGTGCACCGATTACAACAGCCAGCTTGCCTGCGGCCTTGACGTCATCAGCCGCATTGATTATGCGCGGCGCCCGGACCGCAGAGAGGAGCTCCGCAATCGTGTGCTCCGAACAATCAACCGCCTCATTCAACAGTCGGCCCGTCACAGCCGCGCGGAGAACCTTGAAATTGCATGCGCTGTGGTATCCGGCAACACCACTATGATCCATCTGCTCCTCGGACTGAAACCCGAATATATCCGGCTCAAACCGTATACGCCGACGGTTCTCGATGTACCCTTTTTCACCGCGTCTGACGTCGGCTTCTCAATCAGCCCCCCGGCGCCTGTCATGATCTCGCCAGCCGTTGGGAGCTATGTGGGCGGAGACATCACTGCAGGCATCCTCTGCACAGATTTGTCCAACGACAGGGACGAGGTTTGCCTCTTTATGGACATTGGCACCAATGGCGAAGTGGTTGTAGGCAACAGGGAATTTCTTTTGACCTGTGCCTGCTCTGCCGGACCGGCCTTCGAAGGGGGAGGGATCAAATGCGGTATGAGGGCCGCTCAGGGAGCTATCGAGAAAGTGGAGGTTGATCCGGCAACGGGCCGGGCGACCTGCTGGACCAACGGGCAGGTCAGGCCCCGTGGCATCTGCGGCTCCGGCATGATATCACTTCTCGCTCAACTCCTTGAAACAGGCTGGATTGACGCCGCCGGAAAATTGAACCGTTACTGCCCGTCGAATGCAATCCGGATTGACGGGCGTCAGGCCGCCTATACCTTGGTCTCAGCGGAGGAAAGCGCCACCGGCCGCGCGATTATCATGAACGAGAAGGACATCGAAAATATTATCCGCGCGAAAGCGGCGATATATGCCGCCTGTTCGTTCATGCTGACGCAGGTGGATATGGAATTCCACAACCTCCGGAAGATCTATATTGCCGGTGGATTCGGCAGATCTCTAGACCTCAATGCAGCAATAACAATAGGGCTCCTTCCAAATCTTCAGCGGGACCTGTTTCACTTTATCGGCAACGCTTCTCTCGCGGGGAGCCGTATGGCCCTGGTATCAGAGAAGCATCGGGAAAGGCAGCGCCGGAATGCCCGGCGGATGACATATCTGGAGCTCTCAACAGACCCGTCTTATATGAATGAATATACTGCGGCCCTCTTCCTTCCCCACACTAACCCGGATCGCTTCCGCCAGAAACACATCGAGTAGTAAAGATATTTTACGAAGTGAATGCCGCTATCCGAAGTTGTTGGATTTCTGAAATCCAGCAATAACTGATTCTGCCTCTCATAGCTTCGTCCAACTCCTCTCAGTCGTCTATCCGGGTGCTAAGGGAATAGGTCACGTCAAATGAGGATTTTACTCAGTTACACAAGGCAGAGTGCGGTGGTATGCTTTATATCAAATACTTAATGGAGGTAACTACAATGGCAGCAGAGATGAAAAAAATCGAATGCCCGGCGCCATGCAATTTTTCAGTCAAAAGCCATGACGAAAAAGAGCTTGTTGAGATTGCCGTGCAGCATGCAAAAAAAAGCCACAATATGAGCATTACTGAGCAGGATGTGAAGAAGATGATCAAGCCGGCCTGAGAGGCTGCAACAGATCATTCGCCGCGCTTCTTGTTCTTATCCGTCTTTCTCTAAGTCAGCGGCCCATGCTGTTGAATCGCAGAGTTAAAACTCGTACTGGGCTTACATAGAGTTAGGGACTAGGAAGCCCGATGAAAGGCATTTGTCCGAGCGGCGCATCCCTTCACGTGTCATAGGATGATCGAATCTCCGTTTTTGACAGTTTTATAAGGGTGAGCCTTTTCTGTCAGTGCGAATGGCGTTCCGACATCAGCCTTGTATGCACAAACGCGATATGCCCGCGCAGGGCATAGAACTGATCCGCGAATGATGCGGGCACCTTCATCCTGTTCACCTGCCCCTCGATGGTGTCGAGCTCCTTCATCAGTTCTTCGCGCCTGTCGGGCGTCAGCTCCATCAAAACATTCCGCTCTATCACCAGCAGCGCACGATACCATTTGAAAATACGCGATCTGAAACGCCAGTGGTATATGGCCGGTATGATGCGCAGTCCGGGCAGCAACAGGACTATCACCGGCACCAAGACGACGACGATGCGGCTCACGAGGCTGGCAAGCCAGAATGGAAAATATCTATAGAAGAAACTCTTGCCGGACTTATAAAAGCGGGTCGCGTCACTGCTTATACGTATCTCCTGTTCGATGGGCGCTGGAAATTCGTTCTTGCTCCTGAAAAGTCCCGGTCCCGAGTGAACCTGTGTCGCTGCTTCAAGCAACAAATCAGAGAGGGCCGGATGCAGATTTTCTCGCGCAATCAACTCAACGGTCGGGGCGAGCAGAAAAACATCACGCGCAGGAGTGCCTTTTCCGAAATCTATAGATCCCTGCGGGAGTGTGATTTTATTGAGATAAGCGATGCGGCGGGTATAAGCATCAGCTTGCGTAAAGTCAAAGAGGCGGATGCCGTTCGTATGCAAAAGCTGGCGTATGAGATCTATGGAGACGGAGTCCCCCATCAAAAACACACCATCAACCTTGCCGCTTAAAATTGCCTTCACGGCTTCGTCGGAGTCCATCTCTGACAGTTTCGTAGGGCCTGCCGGCTCTATGCCGTTGGCTGCAAGCAGTACAAGGGCAAGAGTATGCGATCCGCTCCCAACCTCGCCAATAGCGACGCGCTGGCCGGCCAGTTGGGAGAGGCGCTCGATCTCCGACCCGCTCCTGTAGAAAACAAAAATCGGTGCATAAGAGATGCTGCCGAGCGATACGAGCCCGTCAGTCTTGATACCATTATACACGCCGCCCTGCACAAACCCTACATCGACCTTTGATGAATGGTCAGCCAGCCTCTTGATATTTTCAACAGAACCATCGGACGGAAGTATCTTAAGAGTCACGCCTTGTTTCTTGAGTATCGTTGCATATTTTTCCGCGTATCTTTCGAACGAGCTGTCTTGGGGACCGCTTGTCATGATAATTGTATTAGGAGGGGCAAGGTATAAAAACAGAAATACGCCGAGTGCGATAACTGCAATCGTCAGGACGGCCGCACTCACCATTGCCGCCCGACCAAGACCGAAGACCTCCGTAAACATGGACCGAAGTTTGGCGAACCCCCATTTTTTATCCATTGCCATGGCTGATACCTCATTCTGCAACTTTTCTTGATCACGCTCTGTTTTCATGAAGCATATGTCGCATTAAATATGCCCGGTACTGTGGAATGTGTAATATGTTATAAAATAAGAGATGCGAGACTAATATGTCAAGAGGGTTTTGCTCAGCTTTTTCGAAGGTTGTAATAATAGATTTCGACGCCCTCAATAGGGAATCGACCGATTGTGGCCCATACCGCCATCTTTTATTCTAGCATTAATGATGGGTGTAATCATTTGCAAACAGATATGAGACAAAGGAGGATGCTATGAAAAGACTGCTGTTGATTGCCATAATTTCCCTATTTATTCTCGGATGCGGAGCAGCGGCTACAGAATCAGGCTTCTACGAACACAAAGCCGTATATGCGGGCTGGGACCATCTATGGTACAGCTGGTTTGGTTACAGGCAATGCGACGATAAATATATAAAAGAATCAAAAACAGAGCAGTGGTGGGGGATCCCCGAAAAGTATCCGGCCGCCGCATGCGTTTCACAGGGTGAAGGGCGCTGAAGCGACAGGGCTTGAGACGCCTCCAGAAGAGTTATTTGACAAAACGCCCTCTGTCAGCATGGAACAGTGAGGAAGTAAAAGGATATAATCTTTAATAAGGCTCAACTTGTGCCCATCACATAGAGCTGGCCCAAATACTATCAAGCCTATATCCTTACTGAAGGTCGTGCGCTGCTCCCCGAATTATGGTAGATGGTCGACGGTCCTTCAGAACATACAGCCGTGCTATTTCTAAGTGGCTTCAACGCCAGAGGTGCTGAGTTTCCGAGACCGTGCGGCTACATGCCTTCGTTACTTTCACGACTTTCATAAGTTGACGACTATACACTTGTCAGACGAAAATCAAAACTGCAGCAACCGATCAAAACAAAAATCCTTTCCCTGTCGTCCTATCTCCTCTCCTTCAGTACCGTAGGCCTCAGCTTTTTAATTGTTGCTCTTGACTTAACTTTTTCAATCAGGATAGAGTAGCGCGCGCTTAACGGAGGGGCTTGAAACATAATGCATGACCCCCGCAAACTAATGACGTTTGAGTTCTTAGGCCTGTGTGTGGTCATCTTTCTCGCCTTCTGCAACGTGACCGTCTTCTACAATCTCTTTAATTACCTGGAAACGCTCCAGATACCTGCCGATCTTCGAGGGCTGGCGATCGGCTCCTACTCCCTCACGGCAATGCTGCTTTACCTGCTGGTGAGCCCTACCTTAACGCCGCCAACGCGGTGCGCACCATGCTGCTGGGAATCGCGGTTGCAATCCTCTGCGGCGTGAGTCACCTCTTTATCCATTCCTTCTGGGGGTTGCTTTTGCTGCGCATTATGAACGGCTTCGGGCAGTTCCTAATGAGTGCAGGAGCAATGACCCTCTTCGTATCCGTCATCCCTAAGGAAAGAAGCAGGCAGGCCTTTGCCATTTACTCAATGGGCCGACAGCCGTGCCAATATGAAGCAGTTGCCGGTTGCGCTGCTCCTTCTGCTGACTACGGTTTATATAATCAATCGGACCGGCATGTTCTTTTTGATGAAGGGGTTTGCGGATCAAAAGGGAATAATTAATGTAGGGGCTTTCTTCGCGGTACAGACCGGTCTGATGATTGCTTTTCGTCTTTTGGGAGGGCGGCTTTTCGATGCCTTCGATAAGGCCCGGATAGTGCTCGCCACATTTATTGTCATAGCCATCGGCCATCTGGCGTTAGACAACCCCTGCCTGGGGCGTGGGCGATATCACTCGTGGCGGTAATCTTTGGCGTGGGTATGGGAACGGAGCAGCCTACCTTCCATGCGTTGATGTTTGAGGTATCACCCCCCCGCTTCCGTCCCTTGAGCGCAAATATGATTCTCTTTTCCACGCAAGCGGGATTTTTCCTCGGTCCTATCTTCGGCGGCGCACTCATCGCCCGTTGGGGCTACCATGGCTACTTCCTATTCAGTGTAGGACTAGCCCTGGTGGCTGCATCCGTCAGTATGCTCCTCGCCGGGAAACGTCAAAAGTATTCCGCTTAAGGCATATTCTCCGCACCATTTTTGGGATATCCTTCTTCCTTCTCGACAAAAAATCAAATATGGCTTAGCATTGATCACATATATTTCGACAGATCCAACAGGAGCACAGAGAACCCATGAAAATCAATTTCGGAAAAAACAACGGTCCCGTTGACGCTCTCATTGAGCAATTGATAGAGACGGCCGATGGCATCAAGAGACCAGAATATATCCGCGAGATGATCATTGCCTCACTTAAAGCCGGGCAGGAGGACGATGAGAGCGCAGACCTTAAGCTCATGAACACGACGCTCAAGGAGATGCGGTTTACTTCCAAGGTCTTCGGCCCTTACCGAAACGTGCGCAAGGTAACGGTCTTCGGATCGGCACGCACACAGCCGGGTGATCCTTTATACGAGATGGCAAGGCTCTTCGGGAAGAAGCTCGCCGATGCAGGATACATGATCATTACCGGCGGGGGAGGAGGCATCATGCAGGCCGCAAACGAAGGCGCCGGCACCGAGCATTCCTTCGGGGTGAATATCCGCCTGCCATTCGAGGAGAGGCCTAATGTAGTAGTCGAGGGTAACCCGCGGCAGATCAATTACAAATATTTTTTCAACCGCAAGGTCGCATTTCTTAAAGAAACTGACGCGGTGGCACTCTTCCCTGGCGGCTTCGGCACGCTGGACGAAGCAATGGAGACGCTAACCCTGGCACAAACAGGCAAACGCAATCCCCTACCGCTCGTGCTCTTGGACGATCCGGATTGCTCCTACTGGATACATCTGATAAAACTTCTCGAGGAAGAGCTTCTGGCTCGTGGCTATATATGCCGATCAGACTTTGCCATCTTCGAACGGGTCTGCTCCGTGGATGAGGCGGTTGAGAAGATCAAACATTTCTATCGCCGCTATCACAGCATGCGGTATGTGCATGGACAGCTCGTGATTCGGCTCACCTCTCAGCTCAGCCCCGATGCGATTCGAAGACTCAGGGATCAGTTCAATGACATAATTCTAGCCGGGGGAAGTATCATAGCCTCCCAGGCACTCCCGGCTGAAATGGATGACGCAGATATTATTCATTTGCCGCGGCTTCTGATAGACTTTAACCGTAGGGACTTTGGCAAGCTGAGGAGTCTTATTGATGCAATCAATAATTTTTAGCCTTCGGGAAAAATGACAGCCGTGTCCTCATAATCGAGGATATCAGGAATTCCGCTTTATCTGTGTGTTCTTGTCAAGAATAAATATTTGACCCAAATGTGATCTAAAAGCTGCTTTGACTTTTCCACATTTCTTTATAGTCTCCACTGCAAATAATCAGATCATTTACTTTTTCAAAATATACCTGTTTGGGAAGATCACCTTTAGTCACCGGATTGTACCACACATATTCCACCCACCCGCTATCTTTTGACCGGGCCGATTGAATGATCTCTTGAACAAATTTTTTGCCGTTTGCATCTCTAACGTCCATAAAGTTCTGGCCGACGTATTTATCGTTGGCACCGTGTGCGAGCATAGTTCCTCTGAAGTTCACCACAAAAACATACATATCGCCCTTAACAAAAGATCCTTTAGGATTTGAGAACTCCGCCAAAGCAACCGCTTGGCCTGTTTGGTTGTAAAAGGCTATCGCTTTAGCCACCCACTCTTTCGCCTTTTGCAGTGACTTTTCAGGCATTTTCTTACTCCTTCTTATACTTCAAGCCTATCGCGTTCCATGCAAGACGCTTCGGCATTTAATAGATCCTATGATCAGCCTTTCTCAGAAATTAATAAATATACTATGTAATGCCGTCAGTGAAGAACCTTTCTATTTTTTCTAATTACCTTTGCCTGAGAGTTTTATCGTCTCGGCAAGGCCGACGATTATTTTTGCAGTCTCACGAAAACTGATAAAGCTTGAGTCGACGCAAAGGTGAAAATTACGTGAGTCTGTCCAATCGAGGCCGGCCATGTCCCGTATGTACTTGGTCCTGTTTTGGTCTGAATCTTTGACTTTGTTGCGTGCCTTCCGGATGTCAGTGATATTCTGCACTTTCATGACGCGTTTGACCCGAAATTCTAGGGGAGCGTGGATAAATACATGAATCACGCGAGGTTGCTCCCTCAGTGCGTAGAAACCGGCACGCCCTATGATGACGGCATTATATTGATTTGCAATTTCTTCGATGATCTTGCACTCCAGGGTGAACAGATCCTTGCTATACACAGGTTGTCTCATCGGTTGCATGGTTCCCGCATTGGGTGTTCCGTATGAGAATCCTTTGATAATTGTTTCGATAATGCCTGGCGATCTTTCAGAAATGTCTTCCAGCATCCCCACGTCTGTTCCAAACCGTTCTGCAGCTTGTCTTAATATCTCCCGGTCAAAATATTTGAATCCAAGCTCTTTCGCAACCAGATGACCTATGTACACACCGCCGCTTCCCATCTGTCTTGATATGGTTATCGTAATATTTCGTTCTTCACTCATGCGCGACTCCGGTTCCTCCATAAGCCTACGCTGACATCAATACCTACGATCTTTGCCTGTCTTCAGTTATGATCAGTTGCCTTTCTTATTTATTTCTTCTCGCTATATTTATCAAGAAGAATCTCACCTGTGGTTATTTCGACACCAAAGATAGTGCTTTTATCTAATTGCACAGACTGTTTAATAAAGGAAATAAGATACAAAGAGGTGGTTGTTTAGTTCAGTAGAGTAGAGAGCTGGCGTAGTGGCTTATAGCTCTATCTCCAGCTCCCCTCCCCTTACGTTCAGTTTCCCCGAATACGGCTTTCCGATTATCTTCCTCCGGTTGCTTTTTCCCTCCTGCTTGGCCTTCGGTACAGTTTCCTCTGAAGTTCCCGGATCTTCTCTGTAGTTTCCAGGACTAGTGCAATCCCCTTTCTTCACTTCGGACGGCAGGGCCAGAGGTGGCCCTGCCTTTCCATATTCAGTTGTTAATCATGTGCTCTATACCTGAACAGATGATAGGAGATAGAAAGATCGGAGATGAATTTGCTCAGCTTAATCGGTTCTCGACGGGTCGGACGTATTTTGAAAGTCTAACAAATTTGGGAATGAGCTCCTTCTACTCGGTCTCGTATGCTAACCTGTCGCTGCCATTCTCTTCAGCAGTTCTTCAGAACCGGTAACAAAATCGTCAATGACTTCCTTCACTGTACGAATCCTCCGGATCACGCCCACACCCTGCCCACAGGCAAAAGGGCCCTCCTCGCCGCTCATGGGGTCACCGGAAAAGATGAAACTCATGATATCCTTTTTTGTCACACCCGCAGAGATAAGTTTTTCCAATTTATCCGTCCACTGATTCGTGAGCATCCTTATCGGGGCGATGCCTCTAGCCAGGATTTTTGTGGAGACATCTCTTCCGCTCAGGATTTGTTCCCGCCATGCAGGGCCGATTTTAGTGCATTCCACAGTGGCGAGAAAAGCCGTACCTATACTGACTCCCTCCGCCCCGAGAAGGCGGCAGGCCGCATATCCCCGTGCATCGACTATACCGCCGGCTGCAAGGACTGGTATTCGCACGGCATCAACGACCTGGGGGATTAAGGCGAGAGTGCCAATTTCAAAAGGCGATGCAAATCCCCCGGATTCGAAGCCCTCGGCAATGACAGCATCGACCCCGGCGCCTTCCGCCTTCTTCGCGGCATCGACGCAGGGAATGACATGTACCACGCGGATACCGGCATGCTTCAGGGCCGTCGTGAAGAGCGCCGGACTGCCCGCAGCGGTAATCACCACAGGAACTCTGCTATCAATCACAACCTGAATTAACTCTTTGGCCCGGGGAGCCATGAGCGGAATATTTACAGCAAAAGGCAGCTTTGTCATATCCCGCAACCGGCGGACTTCCGTCGCTAAGCTTTCGGCGGACTCTGTGGCACCCGCAATTGTACCGAGCCCTCCTGCCTCACTGACTGCGGCGGCCAGTTTGGCATCGGTCACCCCGGCCATCCCTCCCAGAGCAATGGGATATCTTATATGGAAAAGTTCGGTTATACGGTTCTTCATTCTGTTATATCTCCTCAAATAAAATGTATGGACAGATAGTTAAGAATTGGTCGCTTCGTCCCTTAAGAGGGGCGCTTTGCTATTCCCGCAAAGACAGCCATGCATAACTCCTTTGTGAGTTCCTTTGCGGAATACGGCTTGCCGTAAATTATCTTTGGCAGACACAGGTGCTCGATACCACCCAGTAATACCTGCCTCATGGCCGTAACCGGTATGTCGTTGCGGAGTTCACCATTCTTTATGCCTTCCTTCAGAATCTCCGTTATAATTCTGCTGAACCTCTGCACTTGACCATAACTTTCGCTCTCAAAATAGCCCGGGTAATTTCTCACTTCCAGAAGGAGAATCTTGGCAAGTACCCGCTTCGACTCATAGAGGTTAATCTGTGACCAGACGATCTTTTTCAACTTATTGAAGGTGCCCTCGATCCCTTTCAGCTCCGATTCCATCTGCCCAAGATACTCGTCGAGATAGTCCCGGAGCACCTGATGCAGGAGACCTCGCTTGTCACCAAAATACTTATATATGAGGGCTTCATTGACACCTGATTTCCTGGAGATCTCGGCCGTCGTAATCGCGTTGAATTCCTTTTCTTCCAGGAGTGCTTTGAATGCCTCTCTGATTTTGACGCCCCCGACCGGCAAAGGCCTTACACTCAATTTGTCTGAACCCTTCCTGACATTTTCGCGTGCGGCTGGCATACGCCCTCCAACGAAATCATTTACGGCGTTCCCGTCCCCTCAACATAGGCAGGAGCAGAGATCGCACAACGCGTCCCGCGTCCCTACCATGTTTCGTCATCTCTATACCCCCTCATTGCCTATCTTGTGCGGTATATATTCAAGGGATCGCACTGTTCCCTCAGGACCTTCAATTCCTCTAAGAGTAGCGGGTCTGCCTCAGTTGCGCGGGAGATGTCGATGTCGAATCCCGTGTTCTCCTTGATGGCTTCGGGTTTTACGCCCTGAAAGTATTTTTCCACGTACATGATCTTCGTTTTTGCATCGAATCTCATAACGCCCATGGAAGAAATAAAGGCGATAGGTCCACCGGGCAGACCAACCTCTTCCCTTTTGACCATCTTGCCTTCCGGCCATTTCTTCACCATCCAGCCCGGCGTGGTGAGATAATCCACCTTTTCCAATATTCGGCGTTTCTGATGGGCCATGGTGATGATTGTAGCTTTCGCGAAACCACCGATATCAACGGCACCCGCCGTGCCGGCCAGTCTTTTCGTCGGCTTATTGTAATCGGCACCGATAAAGGTGGAGTTCAGGCTGCCATACTTGTCTATCTGGGCCCCCCCGATGAAACCGAAGTCGATTTCCCCCCTCATCAGGGGGAACAAGCCTTCCGGGTCGCCCATCTGCCAAGAAGAGCCATAAGTCAGACGACTATCCATGATGGAGAGGGGCACCTCAATCGGATCTGCATCGGCCTGACCCGTTTCCACAATCATCTTCATGTCTGGTGCATAAAGTAACTTTGCCAGGTGCGTAGCCAGAAGCGGCGCTCCAATCCCGATGATCCCGGTCTTACCATTGAATTCTTTCAGCATCCGTGCGCCGTAAATAACCATTGCCTCCGTTGGCTTGTAGTCCTGCGCTTTTGCGTATTGTTCTGTCATGCTCTTGTCCCTCCTTTTGGTCTTGGACGATACCCGAAAGGCGGTATGGCCCGCAACTTCTCCAGACGCGCCGCACCCAGTTTATTCAGGTAATCGTCATGGCCCTTCAGCCCATGAACCCAGGAATCGGCCCATTCTTTGAAGCCTGCTTCCGTTTTCGCTTTTCCGACATAATCCATAAGGAACGGAATATCCATGTCATAAAAATTGAGAACCTGCCCTGGATGACCGCCCCAGGGGACCTCAACGACCATGTCAACACTCGTGCAGGGGATCTGATTGCGATTGGGGTCGCGCCTTAAATACTCCTCAGGCACAACCTGCTCTGCCGTAATAATGACCTTTTCGGCTCCGTGGGCTGCAAAGTGGTCGAAGACCAAACTGCCGTCGATCCGGACCGTACCTTCCTCGCCCGCATACTGGGCGTGGCAGATGAATACATCCGCTTTCATTGCGGGGTGGAGCTGAACCTTACCGCGGCCATAAAAAGGATCCTCCATAAGAATATATTTCTTCTCCGGAATCATCTCCTTGTTCCTCGCCAATGCCCTGATCTTGGCCACGTTATCAAAAGCGGGATTCAGCACATCCGTTCCGAATGTTGTTCTGGAAGCGATGAATGGGGCTCCAGCCATGGCTGCCATGGCGCCCAGACAGACATCTGTGTGGCCGATATCATCAATAACGATGCGGCCCGCCTCTGCCATTCTCTTCGTAGAAGGAGATATGCCGAAAGCCCCGATGGCCGTGTATGTGCCGCGATACGCCGCGACACAGCCTGCTCCGACGAGCATATCCTCCGAAAGTGAACATTCCGCCAGTATGATGAGGTTTTTCTTGCCCTGCCTTATCAGTTCCAGGCTAGCGGCAATAGGGCGACGATCTTCCACCACACCGCCCATGACGAGACAATCACCATCCTGTACTTCCTGCATTGCTTCTTTCAAACTGACGACCTTGCTTTTTTTCATAATTTCCCCTCCTTGGCTGTATCTCAATCAATTGTGACCAGATAACCGCTTGTGATCGTCCAATACCGGTTCTTACGCATCACCTCCCGTCTCATTGAACATGTTCTCATGATTATGCAATCTCTCACAACTATTGCGGGGACGGTATCCGTATGGTGGAATCGTCCGCAGATATTGCAGCCGCGCCGCTCCTATCCTGTCCAGATATTCATCGTGCGTGCTCATTGCAAAAACCCACTCATGAACCCAACTCTCTAAGCCGGCCTGAGTTTTAGCGGCTTTCACATATTCCGTTATGAAGGGCATATCGACGTCGTAAAAACTTTGTACCTGGCTGGGGTGCCCGCCCCACGGAATTTCCACGACCATATCAACACTCGTGCAAGGGATCTGATTACGGTTAGGATCTCTCCTCAGAAAGGTCTCCGGGACCACCTGCTCCGCAGTGAGGATGACCAGCTTGGCTGCGTGGATGAAATAGTGGTCAAAGGCAAGACTGCCTTCTATCCGCCCGGTGCCATCCTCGCCCGCTTGCTGCACATGGATGACAGCCACGTCAGCGGGCATGGCGGGCTGAAGTTTTACAGGACCGCTTCTATAAAATGGGTCGTCCATCAACACAAATTTCATCTCCGGAATCATGGAAGGGTCACGCGCGAGCGCCCGAATCTCCTTAGTCCGCGAAAACTCGGGATTGAGGACGTCGCTTCCCAAAGTGGCGCGAGTAGCAACGAAAGGGCTTCCGGCCATGGCTGCCATGGCGCCCAAGATGATATCAACATGGCCGATATCATCCACGATGAATTCACCCGTTTCTATTTTTCTTAACGTTGCCGGAGAAAGCCCAAAATTCGCTATCCCCGTATAGCAGCCGCGCCAGGCGCTAGCACAGCCCATGCCTACGAGCATATCTTCCGCAAGCGAACATTCCGCAAGGAGGATCAACCCTTTTTTTCGCTGCCTGACAATTTCATATGCGGCGGCCATGGGACGCCTGCATTCGATTAGGGAACCGAGGAACAGGACGTCCCCGTCCCGGATGCAGCCGATGGCATCGTTCAATGGAACAACTTTCCCCATATCACCTGTTCGTGAATGAAGGCTTTCGCTTTTCCACAAAGGCCTTCATCCCCTCTTTCTGGTCCGCTGTGGAAAAGAGAATTTCAAAACATCGGGCCTCATAGGCCATGGCCGACTTCATGTCCATATTCAGCCCGCCATTGACCGCGATCTTTGTAATTTTTAAGGCAAAGCCCGGCTGGCGGGCAATCTTCCCTGCCATCTTCCTTGCTTCCTCCATCAGGGAAGCAGCGGGCACGACCTTGTTCACGAGGCCGATGCGATAGGCTTCCTGTGCATCAATGAAATCGCCGGTGTAGAGAAGTTCCTTGGCCTTGGTGATGCCAATGATCCTAGGAAGCCGCTGAGTGCCTCCCGCCCCTGGAATCACGCCGATCTTTATCTCCGGCTGCCCGAAGGTTGCGTTGTCCGCGGCGATCCGCAAATCGCAGGCGAGCGTTAGTTCGCAACCACCACCCAGCGCCAAGCCACTCACCGCGGCAATGACAGGCTTTTCCAGATCCTCAATCCTGTTGAACACCGCCTGGACATCCTTCAGAAACCGGTGAGCATCCACCGGCGAGGCAATCCCTCCGATCTCGGTGATATCGGCGCCTGCGGCGAAGAACTTCTCCGCACCCGCAAGGATTACCACTTTCACTTCCTCATCACCGTCAACCTCAGTGAGGACGCAATCCAGCTCCTTGAATAGCTGGCTGTTGAGGGCATTCATGCTCTTGGGGCGATTCAGGGTGATAACCGCTATCCCCTCGCCCTTCTCATATAAAATCGTCTGATAGCCCATCCCTTTTTCTCCTTTGTTCTTCCATTGTCTGCAATCATTGTCGCGGGCTGCGCGTAGAACTCTTTTCTACACCTTGATTATAATCGCCTCGCCCTGCGCGAGACCGCCGCAGATAGCGGCAACGCCGTAGCCGCCTCCCCGCCTTTTGAGTTCATAGGCCAGGGTCATCGTAATTCTGGCGGCGCTTGCCCCCACTGGATGGCCGATGGAGATGGCTCCGCCGTTTACATTCGTCTTGGCCTGAAGCTCTTTCCACTTGTTCTCATTGTTGTTGGCCAGAATCTTTGTGGAAACAAGGGGTAGAACTGCAAATGCTTCATTTATTTCAATCAGCTTCATGTCGTCAAGTGTCAGACCCGCCTGCTTGAGGGCTTTCTGAATAGTATAAGCGGGAATGACGGCAATTTCGCGGGGGACTGTAGCCGAGGCCGCTACTGTAACTATTGTAGCCAATGGCTTAAGACCCTTCTCTTTGGCCTTCTTAGCGGTCATAAAGAGGATAGCGCTCGCACCAGCGCTTATAGGTGGTGCGTTTCCCGCTGTCACGGTCGGGCTCCCATAGATGGTTTTTAACTTCGCCAGGGCCTCCATGCTTGTACTCCTCGGCGATTCATCCTTCTCGATGACGATGGGTTCGCCCTTCTTCTGGGGGATCACCACAGGCATGAGTTCCTCTCCGATCTTGAACTTACCTTCCGCATAGGCCTTGGCATATTTCTCCTGGCTTCCAAGCGCCCATGCATCCTGCATGTCCCTCGTCACGCCGTATTCCAACGCCACTTCCCCCGCATCTTTGGCAACGGGGTTAAACCCTTTGGCCGTATAGCCGAGCTCAAAGAGGCAATCCACGAGTTTGATATGTCCCAATCGAGCTCCCTTTCTCAGACCTGGGGCCAGATGGGGTGTGCGCGGCATGTTCTCCGCTCCCACGGCCATTGCTATCTCGGCCTCTCCCGCCTTGATGGCCCTGACGCCCAAGCGAAGACAGGTCAGGGATGAACAGCAAGCCCTATCAAGGCTCACGGAAATATTATCTGCCGGGAACCCGGCAAGGAGCGTCGCTTGCCTCGCCGGCACGTCCGTTTCCAGGGCAACCTCCGCCGGAATGCAACTCCCGTAGCTTATGTCATCCACTTCCTCGGGCTTGATTTTCACTCGTTCGATGACCTCTTTCATGACCATAACACCGAGATCAATGCTTGGTATATCGGCCATGGCAGAGTCGAATTTGCTGAACGGCGTTCTCACCGCACTTACAATAACAATACCATTCTTGCTTTCCATCTCTTTCTGTTCTCCTTATTGGTTTCTTTTACATCCTTGTATCCGGAATCCCGATAGTTCCATGCAGGATTTCGTTCTTTGAGGTTTCTTATTTCGCTGCCATACGGATAGCACCGTCAAGCCGTATGACTTCTCCGTTGAGCATGGGATTCTCAATGATATGCTGGGCCATCTTTGCATATTCCACGGGATCGCCGAGACGCCGCGGAAAGGGGACCATTTTGCCGAGGGCATCGCGGGCGGGCTCCGGCAGTTGTGCGAGCATCGGCGTATTGAAAAGACCAGGCGCGATCGTCATCACCCTGATACCGTACTCAGCGCATTCTCTTGCAATGGGCAGGGTCATGCCCACCACGCCGGCCTTGGAGGCGCTGTAAGCCGGCTGCCCGATTTGACCGTCGAATGCGGCGACCGAGGCAGTGTTGATGATGACACCTTTTTCACCGTCTTTATTTCCCGTGTTCTTCACCATCTGCTCAACGGTTAGCCGAATGACGTTAAATGTGCCCACTAGGTTGATCTGCACCACGCGATTGAACTGCGAGAGAGGCATGGGGCCTTTCTTGGAAAGAATTTTGCCGGGGTCTCCCACACCGGCGCAGTTGATCACAACATCTATTGCCCCAAAGGCTTCCATCGTCTTCTTGATGGCCGTCTGCACGCTTTCTTCGCTTGTTACGTCTGTGTTCACATAGATGACATTCGCTCCCAGTTCGGCGGCAAGGTTCTCTCCCTTTGTCGCGTCAAAATCGAAAATTGCCGCCTTCCCTCCCAAACCGGTCAGGTTGCGGACGCACGCTTCGCCCAATCCCGACGCACCGCCGGTTACAATCGCTTTACAACCTTTAACATCCATTTAATTTCCTCCTTTCAACGTAAGACCTTTTTCAAAATCATATTCCCACTTCTTTTTTTTGTTCCTTTACGGTTACAGGCCCATCATGCGACCCACAATTACCTTCATGACCTCTGTAGTGCCTGCAAATATG
>Ga0335081_10001711_pt1 | contig 34898 bp, 30 predicted proteins | sample Lox_Sample_35_FD_206713 | JGI IMG/M metagenome (GOLD analysis project Ga0335081, IMG submission 206713) | Soil microbial communities from Loxahatchee National Wildlife Refuge, Florida, United States - Lox_Sample_3.5 | ecosystem: Environmental > Terrestrial > Soil > Wetlands | place: USA...
GTCTGACTGCCTGTCCTCTTTAGAAAACTCATTTATAGAAATATTATACTTGAAATTCGTCCTCAGCTCCAACTGGCGGTCTTCTTTACCAAAGAGGGTTTCAAACATCTCATAATATATGGCATCTCCCAATTCCTCATCGTGGGCCCTTGCCTGAAAGCAGTGGCGAATAATGCCGTCGATCCTGGCGATGGACTTTTCTTCATCGGGGATGAATATCCTCCGCAATCGGGGCTCTACGCTATTAGTTTTCCCCTTGTGCAAGAAAACCCGTGGCGCCCGTTTGCCTAAAGCGCATAGAATTTCATAGCTGATGGTCTGTACCTTCCCCGCGATCTCATTGGCGGATATGTATTCATGGGCCTGGCCGCCCATCAGTACCACTTCATCACCGATCCGGCAATTATCTATGTGGCTGACATCGATGGTGCACATGTCCATGGAGATATTCCCGACTATGGGTGCCCGCTTTCCCCCGACCAGCGCCTCGCTTTGATTGGACAGGATGCGCCCGTATCCGTCACCGTATCCGACCGGTATGGTAGCTATCTTTGTCGGCTTACCCGTTATATAGGACCGGCCATATCCGATGCTGTATCCTTTGGGGAATTCCTTAATGAGGACCACCCTCGTCTTAAAACTCATGACGGGCGCCAGGTCCGCCTTTGCGCTTGTTTCCGGTCCGGGATAGATGCCATAAGACATGAGGCCAGGCCGCACCATGTCCAGGTGGAACATGGGGAAATTGAGTATGGCGCCGCTGTTCGCCATGTGTTTGACGGGGATTTCTATCCGATGCTTCTCCAGTTTGTCCAGAAGTCCTTTAAAGAGTTCCCACTGCATATTATTATAAGTGTCCATGGTCTCACTGGACGACAGGTGCGTGAATATGCCCTCGACAGAGACATTGGGAAATGCGAGAACCTCTTCGATCATTTTGAAGGCCTCGCTGTGTATCGTCCCGCCTCTCCCCATGCCTGTATCCACTTCTATGTGGATCGGTATCCTTATATCCGCCTTCTTGCTTTTCCTCTGGAGCTCTCTGGCGAAGTTGATATCCGAGACGGACGGCATCAGATTGTATTTGATGATCTCATCGATTTCAGAACCTGTGGAGGGACTCAAGATGAGGATGGGAGCGACGATGCCGCTGACGCGCAACTGCACGCCTTCATCTGCGTTGGCAATGCCCAGAAGAGCGGCACCATTTTTCAGAGCGACATTGGAAATCTCAATAGCGCCGTGGCCGTATGCGTCCGCCTTGACTACCTGGAGAATTCTGACGCTAGGGCCGACCAGTCGTTTCATTTCTCTCCAGTTCCTGGTGAAATTGTCGAGGTCGACCTCTACCCAGCTTCTATATTTCTGATCTTCTTTTAGCGTCATTATCGCCCATAAAATTATTTCCCCCTTATAAAGGGGGATGTTCACAGTACGTAGTGCAGGACGTTAGTCCTGCTGCAGGAGCGTGCTGAACACAAGCAGCGCGCACCCCGCAGATTTTGCCGAATGATACCAGACGCGTTTCGAAAGTCAAGGTAAACAAGGCCTTCTTTCAATGCCCCCTTTTTTTGAAAGGGGCCACGGGGGATTTCAAATGACGTAGTGCAGACTTCTCGTCTTGATCGTGAATCCAGACCTGTACTATATTCAACGATGTTACGTAGTGGCGCATCTTGAGGTACGCCATCGTCGTTGTTTCGTCATTTCGACTGAAAGGAGAAATCTCTCACTAGATTTTAAGGGCAACACCCTCTTTGGAAGTGGGGTTACAGATCATGTATGGACGTTACGGGGGATTGTCAATCTGGTTGACTCACAATAAACAAAAGGGAAGCGCTTGCCTCCCTTTCTTGATTGATATGGTTAGATATTAAAAACGGCACGAAACTCCGTCACGCGAACCAATGGCTTTACAGAACTGCTCTCTTTTTTCAATTGCACAATTCCATAATGTTCCATATTTATTGATGTCCTTGAAAGATTGCTTATCTTTCTTCCGGCAAAGTCAGTAAGCTTTGTGAGTGATTTGGGTTTATGTACTTTAACCATTTACGGCAATCTTTATGCCGTCTCGAGTTTACTCGGCATTAAGAGAATCTGTGAGAAGAACAAAATTGGTGAGAAACACTGGCGGGTTATGATGCCAAATAGTCAATCATTGACTTTTCTTAGTTGAATTCAAACTAACCCAGCACCTAAGTATCTTAAAATTATCTTAAAATCTTGACACGGACGGTACGTTAATATAAGTAATTCGAATATCGACCGTTAGGCTCATATCACCGTTCACTACAATTTAACAATATATCCACTCGACTGCACATGCAGAGCCGATGTAGCTCAGCCGGTAGAGCAACTGATTCGTAATCAGTAGGTCGCCAGTTCGATTCTGGCCATCGGCTCCATTAAATTAAGGGGTTAAACAATGTGCTTAACCTTTTTCTTTCTGTCCAGCACTCATTTTGTCCCCACTTTTCATAAAAAGGCAGACGCTCTGACACCTGGCCATCTAGCAAAACACCTCGTCAGGCTTCTTAGGATGGCCGAGGTTGAATGTCCTCCGTTACCATGACCGGTATTCACCGGTCAAATATGTTTCTACTGTCGGGCTTCGAAATGTTCAGGAATGATTTTGTAACGCGTTAGGAAAACCACGTTCATGCCTACACGCTCCTGCCTCCCACCCCGTACAGTCATCTTAACATGTCAAGCACCGATGCTTCATGCGACTTAGTGATGTCCGTGATGCACCAATACTTTTTACAAACCGAAAGGGATTACGACAACAGGCATGTCATTACACGGTTTATCTGGGTGCCTTTGCGTGTTTTGGGGGGTCAGATTGGGCATGATAGATATTTGGATGGGGAGACCAGTATTCTTGATTAAAAGGAAGGTTTGAAGGAGACGGTGTTGAGTTTTCGCTTACACCTACTAACATTCACTTTGAACATGAAACGAGAAGTGAACATTACCGATTGCAAAAGCCTTCATTACTCAAAGAAGAATATTGTCGGCCTAATGATAGTTAAGAGAGATTCTTACAGTAGCTATTGACGAAGAATTCTTTCGGGATAGAGCTTCAACCGCTCAATCTCGGCAATGAGAAAGTCAATTTCCTTTTTAGTATATTTTCACTCATCCCCCATAATCATCGGGTGTGCCATCCCATATTTGTTTTATTTCCTCAATGTCCATATTAATCTTCCAAAAACCAAACTTCATTGACTACTGGCTGCGTAGCACCTGCTATAACCCATAGTTTATTATTAAAATCGCATATGCCAAATTCATGGCGTGGCGACCAAATTGTGCCGAAGTTAATCTGTTGCCAGTGGATACCGTCTTCTGTCTCCCATACATCGTTATAATTCGTACATTTCTTATTACTAAAGCCCCCCAGGAGCCATATTTTATCTTTATGAATTATAGTTTTAAACCATATCCTAGGCTCCCATGGAGCATGTTCAATGATTCTTTCCCATGCTACACCATCTTGGCTGACCCACACATCATTGTAGGTAGTCCAATCCGGATAATTCTTTTCAGAAGGATTATTGGGGGCAATTTCCCTACCTCCCATTAACCACAGCTTCCCTTGAAAACTTATAATGCTGCCAAATGCTCTATCCCTGAAAGGTGGATTATCACTAAGAAGTTCCCAAAATATCCCGTTACATGACTTCCAAACACCATCATGTCCTATTCTCAGCAAGGTATTATTATGAACTATTACTTCTCCAAAATCGCCAAAAGGTGCTATCGCCTCTTTTGTCCAATCCTGCCCGTTTTCTGAACTCCATATTTCTGTCCTGATCGCCCAAAGTTTGTCTTTGAAGACAAGAAGTTTAGCGTACGGTTCGTATGGGGTATCATTTAAAACCAGCTCCCACTTCACACCGTCGGCTGAGGACCATAAATCCCTTGTTAATATTCCTCCGTTCGCCCAACCATTACCTATATACATTTTATCCTTAAATATGGTTGTCCATGCTGTATCTCTTGGATTAAAACCGGCATGTTGTGTTGCGAGAATCCAATCCTGTAATTTTGGAGCAGGCTGGATTAAGTGCTTACCGGAGTCGTAAAATCGCGCGATGCCAAGCACAACAGCTAGAACGATAAGAGCAGTAACTATATATTTCTTAGACGTTTTCATATAGAAATACCGTCTGGAGGAAATTGTACGAGTCAAATGACAATTTATTATCATTATTTTCACCCGAAAATCCCCACTTATGTCTTTCATGAAGTTAGTGGTAAATAGGGATGAAGTAGCCCCCATTTGAACCGGACACCCTTCTAGCTGGAAATAAGTGGTAGTTATAGATATAGTACTAGCACTATAACCGGTGATACACTGTTTTTAGTTGAAAGTTGAAATGTGGCTCCCACCGTGGGATAATCCCATGGACTTTGAGAGCAATCAAAGAAAGGAGCCACAAATGAGAGTAGACACAAAAAGGCGGAAAAAGGCAAGAAAAGGATTTGAACAGATGTACGGGGTTCAGGAGCTCGCAGGCAGAATGTTTCATATACTGCAGACGGGGAAGCGGGGATTGGATTCGCTTCATATGGAACTAGGCGCCATGATATGTGAGGCCGTTATGGATATCGAGCGGGAGGAGCGTTCCGGGCCGGACCATTCACCATTTCATCGAGGCGTCTATAAATGGGCCTATCAGCGGGGTTCCGTTTATTGTATGTCGGAAAGAAGCTCCTCGCAGATCTCGTGATTCTCCGTCGCTCCTTGCCAGAATCCCAGGGCGTGTTTATGTCCCCCTTCGTCTATCCCGAGGGAAACCATGAAGGCTTCCCCTCCCCGGTGAATCGTGTCGATGAAAATGGCAAAGACGGAAAGATCCGAAAGATTACGCTCTTTGAATTCCCTGAGCTTTTGAGTCGTCGCTTCCACGATCCGGCGCGATATGGCGGAAGCGGAAACGCCAAAGGCGGATACTGCATCGATGACCGTCTCCCCATAACGCCTCTCGGAAATGCCGCGTAGCACTTTGCCAAGAATCTCCTCCGAAAAGACCCCGGGTTTTTTCAATTTCTCATATGTGCTCAAATGAATCTCCCCTTCAGGACCCCTGAGCCGGGGATGACGAATAGAAAGCTTCTGATCCCCGCCACAGCAATAGCCAGCTCAAAGTTATTGCTGGCCGCCGTGAACGCTAAAGTGGTGGTCCGAGAGTAATCCGCCCCCAGTTTCTTGCCCATAAGGAAGGACACGACGAACATGACAATAAAGTAGATTACTAGGGGTATGGCGATGCGCAAAACGTCCAAGGGGATAGTAACGATCAAATTGCCCTTCAGGCTAAACATGACTACGGTAGTAAAAAGAAGGGCGATCAGGGTAATCGGACCAATTTTCGGTACAAAGTTCTTATGATATCTCTCCTTGCCAATCAGTTTTAAACCTAAAAATCTGGTCAATGCTCCGGCTATACAAGGAATGCCCAGGTAGATGAAGACGCTTTCAGCGATCTGGCGAATGCTCACCTCCACGATACTTCCCGAAAGCCCGAATAATGGCGGCAGAACGGTAATGAAAAACCAGGCATAAACACTGAAAAAAAGGACCTGAAAGAGACTGTTAAATGCCACGAGGCCAGCAGCGTATTCCGTACTGCCCTTAGCCAGCTCATTCCACACGATCACCATGGCAATGCAGCGGGCTAGTCCGATCATAATTAGTCCAACCATATATTCCGGCTTGTCCGGCAGGAAAATAATGGCCAGGATAAACATCAACGTCGGTCCAATGAGCCAATTCTGTACAAGGGAAAGCGCCAGTACTTCTTGTCGTGAAAGACTTCCGGCATCTCCTCGTACTTTACCTTGGCAAAAGGAGGATACATCATCAAGATGAGTCCGATGGCGATTGAAATGTTGGTAGTCCCGACTTGAAACTGATTGATGAACTGCTCCACCCCAGGCAAAAAGTATCCGAATCCAACACCCAGAGCCATAGCCGCAAAAATCCATACAGTTAAATAGCGATCCAGAAATGATAATCGTTTCACAACACCCTCTGACATAACTATCCATCCTTTCTTTTAACAGTGCTGCCTGTTATAAATTGACGGAATCGTTTTCTATCCAGCTTTTGATTTCATCGCGGATCCGTCGAAAACCCGCCATGATTTCCTTCTCCGTTCCTATCAGGGCTGACGGATCGGCAAAGCTCTGGTGAAGCATTTTTTTGCCCCCGGGAAAATAGGGGCACGACTCTTCGGCGATGCACTTGGTGATGATCTTGACACTGTCCCCCGTATTATTACCAGGACTTCTTAGATGCCGGCATACCATTCGTATCCCTGGTCTTCCCAGTAGCCACCTTTCCCTCCACGGAGCCTGGAAAAATCTTCGACGATCTCAAGGCGCATGACATACTTCGCCATTTTGTAGCCAAGCTGTCGTTCCAGTCGCAGGCGAAGCGGTGCTCCGTTAGGGATGGGCAATGGTTTGCCATTCAGTTCATAGGCGAGTATCGTCTGCGGGTGAAAAGCGTCTTCCAGGTCGACGCTCTCGTAATAGGGAGATCTACCATCCTCTTCCATCGGGTCTGCGCAGTAGAAAACGACATAACGGGCATTGGGCTTCAGATGCACCGCTTCGAGCAGCGCGCTGAGGCGTGCCCCCTTCCACATGCCTATTGCGCTCCACCCTTCGACGCAGTCATGGCGCGTTATCTGGGTGCGGCTGGGAAGCTTTCGAAGGTCGGCAAGCGAAAGGGTCAATGGCCGTTCAACAAGACCGCCTACCTCGAGGCGATAATGCTTGAATTCTTTAGCTGCCAGCTTCTTGTATGTTGGATTATCCGGCATTGATGTCCCGTTGCTGCGGAAGTGCGGCGACAGATCGGCTTCTGTGAATTCCTGCGCCATCGCCTTGCGCGGCAGGATCAGTCTTTGAATCTTATACGTGGCCTTTTCGCCTAGACCCAACACCTTCGGGAACCAGGCGGTCTCCGAAAGTTTTTCGCAGCCGCTAAACACTAATACGCCTGCGCCTGCAAGAAGGCGCGTGATTAGACTGCGCCGCGTGAGTTTGTCATCATTACTCATGATCCGCCTCCGATTCGACCCTGTAATATCCTGTAATCATGGAGCGTAGATTGTTCCAGAAGCCGCTGACAATTACCATGAACACGTGAATGATCACGAACAGCACTAGCACCCAAGCAACAACGAAATGGATCGTCCTTACGGATTGTCGGCCGTAAAAGATATCGACCCAACCGGGGAACAATGCGTCGAGCGCCGGCGACATACCCAGTCCCATCAGGATCATCAGGGGGAGAAGGAAAAAGATGATCCCCAAATAAGCGCATTTCTGCAGCACGTTGTAATGCTTGGCCGCCTCGCCTTTGGGATGTCGAAAGAGCAGGTGATTGATGACAGTTCCACCTATTGAACGCCAATCCTGCTTCGAGGGGATAAGATCATGCTGCAAATGCCTGCTCACTATTGTGTAGGTCACAAAAACTATGCCGTTGATCACGAGGAGCCAAGCCATAAAAAGGTGCCATCGCCTCGCCATGGAAAGCCATTGCCACCCGGGTAATGTGAGCCAGGATGGGAAGCCACGTTCGGATAATTCTCCCGATGCGTCTGTGGAGGCGCCCAGGAATCCGGTCGTATCGAATTCGTGGCCTAAGATGCGGGTGACGCCGCGGGATATGTCTCCCTCATCGTTTTCTATGCCCAGCAGCTCCAATACCGGGGGCGCGCCGCTGTAAGACTGCTCACCCCAGTAGAGGGCTGGATGGGCATTGAAGATATTGAGTCCGCTCATCAGGAGTGTGGCAAGGAAAACAACATTGCTCCAGTGCATGATGCGCACGGGCAACGAATGCCGGTAATACGGATGTCCGTTTGAAGAGGCGCCGCTAATATTCTTGATGATGTTTCTCAGCCCGCCGTATATTGTTCTGGCTATTCTACTTATCAAGAGTCTGACACGAGAAACGGCATTGTTCCAGCGCATGACTGCTTGTTCCTTTTCCGTACGAACAAACGACCGTATCTTTGATATCGATTCGCGTTTCCCGGCCAGCCACTTCATAAAAAGGGTCCCAGTGTTCGAACTTCAATGCAGTATTGCAGCTAAATTGTCTCGATCCTTTGAATGATAATGAATTATATGGGGCATCCGCCAATATGAAAATCAGGAATGGTATGATTACGGCCTTCGAAATGTCTTAGAATAACATTAGATTATCAGGCGTAATGAATTATTATAACATCGAAAAAGCGAGCAAACTGGGGTGCCGTTAAGGCTGAGAAAATACCCTTCGAACCTGATCTGGATCATGCCAGCGTGTGGAACTTTAGTTGTCCATTTTATCAGTTGAGGGCATATCGAAGGGTACGCCTTCTTTTTGGCTGTGAAATCCGACCAAAACAACGATATCAAGGAGAAGGGCATGTATATGATACAAGTGAAACAAAGATCACACGCGCAATCATCGAGCACTTTTCCGGAAAATTTCTCGACCACCGGAGGAAGCCACAGCCATTGTATTTGCAAAATTTATTTGGCAGAGCCTAAAGTCCTGCGCTACAAGAAAGAAAGTCTCTTGAAGAATGCACTATGCTGTAGATGAGTTGCCTTCGAGGATCGGGCGAACGGTTGCGGCGTAGTATTGTCGCCCGAGTTCGTTCAAGTACTCCCATGCTCTGGTTGCGCCTAACGGTAGTTCGGCGGTCCAAAAATCATCGGGAATTGGTTCTAAGGCTCCGGCAACTTGACCGGTGGTGATGTCGGCGATGATAACACCTTCGCCATCTTCATACGTCATGCGAGCAAGTACTTGGCCGTTACCGTCCGTGATTTGAGTCTCCCCCAAATATCGTGAAACGTAGGGTATGGACTCGTTACCCGGTGTCAACCCCTCGAAATCACCGGCGTGAGATGCGTGCACGACGGGCACGCCAAGCATCCGCGCAAGATGAGCGGGAGCTTGTCTTAGCAATTCCCTCAAACGCGCTTGCTCTTCGGCATATTTGGGAGGCACAGGCAAGCGCAGATCCCACCAACATGAACCGCCCACGACAAAGTCCACTTTACCCAACAATCTGCGCGCCGTTTGGGAACGAATTAATTCCCAGCACATGGCGGCGCCGACAGGGCCAGCAGGAGTCTGGAAGATGCCGTCATCGCAACCGCCAATGTAGTAGCTGTTCTCCCACATTGTGGGTAAATCCTTGTCGTGACGGAAGTACCGGCCATCCGGAAAGACAAGCAGAAAACTATTAAAGCAGTCATTTCCTGACTTCGCGATGAACGAACCGCCTACCAAGCCATCATGTTTGCGCGCAAGCATGCGCATAAGTTGTAGAGGAGGGCCTTCCAGCGGTTGCCATGCTGAAAGCATCGCCGGTGTGAACGCTATTGCAGAAGGGAAGAACTCGGGGAGGATCACCCATTGGGCGCCACGCCGAAAGGCCTCGCTGACGAGCGCCTCGGCGGATGAGAGGTTTCGCGCAACTACGCCGACCTGTGCCCGCATCTGCACCGCAGCAATCCGGATTGGAACCATGCAACCATCCCTTGTAAGTGAATTTTATTGGTGTTCAATACCTTGGCACGGGTATCAGCCAAAGGCAAGGCGAAATCGTAGATGGAAGGGATAATCTTCCCTCGTCACAGAGACGCAGGCTCATCTCATTTTTTACATTATCTCATTGACACACAATTTTTTTCTTCATATATTTCCACCGTGAAAAGCAATGCCTTGTCAAAAAGGACGTCATGACGAGGAAGGGACAGAAGCAATGAGACGGGAAGCCGTTTTGGCATGTACGTTATGGGTCGTGGTCTTTGTAGCTCTGATCTCCGGATGCGCCTCGCTCTTTTCGATGGGGGATAGGCCGCGCGTCTATGTAGACATCGTGAACATTATCCCAAAGGACATGCGGCTCATGGAGCAGACTTTTGTGGCGGAGCTCCGCATCCAGAATCCTACGGAGACCGACCTAGACATCACCGGAGTTGCCCTGGATCTCGAGATCAACGGTCAGTCCTTCGCCAAGGGAGTTTCCAATCAGAGCCTTAGGGTGGAACGCCTGAGCACCAAGGTCATCCAAGTGGAGGCCTACACAGGACTCACCAGTATCCTGAGGCAACTCGCGGAGGTAAAGTAGGGAAGCTACGCCTCAGGGTTCAAGTACCGGCTGAGAGGTACTGTTTATGCGGGGTCTTCCTCTTTCCCGATACCCTTCGACGAAACGGGAGAATTCAAATAAAGAACTGACACGGTTAAAATTTGGAATTGGTTAATCTATCGCGCAGGTTATCCAATATCTGTTTCCAATCTTGGACTTCGCGCTGCCGCTCTTCCGTAATCCTGTCCATTTCAGTTGCACGATCGGCCAATTGTTGTTCAAGAGAAGTCCTGACCTTGTGAAACTCCTCCTCAATGCGCTGCCGCTCTGCAACCTCGCGTTGAAGCTCTGCTGTAAGTCTTTCCACTTCCGCTCCACGCCCAGCCAATTGTCCCTCAAGAGAAGTCCTGACCTTGTGGAACTCCTCCTCAATGTGCTGCCGCTCTCCGACCTCTCGTTGAAGCTCTGCTTTCAGTCTTTCCATTTCCGCTCCATGCTCAGCCAATTGTCCCTCAAGAGAAGTCCTGATCTTGTGAAACTCCTCCTCAACAAGAATTCGCTGCGACATTTCTATCTCATACTCCACTTTCATCTTTTCCAGGTCATTTAAGTGCTCCTGCATTTCACGCAGCTGTGAAACCAGGTTTACGACTAAATGAAATTTCTCCTGAACGCACTCTTCCTCTTTCATAGGAAACCTCTCAAACGAATAAATATTATGTTCGTAAACTATCAAGATTTCTCGATCTTATCAAGGCTTTTAATAACCGTTTCGAATAATTACGTTATTTCTTATCTAAGATTGTAATCTTGTCTGGCGAAAAATGATGCCTCCGCACGGTGCAAAGCTCGAATAAATAGATCGCATTGCGATACACTTGCAATTCGTCCTTTTAATGTGTATGAAGAAAGTGAGCATATCAACTCCTTCCTCTTCTAAGGAAGCCTGACTTTCTGGAGGCTCTTTTATCGTTAACTTCATTCTGGAGCGACTTCTATCAAAGGAGGTGCGCCACGAAAAATTATAAATGCTGGCCAAAGTTTGTAGCTCGTTCATTAAATTACCCTGACATTCCTGTCTTCCAAATTCTCCGTTCTACCGCTGAAAGGTGCCCTTTTCATATCGCCATCATCTTTGATTCAATGGAAATTACTTACAGCGAGTTATTAACCCTTTGTGAGCGATTTGCTTCAGCCGTGGCTGGCTTGGGGGTAAAGAAGGGGGATCGGGTGGCTATTCATCTTCCCAATTGCCCACAGTTTGCCATTGCCTATTATGCCATTCTTATGAATGGGGCGATTTTTACCCCCTGCAACCCGTTGATGGTGGAAAAGGAGCTGGAATATCAACTTAATGATGCTGAAGCAGAAACAATCATTACCCTGGATATGTTTTATCCCATGCTTGAGAAAGTTGTCCCCAAGACGAAGATCAAGAATGTTATAATCGCATCTATCCCCGATGTTATTCCGCCGCTGCTGACAGCCACGCGACCTCCGTTCGTAAAGAAGGAAATTCCCGGTACATACGATTTCAATACCTTGATTAAATCCCATGAACCAAAACCTCCGGAGGTGAATATTGATCCAAAGAAGGATTTGGCCCACCTCGCTTATACTGGTGGAACCACCGGTGTATCCAAAGGGGTGATGCTTACTCATTTCAACGTTGTGGCTAATGTAATCCAGAGTTCTCAGTGGATCAGGGGCGGCGATGTAACCTATGACAACGGCATCTTGGGACTCCTGCGCATGGAGGGCGACCGGGAAGAAGATCATCCGACCCGCTTTGGAAAGGAAAAGGCCCTGATCGTGGTGCCGTGGTCTCATGCGATGGGGACGATCGGTTACCTGAACTTGCGAATTTATGGGGGGGACACGATGATAGTCTTTCCCCGCTTCGACCCGGCTCAGTATCTGCGGGCTATCGAGAAATATGAAGCGACAACCATTGGAGGAGCACCTCAGCTTTTTATTCCTCTGGTCAATCATGACGATCTTAAAAAATGTGATCTTTCTTCCATCCGGCTCGTTACATGCGGAGCCGCACCGCTTCCCATTCCCGTTGTAGAAAAAATGCTTAAAGTTTTTCCAGGCGTCATCATGGAGACCTACGGTCTGACAGAATGCACGATGGGAAGCAACTATAACCCTCCGACCCGGGAAGGGTTGAAAACTGGATCGGTCGGTTTGCCTCTTCCCGACGTGGAAATTAAAATTGTAGACCTCGATACGGGTACGAAAGAATTACCGCAGGGAGAGGCTGGAGAGATGTGCATCAAAGGGCCTCATGTGATGCAAGGGTACTGGAACAAGCCCGAGGAGACGAAAATAGTGTTGCGCAACGGATGGCTGTATACCGGCGACATTGCACGAGAAGATGAAGATGGATATTTTTACATTGTCGACCGGAAAAAAGATATGCTTATCTACAAGGGATATAATGTTTATGCAAGGGATTTGGAAGAAGTCATGGTCAGGAACCCGGCTGTACACCAATGCGCAGTGGTAGGCCGGCCAGATACAGAAGCCGGAGAGATCCCTGTTGCTTTCGTTGTTTTACGAGCAGGAGCAAGAACTACAGCCGAGGAGTTACTGGAATACTGCGCCAAGAATGCTGCGCCGTATAAGAAAATCCGGCAGATCATTTTTAAGGAGGAATTGCCGATCAGCAGGGTTGGAAAAGTTTTGAAGAAGGAGTTACGGAAGGAATTGACGCAAGAGGAACAGACAAAAATATAGAAGTGCTGAATCCCATAAACCAAAAAGAAATTTGTGAGGATCATATGCCGGAAAATGTTCATTTTTCCAAGCAGGGAAGTATAGGAATAATTTCGATCAACAATCCGCCGGTAAACGCGCTTTCCCAGGCAGTTCGCGCCGGAATAAAATCAGCCGTGGGGAAGGGCATAGCTGATAAAGACATAAAGGCCATGGTGATTATATGTGAGGGACGCACATTTATCGCCGGTGCTGATATCCGCGAATTCGATAAACCGCCGTTGGAGCCGCATTTACCTGATCTCATCCAGTTTATCGAAGATTCGCCCAAGGCGGTTATCGCGGCGATTCACGGTACAGCCCTGGGCGGCGGGCTGGAACTTTCTCTCGGCTGTCATTTCCGTATTGCCGTAGCAGGCGCAAGAGTCGGGCTCCCGGAAGTGAAACTCGGCCTTCTGCCCGGCGCAGGCGGCACACAGCGATTACCCCGCTTGGCTGGTGTGCGGGCAGCTTTAGAAATGATTGTATCAGGCACGCAGATTGCCGCGGCTAAGGCCCAGTCAATGGGAATCGTCGATGAAGTAGTCGGTGATGATTTGAAAATAGCGGCTGTTGCTTTCGCTCAGAAAGTGATTGATGAAAGTCGTCCCCTCCGCAAGGTTAGTACGCTTACGGTAAAGGTCGGTGATCCGGGTGTATTTGACGAATATGCCAAGAGCATTGCCAAAAAACAGCGTGGCTTTCTCGCGCCTTTCCGGTGCATTAAGGCCGTGGAAGCCTCAACCAAATTGTCCTTCCGCGAAGGAATGAAGCGAGAGAGGGAAATATTCCTGGAATTGAAGTCTTCTTCACAGTCCAAGGCACAACGACATGTCTTTTTCGCCGAACGTGAAGTCGCCCGCATTCCCGGATTACCTGATGACTACCCGACCCGCGAGATCCAAGCAGTGGGAGTTGTGGGTGCGGGAACAATGGGTGGCGGCATCACAATGTCCTTTGTTAATGCAGGCATCCCCGTTGTGCTTCTGGAAGTCAAACAGGAGTTTTTGGATAAGGGCATGGGCATTATCCGTAAGAACTACGCCAGCACGGTGGCCAAGGGCTCTCTCAAACAGGAAGTTATGGACCAGCGCATGGCCCTCATTAAACCGACTCTATCCTACGAGAACTTGAAGGATGTCGATCTGGTCATCGAAGCTGTATTTGAAGATATGGCTGTGAAAAAAGAGGTTTTCGCCAAGCTCGACGCTGCATGCAAAAGGGGTGCGATACTCGCGTCCAATACCTCTTACCTGAATATTGACAATATAGCCGCCACAACCAAAAGACCCGAGGACGTTATGGGCATGCATTTCTTCAGTCCGGCCAATGTGATGCGGCTTCTGGAAAACGTACGCGGCGCAAAAACCGCTCCCGATGTCTATGCCACTGCCATGAAGATCGGCAGAAGGATCGGCAAAATCGCCGTTCTGGTAGGCGTATGTGACGGCTTTGTAGGCAACCGGATGTTAGCCAAACGCAGTCGTGAGTGTGGCTTCATGCTGGAAGAGGGGGCGCTCCCCCAGCAGATCGATGAGGCGATTTATGATTTCGGTTTTTCTATGGGGCCTTATGCTATGGGTGACATGGCGGGGTTGGATATCGGTTGGCGAAACCGTAAAGCCAAGTTTGATCAGCTCACTCCGAGAGAGAAAGCGAACACCATCCTCGATAAGATCTGCGAGATGGGTCGTTACGGACAGAAGACCGGTGCCGGATTTTACAAATATGACGATAAACGCAACGCTACTCCGGATCTGCTGATTGAGGAACTGATCATTAAGCACTCTCAGGAAGTCGGTATCAAGAGACGCACCATCACCAATCAGGAAATAGTGGAGCGAGCTATTTATTCAATGATAAATGAGGGAGCTAAAATTCTGGAGGAAGGAATAGCCGCGCGTCCTCTGGATCTTGATGTCGTCTGGATTTACGGCTATGGATTCCCTGTATATCTGGGCGGTCCCATGTTCTATGCCGACCAGGTGGGATTAAAAAAGATTTACGAGGCCATTTTGAAATATAAAGACATGTTGGGTGTAGAGTATTGGGAACCTTCACCTCTTCTTGCCAAACTGGCCAAAGAGGGCAAAGGATTTTATTCCGGGTAGTACTAAAAATTCATTATTGCAGGTTGCCACATCGTGAAATTCAGTGAGTAGCAGCCCGCAAGGAATATGATCATTATTGGCCATGAGCTGTGAAATAAATGACCGGCTACCCATCTGGATACTTTTTACTCAACTGGATACTAACCCCTGTGTATTTTCTATCCATTTTCTGATGAAGAGAATTCAAGCAAGAAAATGCATAATCGCCATATATGATTTCATATCTGGTACTTATGTTGCTGTCTTATTTTAGGCCTACTTTTTGCTTATTTTTCACTTGAGATATTCTGAAAAGGGCAGTAAAAAGTTTGAAACAAATTTGCAGAATCGAGTAAAAAGAGAAATACGAAGAATACTGCTTGCGCAGTTTACACATTCACAATTTTATGGAGCAGATACATATGAAAAATATTCGCGATATAATTAAGCATGTGGCGTTCGTGCTTATGGTGGTTTCCTTGTCAGGAATCTTGCTGTTCGCATGTCCGGAGGGGGCTAGTGCGCAGAGGCAAGTCTCTGGTGGTGGATACGGTGGTTATCATGGTGGATACGGTGGTTATCATGGTGGGTACGGTGGTTATCATGGTGGATACGGTGGTTATGGTGGCTATCATGGTGGCTATTACGGATATTACCACGGACATTACGGGTACTGGTACGGTGGGTGGTGGTATCCGTGGGCGTATACACTTGCGTTCCTACCATTGTATTACCAGACTATTTGGTGGGGAGGATATCCATATTACTATGCCGATGGGCTTTATTATGCTCCAATCCAGGGCGGTTATATGGTTGTTGATCCACCGCAAGGTGCAGTCACCCAGCAACCACCGCCTGCGCCATCAGTAGGGCAGTTGTTTATCTATCCCCGTAACGGCCAGAGCGAGAAGCAACAGGCGGATGATCGTTATCAGTGTCATAGCTGGGCTGTTGGCCAGACTGGCTACGATCCCACCAAGCCGCCTGGTGGTGCGCCATCGGTTCAAAAATATGCAGATTATCAGCGTGCGATGGGTGCATGCCTTGATGCCCGCGGGTATACTGCGAGGTAGCGGAAGAAATGCATGGATCCGCAAGTAATTGTGATCCAATAAGAAAAACAAACGAGGAGATAAATGTGAAAAGATACGGGTGGATCTTGTTGACCTGCTTATTCATACTGGTGGCTAGTGTAGCGCCCGTAACGGGAGCTGGCCCTGTGATGGTGGCTGGTCCAAGCAATTATGTGGTTGGCAAATTAGGTGTTTATATTCCCACATCGAATGACCTGAGCGGATATGATACGGGATTTAATGGTGAGTTCGCCTTTGGGCACTATTTCAATCCTTATCTCGCAGTAGAATTGGGGGTAGGTTATTTCCAGACAGAAGGAGACGTTACTGTTGTATATCCAGGGGCCAGCTTTCCTGGACACGAAAAGATAGAAGTAACTCCTCTAACCGGGTCTTTGAAGGTCAGCATTCCTGTTAATATTTGGGTGGAGCCTTATGCAATAGCCGGAATAGGAGCCTATTTCGTGCATGATCACATCGATGTGTCAAATTATTACCACGATAATCTGAGCGATAATGCGACAGCTTTTGGAGTCCATCTTGGTGGAGGTATTAATTTTAATATTAGTCCTAATTTCTTTATTGGAGCGGAATGCAAGTATGTCTGGTTAGATCCCAGTCTTTATGGAGCGGATGTAAACTTAGGTGGAGTCAGGCTTACCGGGAATTTTGGTGTCAGGTTCTAGTTAGGGTCAAAGAAGATATCAGCAGTGGTCTGGGTTAATGTGTTATCAATTGAACTGTTTTATAGTTACAGACGCTAAGAAAGATTGATCCAATAGAGTATTTTTAAGATAATCAGCATTCTTTCAAAAAATCCGAATTGAGAATTGAAGGGATATAGAACCCGCTAGGGGCTGCCGCCGCCATTGGTACACAGTTGCCAATGAGAGAACGATTTCCTGTATTACTTTCTCCTGTATTTGGCATATGCCGGCTTTCTTTTTTCAACGAAGGCAGTCTTGCCTTCCAGCGACTCGTCTGTCTCATAGAACATACTGAGGCCACCGACGCCCAAGTTGGAGATTCCCATCACGCCGTCCGTCTCGCCGTGGAAGGAGTACTTAAGCATCTTTAGGGCAGTCGGGCTTTTATCCAGTAGTTCTTGACACCACTTATCTACTTCTTCGTCGAGTTTATCCGGTGGAACGACGGCATTGACAAGACCCATCTCCAGCGCTTCCCTTGCCGAGTAACGGCGGCACAGATACCAGATCTCTTTGGCTTTCTTCATTCCCACGGTGCGGGCGAGATCACCAGTGCCGTAGCCGGGGTCGAAACTGCCCACGCGTGGTCCAGCCTGACCGAATTGGGCTGTTTCGGAGGCGATGGAGAGATCGCAGACCACTTGAAAGACATTTCCTCCGCCGATAGCGAAGCCGTTGACGCGGGCAATGACCGGTTTGGGAATCGTGCGGATCAGGAGTGACACTTGCTGCCAGCCCACTTCCAGGGGCAGGGCGGCAATCGTTCCGACGTACCCGCCTTTGTCACGGAGCGATTGGTCGCCACCCGTACAGAATGCCTTGTCTCCTGCCCCGGTTAGGACCACGACCCCCACGCCCGTATCGACCCAAGCATCAGTAAGGGCCTGGGTTAGTTCGTAGATTGTAACTGGCGTACAGGCATTGTACCTCTCCGGACGATTGATTATGATCGTAGCAACCCCATCTTTTTTTGAATAGATAACTTCCTTGAGTTCCATTTCTTGCCTCCGGTTAATATTTAATCAAAATCGTGCTGCTTTGGGCGGGTCATTCATCATCCTCTAAAAGAGGGCGAATTGATTGTATTGTAAACTTTTTTAGGTTAATACAAACTTTCGGTGCTTTGTCAAGCATCAGTAAATACGTCATTTTTCGCCGTAAGCGCATGCAGGGTATTTCTGCCTCATCACTCTGGACACTGCCGTGGGTGTGACCTCAGTTATCGGCTATAATTCCGCCGTTGTGTCCGTCAAGAAAACGTATAAACTGGACACGGGATGTGCTGTAGAATTCTGTTCAGAAACGGTTACTGATTCAGGTCTTTATACCTTAAATACGCCCCTGATTATCCGGATGGCTACTTTCGGGTTAGGCCTTTTGTGACGTAGTCATAAATATGCTTCAGTTCTTGGTCAGAAACCCTCTCTTTCGGAAAAGCCGGCATCACGCCTTTCGATCCATCGGGCCTCAAAGGGTTCCTGTTGAACTGTACGAAGGTATTCAGATCCTTGAGTTGTGAAGAGCCGACGACAGGAAACTGGGAATTAATAATATTTCCCCCATTGGGATGGCAACCCCCGCAGTTTGCGACATAGAGTTTCTCTCCCTGCTCGATGTCGCCGGAAGAGGTTGCGCCGCTTTCGCAGAAGACTAATTGTCCTCCGTAATGCCCCAAGCCAACAACGGCAACTACACACAGCAAATAAATTAGAAATTTAGTCATAGTACCCCCTATTTTTTTTATTTCCACAATGGCGGCTGCGGCAAGGAAAATCAACAGCGCACCACTCAGCGCAATCTTCATTTTAATCGGAAATATCCACGCCCCGGCATAGAAGTGATACCAGTCGGTGAAACCGAGAAATACTGCCGGAAAGAAGAATGTCAGAGCCATGAATATGCAGTGGCGGCTAGTGGTCATGAAGTTGCTCCGTTTGAATATCAGAGCGAGGATAAGAAATAAGAAGGCGGCCATGACAAGCCCTGTCGGCATATGGGTAACCGGGGGATGGATCGGAAGATTATAATCATGTTTATGTAAGAATTGATAAAGGGATTCCATTTTGCCTTAAACACCTTCCTTTCGTTGAAAAAGCAGTTCAGAAACGGTACGACAGGTTTAAAAAAACCACATGGGATTCATAGGACGGATCGCTGTAAGCTCCCGTCAGATAAGCCCCGTTTGTCCCGGTTGTCGCGGGAACATATTGATATCCATTGTACTGGGCATCGCTATAGATATATTTCTCATAGGCATAACCCGCCGCAACAGACAAAGCCTTGGTGGCGCTATAGGTCAGCTTGATGAGGTAATAGCGAAGCTTGTAATCATCCCAATCGGAGATATCGATGTTGTCCTGAGTTCTTCCCGCGGGAAGCGGATTTCCGCCGAGCAGGTAAGTATAATCGACGAAGCCGTTAGATTCGAGATAGCTATGCTGGAGCCGGAGAGTGAGTTTGTCCTTGATGATATAGATGTCCGTTCCGATCGTATAGCTGTAGGTTTCGTCCTTTTGAAATGCTGTCCAGTTGAAGTCGGTGGATGTCGGCGGAAGTGAGGGATCAGGCGCGGTGGTAAACTGCCTCTGGAACTGGCTTTGGCGGATGCGATCATAATCGAAAAAGGCAAAGAGCTTGATCCATTTTCCTATCGAATAGTCCGCATCAATGGAAAATTCATCGCGTTTGTCACCCGTCAAACCAAGGATCGTGTCGGGGTAATTCGTCTCCTTATACTTGTAGCTCAGACTGATATTAAGATTATCCATGGGAAAAAGATCCACACCGGCCTTGTAGGTATTCTGGTTTTTGCCAGCTGCATCGAAACGTCTGATAAATGTTTCGATGTCGGTTGACCCACCGACAGGCACCTGGAAATCCGCCCTCCGGTTCAGTCTTTCATAACCGACCCGCGCCGTCATGAAATCAAGGCCTGTCCATTTCAACTCGGCACCAAAAAGGTCGTCCCTGTCTTCCGGGATGTCATCCCTCAGTCTGCTGATCGTGCCGTGACTGTAATTTGTGTTGAGATATAGCTTTTCCGGGAGTCGGAAGCCGAGCTCGATACCATAATTAACTTTTCTGTAGTCAAACAACGTGTTCGTAAAGGTCGAAGGCGTCTGCGATGTGTCTGTTATCGTAATCTGATCCGACTTGTTTTCCCGCTCGTCATACTTGAGAAAAAGGCGCCCATCCATGAAGGAAAGGGGCCTCGAAGTGAGAGACATGCCAAGATTGCGAGTGTCAATCTGGCCATTAAATGTTGACTTGCTCAGTAAGATATGGCTCAACCCACCAGGAACATCGGCGACATAGGAAGTAGGCAGGGTCCCATCCGACCTAGCACTTCCCATAGCAAGTTTTAGATCGAACTTGCTGCTCCAGGGGAATTTCATTGACCCTATGAAATTGACCTTGTAGTAGTCGTTATCCGGCGGCATTGTTAAAGTATCTGTTGCTGATGCTGTGTTGGCAGTTGCGGGGTTACGGAAATTCAGGTTCAAATTACTATTCGTGAAACCACTGTAAAAGTAGCCAACAGAGAAACGTAGAGGATCCCGGAGGTAGCCCGCCGACATACTTACACTGTCCGTTCTGTAATCAATCGGCGCCGGCAACTCTATGGAGATTCCTCCCGGGTTTGTCCCGGCGGCACCGAGAGGATAGATGCCGGTCTTCTGTTCACTCGATGCCTCAAAATCGAAGAAGAAAGGCTTGAATGTGTCGAGTTTGAACCCTCCTCCTAAATTCTTCCTTTTCGTAGAATAGTCGAAGGTGTTCCAGTTATTGGTGTCGGTGCTGGGCGGCTGCGTCGGATAGGTAAGGTTGGAAGAGCCGGCTCCGGAGTAAAAGGTCTTTGCGTCATAGGTCATGTTGTGAGGAAGCTCATCATAATTGAGGTTAAACCTGAAGTCCCCCCAGATCCCGCCTTCGACATTGTACCGCTGAGTATCATACCCCATGTCCTGAGCGTGCAGATCCATGTAGTATTTTTCATAGTCATATTTGAAATTGACATCACCGTAGACGCCGTCACGGACATCCCGGTACTCGTTGAACTTGGCCTTGTTGCCCACGACACTCGTGAGCTTGCCTGTAACGGAAGCATCACCTGAGAATTGGTCATCCTCGGCGAAGGCCATCGAAAAGCAAGCTACACTGAATATAAGAATCGATGAGATAAACCAACTTTTCATAGTTGCGCTCTTTTATCTCACAAAGTGTTGACCATTCGTTGACGGCCCCATGCTCCCATGGATATTTGAATGGCAGTTGAGGCAGCCGCGGGCAAACATGCGATTCTTCCCCGATGCTGCTGTGCCACGGAAGGTCTCGAAGTTTGTGTAAATGGTGCCGGGGTGCCGGGACACATCGTGGCAACTCTGGCAGAGAAGCGGCGGCTTCGCGTTCAGCAGTTTGTTATGATTGCTGCCATGGGGCACGTGGCATGTCAGGCAATTCTCCTCCACGGGGGGGTGCTCCCACATGAAAGGACCCCGCTTTTCCGCGTGGCATTTAAAACAGAGTTCGTTTACAGAATCAGCTTTGATCATCTTCGATGCAAACTCACCGTGCTGGCCGTGGCATTGCGTGCATTTCATAAGACCTTCTTTCAAGGGGTGGTGGGATTGCTTGTTTTGCTGCGCCCTGATATTCAGATGACAGCCGTTGCAGAGAGTGGGCTCCTGGGCCTTCAGGTTCCTCTTCATTCCTGAATGGACGCTATGGCATCTGTCACAGGAGATGCCATTGACCTTGTGTCTGCTCATGTTCCAGAAAGATACAGCACGTGAGTCATGATGACAGTTAAGACATTTGGATGTCTTCTCATCGGGATCGGTACCCCTCACAAATGCAAACATGCCTGTTCCTCTTCCGCCTCCCTTTTGCACGTGTGCGGCACCGGGGCCGTGACAGGTCTCACAGGCATTTTTGTTTGCAGGGCTTCCGGGGATTGCTTTCTTTGAGTGGTTGGATTTTAGATAGCTTTCGTAGCGATTGCTGTGACAGGCCTTGCAGGTATCAACGCCCACATAACCATCATCACTGTCCGCATCAGTCAGGGAAACTGCCGCCACAGGTATGATTGGTAATAGAAAGAAAAGACAAGCAAGAATGACCCGACGTTTTTTCATTTTCGTTAAAAATGATCTCGAAACAATTTGAGGTGACGACTATTAAAAAATTAAATTGGGTGTTTCAGGTCGGACTGTAAATACTTGCGTTTCTATTATTATTTAATCAGGGCAACCCAAAAATTCCAATCGGTAAAAATCTCATTTATTAATAATCCTTTGGATTAGGAAAGAGTGGAATAATTTACATATACGACGGGGATAATACAGACTTCCCGCAAAAATCTTCTTTGACAGATGTCGATTGAAATGAAATAGGGGTTCTGGGGTCGTTATTTGCGAATTTTTACCAGTTGCCACCCGGCAATCGAGGTGGGACCAGCCAGAAAATCGTCAAAAACCTGAAATTTCCAGCATAATGGACGTTTTTTCTCATTGACACTTCCTTTTACACTCCTTACACTGTTAAAAATAAGAAATATAATAAGCGGATTCATGGTACGGAATATATGGGAGATATATTCTTGTTTTTGTAGAGAAGTGCTGTTGAAATGAACATTCCTTTATTCATTGCGGGGCTTCTTTTGATCATTATCGTTTTAGGGGATGCCTTTGAAACGATGGTGCTTCCGCGCCGCGTGACACGCCGCATCAGGCTTGCCCGTCTTTTCGTCCGGTTTTCATGGAAGCTCTGGCTGATGATCGCGAGACTGATACCCCGGCGCAGAAGCGCAGAGACATTTCTTGGCTTCTTTGGACCTCTTTCCGCTCTCATGCTGATCATCCTCTGGGCAACCGGCTTGGTCTTCGGCTTTGCTCTCATGCTCTGGGCATCCGGGTCGACCCTCATGATGCATACGGGGATTGTCGGTTTCGGAACATACCTCTATCTCAGCGGCACGAGTCTCTTTACCCTCGGTATGGGAGATGTCACGCCGACCACTTCTTTAGGGAGAGGATTGATCGCCACGGAGTCCGGGTTGGGCCTGGGTTTTCTTGCTCTTGTCATCAGCTACCTGCCACTCTTAAACCAGTCGTTCGCCCGCCGCGAGATGACCATATCACTCCTCGACTCTCATGCAGGTTCGCCGCCTTCTGCCATGGAATTGATACGCCGCCATATCCATGACGGCGAGGTTGATGAACTTCGCCAGCATCTCCACGAATGGGAGCGCTGGTCGGCTGAACTGCTCGAGAGCCACTTGTCCTATCCGCTACTCGCACTCTTTCGTTCCCACCACGATAATCAGTCATGGCTGGGATCGCTGACTACCATACTGGATACCTGTGCGTTTACCCTGGCGGGCATCGAAGATGTGTGCAAGGATCAGGCGAAATTCACTTTTGCTATGACCCGGCACGCGATTGTCGACATAGCCGGGATATTCAACCGTCCGCCCACTCACCCGGAAAAGGATCGACTTCCCAAGGCCGACCTGGAATATCTTTGCTCCACATTGTCGGAGGCGGGTCTCAAGCTCGATGAGGCAGCCGCCCTGGAAAAGGCGCTAACGGAGTTGCGCTCGATGTATGAACCATATGTCTACTCCCTTTCCCAATACCTGCAAATTACTGTTCCGCCCTGGATTTCGAGGACTGAACGTCCGGATAACTGGCAGACAAGCCGATGGGATAAAGCGGGCATTGGGAGGAAGAAGCTTTTGCGCGAGATATGGGATGATCATTTTTGAAAGAAGCATAAGTCAATAAGAGCTGGAAGATGCTTAAAAATAATTGGAGGAAATGAATGAATTACAAGCTCATAGAATTTGAAAAGGCGAATGCCGTTGGGACCCTTACATTAAACAATCCGGAAAAAAGAAATGCCCTTTCCCTTGCGATGTTGAACGAGCTTCACTGCATGCTTGATGAAATCAAGAAAAGAAGCGATGTGAAGGTTGTCATTGTAAGGGGCGCAGGCAAGATTTTTTCGTCCGGCCATGACCTTACGGAAATGATAGGCCATGGGCTTAAGGACTATCAGGAGGTGTTCGATATATGCAGCGCCTTTATGCTCAAGATACAGGATATGCAGCAGCCTTTCATAGCCCAGGTGCATGGTATTGCCACTGCCGCCGGATGTCAGCTCGTAGCCGCATGCGACCTTGCCGTTGCTGAAGAAGGCACCCTTTTCGGAACACCCGGTGTCAGGCTGGGTATATTCTGCACCACGCCGGCGATTCCGCTTGTCCGGGCTATTGGAAGAAAACGGGCATTGGAGATGCTCTTCACTGGTCGGATGATCTCGGCAAAAGAGGCGGAGCAGTTCGGTCTTGTCAACAAGGTTGTCTCCATGGATCGGCTTGGGGAAGAAGCAAAAGCCATGGCGGAGAAGATCGCCGAGGCAAGTGCATTGACGCTTAAGATCGGCAAGAGTGCCTTTTATGCGCAGGTGAACCTGAGTGATGCTCATGCGTATAACATCGGCAATGAAGTGATGGTGAGCAACCTCTTTGCGGATGATGCTAAAGAAGGTATTCGTGCATTTCTTGAAAAACGAAAGCCCCTATGGACTGGAAAATGACAAACCGCCGACGAGATTTGCAATCACCATTAGACATGTAGCCATTAGTCTGCTTCTGCTAAAGTAAAACCGATCAAAATAAGTGAAAATGTTGGAGAACTTGAACTTGGAATATGATAAATGGAGAGTTACGTGGCGGAAGGAACCCGATTGTGTTTTTTGGTAGGTTTTATGGAGGAGTATCTCAGGTTATAGGTTAGAAAATAATAAGGAGGAATGTGATATGGCCGAGGCTAAAAAATTGAAGCAGCTGAGTTTTTCCCTAACCAACAAGGTGGGGCTACTGGCCCAAGTGGCATCCGTCATCTCCCAAGCAAAAGTCAATATAGAGGCGATCTGCGCTTATGAGATGGACGATAAAGGATATTTCATGGTTGTCACCGACAACAACGCAAAAGCGAAGAAGATACTGGCCAAGATGGGAGCCAATGCCGAGGTGGAAGATGTGCTCGTAGTCGGTGTGCCGAATAAAGCAGGACAGCTGCAGAAACTGGCACAGAAAATCTCCGATGCGGGAGTCGACATTTACTACGTCTATGGAAGCCCCGCCGCAGGCAAAAAAATGTACCTCGTTTTTAAGACCGCCAATGACAGCAAAGCGTTGAAAGCAATCAATGCGTAAACACTTCTTAGTCTAACCGCCGAAAAGGTTGATTCGCATTTCGGATTGATAATAGCCGTAATCGCGGTTAAGAGGGGGAGTGTATTCGTGTTGCACTAGCTCATCGCGGTGTTCGTTTTTCCCATTATACTTTAAGTTGGGCTGTGTCTAACGCTTATCGCTGCTTTTGACTTCTACTGGTATTCCCCACCAGCCTTGCTGTTTGGTTTCCTTAACATCTTCGGCAGTTGGATTCCTGTAACCAGACATAGAAAATCCCATGTGACACCATGATGCATATATCGATTTATGCTGCCAGAATTCGGATTGTTCTGCCAGATGGCCGCAGCCCGATACGGTTAAGATGACTAATAAGATAAATAACTTTTTCATTTTATTCATTCCTTTCTGTGATGAGTGATTTTCTTCTAAAAGATAAAAAGTTATGCTACTATAAAGAAAGAAGTTTTGGTATATAATTTATGTGACTATCATATATTTTTTCATCCCACGAATAAGGATTTGAAAGTCGGTTGACCAATCAGGATCAGCGACCATGTATGTTTTTTATCAATAATTCCCCTTGACTTAATTCAGCTTACCCCTTTACTATCCTTCACTACATAAACATTTTAAGGGCCTTTGATTATGCCAAAAAGTGCGCGACGCCGGCTGAAAAACATAAAAGAAGGGCACGTTGCCCTGGTGACGGGTGGCAGTCGAGGCATTGGCCGTGCGATCGCCCTTGAGCTTTCATCAGCAGGATATGAACTCGTTATTACGTATAAATCGGACGATATTTCAGCCGAAGAAACCATGGACATGATTCGATCGAAAGGCGGCATGGGAGAAAAGGTCCGGTTTGATGTATCCGATTCGAGGGAAGCGGCAAGGTGGATGGACCGTATCCTTGCCCACTATAAGAATATTCGAGTCCTTGTTAATAATGCCGGAATCACCGCTGATGGTCTGTTTATGGTGATGCGTGAGGAAAATTGGGATAAGGTAATTCAAACGACCCTTAAAGGCTTCTACAACGTGACTAAGCCGGTAATAAAGATGATGGCAAGAAATCATATGGGATCTGTTGTTTCTATCTCATCTGCGTCGGCTCTCGTAGGAAACAAAGGACAGGCTAATTACGCTGCGGCGAAGGCGGGATTGATTGCCGCCAGCCGTGCACTTGCATCAGAGGTGGCGAGGTTGGGTATCCGGGTCAATGTGGTTGCACCGGGGCTCATCAACACCAAGATGCTCAAGGATGTGCCACTGCACAAGATTAAGGAAATCATTCCTATGGCACGAATCGGGAGACCCGAGGAGGTGGCCAAGGTCGTCCGTTTCCTGTGTTCCGATGACGCCTCTTACATTACAGGGCAGGTAATTTCGGTCAACGGTGGCATGTTTTAACAGGAGGGTGTCTTCTCGGGACGGGTAATGCGCCTTCTAAATTCACTCCATTGAAATACATTTTTGATGATTCGCAGGCTACGTCTGCAACTCCCCAGTTAGTCGTCAAGTCTACAGTATCATTTTGGCTAATTTCGCCATATTCATATAATGGCTTGATCAGGCATATAATTTCCCATGATACCCATCCGTGACACTATCCCATCCAAGCATTATCCTGTTGTCAATACGATTATAATTGTTGCGAACATTTTCGTCTTTATGGTGGAGGTATCTCAGGGCGGGGCGCTTAATAGATTTATATATACCTACGGGCTCGTTCCGTTACGTTATTCAGTGCCTCAGATTGCGCATCATTCCACCTTCTCCCAGCAGATGTTTCCATTCATCTCATTTATGTTTCTCCATGGCAGCTTCTGGCATCTGGCGGGCAATATGTGGTTCCTTTACATTTTTGGGGACAACGTCGAAGACCGTCTCGGGCATCTGAGGTATCTCTTCTTTTATTTCCTTTGCGGGGTTTCATCGGGGCTTACTCATTTATTCTTCAATCTAGATTCTTCAATGCCCACGATCGGGGCGAGCGGCGCCATTGCGGGAGTGATGGGTGCGTACTTTATCCTTTACCCTAGGGCGCGGATTGTCACGCTCATTCCCATTATCTTCATCCCCTACTTTGTCGAACTTCCTGCGGCGATTTTTTTAGGCATATGGCTTTTCATACAATTTATCAGTGCAACGCTAACAAGCGTCAATGCCGGTGGCATTGCATGGTGGGCGCATATAGGAGGCTTTATCTTCGGCGCTCTATTCTTGGGAATTTTCCTTCTGATCCCGGGGGAGGGCATTCCGCGCACGTTAGGCAATGCTACAATAAGAAAGAGCACTCCCAGATTGCACATTGCGCGGCCTGTTCCGCAGACTGGCGAATCGGACCTTTTTGACGTCATATATATTACGCCGGAAGAAGCTGCAAGGGGCGCCAGAAAATTGATCAGCATTTCTCATGGTTATCAAAAGAAGACCATTGTAGTCCGTATTCCACCTGGTATAAGAGACGGCATGAAGCTTCGCCTGGAGGGAATGGGGAAGAAGAAGAATGGCGATCAAAGAGGCGATCTTTACCTCCAGGTAGCTGTCAAGGATAAATAAAGAAAAACAATCTCAATTTGCTTTAACGAATGTCTTTTGGTATCTTACCAAATTATTTATCTTCATTACGTCATCGTTGGACGAAAAGGTCATACTAAGAAATGGCAGACAGGATTGAAATAGGATTCAAGGAGGGGGTCAGAGATTCCCTCGGGGAAAAGATAAAGAAAAGGATCGTCGAAAATCTGCACATCAAGGTTGATTCTGTGAAGACCATCGATGTCCATACAATTGATGGAAATCTGACCTGGAAGGAGCTGGAAATGGCTGCCGCCGGCCCTCTTTCCGATCTTATCATCCAGAATTTCGCCATCAACAGGGGTCTGGCCGACAGGTTTGATTGGATGATCGAGGTCGGCTTCCGGCCCGGCGTCACCGACAATGTCGGAAAAACGGCGAGAGAAGCTATCGAATTGCTTTTAGGAAAACTGACAAACCGGCTATTCGGTGTTCATACATCAAGACAATATGTAATTGAAGGACCCATCGGCAGGGACGATGCGGAAAGGATAGCCTCGAACCTGCTGGCCAACGATCTGATTGAGCGTTATGTGATTGTTGATGGGAAATCCTGGGACAGGCGGAAAGGGGTACCTCCCTATGTTCCCCGTGTCGTAGGCGAAGACCGTTTGCTTATTGAAGAGATAAGTCTAGACACAAGTGACAACGACCTCATGAAGATCAGCGATGGGCGTGTCTTGGCTCTGAATTTGGAGGAGATGAAGGCGCTCGGGAATTATCTAAAGAACGAATCAGTTCTGAAAGAGAGGAGAAAGGTTGATTTGGGCAGCAATGTGACCGATGCAGAACTTGAGTGCTTGGCGCAGACGTGGTCCGAACACTGCAAACATAAAATATTCAATGGCCATATCGTCTATGAGGACGAAGGGGGCGCGAGGGAGGAAATCAATTCCCTCTTCGACACCTACATCAGGAGGGCTACAAAAGAGATCAGGGACCGGTTGGGGAAGGATGACTGGTGCCTTTCAGTATTTATTGATAACGCCGGGATTATCAGGTTCAACAGAGATTACAATTTAGTTTTCAAAGTTGAGACTCACAATTCTCCGTCGGCACTCGACCCGTACGGCGGAGCCCTCACGGGAATTGTCGGGGTTAACAGAGATCCCTTTGGCACGGGGAGGGGAGCCAAGCTTATCTTCAATACGGACGTCTTCTGCTTTGCGCCACCCACCTATGATAAACCGCTCCCGAAACGGATTCTTCATCCAAGACGCATCTATGAAGGGGTTCGGGAAGGCGTTGAACACGGTGGGAACAAGAGCGGCATCCCCACAATTAACGGATGCATTGTATTCGATGAGCGATTCCTGGGGAAACCCTTGGTGTACTGCGGAACAGGAGGGCTCATGCCCTCCATTCTTCAGGGAAAGCCTACGCATACAAAAGAGATTCTTGCGGGAGATTTGGTCGTCATGGCGGGAGGTAGGATCGGGAAGGATGGTATCCACGGGGCAACGTTTTCCTCCGAGGAACTGCATGAAGGCTCTCCTGTGACGGCAGTGCAGATTGGCGATCCTATCACCCAGAAGAAGATGACAGATTTTCTGCTGATGGCAAGAGACCGTGGCCTCTACCGATGCATAACCGATAATGGCGCAGGAGGCCTCTCTTCCTCTGTAGGTGAGACTGCGCGACTATCAGGCGGCTGTGAGATCGACCTAAAAAAAGCCCCTCTAAAGTATGCGGGCCTGAATCCATGGGAGATTCTTATCTCCGAATCCCAGGAAAGGATGACGCTGGCAGTGGCGCCCGAATTGGTAAATGAATTTTTAGAGCTTGCACAGAAGATGGATGTGGAAGCAACTATTATCGGCAGATACACGGACTCGGGGATGTTCCATGTCTTGTATGGTGATAGGAGCGTCGCCTATCTGGAGATGGATTTTCTTCACGGCGGAGTCCCTCAAATGCAATTGCAAGCGAAATGGCAACCACGCGTTTATCCGGAGCCCGATTTTCCCGATCCCGCCGATATGGGGCAGGCCCTGAAAGACATGTTAGGAAGGCTCAATATCTGCAGTAAAGAGTCCGTCGTCAGACAGTACGACCATGAGGTCCAGGGTGGGAGCGTCGTTAAGCCCCTTGTCGGGGTTTGCAATGATGGTCCCAGTGATGCTGCCCTAATCCGGCCCATCCTGACTTCCTTTGAAGGGGTGGTCGTGGCTAACGGCATATGTCCACGTTACGGTGATATTGATACTTACTGCATGGCTGCATGCGCTATTGATGAGGCCGTAAGGAATGCTGTAGCCGTCGGCGGAAGTCTCAAATTCATGGCGGGGCTCGATAACTTCTGCTGGTGTGATCCCGTCCAGTCCGAGAAGACTCCTGATGGTGAGTACAAACTGGCACAGCTTGTGCGGGCAAACAAGGCGCTATACGATTATACTACGGCCTATGGTGTGCCGTGCATTTCCGGAAAAGACAGTATGAAGAATGACTATCACATCGGGAATGTAAAAATATCTATTCCGCCGACGCTTCTGTTCTCCGCGATCGGAAAAATCGAAGATGCGCGGAAGGCAGTCACCCTGGATGCCAAGCGGCCGGGTGATTTAGTTTATATCCTGGGTGAGACATATGACGAAATGGGCGGTTCTGAATGGTATGCCATGCATGGCTTCATAGGAAATCAGGTGCCCAAGGTCAACGCGGAAAAGGCCAAGGTATTGTATGATGCATTGAGCAAGGCCATCGACGAGGGTTTGGTGGCTTCCTGTCATGACTGTTCTGACGGGGGGGTGGGTATAGCGATTGCTGAGACGGCATTTGCCGGGGGACTGGGCATGCTGATTCACCTTGCCCTTTTTCCTTCCCCCGGTATTGATCGCAATGATACGCTTCTCTTTTCGGAATCCCAGAGCAGGTTTGTCGTCACAATCTCGCCCGCAGCAAAGAGATCTTTTGAAGCCGTGATGAAAGGAATCCATATGGGCCAGGTGGGAGAAGTACTGGCAGAAAGACTATTGAAAATAGATGGACTTGATGGCAACAGGATAATAGAGGAAGACATCAACGAGTTGAAAGCAGCCTGGCAAAGGCCACTAAATTTTTAGTGCCCGAAACGTGCTTGCCCCATTTGCAAAGGGGAGAGGAAACGCCATCATCGCGAAGTGAAGGAATGTATCATGTTCAGAGAGGTTAAATCGATTGTAATTACCGGGAACGGGACCAACTGCGAAATGGAGATGGCACATGCGTGCAGGCTTGCAGGCTCTGATGTAGTGGATATCGTTCACATCAGTATGTTGCTTTACGGTGAAACAAGCCTTGATGATTACCATTTTCTTAACCTGCCCGGAGGATTCCTCGATGGCGACGATCTCGGCTCCGCAAAAGCGGGAGCCAACCGTATTTTGCATGCGAAAGTTAAAGGCAGGGAAGAAAACCTGTACGATCAGTTTGCTAGGTTCATAAAACAGGGCAAACTTATTCTTGGCGTCTGCAACGGCTTTCAATTGCTTGTCAAGCTTGGGATGCTGCCAGGTTTTGACGGCGATTATCGGAATCAGACAACAACTCTTACATTCAATGATTCCGGTAGATTTGAGGACCGGTGGATAAATCTGAGAGTCAACACCGATTCCCCCTGCATTTTTACAAAAAAAATGACCGGCATCTATCTTCCCGTAAGACACGGAGAAGGCAAGTTTGTCACGAAGGACAAGGACATCTTAGAAAGGCTTCACAGGGGTCATCAAGTTGTTGTTCAGTACAGCGATGAGGATTTCATGGATGCCACAATGGACTATCCGGCAAACCCTAATGGCGCCATTGATGCTATCGCCGGAATCTGCAATGAGACGGGAAGAATATTCGGTCTCATGCCGCATCCGGAAGCCTATCTCCACCGCACCAACCACCCGCGCTGGACGAGGGAGGACTTGCCTGAAGAAGGGATGGGCCTTGCCATTTTCAAGAATGCCATCGACTTTATCAGAAAGGATGATCTCTAAATCTCCGGCAGATGCTCTTTGCTCAGTTCATTAAGGCTTGATAATTCGTGAAGTTGACTCGCGCTGTATATCTCTGGCCCGTTCAATCATGTTCTTTATCGCCAGCTCCATGGCCTCGGGAAATTTCTTCATTGCCTCGGGAAGTGCCTTAGCCGGTATCTGGCATTGAATGGGTATTGGCCCCTCGGGCGTGACGAGTTGCGATTGCCCGATGAACAGGGATTCGCGCCTTTTATCTCTGTTGCCGTCTGGTGTCACGGGAGTGAGCCGGCGTATCCACCCGACCTTCAGATCGGTGAAGGTCTCCTCATGATAGAGATTATCCTCGTCTATCCTGATTTCTGGCTCTTTCTCATTGCTGCCGTTCATTGTTTGTCTCCTTGAGAAAATATAAACCGCTACGTACAACACCGTGGAAATGACGTCAATTCTTATTATTCTGGAATGTCTACTCTGAATTTTTTCATTGGTGCTTGTATGAAAGCACGAAAGAATTTTTGTGTTGATGTAATATGATTATTCCATCCCTAGTAGGAGAAGGATAGGAGAGAAGCACCAAAAGGAGGTGTTTCATGAGAGGAGAGTTGACATTTACAATGAAAGAGATGACTCGTTATGACTCGTTATGACTTCATACAATCTCTATTAGAGGAAAAGGTGATAAATAGAGAGGCGGCATTAGCCTTGAGTTTGTCCGTGAGGCAGGTGCAACGGCTTAAGAGCAAGGTGGAGCCTCTTGCTTGTTAACTTAGGAAAAGACATTCCCTCATTGCAAAAGGGATGACATTTTCTCGTTGCAGCAAGACGCGAATTTTTTTTATTTTTTATTGACAAATCGGGTGGCATATCATAAACATATATTAACTTGATCATTCATAACACAAAAGGACTTGGTTATTTATATGTCGCGAAGCGCGCTCATTACCATGCCAATTAATGTTGAGGGCATAATTAGGCTATTTACATAGGAAGCCTGGTAGTGGTGTAGTGTTTCGATAAAATCTATAGAACAACAAGAATCCGTTATCAGGTTATCTGGTAGCGGATTTTTTTTGGTACAGGAGGGGTTTATGGATTCGTCGGATGTTTTGATTTATGACACGACTTTGAGAGACGGGACACAGGGCGAACAGGTGAATTTTTCGGCTGAGGAGAAGTTACGCATTGCTCAGCGTCTTGATGAGATTGGTTTTCACTACATTGAAGGCGGGTGGCCCGGATCAAATCCCAAAGATATGCGTTTCTTTGAGATGGCCAAGGGTATGTCATTTAAGCACGCTCGTCTCACCGCATTCGGCAGCACCAGAAAGCCGTATATTAAAGCTGCAACATGTCCCAATATAATGGCTCTGCTGGAAGCGGGAACGCGGTCAGTTGCTATTTTCGGCAAGAGCTGGGATCTTCATCTTACGGATATTCTCAATGTATCCCTCGATGAAAATCTAGAAATGATTCGTGATTCTATAGAATTCTTGAAATCAAAAGGTAAGGAAGTCATCTTTGATGCGGAGCATTTTTTCGATGGATATAAGAATAACCCCCATTGTGCGCGTAAGGTTATAGAAGCGGCCCTTTCTGCCGGGGCCGACATGATAGTGCTGTGCGATACCAACGGGGGGACAATGTCCAGTGACTTAGTCGCGATCATTGATGAAATCCTCACTTCCGTGCCTCACCATCTCCTCGGTATTCATGCGCATAATGATTGCGGTCTTGCCGTAGCAAATTCACTGGCGGCAGTCCATGATGGTGTCAGGATGGTTCATGGTACAATCAACGGATATGGAGAGAGGTGCGGGAATGCCGACCTCATATCCATAATCGGCAATCTCCAGCTGAAAATGAATAAGAGATGTTTGCCCGACTCATCTATAAAGCAACTGACACACCTCTCTAATTACCTGAGTGATGTCGCCAACATCCCGCCCCTTAACTCAAGGCCATTCGTTGGTCGGAGTGCATTTGCCCACAAGGGAGGTGTCCACGTTGATGCTGTATTGAAGAATCCGGCGGCGTACGAACACATTAAACCGGAGCTGGTGGGAAATCAGGAGAGGGTGCTGGTTTCGGACCTCTCAGGTAAAGGTAATATCGCATACAAAGCGAGGGAGCTTGGCATCGACTTGGGTGAGGAAACGACTGTCAGCAAAAATATCGTCCAGCAGGTAAAGATTATGGAAGATCAGGGGTATCATTTTGACACAGCCGATGGGTCCCTTGCGGTGCTGATGAAGAAGATAACAGGTGAATTCATAGAGCCGTTTATTCTTCAAAGCTTTCAGGTAATTAATGCGAAAACAGGAAATAATCCACCAATATCACAGGCTACAATTAAGATAACAGTTGGCGGTGAGGAAGAGTTGACCGCAGCAGAGGGTAATGGCCCGGTGAATGCACTGGATAATGCATTAAGAAAAGCATTGATAAAATTCTATCCCCAGATCAATGGGGTGCACCTCGTAGATTTTAAGGTGAGGATTCTCGAAGGCTGCGACGGGACGGCGGCAAAGGTAACGGTGTTTATAGACTCGACCGATGGCGAGGGTATATGGAGCACCATGGGTGTGTCCACAAACATCATCGAAGCAAGCTGGCTTGCCCTCGTTGACAGCATACAATACAAGTTGAGCAAAGATGAAGAAAACAGGAGTGACCGGGTATGAAAGAATTTCAACAAGTTGATTGATAAAGACGCCCATTTCTGGTAAATACTCAAAATTATATGATCACGCATTTTATAGAATCAGAATAATGTAATAATATGGTAGATGTGCACAATTGCAGTGAATATCTCTTTCGTCATTTCGCACCTGATGTGGAATTCAGTGTCGGTTTGATGATTCTCCGGCCGCGCGAAGATAGCGTCTGGATTCCGGGGTATGCCGGAATGACATGGGGAGAGTGTTTTTTAAAGGGCTCATTATGTATCTGACCATTAATAGTCAGAATCCCCAGATGCGGTTGATCAAGAAAGCCGTTGATGTCCTGAAGGATGGGGGTGTCATCATCTATCCAACTGACACTGTCTACGGGCTGGGCTGTGCCCTTTCCAACAAAAAAGGAATCGACAGGATCTATGAGATAAAAAGGAGAAGCAGGAAACGCCCTTTGAGTTTCGTTTGTGCCGACCTGAAGGACATAAGCCGTTACGCCAGGGTATCGGATTTTGCGTACAAGACTATGAAGCGACTCCTGCCTGGACCATACACATTCATCCTGGATGCATCGAGGCTGGTGCCGAAGATAATCCTCCCCAAGAGACTTACGACAGGTATCCGGGTTCCTGACAATCAGATCTGTTTGGCCTTGGTGAGGGAGCTTGGCCAGCCGATCATCAGCACGAGCGTGACGACGGAGGACGGGGAGGTGCTGATTAATCCAATTGATATCAAGGAGAAATACGGT
>Ga0335081_10001712_pt1 | contig 34874 bp, 31 predicted proteins | sample Lox_Sample_35_FD_206713 | JGI IMG/M metagenome (GOLD analysis project Ga0335081, IMG submission 206713) | Soil microbial communities from Loxahatchee National Wildlife Refuge, Florida, United States - Lox_Sample_3.5 | ecosystem: Environmental > Terrestrial > Soil > Wetlands | place: USA...
ACAAGCAGGAGGTCGCAGGTTCGAGTCCTGCACTGCCCACCACCTGGCATTCCGTACAGAAACCGGGGACGTAGTTCAGTTGGTTAGAACGCTGCCTTCTCCTCAGTTTTGTTTGTTTTCATCGCTTTAACCCCCTTCCTGTCGGTCTTCCTGTCGATAAAGTCGCTGTCAATTCCGTCAACTCCTTCCACTACCTCCATACCGTTTCCGTGTTTGCCCGAATTTGCGATCCGGTCTACCTTCCATTCCCTCCAGAGGGAGATGGAATATGCCGGGAAAGCCAAAGCTTTATGCACATCGGGTCAAGATCCTCAAGTACGTGAAAGTTTCAGACGCGTGGCGCTTCGCCAACGTCGTCAAGCGCAGCGGCAGGATCGTGCGCGACCACGTTCTGATTGCGGGCCGCGACGAACACCACCCCGAGGGCAGTTATTACCTCGAGTGGTATGAGCACGTCAAGCGTCACCGCCAGGCCGTTGCTGACTTCGCGACGGTGGCCGAAGCGGCCCGGCTCAAGGCCATCGAAGTTGAGGCTCTTAAAGCCGGCGTGATGTCGCGCCCGGCACAGCCTGCCACGATCGGCTCAACCGGCATTGCGCTGGCCGCGGCCGTCGACCAGTACCTCGCGATGGTCCAGGCCCAGCGTAGCCACCGGACCTACATCAGCTACCGCTACACCCTGAAGGAACTGCTCGTCCCGTCCTATGACAAAAGCTCCCTAGAGCAGGTGGCGCGCGAGGACATTCTGGCCTTCATGGCCCATTGTTATCAACTTGGTTTGGGCCACCGGACCGTCTACGACAAGCTGGTCGTCGTGCTGCAGCTTTTCAAACGGCACGGGAAAAGCGGCCTGATCGCATCGAGTGACTGGCCCAAGTACGTTGAAAAGATCCGCCCGATTTACGAGCCGGAAGAAATCCAGTCGATGTTCACTCACGCCATCGGCGATGAGGCGATCTTTCTGAAATTTATGCTGGGCTCTGGATTTCGTGATCAGGAGGCGCAACATGTTTGCTGGCGCGATCTCGACTTCCGCCACAGTCACGTTCGGGTCACCGCCAAGGCTCTCTGGGACTTTCGGCCGAAGAACTGGGAGGAGCGAGTTGTACCGCTGCCGTCAGCTCTCATCGACCAGTTGCGGCGACTAAAAGAGACACGCAATGCCTTACCGGCGCAATTGGTGTTTCCCAATAAACGTGGAAATCCCAACAGCGAGAACGACACGATTGTGAAGCGGGTCGCCGACCGGGCGAAATTGAATTGTGGACAGTGCGTTACGAAGCACGGCAACAAGTGCGCTGAAGGGCCGTACTGCCAGCACTTCTTCCTGCACAAGTTCCGCCACACATTTGCCACCGAGCACTTGCGGCACGGCGTGGACATCCGCACGCTGCAGACGTGGATGGGCCATCGCGACATCAAATCGACCATGGTCTATCTGAAGGGCGTGCAATCGAAAGACGCTTTGGCAAAAGTGAACGCGGGAGCCCTGGCGGGCTATGTTGCCTGATCCGGTGCAATCAAGATCTGACTCTTAGGCTATGCTGGTTTCCTACGATGAAGCGAAAACATCCTGAACTGCCGGACCGCTATGACGCGTTCTTGCAGGAACTGAAGGAGCGAATCCGCAGCGCGCAGGTGCGCGCCGCTTTGTCCGTCAATCGGGAACTCGTATTGCTCTATTGGGGCATCGGCAGAGACATTCTTAGCCGTCAACAATCGGAAGGGTGGGGAGCAAAGGTGGTGGATAGGCTGGCTCATGACCTGCTCCAAGCTTTTCCGGGGATGACTGGTTTTGGCGCGCGAAACCTCAAATATATGCGGGCTTTCGCTGAAGCCTACCCCGAACAGCAATTTGTGCAACAGGTCGTTGCACAATTGCCCTGGGGGCACAACGTCCGGATTCTTGAAATGGTCAAGGCCCCGGCGGAACGGGAGTGGTATATCCGGCAGGCTGTCGAGAGTGGCTGGACGCGGAACGTCCTTGTCCATCAAATTGAGGGTGATCTTCACCGCAGGCAGGGCCGGGCAGTCACGAACTTTCAGCGAACGCTCCCGGCTCCACAGTCAGAACTGGCCCAGGAACTCCTCAAAGACCCCTACAACTTCGATTTCCTAACGCTCGGGACAGAGATGCTGGAGCGTGATTTGGAAAGGGGTCTGATCGACCATCTGCGCGACTTGATTTTGGAACTCGGCAAAGGTTTTGCATTCGTCGGCAACCAATACCATCTGGAAATCGGCGGCCAAGACTATTTTCTCGATCTGCTTTTTTATCATCTGCGCCTTCGATGCTATGTCGTGATCGATCTCAAGATTGAAGAGTTCAGGCCCGAATTCGCCGGCAAAATGAATTTCTATTTATCGGCCGTGGATGACCTCTTGCGCCATGTCGATGACACTCCCAGCATCGGCTTGATCCTCTGCAAGGAAAAAAACAGAATTGTGGTCGAGTATGCACTCCGGGACACGGGCAAGCCGATGGGAGTGGCACAGTACCGGTTGACCGAATCGCTTCCGGAACGGTTGCAGTCCGAGTTACCCACGAGCCACGACCTTGCGGGCGAGTTGCCCCGGTTCCATCTGGTGACCATACGGATTCGGCTGGAACGGGCGTTGCAGGCTATCGCTGAGAAGCGGGGTCTATCGACGAAATTGGTCGGCATTGCGGCCTTGGCGCGAGCACTCACGAGCGCAAATGCATTATCGACAGAAGTAGTCGCAGATTTGCAAACCGTATCGGCCGTCTTGAATTCAGCAGTTCACGGTCAGGAGATCAACGATGAGGAAGCCCAAGCGGCGTTACAACTCGGGAACTCTCTGTTAGCAAGATTGGAAAACAACGAGTGAACCGCAGTCCGTGCATTTATGCCCGCTCGTTTGCTAGGCAATCACCCAGTCTGGGGGAGCATCGTCAGGTTAAAGGGTCGACGAACTTGTAGTTCCTGACAAACTCCGACGAGACCGGCATATTCGCCTCGTCCACTGGAATTGCGATGAACTTTGCGTCCTGATCCAAAATAAGCCAGAGAAGCCTATATAGAGTGGCGGTTATACGGTTTTCGCAGTTTTGTTGCTCAGTCAGTATCTGGTCCTCAGCGCCAGGGATTCTCATCCTCACCCCGCAAAGTGTCACCGAGTTCTCGGCTGCAGATCGCGTTGGGTGAGCAAGCTCAGTCAGCAATCCATAGTCGCGGCCAAGAGTAGGTTCACGATGGCCACGCCCAATAGCGAATTCTATGAGAGTACCAAGTCGCGCGGACCAAGACTTGTCCTTTCCCGCGAACCATCTTATAGCCCTGCTCGCGTGCAAACTCAACCGGAAATCATGAGCGAGATTCCACGTTTCTTCAAACCCTCTGGCTACCAAGTGAAATCCATCTTCCAGATCGGGAACTTGCACGAGGCGCAACATAGAACGATGCAGAGACGAAGCACGGAGGAGGAGCAAGAGAACTGCTGACAGTTGGCTGCTCTTGTGAAATCGCTGGCACTCGTCGTGGTCAGCGGCCTTGAACAGTTCGCCCTGCACCTCGTCGAGACATTGAAGGACTTGCTTGCAATCTAGGGCCATCTTAAGGTGCGTGAGCTCGTCACCTGGTCAATAACTGCAGCTTTCTGAATTTCGAGCTTCTCAAGTATCCTCACTCTTTATCCAAATGGTCAAACAGCAAGCCTGCCGAGGCTGGGCGTAGCAACCGTCTGCGGCATTCTCCGCGTGAGCCATTCCGCAATCTGCCTCGGGTCAAATCGCACCGCAGCGCCTACGCGAAAGGAAGGAATGACGCTGGCGGCTGCCATTTTGTAAATGTGTTGCCGGGTTACGCCTAGCAATTTGGCCAACTCTGCGGCCTTTAAGGCGTGCTCCTTGGACTCCAGGGTTTGCACGATCCTTGCCATTCCACTGACGTTGTTGCTCGCCAGACTGAATCGATAAGCAGCGTTCGCCATAGTCAACTCCTCGCCACTGCGGAGATTCGGTTCTACACCGAGTGCCAATTTTGGTCAAAACTCCACGAAAATCGACGCGGTTTGACCGAAATTTCATTTGGGCTTAGCTTGTTCACGCTCAGAACCGGAATCGGTACGGTCCTAGGCGGAGGAGGTGTGTGTGTTTTCGTCTCTTCAAGAACTCGGCAATAGCCTTCGCGCAAGCGGCTACATTGCGGATTCGGTAGCCACGACAACGGTTTACCTGGCGGCGAGACTGCAGAAGCCGTTGCTGCTGGAAGGCCCCGCAGGCAGCGGTAAGACTCAACTGGCATATGCAGTTGCAGACGCAGCGGACACCACCGTCGAACGCCTGCAGTGCTACGAGGGCATCAACGAAGAGAAGGCCATCGGCAAGTTCGATGAACCCCTTCAAAGGCTTTGCGTTGAACTCAAAGCCAAGTCCGTCAGCGTTGATTGGGAATCCCTGCGGACGGAGTTGCACAGCCAGCAGTTCTTCGGTGCCGGGCCGCTTCTGCGCGCGTTGCAGTGTGAAAGGCCCTGTGTCCTGCTGATCGACGAACTGGATAAAGTGGACCACGCATTTGAGGCCTTGTTGCTGGAATTGCTAAGCGTGTGGCAGTTGAGCATTCCGAAGCTGGGCACCATAAAAGCCAGGAGCATTCCGTTCGTTGTGTTGACATCGAATGAAGAGAGGCGCATCGGCGATCCCCTGCGCCGGCGCAGCTTTTACCTTCGTGTTGACCACCCCACCGCGGAGCGAGAAGCAGAGATTGTTGCGCTGAGAACGCCTGACTCCACACCCGAATTCCATGCCGGTATGGCGGGGCTCGCCAAGGCTTTGCGCGGCTGGAGCATGGAGAAACCACCCTCGGTATCGGAAATTCTCGACCTCGCGCAGGCACTCAAAGTTCTGGGAAGTGAACAAATTACGCCGGAGATGAGAGACATTCTCCTGCCGTTGCTGGCCAAAACCGAGGCCGATCGACGCAAGCTGCTTTTGCGGGATGGGTTTGCCAGCTTGATCTTTGACGCGCAGCAGTACAGCGCCGAGGCTTTGCGAGGTAATGCGGCATGAAGCTGGTACTCATTTTGACCCAAGCGTTCTGTGCAATCTCGATCTGCTGGGCGCAAACGCCCAAACCACAGCCACGGCTCGAAGCCGAATACTACGTCGTAGCCTACGCTCAACATTATCGGGTACCCGTCGCCTTGGTACGCGCCATTGTCGAACGCGAGTCGCACTGGCAAACATGCGCGGTCTCTCCCAAAGGCGCTGCAGGACTAATGCAGTTAATGCCCCAAACCGCTCAGCGACTCGGAGTAAGAGACCGGTGCAGTGTCGATCAAAACGTTTCAGGAGGCGTGCGATACCTCGCATGGCTAATGCAACAATTTCATAACGATCTCAGGCTAGTGGCTGCCGCTTACTACGCTGGCGAAGACGTAATCGGCAGACGAGACCTCCGCTATCGAAATCCCGACGTAATTGCCTACGTGGCAGGAATCAGAACGACTTACCTTGGCGAAACCGGAATTAAACCAAGAACTACGAACACCAGTTCGAAAAGAGATGTGAGATGAACAAATGTTTGAGTTTGGTGCATCTGATAACGATCTGTTTCCTGCCTTTCCACATGGCCTCGGCGCAAACCGAGTTGCCGCAGGCACGAATCGTGAACTTGAGTATTGACCCAGAACAAGTTGTGGTCTTGCACTTGCGGCCAGGATACGTCAGTTCGGTGCGGGTGCTGGAGGAGGTCAGCTCGGTCGTACTGGGCGATCCGGGGGCTTTTAAGGCCGACCACTCCGAAGCTGAGCCGCAGTTGGTGTTTTTCAAAGCAACGAGCGCAAAACCTGCGCAAACCAACGCCCTGATTACCACCAGAGGAGGCCATGAGATCTCGCTGAGCCTGGTGAGCCAAGGCAAGTCAGACCGTAGTGAGCCCGTGGATTATGTCCTCAACTGTGAGCGCCCGCGCAGCTTTCTGATTGCGTCGACTCATCCCGTTTTTGTGGTTGGCGAAACAAAAAACGTTGCTACAGAAAATCAGCCAACCAGCACTGCCCCAGAGAAGCCTGGCAGACAAGAGCAGGATTTGCTCAGGGCAGAACGGATTGAGAATCCACATTGGGAAGGCAAGCAACTGCAGGTTGCGGTAGGACAGGCGATAGAGAAAGAGCAACAGATGGCCGTGCCGTTCGCCGTTCTGAACTCTTCTGCACGGACCATTGAAGTACTGCCGCCGCAAGTACAGCTTGCGGGGACATCGAAAGACAAGCATCGAAAGGCGATCAAAGCCGAGCCGGTTGCGATCAAAGACTACTGGATCACCTCGCGTAGACTCGCGCCTGGCGCCAGAGCCGACGGCATCGTTGTGTTCGACCGTCCTACTTTCAAGGAATCGAGGGAACGGCTCTTGCTCGCGGTTGCCCAAGCGGAAGAGGTCGACCGTCCGGTCCTGGCGCCGATTGCGTTTGTGGCTCCAGTCTCGGGAGGTGCAAAGTGATTCATCCAAACGGACACAACGACAACGGCAACGCTGCAGTCATTCAGGAGCTAGAGGAAAATGAAGCTCGCAACAACGACCTGCCTCTTCCTCCGGACGCTAACGCCCCAATGCCCGAGCTCGCAACCAGAGCAAAACAGAGAGCCAGGCAGCAGATCCAACAGAACCGCTTTGTAATCATCGGGGCGGGAGCGATCGTCATCGCACTGCTGATCTTCGTTGCTACGTCTATGCCCCATCGGAGCACGCCACAGAAAGTGAAGAGTCGTGGTGCCACCACTTCTGAAGATTTGGCCTTGGAGAGCGGCACCGCGAGCAACGATAAGAGCCTATTTCCGATCACTGATTCTGGCCGGCCAGTCACAAAAGAATCTCACGAAGGCTTCTTAAACGAACGAGATCTACAACGAACTGCGACCAAGCCGGCACCGGGGGCAAAGGTGGCGAGCGGAGCGGGAACTTTGGGGTCGATACCGCCTTTCGGAGACCAGCAGCCGTGGCAAGCGCCGCCCTATCAGCCAGGTTCGGGCGCCGGCGCCGAGACTCCAGACTCGGGTAAAGCAGAGCGCGAGGCCATGGAGAGGTCTTCCCTGATCTACGTGCGAACCGCCTCCGCCAGTTCGGCCAATGCTCAGGCCCGCGAACTCTTCAATAATCAAGCACCGGAATTGGGATTGGGTCTGGCCACGGGTACGCGATTGCGTGCACGCCTGGAATCAGCGGCCAGCACGGCGGTGCGAACGCCGGTCCTGGCGGTGATCGAGTACAACTATGAGCGGGGCGGAGAAATTGTCGTCCCAGCGGGAGCAAAAGCGGTTGGGCACATCCGGAACGGAGATCGTTCAGGTTACGTTGACGTCCAGTTCGATTCTCTGCTGATGCCGGATGGTGCAGTCGTTCCCATCGAGGCCGCCGCCACGGGTTTGGACTTGCGGCCGCTCAAAGGAAAAGTTGAGGGCAAGAACACGGGAAAGAACGTCCTGGTCAGATCGCTGTCAGGAATCGGCCAAGCTGGCTCGATGTTGGTGGGACAAGCCAGTTTGAACCAGCCGCTGAGCGAGTCGGACCTAATGCGGGAGCGCGTCAGCAACAATGTCGGCGAGGCTGGAGATGAGGAGGTTTCCCGATTAGCGATCACCCAGCACATCGTGGTGACGATTTCGGCGGATACTCCGATCTACGTGGTCCTCGCGCAGACCCCCAAATCCAATCAGGTTTCTCAGCAACCAGGTGCGCGGAGCGTTCCAACATCGAACTCAGCCAATGTTGAGCAACTGCGCCAACTGTTGCAGCTCCAGCAAGAGCTGAACCAACCGTCCGCAAGCAACCAACCAGCGCAGTAGACGAGCGGTTCTCAGTTGTCTCGGTACGGCTTGGTCGCTCTCGCAGAGAACATCCAAGGGCGAGAATTAAGGCAGAACGTTACACCGCAGAAATGTTTCCGACGATTTCTTCCAAAGCGATTACGCACTGGCCCGCAAAGTAACGTCCGTTCGTAGTGAGCGACGCCTGGAGCGTCCGAAGCGCCTCTGACTGGTGCATGATCCCCAACACGAGGGCAGCCGTCGGATGAGCAAATTTCGATAGAAAGCTGTTGTTCGCTGCAAACCAATCATAGAGGCCAACCGACTTCGCAGCGTCCGCCACCCGCTCAAAGCCGCCGTCTAGCGAGTCTAATCCGAGCTTTTCCCGAGCAACGTCTGCAATCTTCTGGCGGGCAGAGGCTTCGAATTCGTTAGGTATTCCTCTGAGGGCATGCAGCTTGGAAAGTGAGTCCGTAAGCCCCTGCATATCTCGCAAGGAGTCTTCGTGGAAACGGCGGGCATTGTCTCGGGGAAGCCGCGCAATACTTCAGCCACAGCCACAGTTCAAGTAAGTTCCGTGCGTTCCACGCCGCTCCTGACACAGTTTCCTGCTCCATGTGTTTTGAGGAGATCAGCACAGACCCTGTTTACACTGAGCAAGATTTTGGTGACGAGATCAGCGAACCAAGGCTCAACCTTGTGTCTACGACTCGCGATGATGTCATAGATTTCCTGTAGCCGATTGGGAATGGCTGATTGCAACTTGGCGCGACTGAAATTAGTTTCCCATTCAACATCGAACTGTTCGGGGACGGTTTCCATATTCATCGTCATTCTTCAACAACCCGTCCTTTCTTAATGAGCACCCTCTTGGTTGCAGGTCGGGCATTTACTGCCGAGTCCAGAAGCTGTTGTATTTTCTGAGATTGAAACGGTGCATATAGTTGGGTATCGGCGCGAAGTATTGTGCCTTTGTTGACTTCGCGAACCTTTGCACTAGCCACTCGCGCCACGGTCTGAGGAACTCCGGTGCGATGCTTTAGAAGCAGGCAAATGTCTCGGCTAACCGGGAACGTCAAATAAGTATCTGGGCTGCTTAGGAATCCTGTACCGGGTACGTCAACATGCGGGGCGTCGAACAAGGAAACCGGGTTGTCGGAGGTTAAAAATCCTGGATCGCCATCCGGGGCGACGAGAAAAATCCAACGCATGTTGAAGACAATCTGCTGAATCATAATCGTCACCTGAATCATTTGCGAGAGCGACCATTCGCGACTCGTTTGTGTCACGACGGCATTTCCGCCAGTGAACCGGCTACGAATCTCGTCGGCGGTGACTTCTTGACCTGTAAGCCCGCTCTCCTCCTTGGCCATCAAGTTCAGATTCTCGACATTCGCCGCAAACCTTTCAACCTCCATGGCCTGGTGGATCGCAGTGGCGCGGTTAATAGTGCGCTCGAACGTCGGGACTCTCGTGTAGGAAAGTGCCATATACCCGGCGAACGTGAGTCGTTCTTCGGGATCGATGTCGAATTGCGAAGATCGAAGTTTTTTTAGGACTGGCAGAGATACATCTTCGAATTGCTGCAATGCGTGCTCGACATCGAAGCGTCGTTTGTTGTCGCGCTCGAAGCAGTAATAGTAATTCCGCTTGGCAATGCGCTCTGGCTTTTGGCGGAATGGCGTCTTCCCGGGCATATAGGCCCACAAGTACGATTCGCGTTGCCTCTCGTAGTCGGGATCACCGAATCCCTCCAAATAGGCGCGTTGAACGTAATGATGGTGTTTCGGTTCTGGCTGCGGCGTTGCTGCCATCATTCCCAGTTTATCATGTTCGTCGTTTGTTCGCCTCACAGGAGGCGGACTTGTCGTTACAAATCTGGCTCGATCAGTGCCTCCATATTTTACTGATCGGTCATAATTGCTAATCATGGGACACGGACCATGGAAAAAATGCTGCCAAGAAGGCGAACAGCGGTGAGCTGGCGGTGCACATTGCCTGAATCAACCTTGCCTAACTCTGGAACCGATGCACCAGCATCGGTTCAGACGATCTACTGCCCTTACACAGACAGAGATATTCCGATCAGCGAGAGCACGCCGGAGCACATCATTCCGCTAGCTCTCGGCGGGTTGAACACTTTCACCCTTCCGGTATCGGCGAACTTCAATTCCCAAGTGGGCTCGGAGATCGACGGCGCTCTCGCCAATGATTTCTTGGTCAAGTGCCAGAGAGATAAGCACGGAGCCAGGGGACATAGCGGCGAACATCCTGAATATGTGATACGAAACGCCTCGGATGCTCTAACAGGCGAACCATTGCAGGTCACGCTGGGACAGCGGCGAGGCCTTCGCATCTGGTCACCGCGCGAAAGGCGCGACGTCACCGGACGGGGTCAGAAGATCAACCTTGCATTCAGCATGGATCTGGATGTCGAGCTCCGCTTTGTCGCCAAGGTCGCTCTCTCAGCCAGCTATTTGTTCTATGGGGACCGGTTTCGTCATCAAGTGAAGCATCGAGATCTACGCATGATCATGAATCATCGACCCAACGAGATGGGAGAAGCTCTCACCACAATCGAGGCACGCTATGACCAACGATTTCGGGAGCCTGAGACCGACAATGATCGTATTCTGCGCGCTATCGTCACCGGGTTCGGAGCTCGCTCGGTGGTAGCATTGATACCCGATTCGCGCAGCCTGTCCGTCGTAGTTGGCATCCTCGGAAGCTACCTCGGCATGCTGAACGTGCCCGCAGACACGCGAGGATTCCCGAATACGGATGATTTTCGGTGGGGCCATTTCATCGTCCTAGATAAGCCGCTGCCTATCGCAGATTCGATTTGGAAGCTACTCCACAAGATCGCTAAATTGGCGTAATTTAATCCAGGGTTGGCGGCACCTAGGCGCGGATTATGATCCGCAATCACATAGCTACTGAGAAACGCCCATTGATGCGACGCACGTTGCAACGTAGACGAACTCCGGACCAGGCATTTTGCGGTGACGCTTCGAAATCAACCTCCCAGTGGGGAGACGCTATCTCGATCTAGCATCTTCAGAGTCTCCTCTAACTGGTTCGCCTCCGGAATTCCTTCAGTTACGAGGTAGGCAAGAATACGCTCAAGGTCCGCTCTTCGCGGATTGTTTTCGGAAAAGGCAGTGGCGTCAGCGGTCAGAATCTTCCGAACGATCAGGCACCAGCGCTTGCCAAAGCCATAATCTCGCCAAAACAGGCTGTTGGCCTTGTAGATGGGCATCCAGGTTTCCGCGCATGCCAAGAGAAACTTGATTTGCTCCGGTCGAGGGGACACTTCCAGTAGGAGAAGCGCCATGTTTCCAACATGCGGAGATGGGTTATCGACCACCAATTCCTGCAGGACTGGGAGGAATGGCCCAATTCTGTCTATGCCTCTTTCGAGCACGTAAGCCTTGGGATGGTTCATGAATCCGCCGGGTTCGACGAAGAAAAGGATGGAGATCGCCGCGGCAATGTGCATCTCAGCGGCATCTTTGCGCTCGCTGCGCAGCCTGTTCCAGCCTTGAGTCGCCAGCATCATCTTCGATAGCAACAGACGAACCTTAACCGCAACGGATTGATCCACCAGTTTGCCGTTGAAATCGACCTGGTCGAAATTCCTCTGAAAAAGAGCCATCAGGTCATAGAAGGACTCCTCCGGAAGGCCAGAGAAATGCTCCGCAAGCGTCTTCTCGATTTGTTCCTCATCGGCTCCCACGAGGCACAGGGGTACAACCTTGAAGAATGCCTGGTTCCACTCGTCCGGCTCGCCCTGGATTCGCTCGTCCGGATCGAACCCGAAGCCATTCGCATTCCTTGTCCACTCTTTGTAGGCCTCTACCATCCCACGCAACCAGTGCAGAGCTGGAGGATCGAGCAGTTCCTCGATGCTCTTGAGCCATAGCCCAGCGCCCTGCGAGTCTGTGTGGGCCTTCGGCGCAGACTCGGTCTCAGTTTCAGTATCGGCGTTCGTGTGGATAGCTTTCTTCTTGTGTCGGTATGCGGGATACGGAACCATTGCAACGAACTCAGGCCACTGGGGCTCCGGGCCACAACCTTCCAGCCATGCAATCTCTGATTCGATGTAGACTCGCACCTCCGCCTCATGCGCTTTCACTCTAGCCTGATGATCCTGTTCCTCGAGTTTCAAATCGGAGTCAGGCCTGAAAGTCCAGTCCCGGTCAGGTTTGTTCATCGCCCTGAATGCGACTCTCAATACCGCGCGCGGCAGCCGTTCATCCAGTTCCGCCAGAGCATAGGCTCCCTTAGTCATGCCGTGAGCCGCAGCGGGGTTCGAACTTCCGGCTACGCCCAGGAGTTCTCGGACATCGTCGCTGTTTTTTTGCTCCTGCAGCAGATAGATCAACCCCAGGAATCCCATCGCGATTGGGTTGAATTTGAGCCCATCCCGTACGCGATGAACATTGTCCTCCGCAGTCGAGAGTGCACGACGAAAACTCTCAACCAGCCATGCGCGAAAACGACCTCGTACAGTTGCCCCTCCGTCGCGGGCTGCTATGAGAGCAGCCGTATAGATGGCATCCTGTTTGAGCCAATCCTCGTCTTCATCGCATGATGCCTTCTCTTCAGCCTTACGCTGCGCCCATTCGACGGCAGGGACGAGGAATTCCGGAGTCGCCCTGCCCGGCAGGTCGAGGAGCTTGATGAGAATGACTCTCATCTGCGCATCGAACATCCTCTGCCGTGACTCCTGTTCGAGACGCGAATGATGTTCCAGTTCATCTGCAGGCGACAAATATAAGAGTTTTTCCGTTACGCTACCGTCGGCTAACTGCACCTGGGATAGCTTCCAATTGTGGGGATTAAGGCGATTGAGCGCGTACTGGACCATCAGTCGCGGATCCATCAGAGTCGAGTCTTCCTCTGGAGCGCCAAGCCTCGCGGCAGATGCGTCAAGCAGGCCCCGGAGCTGTTCCAGAGCTACGTTCGGTACAGGTTCGAGATAGTGGTCATGCTCGTCGAGCATCTGATCGAGCATCTGAGAGCGGGATGGGAGGCGCGCTAGGTCTTTCACGCTCACCAGCCCAAACGGTTCTGTTAGAAGGTCTTTCAAATGGAAGGGGTCGGGAAACTCTTCATGGATGTCGAAAGCGATGCGGTTTCGGTCCATCGATAAGAGTTCGGGGCATGCAAGGAATGCAATCGCCGCTGCTCTTGATTTCGGCCAGTGTGAAATCAACAGGTCGACAACGACCAACAAAAATGCCGCGGGAGCGATCTGGTCGCCTAGCACTTCGCGAATCACCGTCTCGATCGGCTCTCCTGCTTCGATCCGGCGATGAGCCCAGATTTCAAGTGCCATCAGTGCCGAGGTCACCAAATGAGGCGCGTCAGTGTATTCCCTCGACCAAACATACGACATCTTCCACGGGAAAGTACGAGGACCTTCAGGGAGCTGGATTGTGACCGCATCTTCACCGGGCTCACGGCCACGGCTGAAAAATGACACAGCATGATCGACCAGACTGCGTATCAGGACCAATCCTTCGGCAGGACTGCTGGTCAGCAGATCGAAGAAAGGACCCTGTGCCGGGGATACAGGCAGAAACCGGGAATCGGTAAATCCGAACGGCCCTTCCATCGCTGAGTGAGAAGAACGAGAGGGACGAGGTCTGGGTTCCGGGATGAGTGCTTTGATCGTGAAGTCGACGAGATCTGAGGGAACCGCCCGCGCTAGGGAGCCGGGAAACTTCAGGATCGCCAGCATCGACTGTTCTTTGTGTGTTCTGTTCTCAAAAGACCGAAGATACTGGGATGCGAGATCCGGAGCGCGGTGACAAAACAATAAAAATGTGTCTCGAAGTTCCTTCGCCAAAGAGGTCAACTGCTCGTGCGTTAGTCCATCGCGGAGCCGGCCTGCCTGGTCATCGGGCAGTTCAATCTCCATGAGCCACGCATATCCCTGGCGCAGGATAGCTGGCGTCATTGGATCCTGCCCCATCAAACCCATACACCACGCCGCGAATAACCTGGCAACCTCAGGAATGGCTGCGACTGGGAGATAGTCAGAAACAGCCAAAAGCCACTGAATGAGTCGTGCCCACGACGGGCCCGCCGGGATATTAAATTCCTCCGCGATCTTCGTCTGGGCCGGGTCCTTGATGACGTAAAACTTCGATGCTGGCTGCGTATCCACCGCCATGACCGTTCGGATGAGTTCCTGAAGCAGAGCCCCGCCATTTTCGAACAGGATCTTGGCGGCCTTCGTCAGCAAATCTCGAGCAAGTTCGGAGCGGGTAAGAGAGAGGAGAACGGCCCGACGCCAGAGCGGATTGATCCCTTCCGCACTCAACTTCTGAAGAAATGTAAGCCACGCCGTGCTGTCTCCACGCCGCTCGATGCTCATCCGTGCGCACAGTTCTACCGCCCGTGCGAGATCTGGCGGGGGCGCGTCTTTGAGTGGAAGTAAGTCGACTGCGGATGGATCGGTAAAAAGCAAATTCGCCGCAGCCCATTCCCTGAGGACATCATTGCGAAACGCAACGCGGTCGACTCCAAGCTGACGTAGAGTTTCGCTCTGGACTAGAGCGTTGATGGCACTCGAAGGGCTATTGCTCGAGTCAAGATAACTCGCTCGCCCAACGACCTGCATCGCTAAATTCTGCAGCAGCCTGGCACGGTCAATGTATCCTTCATCTTTCTTTCCGTCGGCGACGGTCCACCACCGAACAGCCATTTCGGCTTCAGAGAGGGGGACCGGATCGTTTGGCGAAAGCGATGAGAGTCGAGACAGCCGATACAGATTGCGCGTGACGCCCCGTGCAGGGTGGTTCTCGGTCAGAAGCCAGGCGATGCGCGGGGCTGCACGACGCAAGTCAGCGATCTCATCCTCAGCAAGTTCGTCGACGTAAACCGGCGTCGCAAGCTTCATTTTCGTAACGCTCTCCTGCGGAAGCCAACTCGGTTCGAATTGACCGAAGTCGCGGCGTGCTGTCGCAACGATCGAAAGCCCTGGCACCCCTTCAGCTTGCCGCACAATGTCGATGACGGCCAGGCGGGCATCCCGCGGAAAGAAATCAAGGTTGTCAATAAAGAGAAGCGCCCCGCCATTTCGAGCGAGATCGCAGAGGAAGTCTCGGCAATTTCCGCTGAATCCCAGCATGCTTTTCAGTTCAAGCCATCCTCCAGCAGGCGTGCGCTCCGGGGTAAGCACCAGGACCTGCGACTCGATGGCAACCTGTTCTGCCAGATGGCGCAGAATTCCTGACTTGCCGACACCCGAATCTCCCCGAATCTCTACATACCGATTTGACTCAAGTGCCTCGCGTACCGCTGAGACAAGACCCAGGCGGCTCAACTTCACTCCGCAAACGCGATCGCCGATGTCTTCCAGCGCGCTATGAGACATTTCCGAGAGGGCATACAGGGCACCGACATTGCTCGGGAGCGCCACGAGATGGAATGATGATTTCTGAAGGTCCTCCAACAAGTGATTTCGATTCCGGTCGCCAGCCGACGACGCAATCTCTAGCGCAAGCTCCGTAAGAATCTTCCAGAGATCACCGGCCTTTCCTGTTTCCGCGGGTTCGAGCGCACGGGCACATCGCTCTCGAGCAAGTTCCCCGGAGGCGGAACCCTGCGCGGTAAAGTCGAAGATGAGAATCTGCAGTCTCCTGAGCAGCTTCCACACGGTCTCGTCGTCGTGCGGCGCTCCAGCGTCGCGAAGATGCGACCGGAACGTGTTCACAAAGGTCCGCATGTCCTCATTCGCGGTTCCCGCGCGTGCGATCTGCGCTATGAAGGTCTCTGCATCCCCGATTTCCCGGGCCCAGGTCAGCACGTCCTGGTAAGCCCCATCGAGCCTGCGAGAGGTCGCTGAAGTGGCGATTGCCAACTGGTAGTTACGTGTCCAGAATTCCGGCTTGGCGGATGTCTTGGCGATCTGTTCGACCACCGACCGAAAGACCGCGTCTTTTGGCGCAAAGGTGATCGTCCGTTTCACCTGGATTTCGAGCACCGCAGCGCCGCCGGTGAGGTCATGTGCACGGACGATCACATCGTCGAGATACATCCCCTGTGGAGCTCGCTGCAGTTCGATCCGGTCGATTGTCGTGCCGGGCAGGCCTCGGGGCGATGCTTCTACCAGCATCGAGAGCAGATAGTGTGCGCCGACCTTTCCTTCAAAATGTTGGCCGGCTGGTCCCGTTGATGTGGGGCTGCTCATTCAACCCTCTTGTGAAGCAGGAAACAGGGCGCAGGTACACCACGACGAATCCAGTCCGGATCGCATCCGGAGCTTTTGAAAACATGCTCGTACATCACAACCTCGTGTGTTCTACAGTCACCTTCCATTGTCACATCATGAGGTTGCGAATTGCACGGGTGCCGTGGCAGAAGCAGCGAGGAGCGTCGAGGTGCGCACAGATTAGTCCCGGGAAACGCCCTTCACGACGCTCATTCTTAGGTAAGTCACTCGCAATGGGGTTCGGGCTGCCTTGCCGACTTCCCGGTGCCTACCCCGGTTCAGTCCTCCGGAAGCCAGTCGATGGTTAACCCGAGCACCTCGGCAATGGGCTTCCCAGGCTGCAGGATCAACTCGTTCTTGGAATGGTCGGGGATCTCTTGTGCCCAAGGAAGCAGGTCAGCCTGGAGCGGGTTGATGGCATACGGGTTGTGTATCGTGAATGGTTCAAGAGTCACAAAGTTCCAAGGTTCCACCGTCGACCAGACGCACACTGCGCTGACGGTTCGATGAATCGACCGTCCGGGGGCAACCCAAGCACCGTTGGGAAGGCGGTCGAGTATCTGCTCACGGTTCTGTCCCAGCCTCACAGTCGCTTGACCGAAGAGTCCGTTTATCACGTCGTTGCGGTCGATTCGATGCGAATCCACGATTTGGATCGCGTGCACGAAAGGTAGAGTCAGCGCTCCATAGCGGTCTTTTTTACTGACCGCCTCTTTGAGATCGCGGTCCAGTTCCAGCGTTCGCACTTTGCCATCCATTGTCATTCCGATCGCCCGTACGCCTTCGGATCCTCTAGCCTCCGGAGGCTTGGGAATCGGCTCGAAGGTCACATACCAACCGTCGTGGCTCCACTCGTACGCAGGAATAGAGTCGATCTCGTCGTTGATGTAGCTCGCAGAAATCTCCTCCCAGTTGAGTGTCTCCAACCATTTCGTCAGATCTTTCCGAAGTTTTGCTCCAGCAGGCGATGACGCAGGACCACCTTCAACGCGCACAGAAACGTAGAAGTCAGGCGACTCCAAAGCGTTCAGTGTGTCATAGACCTGGTTGATCCTGTTAACCTCGGACTCTTCCTTCTCAGAGTTTCCAACTGCAATGGCCTCCAGATAAAACCGCGCCGTTCCGTCTTTCAGAACGAGGAAGTCAGGATGGTTCTGAGTTCCTGCGACATCTGGATGAAACTGCACCTGAAAGCCAGAGCGCACGAGCAGATGATGAAGATAAAGTTCGAAGAGAGCCGACCGGTGTTGCCGCAGGATCGGAGACCGGAATCGTCGAGCCAAGTCTAGCTGCTCTGAAGCCGGGACCTCGGCGAACCACTGCTCCAGCAATTTACGAATCGCGACCATCGTAGGTCGTTCACTATCCCGGTAATAGGCGTATACGGATTCGGAGTAGAGCTTCGCTCTAGTCCCGCATGGTGTGGGCGACGGTTCAAATAGAAGCATGGGTCTCCAAACGCGTTCGTGCTGCCGGTCTGTTTCACGGCAGCTTTCATTAGTGTAGTTAGGGAATGCGAGAGAGAATAGCCCTGCGGACGCTGGATGAGATCCCCGTAAACGTGCTAGGGTCTTATTTTGCCCCCTGTGCGAGAGAAATGGTAGTACGGAAGCCGACTTAGCGGTCCGGATCGTGGGTGGTCGCCCGGCACGCGCTTTATTCTCGCCAAAGCTAGGCTTACGAGCGAAAATGGGATGGTGCAACATAGTTACAGCCGCATCTCCAGCAGGGATGGCGTGAACACTGCGCGGCTGTTTTTCGAGCACCAGGCTTGCAGGTTTCAGGAGATCGACCAGCAACAGGATATCGGCAAGGACGTGTACGTTGACCTCGCGGACAAGGCCGGGATCACGCCGCTGTGCGTTGCGCTCCAGATAAAGTCCGGCACCTCGTACCGCACGGACAAGGGCGACCATGTCGTCCCAGTAGAGCACCATGGAGACCTGTGGCGACGGTCCACGGTCCCGGTCTTCGGCATTGTGTATGACCCTGATGACTCGCAGCTTCGCTGGGTGGATCTGACTGGCTACCTCCGGGCGCACCCTGACCAAGAGGGCGGGAACGTCCCCGTGTCAGGGCGCCAGACTCTCGACGAGCTGACGTTGCGCGGAGCGTTCACGAATGCCGTGCGCGCGTATTGTGCGCGCGGTACAACCGATCTCGTGCTGAACCTCCTGTCACCCGATCCCTTTCAGACGGGCGCAATGTACGATGCGTGGGCGCTCAGCCGCTCGGACACCAAGTACCTCTTGCTCCTGCGACGATTCCTTATGGACCTGCGCCCTGAGGCAACACGGCGGTCCATCTGGCTCTTATCTCACGTTGGCTCGCACCCCAATATCTTCTTTACCAAGGACACGTGGATCAAGCCGGAAGCGGAAGGACTGCTCCTCCCCTCGTTCCGCTGGTCGCCGGAAGAACTCGCGCACATGCTCCGAGCCGTCGATCACTCGGACTACGGACAGGGCACGCTCGGAGAATGCCTTGACGTGCTCCTCTATGAAGACCCGAACATCGTCCGGAAACTGCACCTCGCAATCATCCTGCTGCTCAAGGATCCAGATCATACGCAGGCCGTGAGAGCAGCGACGCTCGCGCTAACCCACTCGAAGCATCAAAGGAAAGAGCTTGCGCTTCTGACGAGCGACTTTCCGGCGCTGATGGAACACGAATGGTTCCAAGAGATCGCGGCAGCCCTCGAAGAATCCTCAGAACGCTTCGCACTCTATTGATCGGCCAGCCCGGTCGGCATTCTATGAACAGGACGCGAGTTTGAACTCCTTGCGCTTCCCCCATCGACGGCTTCGATGGCCTGCGCCAGACAGCCGGGGTGATGCTGCGTCCCGATCGCTCCCAGCACTAAAAGAGATGTGCCGAGGTTCCGCCCCAGAAGAGAGTTTCAGTAGTGCCAGCAGGAGCAGATGCGTACAGGAGAAAAACAGGCGGCTCTCCTCAAGCCCCTTTCAAGGACGTCAGGCCGGATTAGTATTGTGAAACGCCCTTCTCTCTACGAAATAGGAATGAAGTCGTTCCCGAATGGTCGGCCAGTCCGACGTTGAGCCTCAATCCAGAACACGGTGGCGCCATGGGTGTCAGCCGACCGGAGGGCGATTTAGCGTCCGCCGAATCGAGATCAAGGTTGGGGCTTCTCAGGAACCACGAAGTGGACTCATCCGAACCGCTTGATTGAGATCCAATTCTGCTTGTGAGATGCACCAAACTCAAACATTTGTTCATCTCATAGTTCTTTTGCTCCTGCGCGCACGATTAACTCCTCTGCGAACCCCATCCTTTGAAATCAATAGGCGTCACAATGCTCTCGAAGATTCGAATTGCTATTCGGCTAACTCCAGGCTCGCAGCACGGTTCTGAAGGCAGTTCCGAACGGCCGTCCTGATTTGCCCGAAATCTGAAATGCCCGTATGTTCTCGCCTGCAGCGCGGAAATCAAACTCACGCGCGATCGCAACGCAACCGCAGGAGAGGAGCATATGAGATTGTCAGATTGGAGAAACACCCGCCTTCGCCTCGCTCTCGTCTATGTCCTGGCGATTTGTTCATTCCAGTTGTATCCGTTGGTGTCTCACGCCCAGAACCTGGGGACGCAGCCCGCTACAGGGCAAGCAGTTCAAGGTCAAACCGCGGCCCAACCCGAAGGAACGGTTCTCAATCTCGTGAACTGGGTCGGCAATGTGATTTCTCCTGTCGGAGCGGCGCTGGCGGTGGTCATGGCAGTCATCTCTTATTCCCAAGGACGCGGGGTAGCGCGATGGGCGGTAACAGCGGCCGGACTGCTGGTGATCTCCGGCCTCACTCGGCTGATCGAGTTCTGGATTCAGAACGGTACGGCGGGTGTGCAGTAGGAACGCTCACTACGGAGTGCTCAGGCAATGACGCTGCCTCAAATCATCGTCGATCTGTTGACACTGCTATTCGATATGGCAGTTCCGGCTGCCATCTGCACGATGGTGCTGGCTGGGATCGCATTGCGGCAGGAAGGGGGCGTCAACTTCCAGGCGGGCGGAAGGTTCCAGCGATGGGCCCTGTGGTCGGTAATTCTCTTGACCCTTCCGCAGTTGCTCTCCTGGTTTGCGGCGCAGGGTATCGCCATGCCTCCGCAAGGCGGAGGCATCAGCAGTTCGTGGGTCACGAGCTTGCAGACGAGCTTCAGCGGTTTTGTCTCGAACGTCGTCGCTGCCCGGTTGACTCCCGTGCTCGCCGCTTTCTGCGTGCTGAAAGCGGCGCTCGATGCGGCGGAGGGGTACAGCCCGCTCGGTTCCATCGTCTCCGCCATTTTTCTAATGTCTGCGTCAGGCACAGTCCAGCTTTTTCAGAGTTGGAACAGCGGGTCACAGTTCGCCACCACGGACATGCTGACCGCGGCCTGGAATTTTCTTGCCGGGACGATCCTGCCCGAAGCGGCGGGATTGGCAATTGTGGGAGCGATCTTTAATTACGCGCGCCATCGGCCATTCATGCCGCTGGTTGGATCGGGTCTTGCGTTCCTAAGTGTTTCGGCCATTTGGAAGCTGGTCCAGGCCATGGCCGGCTGATGAGGATTGGAGGTGATCCTGTGAATCTTTCAAACGGTTTGCTCAACCTGACGAACTGGCTGGGCAACGTCATCATGCCGACCATGGCCGGTTTATTCGCCGCCGCCTCCATTTACCGCTTCAGCAAAGGCCACCCGTACTCACATCTTAGTTACGCAGCACTGGCTTCTCTGATGTGCTCCGGGCTCTTGCGTGCCATGGAGTCCTTCAGCAACCAAGCATCCTGGAACAACCCCGACCGCTACTGGATCTCAGTCCTGACACTTGTGAACTGGATCGGGAACGTTTTGCTGCCACTGTACGGGGCCGGCCAGGTAGTGCTTGCGGTCGTGCACTTCGCAGGGTTGTTGGAGCGCATGACGATCGGCGAGGCCTGGGTGCGCAACCTGGTCGCAGCGATGTGCTGTTTCGGACTGTCGGGGCTGTTGCGCTTAGGAGAATTCTGGATTCAACACGGAACGGCAGGAGTGCGCTAGGAGGAGTAATGCCATTACAAGTGACACCCGTGAATCGCAACTTGCAGACGCGAGTGACCTTCATGTTGCTCGAGCTGGAGGATCTTTTTATTGTGCTGGGCGCTGCGGCCGTCATGAACGTTCTGGGTCATTTTGTGGGAGGTGAGATCGCGGGAATGCCCACGAATATCGTCCTCCAGTATGGCGTGCCGCTACTTATGGTGCCGGTGCTGATGGCCTTCAAGTATGGCAAGCCGCGGGGCTACGTTCGCGATCTTGCCTTCTGGTACATGAAGCCGCATGCCTACTGCGCGCTAGCACGCGACCGCGAAATCCGGTCGGCGTACCTGAGGGAGGAATAGCAGTGCCGCAGACGCTTGAACAACACGAGCGAAAACTCCACGATCCGGCACTGTGCGAGCAACTCCCGGTCCGCGACTACCTGGACAACATTGTCGTTCGCACGAATGGCGCTTTTGTTGCGGGCTACGAGTTGAGGGGATTGGCTTCGTATTTCGCGAGCGACGAAGGCCGAGACCGCGGCAAGTTGATGCTGGAGGCGCTCCTGCGCTCTCTGCCGGAACAGAGCATGAGAGTGCAGTTCCGCTACGAAGTGGTGGAGGACCTGGGAGACCTGCTTGAACACTATGCGGAAGCCCAGCAATCGGAACGGGCAGAGGTGATTGCACTCGATGAACTGCGCGTCGAACGATGGCGTATGAAAGAGGCGAACGGCCACTACATGCGGCCTCTCTTGCACGTGTACTTCATCTGGGACCCGGTCGTTCATCGCCGCATTGCCGGTAAGCCGCTCAAGCCGACCGGCAATCCGTTTAGCTTATCGGCTCGCAAATGCATTGAGCGCAGCGCTCGGGAGCATCAGCAATTACTGGCAGAGTTTGAGAGTTTGCTGCGTGGCCTCGAAACGACGCTAGAAGCGGCGGAACTCGGCGCGCGCCGATTGACTGACGAGGAGTTGTTCCTTGAGGCAAGACGAGCGCTCAATCCCTTGTCTGCGGATTCTCGGCCGTACAGGCGGGGTGAGGATTCGCTTGAATACAGGAGTGCCCGTGAGCAAATCGTCGACACAAGCATCGCAGATGAGACGGACTCATATCTGAATGTTGGGGGAATCCTCTATTCCTTTGTAAGTCTGAAAGAACTCCCGGATGCTACTTTCCCCGGAATCCTGAGAGAACTGGTCGGTCTTGATTTCCCACTCATTGTCACTGCGCAGGTCACCATTCCCGATCAAGCGAAAGTGCTCAAAGGGTACAAGAGCCGGTTGCGCAAGATGCAGGCCGTACAACGCGACTCGAACGGAGGATTTCGGACAAACGTGGAAGCGCAGGTTGCCGAGACCCAACTGGTCAGGGTGCAACAGGACATTATTTCGAGTTCGGTCAAGACAGCCAAGCTGAGCCTAGTCATCGGAACGCGCACTTCCCGACCCGCAATCACGACCGCAGAACTGGAGCAATCCGAGCGAGCCATTGACAACCAGAGCCAACAGCTTATCTACGCGATTTCCCGCATGAACGGCGCCAAGGCTGTGGCTGAATCCTTGGCTAAAAAGCGCCTGTTCTTCAGTTCACTCCCAGCAATGGCGGAGCCCGACAAGCGAGACCAGGACTTGCTCACCTCGAATGCGGCGGATCTGGTGCCGGTAGAGACACCTTGGCGCGGAACACCGCGGTCACCACTGTTCCTGCTTGAAACTCCCTACCGCCAGCTCATTCCTTTCTCGCCCTTCGATCCCGGCCTGAGCGACGCCAATCTGTTGGTGATGGCCAAAACAGGCGGCGGAAAGACCGTCATGGTGCAGCAGTTCCTTCTGATGGCCGCCCGGAGTAACCCGCTGATTTCGATTCTTGAGCGTGGTGATTCATACCGTCCACTCGTTGAGTTGATGGGTGGACGGATGATCACCATGTCGCTCGATAGCGAACAAACGATTAACCCGTGGGATCTGCCAGAAGGAGAAAGAGAACCGAGCAAGGATCAGGTCGCGTTTCTGAAAAATCTGACGCGCCATATGCTCGGTGAGGGCGGGGCCGAAGACACGCAACTTCTTGACAACCTCATCACCGAGGCCATTCTTCGAACTTATAAGAGGGCGGCAATCCGGCCCTCGACTCCCATTCCGACCTTTTCCGACCTTCGCGATGAACTTTCACAGTGGCGTGACGAGGAAAAGAACCAGCGTGTGATGGACGAGGCTCATCTGGCAGCGATCAAGCTGCGCAGCTGGACTGGCGAAAAGGGCGTGTATTCGAAGCTGTTCGACCGGCCCACAACGATCTCACTCGACAATCCCTGGTTGTTCTTCAACGTGGAGCAATTGAGCGATGACCGGCGGCTGGAAACGGCAATGAGCCTTCTCATTGCTCACGCCACCGCGCAACGGGCTGCAGGCAAGGCCGGCAGAAGGAGCATCACGGTTCTTGATGAGTGCTGGTTCCTGCTTGATTCTCCGGTGCTGGCGCCCGAAGTGGTCCAACTCTTTCGTACAGCGCGCAAGCGTAACGCCAGCGTCTGGGGAATGAGCCAAACGGCGGAAGATTTTGTGGGGACCGAATCGAAGCCGAGACCGCATGGGGCGGGCATTGTGAAGAACTCGACCACCAAGATCATCGGCCAGCAACCGGGAGACATGACCGCCCTGCGGGAGCACCTGCACCTGAACGATACCGCTTTGAACCAGATCAAGCATTTCAGCGCTCCCATCAAGGGTAAGAGCGCCGACGCACTCATAGTGATCGGGGAGAAAGCCGACACCACGCACACGATCCGCATGTCGCCGACGACAGTCGACTACTGGATCATGACGACCTATGCGCGGGAACGCGTGTATCGGTCCTGGTGGCTGGAGCAGCGGAAAGCCGCACCTTTGATTGAAGCCTATCGCGAGCTGGCCGAAAGGTTCCCGGCAGGGCTGGCCGATGTTGATCCACTTCCGGAAGAAATCTCAGGAGAAGTCGCAAGAGGTACACGCATATGAAGATGAAAACTTTGGAGCTCCTTCGCAACTTTCGACACCGATTCAGCCGCAGCAGGCGATGGCTGTCCGTAGCGGTGATCACCTTGTGTTTGATTCCCTCGACCACGCGAGCTGACGGAATAGGAGACATTCTGTCCCTCTTTCATACCATCACCAGCACTCTCCAAGGCCCGATAGGCGGAGCGTTGAGCGAAATGCGAAAGGTGAGTGCCGCCGTAAACAATTTTCGTCAGGAGATCCTCTGGCCTTTGGCCCTGATCAACCAGACGAGATCGTTTGTCAGTGCAACGCGGGCGCACTACACCGGCCTGATGTCTCAGATTGAAGGCCTCAAGAACAACAGCGCGACCCTTGCTCTTCCCATGCAGTTGGAGTCGATGTTCCGAGGCGCCCAGTCGGGGTCCATCGGCCAGATCCCTTCGCTGTACACGCAGGTCTACCAGCCGGTTGCGCTGGCTGGAATTGCCCAGCCGGGGCAGCGCAACCTCATGGACATCGACGATGCAATGGCCATGGATTCGCTAAAGACTTCCATGGTCTCCGACCAAACCACTCAGGGGATGCTAACTCTCGCCGATTCTCTCGAACAGCAGGCGATGACTGCGGCTCCTGGGTCGGCGTCTATGGTCACCGCCCAGGCCCGCGTCGCCGATCTTGTGACTCAGGCGCAACTCGCGAAAATGCTTGCCGCTCAACTGCGCCAGGAAGCAACGAAACTCGCGCACCAGAATGCGACGCTCAAGCACAGCGCAACAACCACGCAGAATCTTTTCAACCAGATCCAGCAAGTTCTAGGTCATCCATAAGGAGTTCGCAAAATGAAATTGCCCACGCTCTCTCGTATTTGGAAAGTCCTCCGGAACGCAGTTGCCGCGCTATGCGGTCTGGTTATCGTAATTGCGCTGCTGCCCAGCAAGGCCCGCAGCCAGCTCGGGCTTGATCCGTGCTGCGCCATGATGCAGGTCGGGCTCAACACAATCTCGGGCCTGCTCAGAAACTCCGTGGCTATGCCGCTGGGTTCTATCCAGCAAAGTCAACAGCAATCAGCAAATTTCGAGCAGCAGGTGGTGTTTCCGATGGCCGCGATCAATCAGGCCAGAAACATGGCTCTCCAATTCGAGGGCCAATTCGTCCAGATGCGCCAGCTCTTCCAGCTGCCGGTAGCCAGCGCCACTTTGCCCATGCCGCAAATGCTCGAACAGAGCATGCTCTCAGGCAATCCGAGCGCAATGCCCCAAATCACAAGCAGCTACTCCGCTTTGTATGGGACCGTGATGCCGCCGGCGAACGCGCCCCAGCCGGTCCGGAACATGGTTGATATGGCCGATGCGGAAGCACAAGCCGCCATGAAAAAGGCAGTTGAAATCGATGCCTTGGCCAACCTTGAGCTTCAGGCGGCGGAACAGATCAACCAGCAATTGCAAACCACCGCGCCCGGCACTTCGACCATTTTGGAAGCTGAGACCGCAGCGTGGCTCGTGAGGGCCAACGCATACACGCAATCCGCGATGGCGGAGTTGGTGCGGGTGCGATCAATCGAGTTGGCCAACTCGAGCGGTCAACTCAAGTTCAGCGCTTCTCATGCGGCGACGCTTCAGACCACGGGCGGCCAGGTCTTACAACAGGGAGTTCAGTAACCGTGTTTTATTTCCAGCAACTCCTGAACACCGCTCTGGCTGGGATTGACGGCACCGCCATCATCTCAACGGTCACGAACTTCGCATTCGCGATCCTGCTGATTGGTTTTTTGATCGGCCTCTATCAGGCGGCGTTTCGTGGAGGCGATTTGCAAGCCCTGGCGGGAACGGCCGTCAAGTATCTGATCGTTGCCATGATCGTGTCTAACTGGGCGACCGTGTTTCGCGGCGTCAACGGCTCCTTCAACACGGTCGCGAATTTCATCGGCAGCAGTTCCGGCGCGGGAGACATGTTCCAGAGCTGGATGGGACAGCTCCAGCAACAGTTCGCAAACAACCCTTCGTTGACCCTTACGGACATCATCACAGGCGATGCAGCCGCCACGATCACAGTGGTCCTGCTCGTGGTTGCTTATCTTCTCTATGCCCTCGCGATGATTGTGTTCTGCTTTTTCTACACCCTGTTTGGCGCAGTGCTCTACGTGGTCGGTCCTCTGGTGCTCGCGCTCATTCCCATCTCCGGGGTCGGCCAGTTGGGGAAGGTGTATGCCGTCAATGTGATGATCTGGAATGCCTGGGGCATTCTCTATGCCGTGTTCGGAGCGCTCATCACCGCCATCCAGGTCAACCAAGTCAACAACATCCTGGGCAATGGGTTCCTTGGCTTTCTTAAGGGGGCTGGGGACTCGGTCATGCTTGGGCTGGTCAGTATCTTCTACGCCCTGGCCATCGCGCTGATTCCCTTCATTGCCAAAAGAATCATCTCGGGCGATGTGGGGTCAACAGCCTTTGCACTGGTGAGAGCAGGCGGGGTTGCGGCCGGCGCCGCTCTGGCTGGAGTCACCGGCTTTGCGGCAGGAGCCGGTCCGGCTTCCGCCGGCGCTACAGTGTCGGGTGGTGTGGGTGCATCGTCCACGTCTACTGTCTTGGCGTCGTCCACAGCGCCCCCCACTCCGTCGATGCCCGATTTCATTCGCTCCGGAGTTGCGAGCGCGATGAACAGCAACAGCAGCCCAGCGGTGCCTGCACTTAATGCAAGCAACAACGAAAGTTCTGACAAGCGAGATCTTGCCGCCGCCATGTCGGGCGGCAGTAGCCGACATGGATCCAGTTATCGGCCCCATTCGGTGACCCAAGTCGTCAGCTTCAACATAGGCAGGGCGCTCGGAAGAGCCGCAGGAAGGAACAATGCTGAGAACAATTAGCTCTGGCAGAGGAGGTTTCTATGTGGAGGCAGCCACCGATCTGGGAGCCGCAAGGGACGAAGTTCCGACCGTACAGCATCACGACCCTGATCTTCTTTTATATCGGAAGGTTTTTCGGCCGTTTGTTTGGCCGGCGTCACTGATTGTTCGTTGAACACGAAGAAGGTACGCGCATATGTGGTTGAGAAAGAAAAACCCGTCTAAAGAAGCCGATGCACCGGAAAAGCTCCGCTACAGCCGCTATTACGAGCATGATGGGATCTTACGGGCCTACGCCAACCGCGCCATGGTGCTGGCGTTCTTGTGCGTGCCTACAACGATGCTGGCGCTCGCCTTTGCCGCCTATGTCCGCCTACAGCCTCCCACAGTCATTCGTGTGGATGAGAAGGGACTGGCAACGGTTCTGGGTGTGACGAAACCGGGTATTTCGGTGACGCAAGGCCCGGGATCTGAGCCGACCGAATTTGAAAAGCGGGCATTCGTGCGCTTGTTCCTGGAACGTTACCTGAACTTTTCGCCGACAAATGTAAGCCGCAACTGGGCCGACAGTTTGAACATGATGACTGCCAATCTGCGCCGCACGGCGTACGCCGGCATGCAGAAAGATGACTTCATTGGAAAGATCGAGGACGATCAGACGACCTCGGAATTTCAGATGCGCTCGCTGGAAGCCTCCAAGGATGACCCGCTGACCTACACGGCATTCGGGGTCAAAGAAGTCCATCACATTCACGAACACAACGAAACCATCGACAAGGTGGTCAGCGAATTCCACGTCAGGCTGCTAGTCGAGAGGCGGTCAGAGCAGAACCCCAGCGGCCTGCTGGTTGGAGAGTATTGGGAACGGGCGATCGAAGGCGAGAAGCGCGACTGGGTTCTGCAGCAGGCGGAATTGGGTCTGAGATAAATCTGCGAAAGGGAGCTTTGAAATATGGAAGGCAAAGGGACTACAGAGGCGACGGAACGGCCGAGCGCACCTAAAGCCGATGGCGCCAACACCCCACGAAGGCGCCGGAATGGCAATGACGCAAACCTTCGCTATTTTCTGGTGAAGCCTGGATCGTCTCCGGCAAAACCGGAACTCGGCCAAGAAATGGCGAGCGAGGGAGAGGCATTGATTGAGGCATTCAGGACTGGCCAGCCGTTCTACACACTGACGGCTTGGAAGGCGGTTCCGGAGGTGAACGGCGGCAACCCTGTGATCGTGAAACAGGCTGTTGCCCAGAAGACGATTTAGAAATAGGTCGACGAGATCAGCACAAACAGTTCTCAGGTGACCAAGACGTTGATTTTGGTCCTTTGAGCACCCTGCGGCTTGATGCGGGGAAATGTGCTGACCGGAGTTTCTCGCAATCGAGGGCCTGGCCAAGCAAACACAAAACTGGGGCCAGGCGAGAGTGCCGAAGCTTGCGGTCACGCAAACTCCTTAACTCGATCCTGGTTCTCTCTCAGGAAAACAAATAGTTAAGGAGAACAAACAATGACGAAGAATACGACGACGAAAAATTACAGAATCCCGGCCGACCAACTCCAGAACCTCGAGATCGACCGTAACGGGCGGATCGCGCCGCGGTTACACGATCTTGAGCCACTCAGGAACACGCTGCTCAGCGTGCTCTATCCCGGAATCAAGGTGGCCAGCGTCAACGTGCCAGCCGAGCCTCTCGATGATTACGAAGAAGCACAGGTTGAGAACGCTCTGGCCCGGCTCGTCTGGAACGGGGTTCACTACAAACTAGTCGGGGCCAGCGGCTCTGCAAAGAAGGGCAAGTTCTACTTTGTAGAGCGGGAGCACAGCAAGGCGATTGCCGAGCGGTTTCAACACTGGCCGCAGGCGGCGATTGTCTACTTCGGGATCCTCGTCTCGCCCTGCAAGGTGATGATGGAGGAACCCGAGGCTCGTGTCCTTGTTGTGCCTGACAAGAAGCTAGGAACCAATGACTGCCGTGGCTGGATCAGGCGGTCAGTGTTCCGGCGTCTCCAACAAAAGCACGATGACGAAATCCTCTCGGCCCAGGTGGAACGGCTTCGCCGCGAACGCCATGCAGGCCTGCGTGACGAAGATCTGGACGAGCAGCAGCGAGCACTCCTTCTCGGAGACGCGAAACGGGAAATCGCCGGCAAACGTCTGCCGGAGGGACGCTTCTATCAATTCCGCATGGCCTTCGCCGATACGCAGGCAAAAGGCGCATTCAAAATCATGGAGGATGATGTTTCGGACGCGCTGGAGGTGGATTTTGTTTTGCCGGAAAGCGCGGTCAAACCAGGGCTGAAGATACCGGCTGTGATGTATTCGATCTTCGGGCCGGGCAGAAGATTCGCGGGCAACGTGACGGTTGGACTCCGCGAAGTCTCCCGCCAGCTCGAGTTTGAGTCCAGTTACACGCTCGTAGAACATGCACCTGAAGACTCAATTCAGCTAGAAATTTTACCACAGGCGATGAAGCAAGTGGCCAAGCTGAGTGAGGCCGTAGGCGAGGGCCGTTACGAGGATTTGCTCGAAATCCTCGGGCACCATCCGGACCGGTCTTTGCCGGATGGAGTTGAGCCGGACAACGAAGAATTCCGGGTCGTTGAAGGGCTACTTCTGGCCGACGCCAGCGGCGAAATCGTCCGTCATCCTTACGTCAACAATCAACTCAACAAACTGCTGGCGCGCTGGGCGTTCAAGGCAGCGACCTCAGGAGGTTTTCGTCTTCCCGCATTTGCTCTGATGGATGACGGATATCTCTTCCTGAAGGGCGGTCAAGTGTTTTCGGGGTCCGACTGGATTCCCGAACACAAAGCCATCGTTCCGCTGGCTTCGAAGTGCGGCCTGTGCGTTCGTTATCCAATACGCATGGTTGACGATCTCCTCCCCTTCGGAAATCTCTCGGACGACGAGATCGTAACCCAACTCAATAATGATCTTTGCCGGAGAAACTGCGCGCTCACCGATTCCGAAATCCGCGAGTTGGTTCGACGGCAGCTTCGACTGGAAGGCACGTATGTCTTGCATTCGGAGACGGCAAAGAAGAATGGCGGCGACTTTGATTTCGACTGGGTTTGTGTGGTCGAAGAAGGCCGGTTCCCGCGGTTTGTAAAGGATCGGTTTTCCCGAGGTCTCGGACAGCAACAGGGGAAGAACAAAGCCAATAAGGCCCGGGATCCCTGGTTCAATCTGGAGCACGTGGCCATGAAGGCCAGAGGGAATCACATCGGCTCGATCACCGACTTGATTACCTCCTGCCGGGCAGTGGGCCAGGAAGAACTGGCTGCGCGATTGGCCAAAGAACTCCAGAACGCGCTGGACAGCCTCAAGTGGCAAGTCCAGCCCGATCTCAAACTGGTCGCCGAAATACGCCAGCAGGTACGTCAGGCGCCCTGGCTCCGTTACAAGAACGAACGCCGGTGCTCTGACTTACCACTCCATCTGGAGGTGGAGAAAACCGACCGCGTCGGCCACCTCTATAACCATGTTCGTAAACAGATCGAAGACTTGCTGATCAACAAGGCCCCGATTGAGGCATTCAAGGCGCTTGTGGTGGGCGAACAGGTCACTCGCGAGATGCTCGAAGATTGCCGTTTCGTCAATCGGGTGTACGCCGCAATGGTCGGCAAGATCGCAGCAAGAAGAGAGCAACTCAAAGAACAACTGGAGAAGGCGAAGGCCGAATGGGAAACGATACGGCAGAGTTCCGACAAGGAGCTGCGCAGGCAGAAGCTGTTTGCCATGAACCAAGCATACGGTGCATGCCGCGGTGACGAAGAACGGGGCAGGTACGAGATGAAGGCGGTTCTCGCCTTCATCCGCATCTGGGCGCAGAACAAGGCGGAGAACCGCATGGGTTGGCTGCAAGCGCTGAACCGGATTGTCTGTACCGGCCAGCGCTCCAGCGGCTCGATTCTCTTTCTTGCTTTTCCGCAAGAGCTGATCCTGAAACTTGCGGAGCGCACGGGCGGCAAGCCCGTCCGGGTGCACGTTCCAAGGCTCTACGACGGACTCGTTCGTACCGACTCGTTAGGTCGAACTTTCCTGGTTGATCCACTTAAAGGAGGAGGTCAGAAACACACGTTCCTGTTCAAGTACAGGGACGGCAAGATCCTCCTCGATGACGACAAAGCCGAGCAGGCCGAGGGAGAAACACCAACCGAATCTTGCGCTGAATCAGAGACGAAGGAGGCTGCAATCCCCGCCGCCGTAGTCGATGAAGCCGTGGAATTTAATCCCGGCGCTTTCAGTGATGACGATGCGAGTGATACGCCCTGGGTCATGTGAGGAACGAACCGGTTTTGAGCGGAATCTTTTGGGATTCCGCTCAGAGCCTCAAAAGGAATTATGAAAAGACTTGCTTCGTTCATCGCTGTCTCTAGTCTCAGTGCCGTAGCCGCACTATCCCAGCAGACGGGTACGCCTAGCCCGAATGCCGTCGTCCACGTTGCGACCGCGCTGAACCATCTGACGGTTCTGGAATTTCATGAGCCGGTCACGATGGCGGCCGCTGGCAGTTCGGATTTCCAGATTGAGCGGGAGGCGAACAAGGTCTTCGTCAAGCCAATCAAGTCGGGAGCGGCGACGGATCTGTTTGTTTGGACGGCCTCCCGGCGCTTTGCTTACGAGCTTGAAATCACGCAGGAGGTAAAGGACATGAATTTTGCGATTGATACTGCCCAACCGGCTCCGGCCCCGGCTCCGAAGCCCGTCGTGGAGACCGACACAGATCAGTTTGCCGACGTCGTGCTGACCCGTGCGCTCATGGGAGCCGAGGAGATCAAACAAACAAGTGCACGCAAAGCGAAGGGGCAGGTTAGTGTGCGCGTGGAGCAGGTGTTTCGCACGCGGAGCACTATCTATATCCACTATACGATGGAGAACAACAGCGGCCTGTTCTATCGGGTGAATCCGCCAGAGGCGTACCAATTAAAGGCAGACGACCCGCCCATTTCGCTGACGAGCCTTACGCATACGCAACTCGACCGAGCCACGCTTGAGGAGCTTGGCGATACGCACGCGCTGGCTCTGCCCGTGGCTCACGCCGAAGCTGAGGCCGAGGATCTTCATCCGGGCGAGACGACACAAGGAGTGGTTCCCATTCGGCAGGATCTAAAGTCCCCAGTGGTCGTGCAATTGGTGTTTCGCGATGGAGTAAAAGCCACGTTCGTGCTCTAGCTATGAAGGATAAGGCGCAAATTTCTGCAGTCGTGGCGCGCTTGCGGAGTTTTCACGCGGCGAATCGACAGGAACGGTTCGGGGACGCATTGCTGCGCTGGATCGAAGATCCGCTTAAGCCCAAGACGGATAAGGGAAGCCTCCGCATCAATCCCATCGTGATCTTGCTAACGATAATTGCATTGCTCGCGGGAGGCACATTCCTGTTTCTTAGTTTTGTTCAGCTATGACCTACGCCAACGAATATCGGCTGGGACGCCGCACCTACCATTACAACCAGGAAGAGAGTCTTGCCTTTGTCCTGGCGGCTGTTGCTGTCATCGTGCTCGCTGCCGGCTACTACATCCTTGGGACCCGCTTTCATATTCGCCCCGCTCAGCTCATCGAGCTATCTTTGTACGCGCTGTACGGTTTAGTCTCTGCCGCTTCACTCACCTGGTATTTCGTCACTTTGCGCCGAAGACGCGAAGAAAACTGGCCTCATCCTCCTTTATTTGTCAGCCAAGCCAAGGATCGGAAGGCAGTCGCGCATGCGTACGGGCAGAACTCGATTGTTCTCGGCTATAACGTCCACCGCGAGCCATGGCTATGGTCGGACGCAACGCGCGTGATGCAATCGATCGTGTTCGGGGCTACCGGCTCGGGCAAGACCACTTTGCTCAAGAACATCATCACCCAGGATGTGTTCCGGGTTGTCGGTCCGCCGGGTGACCAGCACCGCATCCCGATGCTAATTTTCGACGGTAAGGCCGACAAAGAGTTTCTTTCCGACCTTCTTCCGGCGATCGAAACTGCCGGCCGCATGCACCAGTTGCGAGTCCTCGATCCCTCCCGGCCCAACATTTCCGCACGTTATAACCCGTTCTTTAGCGAACACGGGCTGTACCAGGAACACGCAAACTTTGTTTTCGAATCCTTCGACCTAAAGGAAGACTTCTTCCACGGTCACCAGGCTACCTATCTGAGTGATCTTGTCCGCGTGCTTGCCCACACGCACAAGCGCTTCAATATCTACGACGTGCTGGTCCTGGCCTTAGACCCGCAGGTCCTGAACGAACAGATCGCGGTTGCCCGATCGTGTCTTGAGGCAGAAGTTGGGGCGAACCATCAGCGTCGCTTGAATCTCGAGATGTCTGTTCGGAACCTGCAGCAATCGTTCCAAGACCGCGAGCGCGTGCCCAAGATCCAGGGCCTTTTGAATGAACTGATGACATTCCTTGGGGATGACCTCTCCCTCATCACCGGCGCCTACGATGACCTTCTCTCTCTCGACGAGGTGATCGACAAAGAGTTGATTCTGTTCGTCTCGCTCAACACCAACAAGAACTCAAAAGCCGTCACTGCCCTCGGCCGTATGTTGCTCCAGAACCTGCAATTGATTCTCGGCAAGCGGTACGAGAATGAGCAGGAGCGACGCCGCGAGAACCGCCCTATGGTCAGCGTCATCCTCGACGAGTTTGCACCCTTCGCTTATTCCAATTTTGCCCAGATCCTGCAAACCGCGCGCGGCACGAACACGGCATTTCTGTTCGCGCTCCAATCCCTGCCCCAGCTATTGAAGGTGGGACGCGGCTTCAAGGACGACGTCTCTTCGGCGCCCAACACCACCATGCTCTTGCACACCCGTGACGAGGAGACGGCGCAGTATTTTCTGAAGGCGTCAGCCCGCGTGCGCCAGAAACGGCGTACCCTGACCGTCCAGCGTACCGGCATCTTTGAAGATAAATACGAGCCCATCGGTTTCGGCAGCGAGACGGATATCAAAGAGACTCGCGCCCAGGACGAACACATCAAGAACTTGCCGGTCGGACAAATGGAAATCCTCATGACCGACCGGCTGCAAGGGACTTTGCACTCTCATCTGCACGTGCGCGCACCCAGGAACTATCGCTTTCCCGGGCTTGAGCCAACAATCTATCCCCGGCTCTATTCGCCTTCGCATCTTGACGGGGCCAATCTCCGCTTCAAAGACTCGGATTTGGTGCGGCGCCATGGGCGCATCGGCGTCAGAAATGGGCAGCTGGCCTGGATATGAAGCGCTCCTATCGGATTGCCGCTGCCGCGCTCTTGATTGCGATCTTGCCCCCTTTCCTGGCTGCCCAATCCGGCCACGCCAGCCACGACCCCGCCGCACATCAAGGGTCATCAAAACCACGGGATAGCTTTCTTGATTACACGCTCAAGCGCATCAATCCTTCGGACGGAAACTATGGCCAGTGTCTGAGTGAAGGCCGCACGATGCTGCTCGAAGAGACCGTAAGGAACGTCTACTTCTGGTCGAACGTCGTTGCCTTGGGCCTGTTAGGGTGTCTATTCATCATCATTGTTTATCAGCACAGGATTCAGGCCAAGCGGGAGTGGACAGCCGCGGAGATGCTTAGGCAATTCGAACAGTCTCTCGCACGATCCCGTGCGCAGGTTGATGAGGCTACCCAAGAAAATCATCACCTAATGCAGACGTTAGCAGCACTGAGAGAGTCGGCTTTACGACCAGCGTCCTTGCCTCGCGAATCTACCGAGCGTGCCGCTTCGTCTGCAGCGAAACCTCGTACACCCAGCGCGCAACCTGCGCCGCCAGCAACGCTGAAGACCAACTCTGCTAAGCCCACCAACGGAGGAGCCACACGTACCACCGCGACTGCGGAGCCGGTCTGTCAAATGCGACTCTTCACGCCGGACGCGGACTTCATCATGAAACTCAATTCGCTGGAACAGCAACTCGCACACTCGCAGGAAGACAACAAGCAGTTGCGTCGGCGGATAGCCGACGGCGATCGGCGGCTCGAAGCAGAGCAAGAGAGAAATCGCCAGCTCAAAGGCGCGTGAAATTGCGCGGCGCGGAAAAAGGAAGGTAAAGAATGGCAATGGATAACAAGAAACGAGAAA
>Ga0335081_10001714_pt1 | contig 34869 bp, 29 predicted proteins | sample Lox_Sample_35_FD_206713 | JGI IMG/M metagenome (GOLD analysis project Ga0335081, IMG submission 206713) | Soil microbial communities from Loxahatchee National Wildlife Refuge, Florida, United States - Lox_Sample_3.5 | ecosystem: Environmental > Terrestrial > Soil > Wetlands | place: USA...
CCAGCACGGGAATCAGCAGTGGAATAAAGAAAATCTCGTAGTCCCAGAATCGCGCGATCACCAGAAAAGTCAGAACGTAGTTGGCGATCGTTGTGATCAGCGGGAATCTCCATCGCTTCCAGGAAAATTCGGCGACGTCATCCCCCGAGCTCGAGGTTGCAGAAGCAAGAAATGCACAGGCCAGGAGAGACAACAAAACCAGCAAAGCACAGAAGCCCGCCAAGCGCGGAATCATGGGGCCGTCGGTCAAATGCCAGGAACCCCCGAAAAGCGGAGAAACATTGATCTTGTCCCCTTGACTCGCGCTGGCAATAAATCGCACCCAGGCGATCGGATTACTTCCCTCGCTGAGCGTCCACAAAATAATGGGCACAACAGCGAACAGTGCGATGAGGCCCGTTTTCCTGACTTGCGATGGCCAGTGACCTTTTGCAAAAAAAAGTCCAACCAGCAGCGCGACTCCCAGGCCGGCCACAAATGGAAACGATCTGGGAGTGCTGGCCAGCGCGAGTCCGCAAAGCAGTCCCGAGAAGCAGGCATACGCATTTGCCCGTTTTTCATCTGTAGCCTGATCGAATGCCTTGATGCTGAATCCAAGACAGAGCAGTTCAAATGCTACGGTGACGGTATCTAAACGGCCGCAAGTGGCGCGCGCACCCATCCCTTGGGACCAGGCTACCAATGCTGCGGAAGCGCCGGCCGCAACTTGGGAGCGCACCAAACAAAACGTCGCCCAGCCGGCCCCCAGAGTGAGAACCACGCCGCCCAGCCAGCCCAGAATTCGCCAGGCTGTAATCGACACACCAAAAAGTTTTATGTCGAGCGCACCCACAACAAAAACAACCGGCCCATAAAGCAGATCAAAACGCGCCACGTGAGGAAATGCGCCCAGCACGGAAGGAATGGCAGGCCCTCCGCGCGCCACCGAGAGTGCCGTGGAAGCCATCAGGATTTCGTCAAACCATGGCAAAGGAGTCTTGGGTAAAGACCACAAGAGCAAGCCCAGGGCTGCTGCGGCAGCCGTCCATAGGATAAAAGCAAGGTGTGAATTCGCCCAGGTGAGCGTCCGCTTCATTATCAATTGGCTCTGCTCCAGACCGTCCGTTTCCTCGATACAGCTTAAATCGCCATGGCGCGAGAACAGCTGTGCCGAACCTATGTAGTCAAGAAATGAAGCGCCTGAGCAAATGTCTCGGGTTGGAAAAACAGCGCCCAGACCGAAGGAAGTAATATGCTATAAATCCTGCGCGGTTTCGGGCGCTGTTCCCTCGGATGAGCATATCCTCCAACTCCGTGGCTTCTCCGCGAGTTGTCTCGATTGAAGATTTTCGGCCGCTCGCGCGGCGCCGGGTGCCCCAAGCGGTCTTCGATTATCTGGATGGCGGGGCCGAAGGCGAAGTGACCCTCCGCGAAAACTGCCGCGTCTTTGAAGATGTGACCTTCCGGCCACGGCATGCAGTCACTGTGCCTGAATGCAGCTTGCGCACACGCGTTCTGAACTTTGACCTCGCTCTTCCCTTCATGCTCGCTCCGGTTGGCTATAGCCGCCTCATGCATCCCGGCGGCGAGGTCGCGGCCGCCCGGGCCGCCGGCGAGGCGGGCACTGCCTATATTCTTTCCACGATTTCCGGGCACAAGATGGAAGACGTGAAAGCTGCTTCTGCTGGGCCGGTCTTTTTCCAGCTCTATCTGTTGGGCGGCCGCGCCGCCGCAGAAGCAGGCATCGAACGGGCCCGGAAAGCCGGCTTCGCCGCACTCGTTGTCACCATTGATACGGCAGTTTCCGGAATTCGCGAACGCGACTACCGCAATGGCATGAAAGAGCTTATCAGCGGCAGCCTTTGGCAGAAGATCCCTTACCTGCCCCAAGTACTCTCTCGACCTGCCTGGCTTGCCGGTTTTCTGCTCGATGGCGGCCTTCCAGATCTTCCGAACGTTGTCGTTCCTGGCAAGGGAACTATGCCGTTGGTTGATGTCACGGCCGCGCTCGCGGAATCTGCGATCACATGGTCTGATTTGCGCTGGATCAAAGAATTGTGGCGAGGCCCGATGGTGGTCAAAGGCGTTCTCACCGGCGACGATGCGCTTCGCGCCGTTGACGAAGGCGCATCCGCAATCTCAGTTTCGAATCACGGGGGCAGGCAACTCGATGGCGTCCCCGCTTCTCTGCGCGCCTTGCCTGAGGTCGTGAAAGCGGTGAACGGCCGCATCGAAGTATGGATGGACGGCGGCATCCGTCGCGGCAGCGATGTTGTCAAAGCGATCTGTCTTGGGGCCCGGGCTGTTCTCTGCGGGCGCGCTTACGCCTACGGCCTGGCCGCGGCCGGCGAGGCCGGAGTGCGTCGCGCCATCGAGATTTTAAAAGTCGACATCGAGCGCACGCTGCGGTTGCTCGGCTGCCCTTCGCTCAGAGTTCTCGATCGCACTTACGTGAATGTCCCAAAGTTCTGGGAGTAATGGCCGGCGCGGGTCAACCGATCTAAAGCTGAGACCAAGGATTCGCAATTACCGGAAGGAACGGCTTACACGGGACTTTAATTCTCAGACTTTTACACAGCGTCTTAGGCTCGATTGGAGTTCGCTGCGCCGCAAGCTCGCAGAGACAAGAAGCTCAAATTTCGATGATGACACGCTTCAACGCGATCCCCACGGCATTCGTGAACCGATTGCAGTTCTGTGATGTACGAGCCCAAATCTTTTGAGGGGCTTTATGCCGTTGTGGTCCAGATCACTCATTTCGGTGTCGACCGTCACAGCGGGCTGCTGATGCTGGGGAGAAAACTATCCTCGGTGATCTCTCATGGTGGATGGGAGTCGCTAAGAACTGTTGATCGGCCCATGACAAATCTCGGCTCCGTCCCTTTTTTGGGGCCACGACGAAGAGCACTAACGGAACGGGCCAAATAGATCGCAATCTGTTTCTCGGTGAAAAGCGGGGTATCGCTACCGCCAAATGTTTCACGAAATCCGCGAATTCGCGAGTGACCAGGTGCTCCGTAGTTTCCTAAGTCGAAAACTTTTAACAACTTAGGAATGGCACACACTTTGGTTTGATGGCGAGGAGTATAACTGGAGCGCGAAAGAACCAAGAAGAAGGAGGAGAAACACCATGGACAGAATGTTGGTAGTGGTTTTTGACAACGAGACCAAGGCGTATGAAGGCAAAAGAGCCCTTCTGCAATTGGATGCGGAAGGCAGCATCAGCGTGTACGGCTATGCGGTGGTGGCCAAGAATGCAGACGGCACCAGCAGCGTCAAGCAGGGAGACGATACCGGGCCCATCGGCACTTTACTTGGCACATCTTTGGGAAGCCTTATTGGCCTGCTGGCTGGCCCGGCTGGTTTGGCAGTTGGCGCCGCGGCCGGTCTTGCTGCCGGTGGCGCTGCGGACCTTTACAACTCTGGCGTCGGCGATGATTTCATCGAGGACGTGAGCAAAGTTTTAATCCCCAACAAAGTGGCCGTCGTAGCCGAGATCGAAGAGGATTGGACTACGCCGGTGGACACTCGTATGGAAGCAATTGGCGGGACGGTCTTCCGGCGCGCCCTGACTGACGTGCAGAAGACGGTCCACGACGAGAACGTCGACGCGTTGAAAGCCGACCTCGCTGAAATGAAGGCCGAGCACGCGCAGGCGCAAGCCAACCGCAAAGCCAAGCTTCAGGAAAAGATCAATCAGCTCGAGTCGAAGATCCAGACGCAAATGCAGAAGGCCAAGGAGCGCCGCGAGGCTGCGGAGCGCCAGGCCAAGGCCAAAGTTGAGGTGCTCAAGGCAAAAGCGGCGGCCGCTAGGGCCAAAGCCTCGTAAACAGGGCATCAAAGCCCGATTTAGAAACCTATTTTGAGGGGAGGTCGAACGGCCTCCCCCTCGAACATAGGACTTTGCCAAAAGAATCGCCGGCCTTGCTCTGGCAATTTTTTCCCTTTGAAGGTGTCGCGGTGCTGACCGCGCTTCTCGGAGTTCTGCTGCTTCTTTAGGCGGGAGTGGCAACCGCGACCGCTTTTCAGGCCAAGCCCCTCGAAGGGTGGGGATGGCTCCTCTTCGACGCCGCCTGTAGTTTCGTCCTGGGCGTGTTGATCGCCGCAAAATGGCCCTCCAGCTCGTATTGGGCAATCGGGACTCTTGTCTGCGTGGCGGTATTGATGGGTGGTATTTCGAGGACTATGCTCGCCTCGAAAATTCGGAGCGGCGCGAACACGGTCGACCGCACCATTCAGCAAATAACGCAAGGTGCGCGGTAAGCCCGTTGCGTTGCAACTGGTCATCGACCAAATCGTGAGGCAGCTTATGGCAGAGATCATGGATGTTGGCGGGCAACATAAGTGCGCGTATGCCCAGTGTGAATGTCAGGTTTCCACCTTGGAGACGTATTGCAGCGACTATTGTTCCGACGCTGATGATGCAGAGGAAGTCGAAATCCAGTGCGACTGTAAACACGCGCCGTGTTCCACGACCGGGGACGATCCTCTCTACACGACGCCAGGTGAACAGGAATGATTTGAGATTTTGGCTTTCGCGCCTTCGTCGTGAACGGCGGGTGGGGCGCCGAAGGAAAATATGGCTCCTCAGGTAGGACTCGAACCTACAACCCTCCGGTTAACAGCCGGATGCTCTGCCATTGAGCTACTGAGGAGTGTCGCAGTGGCACGCCGTGCAAAACGGCTTGCGTCACCATAATATCATCGGCTTTGTGGAGTGAAAAACCGCCCAGGTGTCGTCGATCGGGTTCTCCGAGTCAGTCTCTTATCACCGTAAGCGCAGCGGCAAGCTGTATAGAAGCGGCGAAGCACGAAGGGTCATATGTGTCTGATTAATTGACACTTATTTTCTCAACGCCCCTGCTTCTTGGGTTTGACCTCGGAACATCAAAATGTTATAAAAGCGTGTTTTGTGCCCGGTTCCACACGGGAGGGTTGCCCGCCCCGAGTTGAGCCAGCGCAAACTTATCCGACGCGGCCAAGCTCAGCAATCCTGTTCAAGTCTTGCAGTGGAAGCGTGTTCGGAACTCCGGCCATGCGCTCCCCCGCGCTCGAAATTCACGGCGCGCGGACAAAGCTGTGCGCCGGAAAAGCACGTAGTCGCCTGATTCAGTCCTAATCCGGAGGAACTTATATGCGCACCTGGTTCGCGAGTCTTGCGTCCCAAGGGCCGCGTTGTGCCAGGCTCCTGGCCACGACCATCGCCTTCCTAATGCTGAGCGCTTGTTTCGCCTTTTCGCAATCCACGCACGAAGGAGGCGGAGAAGCCAATCTCACGCTGCCCGATCTTTCCCAAGTTTCATTTCTTGGGCTCGACGGCCATCATCTGCTGATGATCGGAATTCTCTTCTGCTTTTTCGGCCTGGGGTTCGGCCTTGTAATTTACATGCGGCTGAAAAATCTGCCCGTGCATCACGCCATGCGGGAGATTTCCGAGCTGATCTATGAGACCTGCAAAACTTATCTGATCACCCAGGGCAAATTCCTGCTCATCTTGTGGGTATTCATTGCCGTCGTTATCGTTCTGTATTTCGGTTTGCTGGCGCCAGTTCCCGGCAAGCCCATTGGCCTCACTCTGCCGGTCATTCTCCTCTTCAGCTTGATTGGCATGGCGGGGAGTTACAGCGTGGCGTGGTTCGGCATTCGCGTAAACACCTTCGCTAACTCGAGAACGGCGTTTGCCAGCTTGCCTGGGAAGCCTTATCCCGTATACCAGATTCCGCTGGAAGCCGGCATGAGCATCGGCATGATGCTGATCAGTGTAGAGCTGCTGATGATGTTGTTTATTCTCCTGTTTATTCCAGGCGATTACGCGGGGCCATGCTTTATCGGATTTGCCATTGGCGAATCGCTGGGCGCGGCAGCGCTGCGAATCGCGGGAGGCATCTTCACCAAGATTGCCGACATCGGCTCTGACCTGATGAAAATCGTATTCAAGATAAAAGAGGACGATGCGCGCAACCCGGGCGTGATCGCCGATTGCACGGGTGACAACGCGGGAGATTCGGTTGGGCCATCGGCGGACGGTTTTGAGACCTACGGAGTGACCGGCGTCGCGCTCATCACCTTCATCCTGCTGGCGGTAAAAAGTCCCGTCATTCAGGTACAACTGCTGGTCTGGATTTTCGTGATGCGCGTCGCCATGCTCGTTTCCAGCGCGGTTTCTTATTTCCTGAATGAAGTCATTGCGAAGGTCCGGTATGGGAATGCCACGCAGATGAATTTTGAGGCGCCGCTCACCTCTCTTGTCTGGCTAACGTCGTTTGTATCGATCGCACTGACTTACCTGATCTCTGCGATTATCATTCCCGAACTCGGCGGCGATTCTTCGCAATGGTGGAAGCTGGCAACGATCATTTCCTGCGGCACGCTTGCCGGAGCCGTCATCCCCGAACTGGTGAAAGCGTTCACTTCGACCAATTCAGCGCACGTGAAAGAAGTAGTCACCTCGGCGGAGGAAGGCGGAGCCTCGCTCGACATTCTTTCCGGGTTTGTCTCGGGCAACTTTTCGGCTTATTACCTGGGTTTATCTATGGTTGTGCTCATGGGAATCGCTTACCTGGTCAGCACGCAGGGATTGGACGCGCTCATGGTGGCGTCGCCGGTCTTTGCCTTTGGCCTGGTGGCTTTTGGTTTCCTCGGGATGGGCCCGGTTACGATCGCCGTCGATTCTTATGGACCGGTCACCGACAATGCGCAATCGGTCTATGAGCTTTCTTTGATTGAGCATGTGCCCAATGTCAAGCAAGAGATCAAGAAGGACTTCAACGTGGACGTTAATTTCGACCGGGCGAAAGATCTGCTCGAAGAAAACGATGGCGCAGGAAATACCTTTAAAGCGACGGCCAAGCCAGTGCTGATCGGCACTGCGGTCGTCGGCGCCACGACCATGATCTTTTCCATCATTATGGCGCTTACCGGCGGGCTTACCACGGACGTAGACAATCTCTCCCTTCTACACGCGCCGTTTGTGCTTGGGCTAATCACAGGTGGCGCCATGATTTACTGGTTTACAGGCGCGGCCACGCAAGCGGTGACTACCGGCGCTTATCGCGCTGTAGAGTTCATTAAAGCCAACATCAGGCTTGAAGGGGTGGAAAAGGCTTCGGTGGAAGACAGCAAGAAAGTCGTGGAGATTTGCACCAAATACGCGCAGAAAGGAATGTTCAACATTTTTCTCGCGGTCTTCTTCGCGACCCTGGCTTTTGCCTTCGTTGAGCCATTCTTCTTCATTGGCTATCTGATCTCCATCGCCATCTTCGGGCTTTATCAGGCGATTTTCATGGCCAACGCCGGCGGCGCGTGGGACAACGCCAAGAAAATTGTGGAAACCGAATTAAAGCAAAAGGGCACTCCTCTGCACGACGCCACGGTCGTCGGAGATACGGTAGGCGATCCGTTCAAAGACACCTCTTCGGTCGCTTTGAATCCAGTCATCAAATTCACCACGTTATTTGGTTTGCTGGCGGTGGAACTGGCCGTGAAGCTGACCTCGGAGAGTGGGGGGACGTTAAGCCACGTTCTGGCCCTGGCGTTTTTCGTGGTTTCGTTGTTCTTCGTCCGACGCTCGTTTTATGGCATGCGGATCGGAGCGGAACGCGAGGCAGCCCAGGCGCATGCGGCAGCTGATTAAGGTTTAGCGGGCGTAGTGTTCTGCGTCCAATTGCAAACTGTTTCGCGCTCCTCCTGGGTCAGCCGCGCGTTGCGATGGACGAGCGCATACGCGCCTTCAGGCATTTCATCATTGAGGACCTGATCACAAATCATTTCCAATCTGTCCGCTCTCTTTTTCGGCGGATATGTGCCCCACTCGGAAAGGTTCATCTTGCCCCGCGCCCGATGGACGTCGTTGGCCACAATCCAGGAAACCGGAGCAATATAGCTGTACCAGGGCCAAACCGTCTGATTCGAATGGCAGTCGGCGCAGGAGCGCTGAAGAACGTTCCTCACGCTTGCGGGCACGGGTTGCGTTTCATAGATTGAAAGAGAGGGTGAGACTGCGGGATCTCTCGGGCCGACCGGGATCAGCTGAATGGCCACGATGACAGCCATGGCAATGCCCACAATTACAAATCTGGACTTGGCCTTCTCGATGTTAGTCATGCAGGGACTTCACATAGCTGATGACTTGCCAGATTTGCGGGTCTCCCAACTTGGACCAGGAGGGCATTCCCTTTCGCATATTTCCGTTGACCAGGAGCCAGTGTAAATCACCTTCCGTCGCTTCCCGCTGCACTCGCGAGCTCCGAAGGGAGGGATGTTTCTTTTTCCCTTCCGCATTTTGTCCGTGGCATTGCGCGCAATGGTCCGCGAAAACCCTCCGTCCGGCGTCGATGGCCTCTGGTTGGCCGTGAAATGGATTTATCCTCTCACGATCACGGGCCGGGACGCTGTGCAACCATGCGCCGTCAGCGACGCCGTAGGCGAAACCTGCCAGAGCTAGAACTGTCAGGAGCACGCGTACATGCCTGGGCGATTTGTCACACATCATTTGCCTCGGGAAATGCGTCCGAATAATTGCTCGATCTCGTACGACATGCCGAATCGATACAGCCGAGGAACACTATAGTCATTCAAGCCGAACTGTGGAGAAAATGAGAGAGTCAGACCGTTGGGCGCAGTCCAGTTGATGGTCGGCCCGGCATATTGCGAGGTGAGACGCGTGCCGAATGAATAGCGGTCGCCCAGACCGCCGTACATCTCCAGGCCGGCTTGAAATTTCTCCGCGCAGAAGGTGCAGTTGTGAGCGCTGGCGGCAAGCCTCAAAGGGCGGCTGACGGCCCAGGCATAGCCGAACTCCCACGGATCGCCGGCCAGGTTCTTCTCGGCGATGATGTTCTCGCTGATGTTCCAGCCGCGGTAATTGCTTCCCAGAATCAGCTTGGTCTCGATCTCGCGCTCTTTGTCTTTGCGGGCAATGGCGTTTGAGTCGGCGAAATCCGGCACACCATCGTGACCCACGACTTCCCGCAACGCTTTATCGGCGCTTGTATTCTCGAATTCCACGTAGAGTACGGGGTTGATCCAGTATTCCCGGAGCAACGGCCGAAAACGGTTTTCCCACCGGTAGCCGGTGAAGATTGTCGAGTCGTTGGCAGTCGCCTGCCCGTCAAGGTACCCCTCTGAAGTCCACCAGCCCTTTACCCCATATTCGAGCTCGAGCGAGGAACCAAGGAAGCGGTTGGCATCGGGCGGCTTGCCCACGACATTGAACAGTTCGATTTCCAGGTTTCCCGGCTCTTCCATCTCATGGGAGTAGGTGACGAAATAAGGCCGTTCCTGAGCTTGGATTTTGCCGAAAGCGATGGCGAGTGACAGCGCGAAGATAGGCACTGCGCGGCGGGCTTTTCTCATAGTTGCAACTCAGTTGCATTTAAGGAATACAACCCAATGCTACGGACACCAGGCATGGGAGTCAAGATGTCCTGCACATTTTTCGTTTCACTTTTCTTGCAACCAGATGCAACCTTGATTTTCAGACTCTAAGTTGTGGCTGGAGAAGTGCGGCATTGGGAGCAGTAACCGCCGACTTCGAGGCGCGTGACCACGATGTGGAACTGGCAATCGCGCTGAATCTGACCTTTCAGCCGGTCAAACAAATCGCTTTCAAACTCGGTGATTTTTCCGCAGCGCAGGCAGGCCATATGAATATGGTCGCGCTGAGGGCGTCTTTCGTAAAAGTGTTTTTCGCCCTCCATGTGCATGAGATCAAGCTCATCCACAAGCCCGTGGCGCTTGAGCAGATTCAAAGTGCGGTAGACCGTTACCCGGTCAATTTCGGGATCGATTCTATTGGCGCGGCGAAGAATCTGGCTGGCGTCGAGATGCTGCTTGGCGGTTTCCACGATGCTGAGAATGGTTCGACGCTGCCGCGTCATGCGAATTCCACGCGACATGAATTCGGACTGAAGGCGTCCCGGCGTTTCGGTCTGTGGAAGTGGCATAGGGGGCCCTCCCCGGTTTTTGAAACACAGATGCAACTAGGATAGCAAGACTATTCCTAAAATGGAACGTTTTGCAAGCTAGTCGTGGAATTAGTAGTGTCCGAAATTCGCTAACCACAAAGGGCACGAAGGTACACAAAGGTTGAATTCTGCATAATCTACCTTCGTGGTTCTTTGTGTCCTTTGTGGTTCATTAGGACACCACCGTGGAATCGGTTTGCCGCGTGCGATTTTTTCTCGGTGAACCTGTGTCCTCTGTGGCTAAGGCCTTGAGAATTAAACAGAGGGCACGAAGGTCCGAGGATAGCGCCAGACCGCTGGATTGACTGGCAAACTTACAGGGAGCTCATATTCGCCAGGAACTCGCCGTTCGATTTCGCTTTGCTTAGCTTGTCGATCAGCAGTTCCATAGCTTCCACGGGCGAGAGCGGGTTGAGTACGCGCCGCAAGACCCAAATACGAGAGAGGTCCTCTTTCGGAATAAGCAGCTCTTCTTTTCGCGTGCCCGAGCGCTGAATGTCGATGGCTGGGAACACCCGCTTGTCGACCAGTTTGCGCTCCAGGATGATTTCACAGTTGCCGGTGCCTTTGAATTCTTCAAAGATCACGTCATCCATGCGCGAGCCCGTGTCGATCAGGGCCGTGGCAATGATCGTCAGCGATCCACCCTCTTCGATATTGCGCGCTGCGCCGAAGAAACGCTTCGGGCGCTGCAGGGCGTTGGAATCCACGCCGCCGGAGAGCACTTTGCCGCTGGGCGGAACGATCGTGTTATAGGCACGCGCCAGACGAGTAATCGAATCGAGCAGGATCACGACGTCGCGCTTATGTTCCACAAGGCGCTTGGCTTTTTCAATCACCATTTCCGCGACTTGCACGTGGCGGGCGGCCGGTTCGTCGAAAGTCGAAGAAATTACTTCGCCCTTGACTGAGCGCTGCATGTCGGTGACTTCTTCCGGGCGCTCGTCGATCAAAAGAACAATCAGCACGACTTCCGGATGGTTGGCCGTAATCGAGTTGGCGACGTTTTGCAACAGCATCGTCTTGCCGGCTCGCGGCGGAGAAACAATCAGGCCGCGCTGGCCTTTGCCGAGCGGGGTCAATAGATCCATCACACGCGCGCTGACATTCTCGCGAACGGTTTCCAACTTGATCCGTTCCTGCGGATACAGCGGCGTAAGGTTGTCGAACAGGATCTTGTTGCGCGCTTCATCGGGCGACTCGAAGTTGACGGCTTCGATTTTCACCAGCGCGAAATATTTTTCGCCCTCATGCGGAGGGCGCACCTGGCCGCTGATGGTGTCGCCGGTTTTGAGGTCAAACTTGCGAATCTGCGAGGGCGAAACGTAAATATCGTCCGGGCCGGGCAAGTAGTTATAGTCGGGCGAGCGGAGAAAGCCGTAGCCGTCAGGCAGAATTTCCAATACGCCTTCGGCAAAAATATGGCCTTCCTTTTCACTCTGCGCCTGAAGGATCTTGAAGATCAGGTCCTGCTTGCGCAATCCGCTGGCCCCGGGCAGATCCAGAGATCGGGCGATCTTGGTCAGCTCGGTAATGTTTTTTTCTTTGAGTTCTGCAATGGTCATCGATTCACCTGCGAGGAGACTATTTTCAAAGGGGGGTACGCGAAAGAGAAGAATTCACCTGCGGGCGGGTGGCCGGGCTGGGTTAAGCAGCCCGCCGCTGCGCCTCAGAAAAATGTTCCGGTTCAGCCAAAACCGATTGCCGTTCCGAGCTTGCAATCCGCTCCAGAACTTCGTTCATCGTCTCTTGAATTCTGGTATTGGGCTTGTGAAACTTACGGGTAGCCTTGGAAGCAAGCTGACAAAGCATATACCGGTTCCGCAGAGTATGTAAAGCATCAAAAACTCGGTCAGAGCGCTTCATCTTGATCTTTCTCCTAACCTCCAATTGGGAGCTTCAGCTCCCTTGCGACAGAGAGCATCCCAATTTGCTGAACTCATGACTTGTACGGGAAACCCCTGACTAATCTTATAGATGCTGTCTTACCACTAAAAGTTTCTCGGCCTTTTGGATATGTCCCGGCTGGCGACGGAGGTGCTTCAGACGGTTCTGTTTCCTTCTCGAAAACCTCAGCAGGACTACATACCCTATCCAGAAACCGAGGTAACGTCAAGTACGTTTATGGGGACTACGCCCAAAAGGTACGATCCAGCGTCCGGTATTGGATTGCTTCCGCAATATGTTTAGGATCAATAGCTTGCACGCCTTCCAGGTCGGCGATCGTGCGCCCGACCTTTAAGATTCGATCGTGGGCACGGGCAGTGAGCCCTTGCTGAGTCATGGCGCGCTCCAGCAGGCGCTCGCAATCCGAAGACAGTTCGCAGAATGTCCGGATATGGCGGGGCGCCATCTGGGCGTTGCAGTAAAGCCTGTTCCGAGTGGTGCCGGCGAAACGCCGCAATTGAATCTCGCGGGCCCGTACTACGCGGTCGCGGATAGAGGCAGAATTCTCCGGCTCGCTTCCCGACCGCATCTCCTTATAGTTCACCGCCGGCACATCAATATGGATATCGATGCGGTCGAGTAATGGCCCGGAAATCTTGGCCATGTAGCGCTGAATCATGGCCTGGGTGCAGTGACATTCACGGGAGCGGTCGTTGAAATAGCCGCACGGACATGGATTCATGGCCGCCGCCAGCATGAAGCGCGCGGGAAACGTAAGCGACATCGACGCGCGTGCGATACACACGGTCCCGTCTTCCAGCGGCTGGCGCATCACTTCGAGCACGTTGCGGGGAAACTCGGGCAGTTCGTCGAGGAACAGCACTCCATTGTGCGAGAGTGAAACTTCTCCCGGCCGAGGCACCGCTCCGCCACCGATCAGGCCGGCATCGGAAATCGTGTGGTGCGGAGAGCGAAACGGGCGAACGCCAACCAGGCCGGTTCCCGGGTCGAGAACTCCGGCAACGCTGTGGATCTTGGTGGTCTCCAGTGCTTCTTCGAAGGTGAGAGGCGGAAGGATGGTCGGCATTCGTTTGGCCAGCATGGTTTTGCCCGAACCCGGCGGACCGATCATAAGAATGTTGTGTCCGCCTGCGCACGCGACTTCCAGGGCGCGTTTCGCCGTTTGCTGCCCGCGGACGTCTTTGAAATCAACCGCGAAATGCTGGGCCTCGCCGAGCAGCGTCTCGCGGTCCACTTCTATCGGTTGCACCCCGTTGCCATTGTTGATGAAGTGGATCACATCCAGCAGCGAGCGCACCGGATAAACTGCGACTCCGCCTACCATGGCAGCTTCGCGAGCATTGAGTTCGGGCACGACGAGAGAGGAGATTTTCCTCGCTCTTGCCTCGATTGCGATAGGCAACGCGCCCCGAACGCTGCGAATGCCTCCGTCTAATGACAGCTCTCCTACGAACAGGCAGTCCGGGACTTCTTTCTTATTTAGGCCGCCATAAGCGCCCACAATGCCGAGAGCCATCGGCAGATCAAAGCCTGAGCCTTCTTTGCGAATGTCAGCGGGAGCCAGATTGATGGTGATGTGGGTGGTCGGAATATCGTAGCCGCAGTTTTTCAGGGCGGCGCGCACCCGGTCGCGGCTTTCCCGCACGGCCGCATCAGGCAGGCCCACGGTATGGAAGTGGTCCTCGGCGGTCTTGATGCCAGACACGTCTACCTCAACCTCGATGATGTTGGCATCGATGCCATACACGGCGGCACTCATGGTCTTGTAGAGCATCGGCGTTGCGCGTGGGACAGAATCCGGCGACCGCGCCGCGCTGGCACAGTGCGGGTAGCTCACAATACAGAGTGTGTTCGGAGATAGGCGGTGACGGATGTCACAGGGCGCGTGTGACAAATGACCTTGCGCCTGCAACCCTTCTTGTGAACCGCATCCCAGCCCGGTATGAGTCTATGGATTGTCGTTCGCGGAGGGCGAACCACCTTCGTGAACCTTCGTGTTCTTGGTGGTTTGAACAGTTTTTTTAACTACGAAGGACATAAAGGTCCACGAAGGAGAATAAGGGGGCAACGTTCCACTGCCATCGCAACCGCATTCCCGCCGCCCAGGCACAAGGCGGCGATACCGCGATGCACATCGCGGCGAATCATTTCGTAGATCAAAGTCACGAGCACCCGCGCGCCGCTGGCTCCAATCGGATGCCCAATCGCCACTGCCCCGCCGTTGACGTTGACTCTTTCCGGATCCAGTTTGAGCTCGCGCATCACAGCCAGCGCTTGCACAGAAAATGCCTCGTTGAGCTCGTAGAGATCGACGTCGTCGTTCTTCCAGCCTGTTTTCTCCCAGATCTTGCGGACCGCTCCGACCGGCGCCATCATCACCCATTTGGGGTCGATGCCGCTGGTTGCTTGAGCGACAATCCGCACCGTCGGCGAAGCGCCCAGCTCTTTTGCACGCGTAGCGCTTGTGACCACGACCGCCGCAGCCCCGTCGTTGACTCCAGGCGCGTTGCCCGCTGTCACCGTGCCATCTTTTTTGAACGCCGGCTTGAGCGACCGCAATATTTCCAAAGTCGTATCTCCTCGGGGAGACTCGTCTTTCGTGAACAGCACTGGCGCTTCGCCTTTTTTCTTCGCCGGAAGTTCCACGGGAACGATCTGCGACTTGAACCGGCATTCCTTGATCGCGGCGACCGCTTTGCGATGCGAGTCTAACGCGAATCGGTCCTGCTCCTCCCGCGTGATTCCATACTTCTCCGCCACATTCTCGCCGGTCACTCCCATGTGGTAGTCGTTGTAAATGTCCCAGAGTCCATCATGCACCATCGAATCGATGATCTGCGCATTGCCCAGCCGATAACCCTTGCGCGCTTGTGGCAGTAGATAGGGCGCGTTCGTCATCGATTCCATGCCGCCGGCCACGACAATCTCACTGTTCCCCGTTTGGATCGCTTGCGCCGCAAGGGCCACTGCTTTCAGTCCTGAACCACAAACCTTGTTGACAGTCATGGCACCCACTTCGGGAGGCAAGCCGCCAAAGATCGCCGCTTGCCGCGCCGGATTTTGACCCAATCCCGCCGACACCACGTTGCCCATGATGCACTCGTCGACCAGCTTCGGATCGAGCGCCCCACGCTTCACCGCTTCGCGCACCACGATCGCGCCCAGTTGCGTCGCGCTCAAATCCGAAAGACTTCCCTGAAATTTTCCAACCGCAGTTCGACATCCCGAAATAATCACGACTTCTTCGAAAGAGGCCATAAATGTGCTCCTGCGACGACCGGCAACTCAATTATAGATAGATGTTCCCGGGATGCCGCAGGATTTCGTGGGAATGCGTGGCGTAACGCTCTCCAGGCAAAAGGTTCAGATGAGAGAGACCGGCCAACAGCATCTTCCATCGGCAAAACGCTTGCATTTTTCGCCGCAACCATACGCTTGTCACTCAACACGCGAGGAAATTCCGCTCGCGTGCGCGCGATAGTGACTTCCGTGTGTCGTCCTGCCGCGTTCATCACATCATTTTTTTCTTGACATCACTTTTCATTAACTCTATACAATCAATCAGTCGCAACAGTTGATCGTTGCATAGTCCATGAAGAATGGAAGGGAGAATTAGTTCAATGGCACCGAAGAAGAAAGCTAAGAAGAAAAAGAAACACTAAGCAAATTGAGTCAGAAACAATCGGGGACGCGCCAAGCGTCCCCTAAGTTTTTTGGTCTCGAAATTTCTCAACCTTCATCGAGCCGCAGACCGTCTTTTCTGGACGCCTGCCTTGGCCGCAACGGGAAACGTGATTCGCCTTTCGGTGGCCGGACAAATATTGCGGTACGCACAGAAGCTACAGTGGCGGCCGATCCTGGGTTCAAATTTTCCGGCAGCGATCTTTGCCGCGACTTCCTCAACTTCGCCCCTTGCTTCCTGTAGCTGTGCTTCGTCGCGCTGCGTAAAAACGGCTTCATTCCCCTCAAGATTGTAGAAAACCAGCCGGTCGGTTTCGTATTTCCACTGTTCGCGCGCCGCCAGAGCGTAAATGGAAAGCTGTAAGCTTTTGTCGGCATCCTCCTGCAATTTTGCGCGGCCGGTTTTGTAGTCGGTGATGATCACGCGTCCATGGGGACCGCGGTCAATTCGGTCTACGCGTCCCACAACCGTAGTGCCGCCGATCTTCACCTCGAATTGCTCCTCAAGATGCAGAATCTCGGGGGCTGGCAGGCTCCGCGCCGTTTCCAGAAACTTGTGGAATTGCGCAATGCCCTGCTTCTCATAAAGCGAGAGTTGGTATTGGTCCTGAATCCCCGCTTTCGCCAGGTCGGCGCGAAGAAGATCAATCAGTGTGCTCTCAGGAATCGCGCGGCCAATCCGGACAGACTCGTTGTAGGCGCGCAGCACACGGTGCAGGGCGGCGCCATACTGCATTGCGGCGCTTACCTCGCCCGGAATCCGCCACTCGCGAGCCAGCTTGAATTGCAAGGGGCAGGTTTTATACGTGTCGACCGCTGTGGCGCTTAATTTCGTCTGCCAGTCGGCGGTTGGGGGCAGTTTCACCCACTCCTCAATCCTGGAGACCGGCGCTTCAGCAGTTGCCTCCGCGAACAAGTCGGCCTGGAATCCGCGCGCGCTTTCCTTGTGAAGAAACGCGCTGAGTTTCGGGTCTTTGAGCAGATCACGCAAATATCCCGTAGGAGTGTCGTCTTTCCTGCCCGTACCTTTGCAAGCGTAAATTGCCAACGAATCGCAAGCCCGCGTCATGGCCACGTAAAACAGGCGGCGCTCTTCTTGTTCATGCAACGCTTTGTCGTCGCCCTCCGCACGCGAATCCGGGTCACGCAACTCGGCGGGAAACTCGATCAAAGGCTCGCGGTGGGCGGTGGGAAAGGACTGGGAGTTTGCGCGAATGATAGCAACGTTTTTAAACTCCAAACCTTTCGCGGAATGGACGGTGAGCAGGCGAACGCCGTCGCCCGGGGCCGAAGGCAAACAAATCGTGCCGCCTGCTTCGCGAAAATATCCCAGATATTCCAGAAACTCACTTATTTGGCCCGTGCGGGCGAGAGGCTTGGTTTCCCATTCTGTGGCGAAATCCAGCACTGCCTGCAGCGCGGGGGAATTGCTGGCAAGCGCAAAGCGCTGAATGATGGTTTCTAATGCCGCGCGGCACTTCCGGTCCGGGGGGCGGATTTCTTCTCGCGTTCTCTGCAAAGTATCAAGGACAGAGGCGCCGCCCTGGATTTTAGCCAGCACTGTGGCCAGGCTTCCCGGTGGCGCGTCTTTGGGAAGCGCTCTTATTCCCGCACGCAGCTCCTTGGGATCGACCTTGAATTGGGGCAGCGCGGCCACTCGAAACAGGCCGGCGTCGTCCAGACCGGAAACAACGGCTCCTGCGCAGGCGAGAAGATCGCGGACTTCAGTCGCGTCGAGAACATCCAGGGCTTCGATCGAAAACGGGACTTCCCGAGCCGCGAGCTCGCCGGCGATCTCGTCGCGATGAGAATGGGTGCGATAAAGTACGGCAAAGTTGCTCCATAGGCAATGCTGCTGACGTTGCATTTGAACTATCGTGCTCACCACCTCGGCTGACTCCACCGCTTTCTTTTCGAGCACGACAGCCCTTACTGCGGGACTGGGAAGCTCCCGGCCTTGCTCTTTGGCGCTTTCTTCCCGGGCGGAAACCAAAGGTTGCCGGAAGGATTTCGGTGCTTCGCCGGAGGCGAACAGGCCGGGATTTTTGGCGATGAGGGCAAAAGCGCACTTCAGGATCGGCGTGGTCGAACGCCGGTTTTTGTCGAGTGGAACGATCTGCGTGCGGGGAAACTGGCTCCGAAACAGATTAAACGCCGCGCTGGAAGCGCCGCGGAAACGATAGATGGCCTGGTCGGGGTCGCCAACAGCAAACACGTTGTTCGATTCGCCGCCCAGTTGCTTGAGAATCTTGATTTGGGCAAAATTCGCGTCCTGAAATTCATCGACCAGGGTGAAGCGCGCGCGTTGCCGCTCGCGCGCGAGCAATTCGGGATCATTCTTGAACAACTCATAGGCTCCCGTGATCATGTGGGCGAATGTCCCAAGGTTTTCCTCTCGTAGCATGCGTTCGACAGTACCGAAAACATCGCGGATTTCGCGGCAGCGAGCGATCACTTCATCCCGCGGCAATGTCGCTGCCTTTTTTGATTTTGCCGTCCTCGGGACCTGGGTTTCACCGCGCTCCAGACGTTCTACGTACTTGGCGTACTGAGCCGGACCGACAAGCTCATCGTGGCATCGCCGGATGAAGTCAAGCAGATCATTCAGGAATTCGCCGACGTTGGCCGCGCGCACAAAGTGGGCGCGAGGGAGTTCTTCGATTCGCCGTCGCAGGTAGACCCACAAATCTTTGTCGTCCAGAACGCGGAATTTCCGGCCGGCGCGGGTAAGCAGATGATCGCAGTAGGCGTGAAAAGTCAGGGTCTGAAGTTCGCCGACCGTTCTTCCGAGCTCAGCCTTCACGCGCTCGCGCATCAAGTCAGCGGCATTGTTTGTATAGGTAAGGGCGAGAATCTCTTCAGGACGGGCGTGGCCCTCGCGAACCAACCGCACGATGCGCTGGGTAAGCACCGTGGTTTTGCCGGTGCCGGCGCCGGCCACAACAAGCATCGGGCCGTGCACGTGCTCGATTGCCGCTAGCTGCCGCTCGTCAGGAACGAGAAGAGGAAGCTCGGCCATCGACTTCACAGCGGGCATTTGTCAGGAAGCATAACAGAGGACGCTGTGTGGGAAAGCTGTTAATCCCGCAGTTCAGAAAGGGTGATGGCAAGGGCAGCGACGGCAGCAGTCTCCGCACGGAGGATGGTATTGCCTAGAGAGGCCGCGATCCAGCCGCTGTCGCGGAACATTGCCAATTCTGTGCCGCTCCAGCCACCCTCCGGGCCGAGAGCAAGCGCGACGGAACTTCCCGGGAGATGGGACTCTAGTGCAGCCTTTAAACTTAAATCGTGTTCGACTTCGGCGAGAACAATGCGCGTTCCCGCCTCCAGTTTGAGCGCGTCTTTCAGTTTGGCAGGTTGAAAGATCTGTGGTTGGGACTCCCGTCGCGACTGCTCCGAAGCCTGCCGGGCAATGCGTCGCCAGCGCTCCCCTCGCTTAGTTGCAGCCGCGGCCAGGTGCGCGTCGCTGCGTTGCGCGATCACCGGAACAATTTGCGCGACTCCCAGTTCCGTGCACTTCTCGATCGCCCACTCCATGCGGTCGAATTTGAAGATGGAGAGCAGCAGAATGATTTTGGGCGTCGAGCTGGCTGAAATTTCATCGCCCAGCTCGAATTCCACCTGGTCCGGCGCGATCTTAATGATCCGGCCCTGGCGTACCAGCGTGCCCGTCGAAATCTCAAACTCCTGACCCACGCGGGCGCGCAGAACGGTTACAAGATGAGCAGCATGAGCGCCCCTGAGCACGGCGCGATTGCCGGAAACCTCATCCGCAATCCAGCGTCGCCGCGTCATGATAGTTGTGAAGTCTGTTCTGGAAACTCTCGCTGAGGTAAACGATTCGAGCTTGCAAACTTATCCGAAAATGTCGCGCATTTTATTCATCAGGCTGCGGCGCTGCGGTTTGTTTTCTACCTGAATGGTGCCTTCAAGTTCTTGCAGCAGTTCCCGCTGACGCTTGGTCAACTTTCCTGGCGTCTGCACCCGGACCTCCACGAAAAGGTCTCCCTTACCATGACCATTGAGCACGGGCACGCCCTTGTTCTTCAGACGCAGCGTCGTCCCGGATTGCGTGCCTTCCGGCACTTTCAAGACTTGTTCACCTTCGAGCGTTGGTACCCGAATCTCTGTGCCCAGGGCTGCCTGAGCGAAAGATACCGGAATCACGCAGTGCAGATCATTGCCTTCGCGTTCGAAGAACGGATGATCCTTCACATGCAAAACAATGTAGAGATCGCCGGCTGGGCCAGCAAACACTCCTGCCTCGCCCAGCCCGCCAAAGCGGATACGAGTTCCGTCCTCCACGCCCGCCGGGATTTTTGTGTCGACAGTTTTTTGTCGCAAGACTCGGCCTTCGCCCTTGCATTGAGAACAAGGATCGGTGATTACGCTGCCTGTGCCCTGGCAAGTAGGACAGGTCCGCGAAATGCTGAAGAACCCTTGCTGATAGCGAACCTGCCCGCGTCCACCGCAGGAAAGGCAGGTGACCGGTGCTTTACCCGGCGCGGTTCCTGAACCGTGGCATTGTTCGCAGGTCTCATGCCGCCGCACAGTAACCTTGGTCTCGGTTCCGAAAAATGCTTCTTCGAAACTTAGATTCAAGTCTTCCCGCAAGTCAGCGCCGCGTTGCGCCCGGCTGCGCCGCCGCGAACCGCCGCCAAACATGTCACCAAACCCAAAAAGATCGCCCAATATGTCCCCGAAATCCTGAAACACGGTGGCGTCGAAGCCACCGCCCGGGCCAGAAGCCGCGCCGACGCCGGCGTGGCCAAAGCGGTCATACAGCGCCCGCTTTTCGCCATCAGCGAGAACCGCATAAGCTTCGCTGGCTTCTTTGAACTTCTCTTCAGCGTGAGGGTTATTGGGGTTGCGGTCCGGATGAAACTGCATCGCGAGCTTGCGATAGGCGCTTTTGATCTCCTGCTCGCTGGCCCCACGCGCAACACCGAGCACTTCGTAATAGTCGCGTTTCACGTTACTGGTTGGAATGGTATTCCCTCAATTCTGCCTTTTTATGCTGGAAAGTTTCAGTTGGGATTTCGCGCCACTTTCACCATCGCCGGACGAAGCAACCGGTCCTTCAGTTTGTAGCCGCGCTGCAGTTCCTCCAGCACCTGATGGTCGGGCGCTCGATTGGTGTCGACCAATTCGATCGCCTGATGAAAGTGGGGATCAAACTGCTCCCCTTTGGCCGCAATCGGACGAACGCCGAGTTTGCCAAGAGTATCTTGCAGTTGTTTGTAGATCAGCTCCACCCCGCTGCGGATTTCCGATCGCTCGTTTTTTGAAGTTTGCAATGCCCGCTCGAAGCTATCGAGAATGGGAAGTATGGACTTCACCGCATCGGCCAAGGCGTAGTCGCGAAACTCCTGTTGTTCGCGCGACGCGCGCTTGCGCGCGTTCTCAAATTCGGCCTGCAAGCGGGCCAGGCGGTCCACGAGAGCATCACGCTCTGCCTTCAGTTTTTCCAGCTCAGAATCCCGCACTCCCGGCGTTATGCCCGCTGCAGCCGACGATATTGATTCCGCCGTGTCGTCGGAAGCCGGCAGTTCGTGCTCCGGATCGAGCGCGCCGGTTCCTGCTTCTGATTTCCCATTTGTTCTTGCCATAACCAATTCACTCCGATTCATTCAGGACTTTGTCAAACATGCGCGCAATATAGGAAACCGCCGTCATGGCTTGATGATAGTCCATCCGGGTCGGCCCTATCACAGCCAGGGACCCCATCACTTCGTCCCCTACCCGCGCCGGGGCGCCAATCAACACGAGATTCCGCATTGAAGGCAGGGCCTCGTCCAGCCCGATCACAACTCGCACGGCTTCCTGTTTCACATCCAGATAGACCGCGAGAAGGTCGACAATCTTTTGCTTCTCCTCCAGCGTTTTGAGCAGTTCTTGCAGCCTTTGCCGGTCGCTTTCGCCCACCACAAGGTTGGCGGCGCCTTCGACGAAGACTTTTTGCGTGGATTCGTCCGCTGCGAGCGCACCCTGCCGGTAAAGCTGCTCCACTGAAGCCATTAAACGATCGTACTCGCCGCGCTCTTTCTCCAATCGCCGTGCCACATCTGCCCGCATCGCTTCGATCGTCCACCCGCGGTAATTCTCGTTAATGAAGCGTGCGGCGGCATCCAGGTCTGCCTGGGGCAAATCCATGCGCAGCAAACGGTCGCGCACCAGCCCCGAACGCGTCACCACGACGGCCAGCACTTTCTGGTCGCCCAGCCGGGAAAAATACACATGCTCCAGCGCATTCTTCTTGGCGCCGCTCACTACCGCAGTAATGCCCACGCTGTGAGAGATAAGCGAGAGCACATGCGAAGTGCGCTCCATGAACTCCTGCACGTCCGAAATTCCCTGAAGTTCGTGCTGAATTAGACCTTCGCTTTCTGAAGAAAGATGCGCTTCCCCCGTTAGTTGCTCCACGTAATACCGGTATGCTTCTGCGCTGGGCACGCGGCCAGCGGAGGTATGGGGCTGGTCCAGGTAACCGGCCTCAACCAGGTCAGCCATTACATTGCGGATTGTCGCGGGACTGAGGCCTTCGCGATTGCTACGCGCAAGCGTCCGCGATCCGACCGGCTCGCCCGTGGCGATAAACGTCTCCACGATGGCCGTCAGGATTTCCCGCTCACGCTCTCCAATCGGCAATGCCACTGATACACTCCTTAGATGCGACGCTCCTGCCCTAAGATTCAGCTAAACGCTTCAAATACATTGACTTAGAAGTCCGTGCGCTGTCCCCTTTGCAAACTAAATTCTAGGGAACGCGCTTCCTTTATGTCAAGGATTAGCACTCGGGGCACCAGAATGCTAATTGTCTCACTGATGGGGAAAAGAGCATATCATCCGCGGATGACCCGATTCGGCATTACCTTAGCCGCCGAGTCTATTGGAAATTCGAAGTCAAGTCTTTGATGCGAACAAACCACCATCTGCCGAGACGAATACATTGTCACCCGCGAAACCTCATATCGCAGTAATCGGCGCCGGAGCCTTTGGCGGGTGGACGGCCCTCTATCTTCTGCGGAGTGGCGCGCGGGTAACTCTTCTCGATGCCTGGGGGCCCGGCAATTCGCGCGCTTCCTCGAAGGGCGAGACGCGGGTAATTCGCGGCACTTATGGGCCAAACCAGCCCTATACCAGCATGACGGCCCATGCCATCCGGCTCTGGCAAGAACACGAAAAGCGCTGGAACTGCCCTTTGCTCCATCGCACGGGTGTGCTCTGGATGGCCGCAGACCGCGATGACCAATTCGAGCGCGGCTCCCTGCCCCTGCTGCGCGAAGCTGGAATTGCTTATGAGGAACTGAGCCGCGACGAAATAGGAAGGCGCTGGCCACAGATCAACCTGGAAGGTGTGCGTTGGGGGATCTTCGAACCAGAAAGCGGATTTCTTGCCGCCGGCCGCGCATGCCAAGCTGTATTCCATGGATTCCTCAAAGAGGGGGGAGAATATCGCCAAGCAGCAGTGTTGGGGGATGGGCTGGACGATGCCGAGTGGAAGGAACTGACCCTTTCGGATGGATCGAAGCTTATTGCCGACTCTTACGTGTTCGCCTGCGGTCCGTGGCTGAGGAGCCTTTTTCCAGAAACTATCGGCAATCGCCTCTGCGCCACCAAGCAAGATGTGTTCTACTTCGGCACGCCACCGGGTAACCGCCAGTTTTCAGAAAAAAGCCTGCCGGTCTGGGCCGACCATCGCGAGCATTTCATCTACGGCATCCCGGGAGACCCCGCGGGATTCAAAATCGCCGATGACACACGTGGGCCTGAATTTGACCCAACAAATGGTGAGCGAATAGTCAGCGCCGAGGGGTTGAAAGCGATTCGCAGTTATCTCGGCTTTCGCTTTCCCGCTCTAAAGGATGCGCCTCTTCTCGAAACGCAGGTCTGCCAGTACGAAAATACGCCCGACGGCGGTTTTATCATCGACCGGCATGCAAAGCGAAAACACGTTTGGCTGGTCGGAGGAGGCTCGGGACATGGTTTTAAGCATGGTCCAGTCATCGGCGAAATGGTCGCAAAGCTAGTGATTGAAGATGAAGAGCCGAATCCCCAGTTTGGCCTGGCGCGGCTTCGATGAAGCCGCCCTGCGATGAAGCGGCAATCCGCTCGACAGGCGCTTCGGCTCCCTGTTTGGCAAAGGCCAGGCCGTGGATTCTCGCCGCCACTATTCTTGGCTCCAGCCTCGCATTCGTTGACAGCACGGTCGTTAATGTTGGGCTGCCTGCGCTTCAGGCGAGTTTGCATGCCACGCTGGTGGGTGTGCAATGGGTAGTCGAGTCATATGGGCTATTTTTGGCAGCGCTGATCCTTGTAGGAGGCACGCTCGGCGACCTGTTCGGCCGCCGTCTCGTATTCCTGATCGGCGTCGCAATCTTCGCCGTGGCGTCCGCGGCTTGCGGCCTGGCTTCAAATATTCCGCAGATCATTGCCGCGCGCAGCATTCAGGGAGTGGGGGCGGCTTTACTTGTCCCTGGCAGTCTTGCCATCATCGGCGCGTCGTTCGACGAACAAACCCGTGGCCAGGCAATTGGCACCTGGTCAGGCTTTACCGCCATGACCACAGCCGCTGGCCCGGTGCTTGGCGGCTGGCTGATTGAGCATTTTTCCTGGCGCTGGGCGTTCTTTGTGAACCTTCCGGTTGCCGCAGCCGTCATCGTTCTTTCACTCTGGCAAATTCCAGAAAGCCGCAGTGCCATCGCCGGGCGAATAGATTGGCTTGGCGCCCTGCTGGTTACCGTGGGACTAGCTGGTCTCGTAACAGGATTCGTCGAATCGGCGAATCTGGGATGGGGAAATCCACTGGTCATTGCAAGCCTGACGGCTGGCGTCGGGGGCTTGGTTGTCTTCGTCTTCGTCGAAGCAAAAATTGCGTCGCCGATGGTGCCGCTGGCGTTATTCGGCTCGCGCAGTTTCAGCGGAGCGAACTTGTTCACACTTCTTCTCTACTCCGCACTCGGGATTTTCTTCTTCCTGCTTCCTTTGAATCTGATTCAGGTCCAGGGCTACACGGCCAGTGAAGCGGGGGCCGCGATGTTTCCTCTAATTCTGTTGGTATTTTTACTTTCGCGATGGTCAGGAGGCCTGGTAGCACACTACGGTGCAAGAACTCCTTTGATCGCCGGCTCATTGATTGTCGGGCTGGGTTTTGCCTTATTCGCCGTGCCCTTTGTAGGCGGCAGTTACTGGAAGACGTTCTTTCCCGCCGTCATCGTTCTCGGTTTAGGCTTGGCGACGACAGTGGCTCCGTTGACGACTGTCGTGATGAATTCGGTGAACCAGGATCGAGTCGGGACCGCATCTGGAATCAACAATGCTGTGGCCAGAGTGGCAGGCGTGCTCGCTATTGCCGTTTTTGGAATCGTAATGGCGGGCGCATTCAGTTCCCGTTTGAATTCTTCACTTGCGAACTTCGCACTTTCGCCGGGCCAGCTCCACGATATTCAAGCGAATGAAATCAAACTCGCTGGCTTACAGCCGCCGAGCGGCATTGATGCGACCGAAAGGACCGCGATTAAGACATCGATCAACGACGCTTTCGTATTTGGCTTCCGCATCGTCGTGCTAACTTGTGAGGCGCTCTCTGTGGCAAGCGCATTGGTCGCTTGGCGGACGATGACTGTCGTTGTCGAGCCAGATGAAAAAATCCTGGATTGAGACCGAGGATTCCACTGCAAACAAATCCCCGCGAAGGCGGATGCATCGTGTAAGGCCTGAAACTTCTCAGTAGCTGCCGACTCCGTTTGCGTTTCGCACTTTGAACCAGTCGTAGTGAAGGCCGTAGCGAACGAGGCCGGAGCGAATTTTCGCAAGCTCCTGTTGAATATGACCGATCATGAATCCATCGCTCATCATGGCCGCTTGATCGTTGTGCAAGCCGCGGGTCTCGGCCCGGTGACGTACCACGCAGGTTTGGTAATCCGGTGAGTCCTGGCAGCCCCAGTAGCCGTTGTACATCGTGTCTCTGCGACGGTCCTGCGTCTTCTTGTTCTCGCGGATGGCTGTGGCTAGAGTGGAATCATACTCATCGAACCACTTGTGCACGACTGTTTCAGTTTCTTCAGGGGTATGTTTCTCCCTGTAAGCGCCGATCGCCTCGACGATCTCATCAGAATTGTCGTCCTCAGTCAGGTCCAGACTAGGCAAAGGACCGTGCATGGAAGCCAAGTCCTCGTCGGTAATTACCTTCTTCGCGCGTGCGGCCTTGGCTTTGGATTCTTTGGCGATTTCAGCTACAGACTTGGGTTCCATTGGGGCCTGGCTGGCAGGGTTCGGCTGCTGCTGGCCCGCTGCAAGAGAAAAAACAAACAGCAGGACTACCATCAAACATAACGTAGCGGTTCGGGACATCGGCACTCCTGCAGTGGCGGCTGAAGCCGACACACGTATACAAGCCGATGCCAAGCGCACCGACTCCCCCTCAATAACACACCCTAGCATTGCGCAAAGGCCGCGGGGAAGGTTACTACCGTGCGAGGAGAGGCTACTGAATCTGAATCACGCTTTCCGGCGCGGCGGCCTTGATCTCATCCACGCGCGCCGCAACTTTGCGGGTGAAGTCGTAGAGAGACTTGGCTTGTCGCGATTCTTCCCCGGCCAGAACGGCGGGCTTTCCAGTATCGCCGGCCTTGCGGATATCAGGGTCGAGCAGAACATTTCCCAGGAAAGCAACCCCGAATTCCCTGGCGGTTTTCTCTGCTCCGCCACGGGAAAAGATGTCGATTTCCTGATTGCAATGCGGGCAAACAAAATAACTCATGTTCTCGACGACGCCGACGATGTCAACTTTCATTTGGCGAAACATTTCGATGGCCTTGCGCGCGTCCTGCAAAGAAACGTCGGACGGCGTGGAAACCACGATCGCCCCGGTCAGCGGAACGGTCTGAATCAGCGAAAGTGCGACGTCGCCTGTTCCAGGCGGCAGGTCGACAACCAGGTAATCGAGTTTGCCCCACTCGACCGATCCAAGAAACTGCCGGATGATGGAATGGAGCATTGGCCCGCGCCAGATCAGCGGTTTATCGCCGGGATTGAGAAAGCCCACAGAGATTACCTTGAGTCCGTACGCCTCCAGCGGTTCGATGCGGTTGTCGCCAAGCACCTTGGGCTGGGCGCTGGTGCCGAGCATCAGCGGGACATTTGGGCCGTAGACATCGGCATCGAGAAGGCCAACTTTGTGCCCAAGTTTTGACAGCGCCACGGCGAGATTGACCGCCAGTGTGGTTTTCCCCACGCCGCCTTTGCCGGAACCAACGGCAATGATCGCATCCACGCCGGGCAATGGTTGTGGCCCAGGCGCTGCTTGTCCGGGACGTGGAGGAACGGGAGAATTCAAAGGCACCTCACGAAAAACTACTTAAATCGATTATACAAGCCGGATCAGCGCGCGGTTTGAACCCTTAGTTCTGTCGCGCCAGGCTAGCGTCTCACAGACCGTCTCCGTTCCAACTCCAGGCGGCGGATTTCGCGCCGCCGCCCAGCATCATCGTAGCGCCGTCTTTGCTCGTCGGTCTCGGGAACGACCGCGGGAATCCGCACGTGGTTTCCCTCGGGGTCAATCGCCACGAACGTCAAGTAGGCTGAGCTCACGTGATGACAGGTATCGTGCAGATAGTTTTCCACCCAGACCTTAACGCCAACCTCCATCGAAGTGTGGAAGACGCGGTTTACGGAGGAACGAAGAATCACCAGATCGCCTACATGCACGGGCACCCAGAAATCCAAATGGTCGATTGCGGCCGTCACCACGTAGTGACGCGAGTGGCGGTGCGCGGCCATGGCGCCTGCAAGGTCAATCCAGTGCATCAGGCGGCCGCCTAACAGCGCGCCCAGCGGATTGGCATCGTTGGGTAAAACAATCTCGGCCATTTCCGATTGCGAATCCCGGACTGGCCTTGGCATTTCCAAATCGTCGTCGTTCATGAAATTTGTGCTCGAAGTGAAATCAACTTGCTGCCGCCGCTACGCGCCGCTCGAGATAGCCCTCGACGTAACACTCTGCCATTTTTTGCAAACGGACGTCTGAATGGGACGATTGCCAATGCCCGCCTGCAATTTCATACTCGAGCGTCCCATGTTGCATTGGCTGATGGTCCCGTTCGCAAACAAAACACAAAAGGAGCTTCTCGCCCGTGTCGCTAATGACTGCAAAGCGCACTGCATCGCAACTGCGCTCTCGCGGCAGGCGAGGACAATTCGCAGCATAACCAAGATTGCATTCTTTCAGTTCTTCCAGCACAAGCGCATCGCCTTCATGGCCGGGAGCGCAACAATTCCCCGCCCAGCCTGCTCGCAAGGGCAACCGCGAGGGATGAAACCAGATGCCATCTTCCAGCTTCTTTACAGGCATGAAAAAAGGGCAGGCCAATTTATGTTCCAAAGTTAAGATGGAGGCATTGTACTCAGTCTGGGCGGTAGTTTGCACGCGGCAACGCTCACGTAGGGGCGGACGCCTCGTCCGCCCGCTTCTTGTTTTCGATTTGTTCCCCGGACGGGGACGTCTGGGGGCTACGTAATACGCCCCTTATAGTAGTCTTATCTGACAACTTACTGATATGGACCGAGTCGCGATGCTCACCGAAATCCTGACGCAGAACCCGACGGACGCTTTTGCCCGCTATGGCCTGGCAATGGAGTACTCGAATGCCGGCGACGTCGCGCGTGCCGTTGAAGAATTTGGCAAACTGCTGGCCAACCATCCCGACTACACCGCAGGATACTTCATGGCGGCGCAGGCCTTGGCGAAGGCCGGGCGTCTAGAAGAAGCCAGAAAGATGCTCACGGGTGGCATAAGCTCTGCGAAAAGAACCGGCAATGAGCATGCGCAATCTGAGATGGAAGGCATGCTGGCAGAACTGAGCTGAGTTGTCAGCCGGTTTTCTTCACCATTTTCGCCATCGACCATTCGACCAGCGACGGAAAAAGCTGATACAGCTTGATCGGAACCTTCATGGTCCAGGGGACGATCACTTCCCGGCTGCGCCTGAGATATCCGCGATAAACGGCGCGTGCCACTCGCTCGGCCGAAATGCCCCGAGTGGTGGACGGGCGGACTTGTTTCTGTTCCTTTCCCCGAACCAGGTTCGCTCCGAAAGCCGTCCGCACATAGCCAGGGCAAACGGTCATTACGTGAATGCCGGCGCCCTGTAACTCTATCCTCGCCGCCTTGCCCATTGCGTTCATGGCAAATTTTGTAGCGCTGTACAGCGCGTGGAACGGCAGCGGAATGTGGCCAGCCACGCTGGAGACGTTCACGATCGTTCCGGACCCCTGTTTCTTCATGACGGGAATGGCAGCCTGCATGCCGGCCAGCGTACCAAAGAAGTTGGTGTCGAACATCTCGCGGCAGGCAGCCATGTCCACCCCGGCGACGGAATCGAGCAAACCGTGGCCAGCATTGTTGACCCAGATGTCGATGCGGCCGAACCGGTCTAAAGTCAGCTTCACCGCCCGATCGATTTCCTCGCGGCGGCGAACGTCACAAGCCACCGCCAGGGTTCTCTCAGCATGGCCGATCCGCTGCCTGGCGGCTTCGGCCCGTTCCGCATCTCGAGAAAGCAGCACCACGTCCCCGCCGAGATCGGTGAACAGTTTTGCGATCGCTTCCCCGATTCCCATGGAAGCGCCGGTGATGACAACAACCCTGCCAGAGAACTTTCCTTGGCTGAGAGACATGCCTGAGCTATTTATTCTCTCTGGGAGGGCAAGTCAAGGGTCGGCGTAGAATCGTTACAACCCTGAGGCTTTGATTGAGTCAACTGCTTCCATTATTTCCGCTGGATGTGGTCCTGCTTCCCGGGGCACTGCTGCCCTTGCACATCTTCGAGCCTCGTTACAAGGAAATGATCAACGAGTGCCTGAACGAGCAACAATTCTTCGGCGTTGTGCGCAGCAAGGACGAAGGCATCGCGGAGATCGGGTGCACGGCGAAGATCCTGAATGTGGCCAAGAAATACCCGGACGGGCGGATGGATATTGTCACCGTGGGAAACGAGCGCTTCGAAATTGTGCGCGTTGATCACGAACGCGCTTTCCTGCGCGCCGAGGTGAGCCGGATTCACGATGATCCTTCGCAGGCCGCATCGGAGCATGTGGCTGAGGCGCTCAAGCTGCACGGTGAAATCATGAAACTCGCCGGAGCGGAACCGGTGAAAGATTCAGAGTTGCAAAGCGCTCAGCTTTCCTATCAGCTCGTCGGCTCACTGCCGCTTGATCTTGACTTCAAACAGACTCTGCTGGGAATGAAATCGGAAGCCGAGCGCGTGGAGGCAGTAATTTCCTACTTCCAAACCATCCTGCCCAATCTGCGCCGGGCCGTGAAAGTCAGGCAGCGTGCCGGCGGCAACGGTCACGTGCACTAAAACGGCCAGTCCGCGCCCACTTCGCTCCGGCGTATAATCGCAGAGAAGTCGTTTCCCGTGGGGGTTGTCCAATGAGTCTTCCGCGCACGCTGGGCGAATTACGCCATAGTCCTTTTTCGGAATCACAGTTGCGTTCCCGGCGCGTGAAAGACGAGTTGCGAGAGAACCTGGTAACCAAGCTGCGCGGCGGAACAGCTATTTTCCCCGGGATCGTGGGCTACGATGACACCGTTGTGCCGCAGATCGTCAACGCAATTCTCTCCCGCCACAATTTCATTCTTCTGGGCTTGCGAGGACAGGCCAAAAGCCGCATTTTGCGCGCACTGACTTCCCTGCTCGATGCAAAAACGCCCTATATCGCGGGCTGCGAGATTCACGATAATCCCTACGCTCCGATTTGCCGCCGCTGCCGCGAGATGGTTGCGGAATGCGGTGACGCTACAGCCATTGCCTACCTAGCGCCCGACGATCGTTACGTGGAGAAGTTGGCGACGCCCGACGTGACCATCGCGGATTTAATCGGCGATATCGATCCCATCAAAGCCGCGCGCGGCGGGCATCAGCTGAGCAGCGAATTAACTGTGCACTATGGCCTGCTCCCGCGCGCCAATCGCGGCATCTTTGCGATCAACGAATTGCCTGACCTTGCCGGCAAAATCCAGGTTGGATTGTTCAACATCATGCAGGAGGGCGACGTTCAAATTAAAGGCTATCCGGTTCGCCTGCCGCTTGATCTGGCTCTCGTATTCAGCGCCAATCCGGAAGACTACACGGCCCGCGGCAAAATCATCACGCCTCTGAAAGACCGTATCGGCTCTGAAATCCGCACGCACTATCCCGCGACGGTTGAAGAAGGGATGGCGATCACGACGCAGGAAGCGTGGGTCCAGCGTGACGGATACAAGTTGCAGGTACCGAAATATGTGCAGGAAGTCGTGGAACGAATCGCCTTCGCGGCGCGTGAGGACAAGAAAATCGACAAACGGTCGGGCGTGAGCCAGCGCCTTCCAATTTCCTGCATGGAGAACGTGATTTCAAACGCGGAACGCCGTGCCATCCGGCACGGCGAAGATTTGGTCGTGCCGCGGATAGGCGACATCTACGCCGCGCTTTCGGCGATCACCGGCAAGCTCGAGCTGGAATACGAAGGTGAGATGAAAGGCGCCGATCACGTAGGACGTGAGCTGATCCGCGCCGCCATCGCGAAAAGTTACGATGGTTATTTCAACGGCGTGAACATGCAACCTATCGTGCAGTGGTTTGATCTGGGCGGCGAGATCCAACTGGCGGATTCGGCGGGCGCGAAAGAGGCGCTCGAATCACTGCGTGGCATCCAGGGCCTGCTCGAGAAAACCGTAAAACTGGGCGTGGGGCCAAAAGATAGCATTGCCAGCCAGGTTTCGGCTGCGGAGTTTATTCTCGAGGGCCTGCATGCCCACAAACGGATCGGACGCACGGAAGAGCGCGTGTTTACGGCTGGCGAAAAGCCCCCAAAGCATACAGAAAAGCCGTTCGAGCGCGAAGAGCCGCCGTATCGGACGAGGAGGCCGTTCAACTAGGCCGCTGGTCCGGCAGTCGTTGGCCGTTGGCAACCGTTCATTTCAAGCGTCGTTGTCAACGGTGAACGACCAAGAACCAACGACCGTTTTTCTTATTTCTTATGAGGCGTACCCGCTACAGCAAATACGTCCCTGACCCTGCTGGCGAAATGAGCATGGAGGACCTGCTCAGCGCGCTCTCCGACTATCTACTCCAAAGCGGCTTTCAAAACTACATGTTCTATGATTTGCCCGAGGGCGAGCAAACGCTCGACGACTTGCGCCGCGCCATCGAACGGGCGCTGATGGAAGGCGATCTTCTCAGCGAAGAAATGCGCGAGCGCCTTCGGGAAATGCAAATGGATGGCTCGCTGGAAGAATTGATCGAGCAGCTGATGGAGCGGCTGGAGCAGGAGGATTACATCTCGATTGACGAGCCGCATGATCCCTCGCAACAGCCCAACGTCGGCGGGCAGATCGGCGAAGCTCAGCAGCAGGCCAAATTCGAAATCACCGATAAGAGCCTTGATTTTCTCGGCTACAAGACTCTGCGCGATCTGATGGGTTCGCTGGGCAAATCGAGTTTTGGCCGCCACGATACTCGCGATATGGCGACCGGCATTGAAGCCAGTGGCGCTTCGCGTGTTTATGAATTCGGAGACACGCTCAACCTCGATATCACGGCAACGCTCTCCAACGCCATCCACCGCGAGGGGCTGGCCCTCCCTTTAAATATCGAGTATTCCGATTTGCACGTACATCAGTGTGAATATCAGTCGTCGTGCGCGACCGTCCTCATGCTCGATTGTTCGCACTCGATGATTCTTTATGGCGAAGACCGGTTCACGCCTGCGAAAAAAGTCGCGATGGCGCTTTCGCACCTGATTCGCACCCAGTACCCCGGCGACTCTCTTTCCCTGATTCTTTTTCATGATTCGGCAGAAGAAGTACCGCTCTCGCAGTTGGCGCGCGTCAAAGTCGGCCCCTACTACACCAACACGCGCGAGGGACTTCGACTGGCCCAGCGAATCTTGCAGCGTCAGAGAAAGGACATGAAGCAGATCGTGATGATCACCGACGGCAAGCCCTCGGCGCTCACGCTGGAAGATGGGCGAATTTACAAGAACGCCTTCGGGCTCGATCCGCTCGTGGTGAGCCAGACTCTCGAAGAAGTTTCGAAATGCAAGCGGGCGGGCGTCATGATCAACACGTTCATGCTGGCGTCGGATTATGGCCTTGTCCAGTTCGTGCAGAAGGTGACTGAGATGTGCCGAGGAAAGGCCTACTTCACCACTCCTTACACACTCGGCCAATATCTCCTGATGGATTACATGTCAAGAAAGACGAAGACCATTCACTAGGCCTAGCTGCCGCCCTCTACTTGCTTCACCGCCAGTTCCGCACCTTGAAATCCGATCTTGCTGTGAGTTCCGTCGCAGAACGGCTTGTTCACTGAGCCGCCACAACGGCACAGAGAAAATGCAGGTTTGCCGGTAAGGTCATACTTGTTGCCATTAGCGTCAACCAGGTCGATCGAACCTTCCGGCGCCTCCACTCGATACGGGCCATTTGGTCTGACAGTTATTTTGATCGCAGCCATGCCGCCTCCGTAAGAGAAGTTTTTGAGATGTTTAAGAAGATATCAGCTTGCGCGGGTTGCTGCTACTTTGCAGGCCAATGCTCCAGAATCTACGCCGCCCGGGCTTCCACTTTCGACAGGCTTTGGTAAAGCGCCATGTATTGATCAATCATGCGTTGGGCGGTAAAGCACTCGCGGGCACGCTGGTAGGCGCGCTTCCCGTATGCCTGGCACAGGTCGCGCTTCTCGCTCAGCCGCTGGATGACTTCAGCCAGGCTGTCCGCATCGTTGGCCTCGAAATAGAGGGCCGCTTCGCCCCAAAGTTCGCGATATGCCGGAATATCATTGGCGACGATGGCGCAACGGGAAAGCGCAGCTTCCACAGAGCTCATGCTGAAAGGCTCATAGCGCGAAGTCGCAGCATAGATCGCAGCCCGGCTGTATAGAGTTCGCAATTGTGCCTCAGTTTGGGGGCCTTTGAGCGCGACCCGGGTGGTATCAACTGCCACTTTAATGTCAGCCCGGATGGGAACCGGCGAAGCCGCGACCGGCGTATCCGAACCCACAATGCATAGCGGGAGGGGATGTGTGTGCTGCGTAAGCAGCGACACCTGCTTGCCCGCGTCCCACAACCGCCCGACCGCGAGCACGGAGTCTTCCTTGTTCATGTAGGGATTGAACAGAACGGGATTGCGGCCGTTGTAGATCACAGCTTCGCGCTGGGCACGAATATAACAGTCGTGGATTGTATCGAGCATCCAGACACTGGGTGCGACCAGCGCGCTTGATTGTGAGATCCCCTTCGTTACCACCTCGCGGTACCAGCGCAGCCATGGGCTCGGGCGAGGCTCGCGGCCATGCACGGTTTTCCACCAGCTGATCAAGTCCCCGTGAGCCACCACCACGCGCGGCACGTTCACGGGAAGATTGCCGTAGCAAAGCTGATTCAAATGCAGAATATCGGGCCGCAGCTCCTGCACCAACGAACAGAGGTAGGCCGAAGAATCTTCAATGTCGAACTGCCCTTCCTGCATCCAGTCCAGGCGAAATGCCGTTGGCCGGTAATCCAGCCCGTAGAGGTTTTCCATCCAGGCTGTGTGTTGAGGAAGAGGAACTTCGCCGAAGCTGACCAGAGTGACGCGCGCACCCCGGGTCACCAGCCCGCTTACAAGCTCGCGCGTGTACGTCCATACACCACTCAGCGTGTCAGCGGTGACAAGTACGTGCATCAGTCCCCCGGGAGCGCAGCCAGACCGGCAGTGGCAGCCGACCAGCGCGGCAGCGTTGGAGATTATTCTATGCAAGGACCGCAAGTTTCAGAAAGGATTTTGATCAGGCCGACGAATGTGCAAAGCCGTGCACATTGGGTATCCAGAAGAACCAAGACTTTCGTTGGAGCTTCGAATCCCCCTCGATGACCGCCACGCGCCACTACGCAGGTTCGAGCTTGTTGCGCACTTGCTGAGCCAGTTGGTAAACCGTTCGCATTTTGGCTTCGGCAGCATCCTGCAAGTCGGGCACCTGCAACGCCATCTCGCAGGAAAGCAGCAAGGCAGTGACCGGGCCTTTCAACTCGTTTCGCAGAGCTTGCTGCGCACCCTGCCGGGCGAGTGTGGCTTCTTTCTTTCGCCGCAGCAAAGCAGCACGAAGCTCCCTTACCACCCTTTCCGCTTTGCTGATGGCGAAGTTCACCTGGACCGGTATGGCCATGCCTATATGTTCCAATAGGACTTCGCTTTCCTCCGGTTCGGTCTCAAGCAATATCTGGTCCAATAGGACGGCGGAGTAGTCCTGGGCGCGAAGGTGGCCCAGGGCCTGGCGCAAACTGGCCGCTACTTGCGTTTCCTCGTGGGTCA
>Ga0335081_10001715_pt1 | contig 34865 bp, 27 predicted proteins | sample Lox_Sample_35_FD_206713 | JGI IMG/M metagenome (GOLD analysis project Ga0335081, IMG submission 206713) | Soil microbial communities from Loxahatchee National Wildlife Refuge, Florida, United States - Lox_Sample_3.5 | ecosystem: Environmental > Terrestrial > Soil > Wetlands | place: USA...
TGCTTCCGGAAGGATCCTGGCAGCCGTCTTTGGTCTCGATGTTCACGACGCCGCCGGTGGCGTAGCTGTAGCGCGCCGGCAGCACGCCATCGAGGAGATCGAGGCGCTTGACGAACGTCGGGTTGATCATCGAAAGGAACGGCGGGTTGGTGTTGATATCGAGCGGGATCAGCACGCCGTTCACCTGGTACTGGAACTGCGGCCCCTCGGTGTTGCGGATGTGGATCTGCTGGTTCTGATCGATCGAGACGCCGGGCATCTGCGCGAGCACATCCGAAATGGGCGCGGTCTTGCCCTTAGGCGAGGCTGCGATGTCCTCGGCGCTCGCCCCGTACTGGTTCGCGCCGGTCGGGGAGACGGCCGGTCCGGCGGTGGAGCTGGCTTCGATGACCACCGTGCTCAGGCCGCTCTCGCTGACGGCGGCGTCGGCCGACAGGGCGGGCTGCATCGCCGGCGTTTGCGCGTGCGCCAGCGAGGCGGCGACGCTTGTCGCGATGAGAGCTGCCAGGGCCACGGATGCGTGGTGCCAGATGCACATAATGCGGATGCGAACCATTCTCATTCTCATCATAGAGACCCGGGATACCCAGGTCAACGACGCCGGGCGCGGGGGAATCCAGATGAGCTGTTTCCGGCGGCCGAGGCGCTGCAGATGCTGCGGCTCGCCGAGGTCGAAGGCGGCGACATCCGCCTCACCAAGGCGGGACTCGAATTTGCGAGCGGCGAGACCGACGAGCGCAAGAAGCTCTTCGCGCGGCAGCTGATCACCTACGGCCGCTCGCGGCGCACATTCGCCGCGCGCTCGATGAGCGTGCGTGTCACACCGCGCCGAAGAGCCGCTTCCTCGACGAGCTCGAGGACTGCATCGCCGAGGACGCCGCGGAGCAGACGCTGCGCACCATCATCAGCTGGGGCCGCTAGGGAGAAGTGTTCGCCTACGACGACCATTGGCAGGCGTTCAGCCTCGAGAATCCCGCCTGAGCGGCGCGCCCGGTCGCCGGCCCCGCCCGCCGGGCTCAGGATGAGTGGGTGGCGCGCCGGGCGGCAGCACGCTGCAGGTAGGGCAGCTCGGTCTTATCGTAGGGCCGCTGCCTGCCGCGGCTGCGAAGGCTGTGCCAGAACCACAGCGCTTCCAGACGAAACAGCGCGTAACCCTCGAGCATTACAGGCCCGCCCTGCGCGCCCGCGAGGTGATCGAGCAGGGTCGACACCGGCTGGAACCAACCGGGACGCTGCGACAGCTGAGTCAGGAGCTCGGTCACCGCTGGGTGGACGCGGCCGTCGCGCACGAAGCCTTTGCCAAAATGAGTGCTGACGATGCACAGGCCGCGTTCGCGTTCGAGTTGCGCCTGACGCGTCGGACTCAGCAACTCGATGAACTCCTGCACGTTGTCGGCAAAAGAGCTGGGAAAGAACGCGGCGACGCCCGGAGTGCCGGCAGTCCGATAAGGCACGGCGGAGGTGATGTTCCACAGGTTCAACTCGTCGTACGTGAAGCTGCGTACGTAACGCAGGTGTCGCTCGGCCAGGTCAGCCCAGTAATAAGGCGAGTTTGTGCGATGACCCTCGGCAGGCCCCTCGTGGCGACCAGCGAGCGCGCCGTACAACCAACGCCACAGTCGGAAGCGGAAGCGATCGACTCCCCAGTACAGGTTGTCGCGGTTGTGTCCATGGGCCGCGTAGGCGGTCGGGTGATTGCCCAGCGCCTGCTCGTAGACTTCGAACGCTGCCTCGATCTGCGCCCGCGTGCTGGACTCCATACGGGCGCCGTGAAAGGCGATCTCGAAGCCGCGCGCCTGAAGCTCCCGCATGTAGCTCGCATACGCCCGGTCTTCGAGGGAGTCCGACCCCTGATAGTCGCTCGGGCCGTGGTACGGCAGCGGCCAGACTGTTTTCGTGGTGCGAAACCCGAGCCGGTCCAGGAGCTCATAGATCGGGCGAATGTACTCGAGCGTCGCGATGTCCGTGTCATCGAAGATCGTGAACGCAAACTGTCTGCCGCCCGGGAATGAGACGCTGGTGCGGGTCATGGGCGCCTCAGAGATGATCGCCCCAGGCATCGCCGCGCGTGACCATCCAGGCACTCAGATCGGTGCTGAGCCCGTGCCGGCCGCCGGGGTCGCGGAGCAGCAGGTGAATGTTACCGGGCATTCGAATGAACCCGGCCCTGAGCAGCGGCCCCCGCAGCGCGCCACGGGAGGCGGTCAGCAGCAGCGCGTCGTAGTTGGCCGACCTTGCCCAGCGGCGCGCGACCGCCAGCACGCGCGGCAGCGCGGCCGGGCAGCCCGGGTCGAGTACCAGATCGACTACCGAGCCGATGCCGAGCCCCGCGATCCTCGAGTCGTCGGTTCGCTGCGGGTGCGCCAGCACGGCCAGGGCCACGAGCTCAGCGCCGCGGTAGACCGACGCGAAGCAATAACGTCCGTTTGCGCCGTTCCCATAGCGCCAGGCCAAATAAGCACCCGAGCGTGTGGCGGAGCAGCGCAGGTCGCGCTGCGCACGAGCCCACAGACCATCGAGCGCTGCCGCCTCCGGCAGCCGCTTCGCGAGGATGGTGGTCAGCCCGTGCCCGGTTAGCGCGCCTGGCAGCCGCATTGCTCCCAGGCCGAGCGTGACGAGCGTGCCGATCACAGCGGCAACTGGCGCGGACTTTGCCACCCGGACGCCGAGCGATACCGCAGCCGGCAGGCCGCTGAGGTGCTCGAGGCGCCCGAAATCGACCTTGCGAAGGATGCGCCCAGGGCGCAGCGGGTCCACGTAGTCGCGCACGGCGCCCAGGTCGACCATGCCCAGCGCGGTCGATAATCGCCGCGGCAGAAGCGCGGCGGGCATCGAGGCAGCAAGTCCCAGATGCCTCAGCAGCTCCCTCAGGAGCAGGAAACCTATGGGACCGTTGCGGTGTTCCTCGAGGACCCAGTACCCCTTGATCCAGTGGGCCGCCGCGTGTTCGCTGCCGTTCCAGAAGCGCGCCGGAATGGAGGTCACGTAAGCGACCAGACGGGTGCCGGCGAATACGCCTACCGTTGGCGGTCCCTTGCCGGGCTCAAAGGGATTGGCCGCCGCCGCGGTTCGGAACATCTCCAGTACGCTGTCGGAGGTGGCAGCAGGATCCCATGCGGCTGCCCGGAAGAATTCCGCGATCGAGTCCGCGTCCGCTTCACTCAGCCGACGGACTTTCAGGGGCTCAGGCATTTGTTCAGGCGAAACTCGAAATTCGCGCGGATGTTAGCATGGCTCGGCGCGACGACCCGGCGGGCCGCCGAGGCTCACTCGAGCCGCTACGGTCACGTGGCCGCGCTTGCGCCGAGGCGGGCGAGACGGCCGCGAGGCGTCATGACTGGATGGCTTTCTAACCGAATGTTGGACGTGAGGCTCGAGTGCCCCAGGGGGCGCAGGCGATGAGGCGTTCGATCCGTCCGACGACGGCAACCGACGCGGGCGTGGTGGTCGGTTTGCTGAGAGACGCCGGCCTGCGGCCGAGTGGCGAGCCGCAGGAGCTTGTCTGGAAGTATTGGCTGCCGCGCGCCGACTGGCCCGGAGCACGCTCCTTCGTCCTGACCGAGGGCGCCGAGCCGATCGCGCACGCCGCGCTCATTCCGGGATGGTGCCGCTGGCAGGCGCAGCGCGTGGCGGTCATTCATCTCATCGACTGGGCGGCGCGCGGCGCGGCGGCGGGCGCGGGCGTCGCGCTGCTGAAGCATATCGGCAGGCAGGCGGCCTTGCTCGCTATCGGCGGCAGCGCGGCGACGCTGCGGATTCTTCCCGAGGTCGGCTTCAGGCGGGCGGGTGTCGTCACGGGTTACGTGCGCACACTATTTCCGCTGCGTCTGCTGCGGGAGCGTGGTACGCCTTTGCCGAGGCGGTTGCTGCGCTGTGCGCGCAGCCTCGCCTGGGCGCTCGCCGCGCCGCGCAGCCGCGACGCCAATTGGCAAGTACGCCGGCTCAGTGGCGCTGACGTCTCGAGAATTGCTGACGTGCTGCCGCGCCCCGCTCGGGGCATGGCCGTGATCGAGCGCAGCGTCGAGCTCTTTCACTATGTACTTGCCTGTCCGGTCGTTCCGCTTGCGCTGTTTGCGGTGGAGTACGCGGGCCGGACGCGCGGCTACTTCATGCTCGCCGCTGTGCCGGGCCAGGTGCGCATCGTCGACTGCTGGATAGATTCGGATGAGGCCGCAGACTGGCGCGCCATGATTCTCTGCGCGGTCGAGCAGGCCAGGCTGGACGCTCAGGCCGCCGAGGTGGTGATCTGGGCCAACGACCCGCTGCTCGCCGCCGCGCTCACCGGCTGCGGTTTTCACGCCCGTTGCGAGACTCCAGTGTGGCTGCGACCCACGGACACCACGGCGCTGCCGCCGGCGCCGTTGCGGGTACAGATGCTGGACAACGACGCCGCCTTTCTGCACGAGGATCGCGCCGGCCATTGGGCCTGAGCGCCCCGCCGCCCGCTGAGGCACCCGGCAATCCCGCTCGTATGCCCGACCCATCCGCATTGCGGCGATCCATTCCGGCTCTCGACGGTATCCGGGGGCTGGCCATCGTCTGGGTGGTCCTTCACAACGCCCTCGCCGGGGCTGCGGCGCCTTCCAGCCCGCTGCTGCATGCGCTGCTCGTAGTGGCCAATCCGGGCTGGATCGGCGTGCAGCTGTTCTTCGCGCTGTCGGGATTCCTCATCACCGGCGGACTGCTCGACGCCCGCGGGACGCGCCACTATTTTCGTGATTTCTACGCCCGCCGCGCGTTGCGCATCCTGCCGCTGTACTACATGGTGCTGCTGGTGCTGCTGGTTCTACTACCGTGGCTGGCTTCTCTGGGTCCGCCGTACAGCAACCAGCACCAGGCGCCGTTGTGGCTCTTCACCGCCAACTGGGCAGCATCGCTCCCCTACGGGTTCGGTCACTTCTGGTCGCTGGCCGTCGAGGAGCAGTTCTACCTCATCTGGCCGCTGCTCACTTACGGTCTGCCGGCCAGCCGGATGCTGAAGGCATGCCTGTGGATCGCCGTCGGGGCGTTGCTGCTGCGATGCGTGCTCGCAGCGTACGATGTCAGCGCGTGGACGCTGTACGCCAACACAGCCTGCCGCATGGATGCTCTCGCCCTCGGCGGCGCAGGCGCGTGCGCCGTGCGCGTGGCGGCACTTCGGCAACGACTCCTGCCGCGGCTGCAGCAGCTGGGTGCCCTTGCCCCGGTGGTATTCCTCGTGGGAATCCCGCTGACGCATTTCTACGCCCCGGACGGCCGGAGCGGCGCGACCCTCGGCTACTCGCTGCTCGCGTTCTCATCGGCGGCGTTCGTCGTCTGGGCTGCCCTGTCCGACCCGGCCCGCGTGCGCCTCGCCGGGGTGCTCACCTGGGCGCCGTTGCGCTCCTGCGGGAAGTACAGCTATGCCATGTACGTCTTTCACAATCTCCTGCACAAGCTGCTCGGCGAGCCGTGGCTCGCGCGCACCTTCGGTGCGCAGCCTCCGTCGCTCGTGGTATTCGGTTACGCGCTGGCACTGCTGCTGGTCAGCTACCTGCTGGCCGTCTGCAGCTACCACGCGCTGGAGCTGCACTTTTTGCGTCTCAAGGGCACTTTCGCGCCGCGCAGCGCGTGAAGGTTTTGGCCTTAAGCAGTTGATCTACATGTAATTTTATGGACGCGCACCGCTGTGGGACTGGCGCCGGGGAGTTGCGGGCGGTCGCGTAAAACCCGCCGACGTGCGCTGCTTCACATTGATCGGCGTCGTGGAACTGGTGCCGGGATGGGTGGGATAACATTTCGCCCGATCATGCCGGCCTCGGATGTCTTCAACCTGCTCATGCAGGACCTGACGCGATGGGCGAAGGGAACCCGCGCGGCGCGCGCCGCCGCTCGGCCCCGCTTGCAAGTGGAGCGGCTGTGTGGTCAGTGGCGACGGGCGCTGTACTGTGAGATGGTGCCTGCGACATGAATCCGCTCGTCAACCAGGTCCTGGACGAGGTCCGCGGCGCCTGGCGCTTCCGCTGGTGGGCATTTGCGACTGCAGTGGTGCTGGCGATCGTCTCGTGGGTGGTAGTGTTCTCGCTGCCCGACCTCTACGAGGCCGAAGCGCGGGTGTTCGTGGACACCCGCACGCCGCTGCGGCCGGTGCTTCAGGGGCTGACGATCGATGAGGATGTCGACACGGAGATCAACTTCGTGCGCCAGTCCCTGCTCGCCGGCCCACAGCTCGAGCGCATTGCGCGCGAGTCCGAGCTGCTGCCGTCCTACCCGATAGACCCGCACGTGGAGGAGCAGCTGCTCACCGGCCTGGCCCAGCGGATCGACATCGAGGTACATAGTGCCAGCGGTCGCGAGGAGGAGCGCAGCACGGCGGGTACCATCTATCGCATCGTCTATCAGGGTCGCAATCGCGCGCGCACACTGAAGATAGTCGGGATTCTGCTCGACATGTTCGTCAACCAGACCCTCGGCGGCAAGCGCGAGGGGTCGGAGACGGTGCAGCAGTTCCTGGTGGCACAGCTGCACGACTACGAGCAGCGTCTGCGCGCGGCGGAGGACCGCCTGGCAGACTTCAAGAAGAAGCATATGGGGCTCATGCCGAACGAGCAGGGGGGCTACTTCGCGGAACTGCAGACGGAGCAGGAGAAGGTCGCCGACCTGAAGGCCAAGCTCGCCGAGGCGGAGTCGCGCCGGGCGACCCTGTTGCGGCAGCTGCACGGCGACGTCGCGGTCGCCGCGGCGCCGCCGACTGGCGCCGGCTCCGGCTCGACGGCCACCGACACGCTGTCGCGCATCGACGCTGCGCAGGCGCACCTCGATGAACTGTTGCTGCGGTTCACGGACAAGCACCCTGATGTCATCGCGGCGCGGCAGACGCTCGAAGATCTCAAGAAGCGGCGTACCGTCGAGATCGAGCAGCTGCGGGAGGGCGATGCCGCAGCGGCGGCTTCGAGTCGCGCCAGCAGCAATCCCGTCTACCAGAGCGTGCAGCTGAAGCTCAACGAGACCGATGTCGAGATCGCCGATCTGCATACCCAGCTGAGCGTGCACGAGGCCAAGGTCGCGGAGCTGCGCAGCTATCTGAACAGCGCGCCGCAGGTCGAGGCCGAGTTTCAACAGCTGAACCGCGACTACGACGTGAACAAGGCTCAGTACACGGCCTTGCTCGATAAGCTGCAGAAGGCGCGCATCGAAGAGCGCGCCGACACCGCGGGATCGGTGCGCTTCGAGATCGTGCAACCGCCGACCGCGAGCCTGCGCCCGGTGTCACCCAAGCGGCCGCGGCTGATCGCCGAGGCGCTGCTCGCGGCACTCGGCGCAGGGGCAGCGTTGGCGTACGGGCTGCACTATCTGCGCCCGGTGGTCACGTCGGCGAGCGCTCTCACGGAGGCGGTGGGAGTACCGGTCCTCGGCCAGGTGAGCGTTGCCTTCCCCGAGCGGGCGCGCCGCCGCAGGCAGCGGGAGCTGCTGCGTATCGCCGTCGCGAGCGGCTGCCTCGCCGCGGTTTCTCTCGTGGTCTTCATCCTGGGTCTGCAGGGCTATCGCCTGAGTCTCACGGCACTGAGGCAGATGGTGAACCTGTGAGCATCATCGAAAGCGCGCTGGCAAAGCTGCGCCGCAGCGGTGCGCCGGAGACCGCCGCGACCGTGCTGACGGCGCGCCCGGCTGCGGCCAGTGCGCCGCAGGCGCCCGCGGTGGCGGTTGCGCCCAGGCCCGCCTACGTCCTCAAGCACGTGGCGACCGATCTGCCGGCGCTGCGCGCTGCGGGCTATCTGCCCGAGAGCGGCCTCGAGCGGCGTTTCGCGGATCATTTTCGCCAGATCAAACGCCCGCTGGTCGACAAGGCGCTGGCCGGCGGACCGGACATGCGCCTGATACTCGTCTCGAGTGCATTGCCCGGCGACGGCAAAACCTTCACCAGCATCAATCTTGCTCTCAGCATCGCGCGTGAGCGTGACGTAGGCGTGCTGCTGGTCGACGCGGACGCGCCCAAGCGACGGGTCAGCGAGGTGTTTGGTCTGCGCGACGCGCGCGGGCTGCTAGATGCGCTCGGCGATCCGTCCGTGCCGGTGGAATCGCTGATCGTGGAGACGGATATACCCCGGCTGCAGATTCTGCCCGCCGGCAAATTCGTGGAAGGCGCTCCCGAGCTCTTCGCCAGTGCGCGCATGGACGAGGTCGCCGCGCGTCTCGGCGTGCGCGATCCGCCGCGGATCGCGATATTCGACTCCGCGCCGCTGCTGGTATCGAGCGAGGGGCGCACTCTGCTGCGGATTCCCGGACAGGTGGTGCTCGTCGTGCGTACGGGCGCAACTCCGCGGCAGGCTATCCTGGATGCGGCGGCGATGGTCGATAATAGGAAACTGCAAGGCCTGATTCTCAACCAGACTGCCTTCAGGAGAGGCGGCGGCTACGACTACTACGACTACTCAGGCTACGGAGAGGAGCAGGGCGCGCCGCCCGCGGACCCCTGAGGCCTGCTTGCGTCTGCTTTCTATCGTCGAGGCGTCTTCGCTCACCGGACCACTGAAGCCGCTGCTGATGTTCTCGGGGCTGGCCCGCGCCGGCATCGCCGGTGAGCCGCCCGTCATCCACACGCTGCTGACGACGCAGCGCGTGCGCGGGCACGGCGCGCCGTCCGACAACGAGATGCTGCGTGCGGCGCGCGCCGACCAGTTGCAGGTCGATGTCGTTCCGGAGCGCTTCCTGTTCGACCCTGCGGTCCTCGCTCATCTGGCGCGCTGCATCCGCGCGCGTGCTCCCGACATCGTCGAAACCCACGACTTCAAGAGTCACTTCCTTTTCTGGCTGCTGCGCCGCCGCGGCGCGGTCGCGGGCCCCCGCTGGGTGGCCTATCACCACGGCTACACCAGGATGAGCTGGCGGGTGCGCTTCTACCAGCAGCTGGACCGTCTGTCGCTGCGGCACGCGGACCGCGTCGTAACCCTCTGTCGCCCGTTCGTGACTCAGCTGCAGGCGCGCGGCGTGGCCGCCGAGCGCACCGTAGTCATTTCCAACGCGGTCGCTCCCAGGCCGCGCCCGCCGGCGGCGCAACTTGCCGCCGTGCGCGCCGCGCTCGGCCTCGACACGCACGACCTGCTCATCACCTCGGTCGGGCGCCTGTCGCACGAGAAAGGGCATGCGGATCTGGTGCGGGCATTCCGCCGCCTGCTTGAGCGACGTCCACCGAACCGCTGCAGGCTGCTGCTGGTCGGCGACGGCGGTGAACGCGCCGCCTTGATGTCGCAGGCGTCCGACCTGGGCGACCGGGTCGTGTTCACCGGGCACGTGCCGGATCCTTGGCCGTATTTCTGCATCGCCAACCTGTTCGTGCTGCCGTCGCATACCGAAGGATCGCCGCTGGTCCTCTTCGAGGCGATGGCGGCCGCACTGCCTATCATCGCCACGGCCGTGGGCGGCATTCCCGAGGTGGTTGCGGACGGGCGCGACGCACTGCTGGTCCCGCCGGCGGACGTCGACTGCCTCGCGCGCGCCTTGTCGACGCTGGTGGACGACGCGGCGCGTGCCGCGGCGCTCGGCCAGGCGGCGCAGGATTCGCTGCGCCGATTTTCCCCGCAAGCCTATGCCGAGCGTCTCTTTGACATCTACCGGAACGTGATGGGCGGTGATTTGCAACAGTGATATCGTCGGTTCGCATGCGGAGGTCGCCACATAAATTCTGAGGCACAAGTAGCTCGGGGCCCGCAGCCGCAGCTGCCCGCCGGGGCCGCGACCGGCGAGCGCGCGGCCCCACCGCGCGAGCAGCGCGGTCTGGAGCTCGCCTACATCGTTTTCCTGCTGGTCGCCGTCGGACGTGTCGGAGAGCTCGTTCCGGGCCTGTCGGCACTCCCGCTGGCGAGAATCGCGATGGGCGCCGCGCTCGCGGTGCTCATCATCAAATGGCGGCAGCTCTGGACGCTGCCGCCGGCGGCCACACCGTTCAAGCGCAGCGCCCTGGCGCTTGTCGCCATCGCCGTCGCGACCACACCCTTTTCCATCTGGCCGGGCGCGAGTGTTCAATTCCTCTACCAGCAGCTGCCGGTACTGCTGGCGGCGGTGATTGTAGCCTGCAAGGTCTGCAGCAGCTGGCGGGTGCTGGCACGGATCATCAGGGGGCTGATCATCGCCGCCCTGGTGCTGGCGCTCACTGCAATCAGGAGCTTCCACGGCGGGCGCGCCGAGAGCGCCGCGTCGTACGATCCGAACGATCTCGCCTACATGCTGGTCTCGGTCATGCCGCTGGCGCTGGGGTTCGTGCTCACCTCGACCACCAGGATGAAGCGCCTGGTCAACGGCGGGGTGTTCGCCGTCGTGGTGCTCGCGACGCTGTTGACCGGTTCACGGGGCGGGTTCCTGGGGCTGCTGGCGGTGCTCGCCTGCCTGGTACTGTTGCCGATCAAGCGGCCGACCGGCGGCAAAGCGCGCAGGCGCATCATCCCATCGCTGCTCGGGCTGCTGTGCGTTGGTTGCGTCGTTTGGCCCTATCTGCCCGCCGAGACCCGTGAGCGCCTGGCATCCATCGTGCAGCTCGGCACCGATTACAACTCCGACACGTCTAACCTGAACGGTCGCGCCTCCATCTGGCAACGCAGCTTCAACTCCGCTTTGCAGCGGCCCGTGGGCTACGGTAGCAACTCGTTCGCAATGGTGGATCTGCGGACCGGCGGACGCTTCCGCGCTCCGCACAACAGCTATCTCGAGGCACTCGTCGAGCTCGGCTTTCTCGGCCTGTTTCTGTTCGTGAGAATGTACGTGCTGTCCTGGCGTGCACTGCAGAGATCGCGGCGCAGCCTGCTCGCGGCCGCCGCCAGCCGCGAGCGCGACGCCCAGCTGGTGTTCGCGCGCATGTTGCAGGCGGCGCTGGCGGGCAATGCAGTTGCAGGATTCTTTCTGTCGATGGCTTACTCGACGCTGCTCTGGACGCTGTTTGCTCTGGTCATAGCCATGGTGTCGCTGGTCGCCGCCGGCGCACCGGCACCGGCGCTCCCGCGCGCGATCCGTAGCGACGACGGTTAAGCGTTCGGCGAGCTGCTGCACCGCGGTGATGACTTAATCTGGGCGCGCCGACGCCCTTCTTGATTACAATTTGTTGCTATTCCATGCTTAGCTAGTTCCTCGGCGAACAAGAACGATCAGGAGGCCGGTTTTGGGGCTCTTGGAGTGGGCGCAGCGGCGCGAGACGCCCTCGCAACAACGCGCTTGGGATCTGATCAAGTCAGCCGCACGCATCGATCTGCCGATCGTACCCGGCGTGCACCATCTGCTGCTCGCCGAGCGGCGGTTTCGCACGGGACCGCTGCGACTCCTGTGGAGCAAGCTCTACAGCGCACCGCTGTTGCGACTGCAATGCGAGCGCGTCGGCGCGGGACTGCTGTTGTTCGAGGACATGCCGAAGATCCTGGGCAATCTGCGCGTACGTCTCGGCGAGCGTGTGACGCTCGACGGGCAGCAGGTGTGGGTGGCGGCCGGGAGCGGTGAGCCGAAGGTGCTCGAGATCGGCGACGACAGCGGTATCGGATTCAGAACGGAGTTTGGCGTCGGCAGCGTCATAAGCATCGGCCGGCACGTGCTGATCGGAGCGCGCAGCTTGCTGCTCGGCTTCGACGGCCATCCGCTCGACCCGTACGCTCGCGCCCATGGCAAGCCGCCCGGTCCTGATGGGATCGGCGCGATCACGATTAAGGACTACGCCTGGATCGGCAGCGATTCGATTATCATGAAGCGCGTCACTATCGGCCGCGGCGCGGTCGTGGCATCCGGATCTGTCGTGAAGACTGACGTCCCCGATCTCACCGTCGTTGCGGGCAACCCGGCGCGCACCGTGTGGCATGTCGCGCCGCCCGAGGGATGGTAAGCACGACGGCCGTGATTGCACAGGGACTGTTCTCCTACCAGATCGGCGGATCGGAGAAGATCGGCGTCGAGCTCGCGCTGGAGCTCAAGCGCCGAGGGTTCCCGGTGGTGTGTTTCGCGTTCCATGGCTCGGAGGGGCCGATGCGCGCCGAGCTCGAGCGCGCGGGTATCCGCTGCCTGGACGTGAACTACGACTGCTATCGCGGCATTCTCAAGCGGCCGCGTTATCTGTGGGACATCTGGCGCATGCTGCGCCGCGAGCGGGTTCAGGCGTTGCACGTGCATCACGCGGCGGCGTTGATTCTGTGCGGCATTCCGGCGTGGCTCGCGCGGGTGAGAACCGTGCTCATGACGGAGCACGGCCTGCACCAGCTTCGCGAGCAGCCTCGCTATCGGCGCAGCGCACGCTACTACTGCCGGTACGCGAGTGACATCTCGGTGGTCGAGCCGACACAGATCGACTACTTTCACGAGATTCTGGCGGTGCCGCGCGCGCGGCTGCATTTCATCGCGAACGGCACACGGGTGCCTGTCGGGGACGCGGAGTACGTCCGTCGCACGCGTCGGCAGCTCGGGCTGACGGAGGGCGAATTCGCGTTCTTCTACGCCGGGCGACTGCACTTTGAGAAGGATCTCGGCACGCTGCTGCGCGCCTTCGCGGCGCTGCCGGCGGATGTGCTTGGCCGATCACGGCTGTACCTGGTCGGCGAGGGCGCCGAGCGTGCCAGCCTGGAAGCCACACGCGACGCCCTGGGGCTCGGCGAGCGGGCGGCGTTCCTCGGTCCGCGTGGTGAGGTGGGTGAGTTGTTGCTGGCGGCGGACGCCTTCGTGATGAGCTCCAAGACCGAGGGGCTGCCGATGGTGCTGCTGGAGGCGATGGCGGCGCGAATACCGTGCGTGGCGACCGCCGTCGGCGGCATCCCGGAACTGTTCGCGGGCGATCGCGGACTGGCGGTTACGCCAGGCGATGCTGCGGCGCTCGCGGCGGCGATGGCAGCGGTAGCGCGGTCGCCCGAGCTGCGCGCACGCCTGGTGGCGAATGCGCTGGAGAATCTGCGCCGCAATCACTCGTTTGAGACGATGGTCGAACGGTATCTGCAGCTGCTTGGGCTGCCGGTCGCGGCGGCGGATTCGCCGCCGGCGGCATCTTCGCCCCGCACCGGTTAAGCGGCACCTGGCTCATGCCTGTCCCTGGCGTGCGCTCGCAAGCAGCTCGCCGCCGCCGCGGCGGCCGTGTCGCGCCCGCATCCAGGCGGCGGCGCGCAGGCCCACGGCGCCGAGCAGGACGGCTACCGCTGCCACATGCTCAACGTCGTGCGGGAAGCGGCCCCCGGCCGAGTAGATATAGAAGAACACCAGCCAGATGTAATAGACGCCGGCCTTGTGAAGCCGCGACCAGTTGGCGCGGGTGAGATGGCGCGCGCACCAGCGGAAGGACGTCAGAGTCAGAGCAAGCAGGAAGGCGAGACCGGTCACGTCCATCGCGATCAGAGCATTGCCGAACGGCTTGCCGAACGACACGATCGAGTAGCCGACGAACGCGAAGTGCCACCCCATCCCGAACGCAAACGCCAGACCAACGTAGCGGCGGTTGGCCAGCAGCCAGCGCGTGAAGCGAGTGCGCCACAGGGCGGCCAGGGAAGAGGCCGTGAAGGCTACGAGGAAAAAGGGCAGGGCGCAGCGCACCGAGAGGACGATGGCGGGCTCCACCCCGTGGGCCGAGGCAAAGTCCACCGCCGGCAGTCCCAGGCAGTTGGCGATGCTGAGCGCGGCGGCCAACAGCCAGAACAGTCGCCAGGATTCGAGGCCTCGCACCATGAGTACCTTACCCCGGCGCGCCGGGGCTATGCGGGGATTTGACCGCTGAGACGCCCAGCAGCAGCGGCCGGCCGTGGTAGTCGGCGAGGGAGTCGATCCTTTCGACTGCGAAGCCAGCGCTCGAGAGGGCATGGCGCAGCATCCCCGGGCTGTACTGCGTCAAGCCGGCCAGTCGGCGCAACCCGCCGAGCTCGCGCCACTGCACTCCCGTGCGCAGCAGCTGACGGCCCAGCCACCATCTGAGCAGTCCGATCCGCTCGCGGCCGAGGGTCGGGGCCACCCGCCACAACTTCCACCAGTACCCGGTCCCCTCCACGGTGAAGATGAGTTGCCCGCCGGGGACCAGCACGCGGCTCAGCTCCCGCAAGGCCGTGCGCAGCGGCACGAGACCGAGCACCACGAAGCTCAGCGCGTGCGTGAAGGACGCATCGCGAAACGGCAGATTGAGCACGCTGGCATTACACCAAAGCGGCGCGGCGATCGCCTGGGTGCGCGACCACGCTTCCGAGCCTATGCTCAGCGACAGCAGGCTCACGTCTATGCCGACAAGCTCCGCGCCGGGCTGCGCCACCGACAGCAGCTGGCGCCCGACCGAGCAGCCGGCATCGAGTATCGTCGCGCTCGCCGAACGGCGCAGGTTCTGCTGCAGAAAATCCAGCCCCGGAGTCGGTCCTACGGCGCCGCGTCCGTCGTAGTGCGCCAGGTCGTTGATCACCTGGCCGGCAGGGAGCGCATGCAGAAAGCGCTCGCCCTCGGCGGCGTCCCGCAGGCCGAGCGTGGCACCGAGCCGCCCGAACAACTCGCGGCGCCCATGGTCCGGGAGCGACTGCAACGCAGTCCATAGCTCAGTCAGCTGCTGCCGCTGCTCAAACACCCGACGCGCGAGCTGCAAGTCCGACAGCGAGAACTCGGCGCGCGCGCCGAGGAAATCGAGCGCCGTGCCGCTGAACGGGTAGCGCCGGCCGCAGCCACGACAGCTCGCGCCCTGCGCGAGCTGCGCAGGCTCGAGCGGCGTGCGGCAGGCAGGACAGGCGAGAATTCTGCTGGCGAGGTGCGTCAGGCCTGAGGCTTCATTCATCATGAGATCACCGCCGCGCTCGCGGGTCTGACGATCTCGAGTCCGAAGCGCGTGCGCAGCCTTTGGTACTCGGCATGCAGGGCGGATTCTGCCGCCACGTCGAAGTACTCGAAATCGAAGTGCCGGCAGAAGAATCCCTGCAGATCGCGGGTCCACACTTCGCCGCCGCTTCCGGCCTCCTGGCGCAGGATAGCGTTGAGCCGCGGACCGTTCACTTCGGCGGAAATATGACTACTGGCCCACGTCCGCGGCTGCAACTCGGCCGCGTGCTCCAGGCACCCGAGCAGCTGCGGACCCAGCGCGCGCTGCGGGTCGAGGAACCAGCCGGTTTGCGGACCGATGTACTCACGCGAGCCGACCACGGCATCGGCGAACATGGCTACGGGGGTGCCGGCCATGAGCGCCTCCGCGATGGCGATGTAGGAGCCCTCGCGGTGACTCAGGGCACAAAACACGCGCGCCGTGGCGAGCAGCGCCGCGACTTCGTGGTCGGAGGGATCCTCCCGGATCTCGATGCGCTCGCGCACACCGAACGCGTCGGCTTCCCCCCGCAGCGTCGCGGCGGTGCGGCCGCCGAACGACCGCCCGGCGAGTACCACGCACAGCGAGCGCGGCAGATCAGCCAGCGCCTCGAACAGCCGCCAGTGCCGCTTGTAGGAGTCGAAGTTAGCGAGCATCAGCAGGTCGATAGTTTTGTCGCAGGTCAGATGGGCGTATTGCGCGCGACTGACCCAGCTGGATGCCTGAAACGGCAGCGGGCGGCACAGAGGGCCGAAATCCGCGCACAGCGCCTGATCCCTGGCTGAGGACGGCATGATCCAGTAGGGGCGCCGCGCGCGCGCCGCGAACGCGAACAGCGGCGCGCTGTAGAAGGGTTGCCAGGTCGGCACGAATACGATCGCGTATTCCTGCTCCAGCTCGCCGAGGGCGGCCAGCTCCGCCAGTTTCGCCAGTTCGCGCTCGAATGAGACCAACAGCACCCCGCGCTCCGCGGCGGACACGCGTGGCTTGAGGAGTACCGAGCGTACCAATGTGGCGGCTGGCGAGCGCACCGCCGTGTCGCGAGCCGCCAGTGCGAGCGTCTTCGCGACCATGGCCGCACGGTGGCGCACTGGGTGCCAGGCAATCAGATGCCACGACCGTGCAAAAACGCGTGCCCGCGGCGAGAAGGCCCGCGCTCGCAAGGCGAGCGACTTGATGCGGTTGAGGTTGCTGATGCGCGCCCAATCCTCGAGCCTGAGCACGCATCTCTTCAGTGCGCGCATGCGCCATCACGTTGAGGATTATGCCTGAGAGATTGCAGTCTACCCGAATCACGCATGACCCGCATTCTGGCGGTACTGCTCAACTGTCACTTGTCGCAACTGACGCGGCTGTGGGAGTCTGATCTACGCGCAGGTGCTCGACACGACAATAATGCAGAGGCATGGCCGCGAAGTCTGACTCATCCCGGCAGATCGACGCGCTGACCGGCGTCCGCGGCTTTGCGGCCCTGTGGGTCGCGGCTTTCCACGGATCCGGGACTTTGTTCGCAAACCCGCGCCTGCCAGTAGCGCTTGCCAACTTCATTCATAGCGGCTGGCTGGCCGTCGATCTGTTTTTCGTTCTCAGCGGATTCGTGATCTCCTACGCCCACCTGGATGAGTTTGCCGCGCCGTCGCTGGCCAGGATCGGGCGCTTCCTCAAGCTGCGCATTGCCAGGATCTACCCGGCGCACCTGGTCGTGGCGCTGCTGTGGGTGCCAATTGTCGCGGTGGCGTGGCTGTCCGGCCGCTCACTGTCCGGAGGCCTGGCGCACAACTTCAACCTGCGCACTTTTCTCTATGCAGTAACCCTGACCAACGGCTGGGGCCTGCCGCTCAGCCAGGGCTGGAATCTGCCCACGTGGTCGGTTGGCTCCGAGTGGTTCGCATATCTGACCTTCCCGCTGCTTGCCTGGCGCCTGCAAAAAGTGCCGGCGCCGGCCAGCCAGATCGCCTGCGCTGCCATTACCTTGCTGTTCACCACCGGCCTGGCGCTGTTCGTCAATCACGGCAGCCAGTACATGCTGCCGGAGAGCTTCACCCTGGTGCGCGTGGTATCCGAGTTCTTCATCGGCTGCTGTGTCTACGGCGTCTTCAGGCGCCGGCGCTCGACCTGGCGGGTCGCCTGGATACCATGGACGGGCATTCTCGGTTCGCTGGCGCTCGCCTGCAGCGGTCGACACGGCCTGGTGGACGGACTCTTCATTCTTCTGTTCGGCCTGGTCGTGTTGGGGCTTGGCGTGACTACAGCAGGGATTCTCGTGCGCAGCCTCGCGTGTGCACCTGCCGTGCATCTCGGCAAGATCTCCTATTCCATCTACCTGGTGCACGGGATGGTGATCGTGTTGCTGCGGGAGGTGCCGGGGTTGTTGACGGGGTGGGGCGGCGCGCATCCGCAACTGGTTTGGCCCATCTACCTGCTGGCGGTAGTCATCGCCGGCCATGTGCTGTACCGCAGCGTGGAGGAACCGGCGCGCAGGTACCTGCGGGCGCGTTGGGTGGACCGGTCCGCGACCGGGTGAGGCGTGGCCGCCGCCCGTGTGGCCCGGCGCTTTCACCATCCCGCAGGTGGCTCGATCTGTCGTATGGCTTTCGCGGGGTTGCCGGCAACCACGGTAAGCTCGGGGACGTCGCGCGCGACCACGGCGCAGGCGGCGACTACTGCGCCGCGGCCGATGGTCACTCCCCTGAGGACCGTCGCGCGAAAACCGATCCACGCGTAGTCGTGCACGATGATGGGTTGTACGCCCTCGGCTTCCGGCGGTTCGTTGCGCGCGCGAGCCAGCGGGTCGAGGGCATGACCGTCGTAGCCGAGCAGCGCTGCGTAGTTGGCGATCTTCACGTGTCGGCCGATGCGGATGAGATCGCCGACGGCAAACTCTGCGCCATAGCCGATCGAGCAGTCATCGCCCACCTCCAGCTGCGTGAGCCTGCCGCGGCCTGCGCTGATCCACACCTGCGCTCCCGAGAGGGTAACCCGTTCGCCGAGCCGCACCGACAGATTGCCTATGATCTTCGGCACCTCCTCGTGAAGCAGCAGGCCCCGGCCGACGCTCTGGCACTGGCGGCGCAGCAACGGCTCGTAGTAGAGCTTGCTCGTGAGTAGGCGCAGCGGGCCCTTGCGAAAGCGCCTCTCCGCCAACAGTGCATCATGCACTCCGGGCAGTGCCGGCATCCCCCAGGTCGAGGCACCCCTGAGCAGGGCGAATACGCGCCGCTGCAGCGGAGACTCCCGCCGATGCGCCCACTCGATGATTCCCAACTGTACCTCCCACTCCACCCGCCGCCGCGCCGCGCGGAAGGGTAACCCAAGCTCCATGCGCGGCCTTCCTGGTACCACAGAAAGTGTCTCCAATCAAAGACGCGCGGCCGGGCCTCCGGCCGCGCCTCCGGTCGCACGTTGTGAGGTCGCTCACAGCCTTTATGTTGTCTCAACCTAAAGACATTCTCCCGCGAATTGAGCCACTGTATCCTCGCCGCCTTGGTACGGGCTTTGCTTCCCTGGAATGTGACTTTGCCGGCGCTCGTCCCGGCGTGTCGGGCCGGGCTTCAGCGGATGAGGTGGATCAAATGAATTCCAAGCGTTCACGCAGCGCGTGTCCCGGTCTCGGCGCCGCCGCTTCCCGGCGCGATTTTCTGCGCTACGGCGGAGGCGTAGCAGGCGCATCGTTGCTCGGCGCGTACTGGCCGCGCAGCGCGCAGGCGCAAAGCGCCACCACCTACGATTACTACATCTCCACGACCGGCAGCGACAGCAACGCGGGTACACTGGCTGCGCCGTGGGCAATCACCTCGCTGCTGGCGGGCAATGCGAATCAGGCGAAGATGGCCGGCAAGCGGGTCGGCGTGATCGCAGGTACCTACGAGGTCATGACGCTCACGGGGATTTCGAGTTACCCCGGCAGCTACTCGCAGGCCTATCTGCTGGTCCGCGGCGGCTCATCCGCGGCGCCGACCGTGCTCGCATCCTGCAACGCCTCAGGAACTTACGCACCGGTCGGCAACTCCTCGGGTGCGTGGGCGGTGCTCGACGGCCAAGGCACGTCGTCGAACAATTCGCAGGGGCAGCCACTCATCGGTGGCATCGGCTCGGGATATGCCTATCTGACGATCGATGGCTTCGAGATCATCAATGCGTACTACCACCCGATAGCCGTCGGCTACGAGACCGGCGGCTACTCCACCATCTCGACGCGCAACGCCGGCATCTCGATCCAGAACAACTACATCCACACCTTCACCAATTCACTGGGCGGCGCGAACGCAACCGGCATCACGCTTTATGCGACCACCGGGGCGGTAATTCAGAACAACTACATAACGGGCATATCCGATACCTCAAACCGGGCCACCGGGATCGAGTGCTGGAACACCGACAACGTGATGATCCAGTACAACACGCTGATCTCGACCTCGAATCAGCAGGTGGGCGGCATCTTCATCAAGAATGAAGGAAACTATCAGAACACGGTGCGTTTCAACCACGTGGACCTGACCGCCTCCGGCACGAGCGTCTCGGGCAGCGGTGGCATATGTATCGACCTGTCAGGCACCTCCTCCAACATCACGAGCGTCTACAACAACGTCGTGATCTCGGACAATCCGGTGTTCTCCTATGCGATCTCGGTGGACGGATGGCCTAACAGCGTCGAGAACCAGCTCTGGTATAACAATACCTTCGTAGGAATCCCGGGCTCGAGCGGCGTGTTCTTCGTGCGCTACGGGGCTTCGGCCACGATCACGCACTACAACAACATCTATGCGGTCCACAGTGTCGGCTTCCGCGGTACTTTCAATACCAGCGGGGCGGGCGGTGGCGGCACGTGCGCACTCGCCCTGAGTGATTACAACTGTTTTCAGACGGTGTCGCTGGGTCTGACGGCGAACGGCACCAACAACACACCGACACTGTATACGTCGCTCTCCACCTGGACGAGCGCGCTGGCCACGGCCACCGTGGGCAAGGACGCGCATTCACTCGCCGCCAACCCGCTGTTCGTGGCAACGGGAAGCGGTCCTCTGTACTACCAGCTGGCGGTGGGCAGCCCGTGTTCCGGCAAGGGCTCGACTACCGGCACCAGCAGCGGCTCGACCACCGACATGGGCGCGTGGGGCAACGGGGCAACGCAGATCGGCTCGAGCTTCGCGCCGGGCGGCGGCAGCGCGCTGCCCGTTCCCAACTCGCCGACGTCGCTCAAAGTCGTAAGCTAATCGGGCTGAGCGCCGGCGGCGCACTGCGGCCGCGGGCAGCGGCGTGCGCGCGGCGTCACGCACGATGCGTGGCGACCGCCCGGGCGAACTCGAGCATCTCCCGGGCCGCGGGGCGCGATACGAGCCGTAGGGTCGCGCCGAATACCGCAGCGCCGAGCCCCACCGCTGCGGTCAGGTTGAGCAGTGTCGGCAGAGTGCTCAGCCACACCACGCTCACGCTCCTCGTGACCAGCGCCATCACCCCCGCGGCGACCGCCGCCGGCCAGAGCGCGGCCGCCATGGCGGCCGCGGGTATCTGCAGCGCGCGGTGCACCAGGATTACGTTAAAGAAGTAGACGAACGGGAACACGACCGCCCAGGCCGCCGCAACCCCAAGGACTCCCCAGTGGCTGCCCGCAACAATGCAGCCGGGCATCACCACGATCGCGAGCAGTAGCGACTTGATGGTGACGTCCTGGCGGGCCACCGCGGTCAGCGCCGAGCTGGTGACCGCGTTGAGCATGCGTAGCGGCATCGACACGCACAGCAGCTGAATCACCGGCACTGACGCCAGCCACTTCGGTCCGGCGAGCAGTCTCACCAGTGGCTCGCTGACGACCGCGAGCCCCCAGAACACCGGGAAGGCGTAGCCCGCGACCATGCGCAGCACCTTGAGGTAGCCGCGCCGCACGTGCTCGGCGTCCGTCTTGACCATGGAGAAGGCGGGCAGCGCGACCGAGTTGATGATACCCATTACGCGCTCGAGCGGTATATTGGTCAGCTGCCGCGCCACCGCATACACACCGAGCTCCGCGGCTCCGAGCGCTCGTCCGACCACAAAGCTGTCGACCTGCGTGTACCAGTACCACAGGCTGTTTTGCAACAGCACCAGGCCGGAGAACCCGGCGAAGTCTCGCAGTCTCGACAGCTCGAGACGCGGCGCCCGCAGTACCCGGCACAGCAGGTTGAGCAGCAGCGTGCGCGCGGCGGTGGTCACGACCACGCCGACCACCAGGCTCCAGGCACCCCGGCCGGCAAGCGCCATGAGCAGAGTCACGGCGCCGCCGATGAGTGCGGCCGCCGCGTCCGCCGTGGCGAGCCGCCGGAACCGCATGTCCATCGACAGCCTGGCCTGCGGGATGACGCCGAACGGCATGGTCAGAAACTGAATGGCGACGAAGCGCGCCAGCGGCACGACTCTCGGCTCGCGGGTGATGACGCCGATGAGCGGCGCCGCCAGCACCAGCAGCAGCGTCCAGAGGATTCCGACGGCGAGCACCGCGCCGAATACGTGCCGCAGTGTCTCCTCGTCGCGCGTCTGGCGCTGAACCAGCGTGACGCTGAAGCCGAGCTCGTTGAGCAGCGACAGGTAATTGGCGAACAGGCCCGCCAGGGTGGCGAGGCCATAGTCGGTCGGCGACACCAGCCGGATGACCACAAAGGTGATGATCCAGGTGAGCAGCTGGGCGAGCAGGCGCGACACCGTGACCCAACGCAGGCCACTCATCACCGTGCGGCTGATGTTGGTGGGCGGCATCGACTACCCGCTGCCCCCGGTGGTCCGCTCGCGCCTCATCCTTTCGATCCGAGTCGGGCTCCGAGGCGATTGCGGAAGAAGCGCACGGCCCGCAGCTGCAGCTCAACCGCCGGCAGGACCGTGCGGCAGTACAGGCGCGTAACCGCGAACAGCGGCGCCCATAGCGTGCCCGTAAAGCGTCGCTGGTATCCCATCCGGGTGAGATGCGCGCCCATGAAGGCCTCGCACACAAACTGCTCGCGCGTGCTCATCTCGCGCTGCCAGCGCGCCACGCCCTCCGGACCGATGCGCTGCTTCAGCTTGCCATGCGCATCACGCTCCCTGGCGGGCACCTGCTCGTCCACCTGGCCCTGCCATGACAGCATCCGTGGCTCGAACTCCTCGCCGATGAAGCCACACACGGCCCGCAGTACCGCCTCGGTCTCGAGAACCAGGTCCTCGTAGCGAACCTGCAGGATGCGCTGGCGCAGATCCGAACCCGACCAACGCTGCTCCAACTCGAGCGCCCGGGTCCATTCGCGGGTGTTGTCATGCAGCCAGCGGCCGATCCAGTCGGTCGCGAGATACGACTTGGCGACGTCGCGGCCGTCACGCACCAGGTGGATAAAGCGCGCGTCCGGAAACAGGCGCGCCAGCTCGGGTACGATCTCGATATAGACCGGCGTCTTGTCTCCCCAGCGCGCCTTGCCTTCGGCGTGCATGTGCCAGCGGTAGACCACCTCGGCGAGGTCGCGCAGATACGGCTGCTCGATGCGGCTCAGCTCGGCCCGCAATTCACCTGCGTCGAGGCGCATGTCCGGCCAGCGGTAGTGCGTGGTCATGATCGCCACGGCGCGCGCCACCTCGTCCGCATCGAGCGGCCGATCGATCGGAAATCGCCGCAGCAGCGGAATGAGGTACCAGGTCTCGGGCGGAATGCTGAGGCGCGAGTGGGATACCAGCATCATCCGCAGCAGTGTGGACCCCGAGCGGCCGCAGCCGACGACGAAGAATGGCGCAGTGGTTACGGCTTGCGCCGACGGGCTGCTTACTCCTGTGACTGTGCTCATGGGAGCTTTGCTGCCCGCCGCGGAGTGGAGTTCGAAAACTACTAATATTAAGGTGACGCCTGCCCCCGCAGCAAACACGCGCGCCGCCGATTATGTTCCGTGGTGAGCGCCTGGCGGTCGGCTGCCGCTCTGGTCGGATAACATAGGGGCCTTCGACCGCAGCCGCACAGGGAGCGAGGGGCTTGGCACCGCGCGTCACCGTCCTAATGCCAGTGTACAACGCCGCCGCCTACGTGGCCGAGGCGGCGGCCAGCATTCTGTCGGGCAGCTTCCGCGATCTCGAGCTGCTGGCGATCGACGATGGCTCGACCGACGAGTCCGAGGACAGGCTGCGCGCGATCGCTGATTCCAGGCTGCGGGTCGTCAAAAATCCGGCAAACCTGGGTGTCGTCAGGACGCTCAACCGTGGGCTGGATCTGGCCGACGGCGAATTCATTGCGCGCATGGATGCCGACGACATCAGCATGCCGCGGCGGCTGGCGCAGCAGCTCGCGTTCATGGACCTGAATCCCGAGATCGGCGCGTGTGGCACAAGCGCGACCACGTTCGGGGGTGCGCCGCCGGTCAAGCTGCGCCCGCCGCAGACGCCGGAGCAGATCCGGGTGCAGCTGTTCGGCTTCAACGCGCTCATACATCCGACCGTGATGCTGCGCCGTGCGGTGTTCCTCCGGCACGAGCTGCGCTTCAGTCCCGACGCGGTGCACGCTGAGGACCTCGATCTGTGGATGCGTGCGGCGGAGCATTTCCCGCTCGCCAACATTCCGGTGATGGGGCTGCGTTACCGCGTGCACGCCAATCAGATTGCCAGCCGCTTCGCCGCCGAGGAGCAGCAGACGCTGCGCCAACTGCGCAGGCGCCAGCTCGCGTTGCTGCTTCCGGAAGCGACCGAGACGGAGGCAGGCTTGCACCTGCAGGTGCTCGACACGGCAGCGCCGCTGACGCACAGCGAGCTGGTCGCCTCACGTGCCTGGCTCGAGCGTCTCGCCGATGCCAACCAGCGGTCGCGGCGCTATGACCCGCAGGCGTTCCGGGATTTTCTCGCGGTGCGTTGGCTGAATGCCGCGCATCGGTGCGAGCCGAGGTCGGCCTGGGTGTGGAGCACGTGGCGGGGCTCGACGCTGGCGCAGGCCCGCATGGGCGCGCGGCTGCGCCTGCTCGTCAAGAGTCTGCGGGGCCGTTGACACGGCCGGCCCAAGCCGATAAGACCGCACTCTACATGGACAGGCGCTGGCAATATTGGCGTGGTCTCGTCGATACATTCGGGCTGCGCGCCTTGCCGACGTTCGTCAGGGCGAAGTGGGGTCGCGTGCCGCTCGAAGTGCGCGCCCCGATACCGCCGGCGGGCGCGTCGGTGTGCCTGCGCCCGCACACCTCGGACGTCGATACTTATACCAACGTCTTCATTCGCCAGGAGCTTGCCTTTCCGTGCCACGCGGCGGTCCGGACCATCGTCGACGTCGGCGCTAACATCGGCATGTCGGCGTTGTACTTCGCCAATCGGTTTCCGGAAGCACGCGTCCTGGCGCTGGAGCCGGAGCCGTCGAACTTCGCGCTCATGGCCCGCAATGTGAGTCAGTGCAGTCGAATTCTGCCCATCCACGCGGCACTCGCCGCCGAGGATGGCACGCTGGAGGTCATCGACCCGGGTTTGGGAAAATGGGGTTTCCGAACCTGGGCCGCGGAGCCGGCGCGCGCTGCGGCCCCGGTGCGGAGCGCTGCGATCTCGGTCCCGGCATTCTCTCTTACTACGCTGTGTCGCCTGCACGCGCTCGACTTCATCGACATCCTGAAGCTCGATATCGAGGGCGCCGAGAAGGAAGTCCTCGAGTCGTCGGCAACCTGGATCGGTAAGGTCGGTATCATGCTCGCGGAGCTCCACGACCATTTCCGACCTGGCTGCAATCGGGCTTTTTATCGCGCCACGTCGGACTTCTACTGTGAGTGGGTGCAGGGCGAATTGAAGTGCGCGGCGCGGCAGTCGCGCGTCCCCGAGCATTTCGGCGCGCGAATCAGCGGCTCGTAGCGTCGCGCGCCGAGTCCGGATAGGCACGGCGCAGCTGCTCCTGAGCGGGCTGGCGCAACCAACGATCCGCCCAGCGCTGCAGCTGGAACAGGATCCAGATGCCGGCGGCGGTACCGGAGCGGCCGTCGGCCGCGAGAAAGCGGCTGGTCTCGGCGGCGACAGCCGCGGGATCCAGCATGCCCCACTCGTGCACCCGCGACGCGGACAGCTCCGCGAGCAGCTGCGCCCGCAGCGGTCCGCGCAGCCACCGCCCGACCGGGGCAGAGAACCCCTGCTTGGGACGGTCGAACAGGCCGGCTGGCAGATGACGCGCCAGCAGGCGGCGCAGCACGTATTTGTTCTGCGCTCCGCGCACCTTCCAGCTCATGGGCAGTGCCGCCGCCACCGCGGCCGCCACGTGATCGAGGAACGGCTCGCGCGCTTCCAGCGATACCGCCATGGAAGCGCGGTCCACCTTGACCAGCAGATCACCCGGCAGGTAGCGCGTCATATCGAAATGCATGAACCGATCCCGGGGATCCGCGCTGGTCACGGAGCGGTACGCGGCGCTGGCACTGCCGAGCCCGGCGGGCGGCCGTCCGACCAGGCTGCGCACCTGTTGCGGGGCCCACTCCGACACGGTGGCGTCATAGGCAGCGAACTCCTCGCGCTGCCGCGACATGCGGACAAACTTGCGCAGCTTGTCGCTGACGCCGGCGAACCGGGGTCCGCCGGCGCGCGCCAGCGTATAGGCCCGGGCCACGAGCCGCGGCGGCAGCGAGTCGAGCAGCCCAGCCGACAACCAATACAGGCTGTGCCCGAGCCGCGAGCACTGCACGAAGTTGCCGCAGTAGGCGTAGCGCGCGTAACCGCCGAACAGCTCGTCGGCGCCGTCAGCCGACAACGCGACCTTGACGTGCGGGCGGGCAAGGCGCGATACCATCAACGTTGGAATCAGGGAGCTGTCGCCGATCGGCTCATCCGCGATGTCCACGACCTCGCTGACCGTGTCCAGCACCGCCTGCGCCGACACCGGGAACTCGATGTGCTCGGCGCCCAGGGCGTCTGCGACGGCGCGGGCATAACGCGACTCGTCAAATTCGGACCCGGCGAAGCCTATCGTGAATGTCTTGAGCTTGAAGCCGGCGCGTCTGACCAGCAGGGTGGCGACCAGGGAAGAATCGATTCCGCCACTCAGGAATACGCCGACGGGAACGTCAGCCACCATGCGGTAGGAGAAGGCAGTCTGCAGCGCATGCTCGACGCGCTCGAGCAGCTCTTCCTCGCGAAGCTCGCTGAGCTCGTGACGCAAGGCAGCGGCTGGCGCGCTCGCGTACAGGTCGGCGGCGGACCAGTAACGGTGCTCAACGACGTTCAGCCGGGTATCTACGGTGCAGACCGTTCCCGGCTGTACCGTGTGTACGTCGGCGAAAATACTGCGCGGGGCACACGTGTAGCCGTACTGCAGGTATTCCGCGACTGCGGCCGGATCCGGGGTGCGCAGCGTGTACCCCCCGCTGATCAGTCCCTTCATCTCGGAGGCGAAAGCCAGCCGGCCGTTGCGGATGGAGAAATAGAGCGGCTTCACGCCGAAGCGGTCACGACACAGATGCAGCCGCTTGCTGCGGTCGTCCCACAGGGCAAATGCAAACATTCCGCGGAACCGGTCGACGGCGCCGAGCCCCCAGGTGTGATAAGCAGCCAAGATGACCTCGGTGTCCGAGTCACTGTGAAAGCTCCAGCCGGACCCCTGCAACTGAGACCTGATCTCGCGGAAGTTGTAAACTTCGCCGTTGTAAACGATCGATATGCTGCCGTCCGGGGTGCTCATTGGCTGGTGTCCCTGGGCGGACAGATCGAGGATCGAGAGACGCAGGTGCCCCAATACGAGCTCGCCTTCGGACAGCACCTGCACGCCGCGATCGTCCGGCCCCCGGTGAGCCATCGATGCGAGCATCGGGATCACGAGGTCCGCGTTAAGACGGTTTTGTGGGGCGTAGACCCCGGCAATGCCGCACATCGAAGGCTTTCCGCTCCCAGACCTATGGAGGCGCCGATTCTACCGTTACGCCCCGCCGTCGGGCGGGTTCCTGCCACTGCATTAAGTTACGGCTAAGTGGATCACGAGCGTGCCCGCGTTGCGCAATCAAGCGGCGTGCCGGGAGCCGCGGCATCGCAGCCGCGCGCGCGTAAGGGTCGGCGCCTGAGCCTGCGGCAGTTCGAGGTCGACGTGTTGGTGACACCCAGTCACAACCCGTACCACGGCTCGAGCCTGCTCGCCGGCCTGGCGGAGCTGGCGCACGATCAATCGATCCGCTTGCGCATAAGGCAAGGCGGCGTTTTCGACCCGCGGCACACCGGCATGGTGCGTCTCGATGTCCGCAATGCCGCCGGCGAAAGACGCAGGGTGGCAATCGATTTGGCGGATCGCGCGGACTACTTCTCGATTCCGATGCTCGAAGACGCGGACCGCTACTTCAAGCGCAGCTTCTCGCGCGAATTCATCGCGGGACTTCCAGCGGTTTATCACGAGCGCATCAGGCCGTTCGGACTGAACTTCGCTTCTCTCGGAATCCGGGCCGCGGCAGCCCACGTCCGCGTGGCGGCGCGCCTGTTGCTGCAGCGCGCGCGCGGACCGGCCGCCCCCGGCGTGCCCGCTGCCGTCAGGGGGTTTCTGTGGGACTGCCGCCTGCTGGTCATGCCGTCGGCGCGCGCTTTTGAGCCCCGTCGCGAGCCGCGAACCGATGACAGCGTGCTGCTGCAAACCAGAATCTGGCCACCCGAGCCCTCGCCGGACAATCTCGAGACCGTGAACGCCGAGCGCATCGCACTCGTGCAGATGCTGCGCCGCGGGTTGGGGAGTCGCTTCGTCGGCGGCGTCCTCGCTGATGAGTTCGCGCGGGCCCGCTGCCCGGCGGAGGTCCTGGTTCACGAGAACATAAACATGCGACGCTACGCCAGACTGCTCGGGCGCGGAGGGATCGCCGTCTACGTGCGCGGTCTGCACAACTCAATGGCTTTCAAGATGGCCGAATATCTTGCCGCCGGCGTGTGCATCGTCAGCGAGCCACTCAGCAACGAGCTGCCGGTGCCCCTGGTGGAGGGGGTGAACTACCGGCTGTTCCGCACGCCGGAAGAGTGCCTGGCGCAGTGCCTGTGGCTGATCTCCCATCCGCAGGAGGCCGCGCAGATGCGCGCCGCAAACCGTGGGTACTATTCCCGGTGGGTGGCGCCGCGGGCCTGTGCCACCAACCTGTTGACTCGAGCGTTTCAATAGACATGGTCTCGGTGCGGTCTGTCGCGTTGTATTGCCTGCGGGCTGTCGGAGTCTTCGCGCTGGCGAGGTATCTGACGCGCGACCGGCTGCGGATCCTGTGCTACCACGGCTTCTCGCTCGGCGACGAGTATCAATCCGCGCCCGTGATGTTCATGCGGGGCACGACGTTTGAGCGCCGGCTGCAGATCCTCAGGAAGCTCGGCATTCCCGTCATCAGCCTGGCGGAGGGCGTGACCAGGTTGGCGAATGGCGAAATCGGCAATGCCGAGACCGTCATCACGCTCGACGACGGCTGGGCGTCGACCCTGAGCGTCGGGCAGCCGATTCTCGAGAGATTCGGGTACCCGGCGTGCGTCTACGTGACGACCGAGCACCTGCACGGCGACAGCGAGGTGTTCAACGCCGCGCTGTTCTACATGATTCGCCATTCGAACCGGACCACCCTGACCCTCGAGGGGCTGCATCCGTTGCTCGACGGTACCTACCACATAGCCAGCGACCCGGACGGCGCAGCCCGCGCGATCATCATCGCATCCGAGAAGGCCCTGCCGTTTCACGCGAGGCAGCGACTCCTGCAGCCCCTCGCCGCGCTGCTCGGGTTCGACCTGCAGCAGCTGCTGCATGGCGGCCGCTTCCAGCTGATGGGGAGTGATGAGCTCAAGGAGCTCGCGCGTCGTGGGATGGACATCCAGTTGCACACTCATACGCATCGGCTGCCGGACGAATTTGCGGCCTGCGCGAGAGAGATCGAGCTGAACCGCGACGCGCTGCAGCAGGTCGTCGGCGGGACGCGCAACCACCTGTGCTATCCGAGCGGCAAATATGGCGCGCAGCATCTGCAATGGCTGCGCGGGCTGGGAATCGTATCGGCGACCACCTGCGACCCCGGGCTGAACGACCGCAACACCTCCCCTATGCTGCTGAAGAGATTTCTCGATGGCGATGAGGTGAGCGACATTGCCTTTGAAGCGGAGGTGTGCGGTGCGCGCGAGCTGCTGCGCGGCATGCGTGCGCGCGTGCGGCGCTTGCTGAGCGCGAGCGCCGGCTGACAGCCGCGACGGAGCGGCGCGCGCTCGGCGGCTCAGCGCCGGACGCTGATGCCCAGCGCGATTTCCAGCGCGCGTGCCACGGTGTACTGGCTGTCGGCGGCTCCGCTGAAATGCTCGGTCAATACCCGATCGAGCGCGCCAGGGTCGAATACGCCGCTTTCCCTGATGTGCTGCGTCGCGAAGGTATCCATGGTGAGCTCCCGCAACCGGGTCTTGAGGAGCTGCCGCCAGTCGACCAGGGTCGAGCGATGACCCAGCCTCGAGGAGCCCCACAGGGCGGTCGTCCGTAGCAGCGGGGATCGGGCGCCGAGCTTGATCAGCGCCGCATCGGCCGCGCCGGCCACCGCCGTGAGGCCCCACCCGACCGACCAGCCACCCGCGGCACGCCAGCCCCAGTTGAGCGGTATATGCGCCGCCCGCCGATCGTGTTGCATGAGAAACTGCCGCTGGAACGACAGCGCCTTCGGCGTGCCGGCGAGGCGATGTCTCAGGTCGCGGCCCCGCAGGGTTTCCCAGCGCGCATGCACCAGCTTGCGGTTGCGCGCGAATGCCGCCCGCGCAAGCTGCATCAGGCGAAAATCGGCGTACGGAGTAAGTTGCGTCGCGTGCGAGCTGCCCGCGACATAGTTGGCGATCGACCAGAAGTGCGCCTCCTGGCCGAACAGAATCTCGCCATGATTTCCGCCGGTGAGCCGCGGGATGAACCAGGGAGCGGCTGGCCTGTTCAGCAGGCGCTCCCGGAGTGCTGGCGAAAAGACATCTGGCCGGGGATCGTAGGCGCTGAGACTCTCGACTCCGCCGCGGCCTACCTGATTGCCGAAGTTGCCGGATACCCGCGCGCCATAGGGCGCCCGCATGCTTTCGTAGAGAAACAAGTCGGCCATCTGGCTGAGGGAGGATACCCCGCCGGTCAGGGCGGCTGATCTCAGCAACAATTGCGGCGCGCGGCGCTGGAATTCCTCGCCCAGCAGTACGGTGTGGTGATCGAGACCATGCGCTCTGCAGAAGGCCTGTGCCAGCTGCACGTCGAGGTTTTCCGGCGACCCGCCCATGGTCACGCACGGGATGCGGTGGCCATGACTCAACAGCGCAACGAGTGACGTGCGCGAGTCCAGACCGCCACTCAGGCTCATGAATGCATTGTCCGGTCGGATCCGCGCAGCCGCATCCGTGAAGGCGGCGACCTGCGCGCGAACGATCTCCGCAGGTGCGAGCGACGCCAGCTCCCGCAGGTCTGGCCAGGCCGCAGTGGGGCCGACGCTGACCGTGCCATCGGGCGCGACCGTCACCGTCGAGAAGGACGGCGCGAATCGCAGCCCGATCCAATGCGTGCGTCCGTCGAGCGGATGGCCCCAGCGTAACGTGTCGGCGATGCCCTCCAGGTCGGGCTCGAGCGACCCATGCAGGGTGTCGGGGAGAAACGGGCAGCTGAGCGTGGTCTGCGCCCCGCGCCGGAACAGGAACAGCGGCGGCAGCCCGGTCAGCGAGGTCGATACCCGCACCGTAGAGTTCGCGAGGTCGAGACGGATGAGGCATGCGTTGGCGCACGGCGCAGCGGCCGGCATTGCCCGGGCTTCGTCCGCGTCCCCCACTGCACTCAGCAGACAGCCGCTCGCCGCCGCCTCGCTCACCAGCGAGCGCTCGCTCGCTGAACGCAGAGATATGTCAGCACGCCATGCCCGGTTGGCACAGACCAGCTGAACAGTCTCGCGCGGCGGCCCGGAGTCGAGGTTCGGGCCGCCGGCGGGAGGTTCATTGTCGGCGGGGATCGAGATATCCAGCCGCCGCACGGGCACCAGCAGTTTCGCGTTCACAGGTACGAGGATAGAAAGCTGTCGCCTCTGCATGCAATCGGCGCGTGCGTCGATTGGACCATGCATTGGGATCGTGCGATAGTCGCCGCGGCTTTGGCATACCCGGGTCACGCGCGCGTGTCAGCAGGCGTTAAGACAACAATCAAGACGATCTGCGGACGCGCCGCGGGGGTCAGCGGTGCCTACCGACGCAAGTTCCGCACCGTGATGACGGTCGTGGCGTTTCATCGCGTGAACGATGAACTGCCGGAGGACGACCCCCTGACCTGCGGCGCGAGGAAGTTTGAGAGCTTCTGCAGGTTCTTCCGCAAGTACTTCCGGGTGGTGCCGCTGTCCGAGCAGATAGCCGGCTGTCAGGCCCAGGCCGACCTCGGCGGGACACTCTCGATCACCTTCGACGACGGCTATCTGGACAACTACGAGGTGGCGGCACCGATTCTCAGGAACCTCGGGCTGCCGGCGACGTTTTTCGTGACCACGGGATTTATTGGATCGCGAACCGTTGCCCCGTGGGACCGGCAGTTGCGGCGCCAGCCCGGATGGATGTCCTGGGAGCAGGTGCGCGGCCTCGCGGCGTCGGGATTCGAGATCGGTAACCACACCGATACCCACGTCGACCTCGGGACAGCGGACGCGGCGACCATTCGCACCGAGTTCGAGACTTCAAAGCGCAAGCTGGCTGAGGCGCTGGGTGTTTCTGCGCCGCTGTTCGCCTATCCCTTCGGGGGGCGCGAGCACATCAGCCCGTCGGCAGTGCAGTTGGCGCGTGAAGCCGGATTTGTCTGCTGTGCTTCGTGCTTCGGCGGCGAGAACGGAGTTACTCCGGACCCCTTCAGCCTCAAGCGCGTCCCGATCGCAGGCTGGTTTCGCACGCCCGATCAATTCGGGTTTGAGTTCGTCATCGGCAAGGCGGCGGCGGCTGAGCTACGGGGGGGCGGGGCGCATCCGGCCGACGCCCGGTAGAAAAATATATGAAAAGCATAGGGTTATAGGGAGATTAGGCGGCAGCACTGCAGCGAGACGTGGTTCACACTCGATGCCCAAGCCGCTGCCCATCTCGGGATCGGGCTGATAAGCTCTTGGCAGTTTCGGCGTCTACGGCGACAAGAGAAAACCAGGGTCGCTCTCAATCCATGGCATCGCTCTTCTTCTGGGGTTGCTGCAGCGTGCTGCTGTATCTGTACGCGCTCTATCCCCTCGTCGTGAGGCTGCTCGCGATCGGTCGAGAGGCACCCCGGCCACGCGCCGACACGCAGCCGAGCGTGACAATCATCGTGACGGCGTACAACGAGGAGCGCTGCATACGGGCCAAGCTCGACAACCTGCTCGCGCTCCACTACCCGGCTGAGCTGCTCGACATCGTGGTGGCCTCCGACGGGTCGTCGGACCGTACCGAGGAGCTGGCTGCCGCGCATGCGCCGGGCCGGGTTTCGGTGCTGCGCGTGGAAGGACGCCGCGGCAAGACTGCCTGCCAGAACGCGGCCGCCGCCGTGGCCAGCGGCAGGATTCTGGTGTTCACGGATGCGACGACACTGCTGCGCGCGGATGCGCTGCGCCAGCTGGTCGAACGCTTCGCCGATCCGCGCGTCGGTTGCGTCGGGGGCTCGCTGCGTTACGTCAGCGAGGCCGACAACCTCATTGGCCGCGAGGGAGAGACCTACTGGGGCTACGAGCTGCGATTGCGTGCGGCGGAGAGCAAACTCGGCTCTCTGATCGGCGTCAGCGGTTGCTTGTACGCCGTGCGCAGCAGCGCGTATCGGCCGATCGACCCGGCCCTCATCAGCGATTTCGTGATCGCCATGAAGATGCGCGAGCAGGGTCTGCGCACCGTACTGGCGCCGGACGCCGTATGCTTCGAGGTGACACTCAGGCTCGCGCGACAGGAACTGTCGATGCGAGTGCGGGTTGCAATCCGCAGTTTCAACGCTCTGATCCGCGAGCGCCGCTTCCTCAATCCGTTCCGCTACGGCTCGTTCGCGCTGCAGCTCTGGTCGCACAAGGTGCTGCGCTACGCCTCGCCGCTGCTGTGGCTGGGAGCGCTGGTGGCCAATGTGGTGCTGGCGGGCGATATGCTCTATCTGTCGCTGCTGATCGGGCAATTGATGCTGCTGCTTGCCGGGACAGTGGGGTTCGTACTGCAGGATCACCAGCTCAAGCTGGGCGTGTTCGGCAAGCCCTATTACTTTCTGCTCACGAATCTCGCGTCGCTCATTGCCACGCTGCGCTACCTGCGGGGCGAACGCATGTTGGTCTGGAATCCGATCCGCTGAGCCTCACGGGCGGGTGTCGACCGGCGGCTGCCGCGCCACGTCCTCCGCCGTCGCGTTGAAGCGCTCGCCGATACCACGAAATGAATAGCTCTCCGCCAGCCGGCGGGCCGCCGTGCCGAGCGCACGCCGCTGCCCCGCGTCGGCGAGCAGCCGGCTGATCTCGGCGACGAACTCCTCGGCCGTACTGGCGAGGATCACGTCACTGCCGGCAGTGACATCGATGCCCTCGCAGGCGATGGGGTGCGCCACGACGCACTTCCGCATCGCGAATGCGTCGAGGATCTTGAGCTTGGTGCCGCCGCCATCGCGGATCGGGCACACATAGACCGCCGCCTGGTCGATCAGCGGCCGCACATCCGGCAGGTAGCCGTGCACGCGCACGTCCGGCAGTGAGCCCGCCAGCTTCACCAGCGAGGCCGGCGGGCTGCTGCCGGCGATATCCATGGTGGCGCCAGGCACGCGCTCCTTGAGCCGCGGCCAAACCTGTTGCAGAAAGAACAGCATCGCGTCGACGTTCGGGTACCAGTTCATCGAGCCCACGAACACAACCGAGTCGGGTCGGGTGGGGGAGCCGCCCGGGGCGAAGAATTCGCAGTCGACGCCGTTGGGGATCACGACCACGCGGGCGTCGGGCACGATCCGGCGAAACCGCGCGCTATCGAGCTCCGAGCAGGTGATGTGCACGGCGAAGCGCGGTGCGACCCGCCGCTCGATCTCCTGCAGCTTGCGTCCCTCGCGGCGGAAGTAAGCGCGCGCCAGGGCGTTGCCGGCATTGTCGGCGCGCCGCAGCAGCATGTGCGACTCGATGTTGTGATGCGTCAGCATCGCTGGTGCCCCGCCCGTCACTGCCGCGTAAGGCGCGAGCCCGATAGTGTCGAAATGCACCAAGGCGTAGCGGGTGGTGGCGGCTTGCCGGGCGATCGCCGCGCGCGCCGAGGCGCTCACCAGCCAAGAGGTCGCGTAAGTGGAGCCTCTCAACAGGGCGCGAGCGGCCGTGAGCGGCCTTCCCCAGCGCCCACGCACGGCCTCGATCGGCAGAAAGGTGACGCTGCGGCAGAAACCCTCGAGCGCCTGCCGCGACTCCGCCAGTCCCTGTTCCAGAGAGGGAAACAGGGTCGTTACCCACGGCTCCTGCACGAAGGCGATCAGGTCCACCCGCTGATGGCGTGCGAGCTCGCGCAGCAGGTTGTAGCTGCGTGTCAGGAATCCCGCCTTGGGTGGATAGGGAATGGCATGGGCCAGCCACAGGACGTCCATCAGGTTGCGGGTCCTCGCGCGCGGTGCGGGTACGGGACTTTAACGCAACTTGCCGTTGCCGGGAGGTGCGGCCGCCGGCGCCGCCTTCTGTGCGGCGAGCGTTGCCGCCGTTCCGCTCTTCGTGCCGAGCGAGCCCGCGTTCCAGCCGCCGCCGAGCGCCTCGATGAGCGCGACGCTTGCGACCAGGCGGTTCTGACGAATCGTCAGCAGAGTCTGCGCGTCGCCGAGCGCGATCGTCTGAGCGGTGATCACCGCGGTGTAGGCCACCGTTCCCGCTTTGTACTGATTTAGAGTCAGCTGCACGGCGAGGTTTGCGGACTTCACCGTCTGCTCCTGGACCTGCACCTGCTGCTCGAGGATGCGCAAGGTGGCGAGCTCGTCCTCGACCTGCTGAAAGGCCGTGAGCACGGTCTGGCGATAGTTGGCGACCGAGGCGTCGTAGGCGGCGCGGGCCTGGCGCACCTGCGCCGGGCGGGCGCCAAAGTCGAGCAGGGTATCGGCCGCGGTGCCGCCGAAGGACCAGATATTGTTCGGCGCCTTGACGAGGTTCGAGACGACGCTGCTCGCGTAGCCGAAGCTGCCGTTGAGCGTGAGATCGGGAAAGTAGGCCGAGACCGCGATGCCGATCTGGGCATTCGCAGCGGCCATGCGCCGCTCGGCTGCGGCGATGTCGGGCCGGCGCTCGAG
>Ga0335081_10001716_pt1 | contig 34850 bp, 30 predicted proteins | sample Lox_Sample_35_FD_206713 | JGI IMG/M metagenome (GOLD analysis project Ga0335081, IMG submission 206713) | Soil microbial communities from Loxahatchee National Wildlife Refuge, Florida, United States - Lox_Sample_3.5 | ecosystem: Environmental > Terrestrial > Soil > Wetlands | place: USA...
TATACGCTGGATGCAGCCCTGCTGGAACGTCCTGGAAACAAGGAGATTCAGCTTGATCTCTTCCTCGATTACGCGTCGAATGTGAAGCTCTATCCGAAATTCCAGAAATATTTTCGTAAGTCAACGCCGCCTTTGCTGGCGATCTGGGGCAAGAACGATCCGTTTTTCATTCCTGCCGGAGCAGAGGCGTTTCGAAAAGATCTGCCGAACGCCACGATTCAATTCCTTGACACGGGGCATTTTGCGGTAGAGACCCACGTCATGGAGATTGCTGCCGCAATGAGAGACTTCTTTGCCGCGAATGGGATTGACCGCCGTCGCGCAGGCGGTGTGGGGGCGAGATGAATACCCTTTTCGACAATCGTTTTGGTGCATGGAGATGGGTTTATCTGGGCGAAGGTTACTCATCCTGTCACAAGTATGACGATCAGCATAGTTAATGCAAGTCGTACAAAAAGGAGGCATTATGAAGCTCACAGGAAAGAAGGCTCTTATTACTGGCGGCAACAGTGGTATCGGTCTGGCTACAGCCAGACTCTTCATCGCTGAGGGCGCGCAGGTCGCCATTACCGGTCGTGACCAGAAGACGCTGGATGAAGCGATCGCCGAACTTGGACCGAGCGCACGTGGCTACCGCGCAGACGTCACTGTTGCGGAAGACCGCAAGCGGCTCTTCGCAGTCCTGGCCAAAGATTTCGGGAAGCTCGACATTATCTTTGCCAACGCCGGGATCACCGGCCGGACGCCTACCGGCACGACCGACGAGGCCATTTTTGAGAACGTGATCCACACCAATCTTACTGGCGCTTTCTTCACCGTCAATTCAGCAGCGCCTCTGCTGAACGGCAACGGCAGCATCATCTTTAACGGGTCGGTACATAACTATCTCGGCCAACCCGGCGTTGCCGCTTATGCAGCCACGAAGGGCGGCCTCGTCTCGATGGCGCGTTCCATTGCAGCCGACCTTGCGCCGCGCAACATTCGCGTGAATGTCGTTGCACCAGGCGCGATCAAGACTCCCATCTGGAAGCGCGGCCCGCGCGCCTCTATTTCCGCAGAAGATTCCGCTAAGCTGGCGGAGTTCTTCTCTTCTGCAATTCCGCTGGGCCGTTGGGGCGAGCCGGAAGACATTGCGAAAGCCGTGCTCTTCCTTGCCTCGGAGGATTCCTCATACGTCAATGCGGTCGAGCTCATGGTAGATGGCGGAGCCACAGGTGCCCCGTTTGGAGCTCCCATTCTTCGCGGCTGAACCCACAGAGTTAGCATGCAGCAGCCGGCCGCAACGGCGCGAACTGGCCGGACTGCTACGCAGCTTACATGACGGCAGAGCAGGCCGGAGCTGCCGAAGCGAGTATCTGGCTGTAAGTGGTAAGCCGCAGACGCCGAGGTCAGCGGTCCGAGGCCTGATGCAGAGTCCCGGATTAACCCTTCTCGCGTGTGCGCTCGTCCTCGGCTTGACCAGCTCTGCCAACGCTGCCGAAGCTCGAGACGAAGCAGCCGTTCGCGCGCGCTCGGAGATGGCGCCGGCCACCTGGCACTTATTTGCCCCAAACTGATGATGCTCCTGGTTTGCATCCGGCCGGGACTTCGTTACACTCCGGTTAAAGCCAAAAGCACGAAGTCTGTCCTAAGGGAGGACCAGTATGCCGACCGCCGCCGGAGTTGCCGTCGCTCGCAGCGAACACGCCAAACTCATTGCGAAGAAGGAGCCCGTGACTCCCAGCTGGGTAGGGCGCGTTCCGCAACTCAAGCTGGGCACCTATGCCGACGGAATGCCGATTCATCAGGTTCAGTACCTTTGCTGCAAGCTCATTCTGCGGCCCAACAAATTTTTTTCACGCCAAAGCCTGTTTGACTTCGGGAAGGTGATGCTTGAGCCGGCCAAAGAGCACGGCGTGAAATACAGCGTCGCCGGCTTCGACTCCGAGCCCATAAAGATCCGGGAAGTGCTGTTCATCGATACGGAAGACTTTCGCCTGTACAACAACGCTTTCATTCTGCGGCGAAGGATTCCTTACAAGGATGGCTTTCCCATCGGCGATCCCGAGATCGTTTTCAAGTTTCGCCATCCCGACATGCAGACAGCCGCGGAAACCGATGTGCGGCCGCACATTCTGGGCGACCACCGGGTCAAGTTCAAATGTCAGGCGATGCCCCTCAAGGAGAAGCTCGGCGGTATTCGGCTGCTCTTCTCGCACAACGTCCAATTCCTGCGTTCCGCGATTGGAATGGGGAAAGAGAATGTGCGCGACATGGATGCCCTGGTTGATCTGCTGCCGGTACTCAACCGGGTAAGGAAAACCCCAAAAGAAGAGATCAAACTGGTCAGCAACACCATCATCGAAGAGGTCTTGCAGGATATTGGCTTGCTCGATTTCGGCGAGGGTATCCGGTGCAAGGCCAACGTCGCCATCTGGCGCACGCGCGGCGAGCACCGCCCCCTGATCGGTGAGTTTGCCTTTCAGTTCAGGTTCCAGGATCGCGCCATGCTCGGCAAAGAGGCGCTAAAGCGGGCCGAGGCGTTCTTCATCGCGCTGCAGTACTCGGCCGAGGACTACATTGCGCTGAATTGCACGAAAACCGCCACTGTCTACCGGCTCCTGGGCAATCCGCCGAAATCGCACGAATAAACGTGCGCCGGCCCGCGCCACGCCAAAGCATGGAGAGTTATGCCTGAAAGCGCTGCAAGACCCGCACCCAAAATCGCAGGCGCCGCAGCTCCAGCAGCAGCCGTGTCGATTCTGGACATCTTCCTCGAATTCCTGCTGATAGGCGCGACCAGTTTCGGCGTTGTCGTGCCCTATCTCCGTGCGAGCCTCGTGACCAGACGCGGCTGGATCGATGACCGGGAATTCGTAGAAATGCTTTCCATCAGCCAGTCTCTTCCCGGCCTCAACGCGACCAACATGGCTGTCCTGGTGGGGGAAAAACTGCGCGGCTGGGCGGGATCCCTCATCGCAATTCTGGGCATCTGCCTGCCGGGGGCAGTGCTCATGTTTGCCGTCGGCATCTTTTACCACCTTCACGGGGACCACGCATGGGCGACGGCAGCGCTCAAGGGCGTGGCGGCTGCGGCTGTGGGCCTCATCCTCTTCACCGTCGTTGGTCTCAGCAAGAAGGCTCTCTCCCATAACTTCGATTTTGTCTTCATGGCTGCCACCGTGCTCGCCGTCAATCGTCTGCACTGGTCGGTTCTTCGCGCATTGCTGATCGTAGGTATTGTGGCCGTCCTCTTCCACTATCCCCGCAAAAGCGGGAAGGGGAGTGAAACCCCATGAACCAGATACCGGCACTGCTGCGCGTCTTCGCTTATCTCTCACTGCTGACCGTCGGCGGGGGTATGGCGGCTTTCCCCGAAATGAAGGTTCTGACCGTCGAGGTGCACAAATGGCTGACGTTCCCGCAGTTGATCCACATTTATAGCGTGGGTCAGATGGCGCCGGGCCCCAACATGATGATGATTGTTGTTATCGGACAGTGGGCCGGGGGTCTGTTGGGTGCCGTCGTTACACTAGTCGCGTTCTTCGGCCCTACGGCCTTGCTCGCATTTCTGTTCGCCAGGGGCTGGAAACGACTGGAGCACTGGCCCTGGCGGACATCCATCCAGCAAGGGCTGGCCCCGGTTTCGATCGGCCTGTTGCTGGCCGGTTGCTTTACGATGGCCAAAGGGGCAATCACCGGATTGGAAACGGGCGCCATTGCGGTTGGCGTATTCCTCATGCTCCTGCAGTACAAAATCAATCCGGCTTTGCTGGTTGTGGCTGGCGCGGTAGTCGGAGTGTTCTCCTTTATGCCGAGATAGCCCTCCCTCAACCGTTCTTCCGCGGCTTTACTGGCACCCGACGCACCAGGTACACAACCTGAATTTATGTTCAGAATGTCGAACACGGATCTTGTGCCTGGATGCGGGGCAAATATATAGTCCCTCCACTTTCACACATTTTTCATCGCTCCCACGGACATTGGCTACTTGATCCAGGCGGCATTGCCGGCCCTGGCCCCGATTGAACCTGCTTTCATTCGGCAGCTACCAGTGTGGACATTGATTATGCGAATCATTGGCGAAGGAGCATTGCATCGAACGCGGATTTCTTCGAGTGCGCAGAAGCACAGAGGGGCGGCAACTTGCGCACCCTCTCCTTTCTGGTAATTGGCCAGGATCACGAGTTCACCCGGGCGGCGACCACGCGCTCCCTGACCGTCCTTCACCATCTGTCCAAGGAGAGAACGATGAACGCAGAAGCCAGGCAACAGAGAAACAGCATGCAAAAGGGAAAACGGAATACGGGTCACGCTGTCGGGCATGGGCCAATGCCGCAGACAGACTTGTCGAAGCGGAGCATGGTCCAGCGCTCGGGCGAACTGGCACTCGCGTTCCTGCTTTTGCTGGCTGTGGCGGTGCTGCCGGCAACCGCCGCTGAAACTGTGCTGCACAGTTTCAGTCCCTACCTCAACGGTGCCTATCCTGAGGCCAATGTGTGTATCGCTCCCGACGGTGCACTTTACGGAACGACTTCCGGTGGCGGTTCATCGAACGCGGGCGTCGTGTGGAGGGTGGATGGCGCTGGTCACCAGACGATTCTGTACGCCTTCACGGGAGGAGCCGACGGTGGCGATCCCTGGGGAACTCTACTCTGCGATGCCTTTGGCACCGTCTACGGCACTACGTCTGGAGGCGGCTCCGATGGTGCGGGAACCGTTTTCAAGGTGGACCGAAGGGGACACGAGACTGTGCTCTACAGCTTTACCGGCGGCGCGGACGGCGGGTATCCCTATTACGGGTTGGTCCAGGACGCAGCGGGCAACTTCTATGGCACGGCTCTCTTCGGCGGCGCGTACGGCGCCGGAGTGGTCTTCAAACTTGACACGAGGGGCCACGAAACCGTCCTCTACACTTTCACCGGCGGGGCCGATGGCGGATATCCCAACAACATAATTCGCGACTTGATCGGGAACATCTACGGGACGACGAACGGCGGAGGCACAGCCGGTGTGGGCGTGGTCTTCAAGTTGGATCGCCACGGCAACGAAACCGTGCTGTACAGCTTCACTGGCGGCTCCGATGGAGGCTACCCGTACGCAGGTGTGGTTGAAGACTGGGCCGGCAATCTCTACGGCACCGCCGTTATTGGTGGCGCGGATGGCGCGGGTGACGTGTTCAAGCTCGATCCTTCCGGCAATTTCACCGTCCTCTACGGCTTCACCGGCGGCGCGGACGGGGCTTACCCCTACGCGGGAGTCACGCTCGACCTTTTCGGTAATCTCTACGGGACGACGTACTTAGGCGGCGCAGACGGTGCCGGTGTGGTCTTCAAGCTGGATCGCCACGATCATGAGAGCGTACTGTACAACTTCACAGGCGGCTCTGACGGGGCGTACCCCAATGCAGGCGTGGTCCTGGATTTCTTCGGCAACCTCTACGGCAATACCTCGGGCGGCGGCAGCTCCGGCCTGGGTGCGCTGTTCAAACTGGACCACGCCAATCACGAGACCGCGCTGTACGGATTCCCGGCAACTGACGGCAGCAATCCCCAGGCGGGCGTCGTCCAGGATGCAGCGGGCAATCTCTACGGGGCAGCAAGCGGCGGAGGGCTCCATGGCGCCGGCACCGTTTACAAGATTGATGCCGCCAGCAACTACAGCACGCTGTACACGTTCACCGGCGGCACAGACGGAGGCAATCCATTCGGAGGCGTGATCTTGGGCTCCGACGGCAACCTTTATGGCGTCGCCGGCGGCGCCGGTGCCTACAATGCGGGCCTGCTTTTCAAAATGGATTTGACCGGCCACGAGACTGTGCTCTACAGCTTCACCGGCGGAGCTGATGGCGCCTATCCCAATGGTGTGGTCAGAGACGCTGCCGGAAACCTGTTTGGCACTACCGCCGATGGTGGCTCTGCCGGCGTAGGCGTCGTCTTCAAGGTCGATCCGACGGGCAATGAGACCGTGCTCCACACCTTCATCGGGCCTGAGGGCAGGTACCCGTATGCGGGCGTTACGCTTGACTCAGCCGGCAACCTCTATGGCAGCACGTTCTCCGGTGGCTCTTTGGGTCATGGAGTGGTGTACAAGATCGATACCGGCGGAAACTACACGGTCCTCCACAACTTTACCGGCGGACCAGACGGCGGCAACCCCTGGGCAGACCTCATCCTCGATGCCGCCGGGAATCTGTATGGAAATACCTGGTCGGGTGGCCCGCCGAGCGGCGACTATCCGGGCGTGGTGTTCAAGATCGACACGGCCGACAACTTCTCCGTCCTGTACACCTTCACCGGATTTTCCGATGGCGGTGGCCCGCGCTCGAACATGGTTTTCGACTCCGCGGGTAACCTCTACGCAACCACGCAATATGGCGGAATCGGCGGCTGCCCGTTTTTCGGCTGCGGCGTGTTGTTTGAGCTGAATCCCGGCGGACAGCAGACGGTGCTGCATAGCTTCTCCGGAGGAAGCGACGGCGGCGAACCCGGAACGGGCCTGCTCCGCGATGCCGCGGGCAATCTCTATGGAACAACTCAGTACGGTGGTGCGGTCGGGGCCGGTGTGGTCTACAAAGTCACGCCCGGTCTTGATTCGCCCGCACAACTGCAACCTGTCCACCAATCGCTGGATCGTTGGAGTTTCGGACCCAGGCGTCTTTTCCCCGGAGATCGGCCAACCACAATGGGCGGGTCTGACCTGCGCGGCTGCCCTGCTCGACTACGCGGCATCGTTGATTCTGCCTGTAAACCGTAACCATACAACCAGAACACTCGCAGGGGGACCCTTGAGGGTCCCCCCTGCTCGCGGGGCCGCACAACCTTGACCGCTGGCCAGGGTTAACAGGATTGAGCAACCGCATTCATAGAATCGACATCTCTCGATGCTGAGTTGCAGGAGGGCTTCGTGACGCAATTTTCAGGCAGTCGGTTGTTATTGCTGGCTGTTATTGTGCTCTCGTTGTTCGGAGCATCGTTCGCACAGGTCGCCATAAGCGTCTCGTTCGGTCCGCCGGCTTTGCCGGTGTACGCACAGCCGGTGTGTCCAGCCGCGGGTTACATCTGGGTGCCAGGCTATTGGGCCTATGATCCCAACATCGGTGATTATTACTGGGTTCCCGGGACTTGGGTCCTGGCTCCGGAGCTTGGGCTGCTCTGGACTCCTCCATGGTGGGGTTGGGAGAACGGCGCGTATCTCTTCCATGCCGGCTACTGGGGACCTACGGTCGGTTTCTACGGCGGCATTAATTATGGATTCGGCTACTTTGGCCACGGCTACGAGGGCGGACGCTGGAACCATGGCGTGTTTTTCTACAACCGCGCGGTAAGCAACGTCAATGTCACCAGGATTACCAATGTTTATAACGTCAGGGTCACGAATGTAAATGTTAACCGCGTCAGCTACAACGGCGGCCCTGGCGGCATCGAAGCGCGCGCCACGGCAGCAGAAGAAGCTGCCGCGCGGGAGCGGCATATTGGTCCGGTCGCGGCGCAAACGCAGCACCGGGACACCGCGCGCAACGACCCGCAGCTTCGGGCTTCGGCGAATCAGGGCAGACCACCGATTGCAGCCACGCCGCAGCCGGCATCGTTCAAGGCGGGCGCCGTGCGCGCCACTGCGGCAGGAGCGCCTTACCATCCTCCCGTGAATCGTGGTCCGGCTGGCTCGAATCCGAAAGAACAGGTTCCTCATCCCAACCAGCCGGCTGCGTCCATACCGCATCCACCGAATAACGTTCCCCGGCCTCCCACGCCGGTGCACGCCCGCAATGTCCCCGCGCCTTCGGCTCCCACTCCGCGAAACACGGGAAACCCGCAGGCGGACAGGGAATATCAGCAACGGCTTGAAGAGCTCAATGCCCAGCATCAAAAGGAGCATGAGCAGCTCTACCAGAAGCAGGAGCAGGACCACGAGCGCATGTCGCAAAAGCCGGCCAGCGCCGCGCAGATTCAACAGATGGAGCGGCAGCACCAGCAGCAGACCATGCAAATGGAGCAGCGGCATAACCAGGAGCAGCAGAAGGCGGTGCATCAGGCGCCTTCGGCGCGCAATGAGCCGGCCAGGCCCGAGCCGCAACGGCACTGAAGCAGGGCCTCCGCCAAACGGGGGCCCAGGCAGCTCAGGAATGGTCGAGCGTCAATTTGCGCCACGCCGGAGGCTTGATGTTCAGGAGCCGCCGGAGAGCGTGAAAGCGATGGTCGGTCTACGGGGAACTGACGGCGGAGGCTGGAGTCGCCAAAGTTGGCTGAAATCCGCTACCAAGATGCTGACAAACGGTGGGGCGGTTGCTGGAACGAATCGAAGAGATGGTAGGCACGAGGGGACTCGAACCCCTGACCTCTACCGTGTCAAGGTAGCGCTCTAACCAACTGAGCTACGCGCCTACAATCACTTACGAGTCTAGCACGGGACCGGTGGGAACAACTCTGTTCCCACGGCCTGAATGATGCGCGATTGAGCCAATCGCTTCTCTGGCATCGTGCCTTGCGCATACAGTTCCAGCGTTAGACGGCTGGTGGCATGGCGGAGCATGTCCTGAGTTGTCTTGACCCCCTCACCGTTCCCCTGTAGCAGCGTTGCCAGCGTCCGCCGGAAGGAATGCCAACCGATGTGCTTGGTGATTCCCGCACGCGCGGCAGCCGCACGCACGCCTTTCCTCATCAGGCCGTCGGGCCAATACGGTTGCTTTCCGTTCTTCTCTGGGCTGCCGAAGATGAAGTCCTCGTCTTGGTTGTACGGGCACTTCCCCCGCCACTCCAGCAGCACGTTGGCAAGCGCCGTGTCCATGGGTACGGGCTTGTCACTGGCGTCGGTCTTGAGCGGGCCCGTCACTTGGTCAACGATCGCGCGCGTCGGGCGAATCTCCATCGTGTCAAAGCGTACGTCTTCCCACTTCAAGCCCAACAGCTCAGAGACTCGCAAGCCGGTGGAGAATGCGACGAAGACTGCCGTCTTGCACGGCTCGCGAAGTTCCGCAAGCAGCGCGGCAATCTCCCGCACGGTCAGAACATCGGGCACACGCTCCCGCTTGGCGGATTGCCGTACGAGTGAGATGGGATTTTTGTCCATCCACTCGTACCGCAGCGCGTGATTGTAGAGCGCGTGCATGATGTTTCTGATCTTCGCCCGGCTAGCGTTCGCCAACGGCAACGCTCTTAGCCATTCCTCGACTGCGACTGTCCGCACGTCGCACAGTGCATGATCGCCCCACTCGGGAAGAATCCAACAGCGAATGTAGCTTTGATACATCTCCCGCGTGGAATGCGCCTTGCCGCCAACATCATTCAGTTCTTTTTCCGTGTAGTGGTCCACCAATTCCGCAATATTGAGCGGCGCTCCGGTGTCCCGGTTGATCGTTGAGCGGAGAGACTCGCACGCCTTTGCCGCTTCGGCCTTGGTTCTCAGCTCCTCAACCGAGCCAATGATGACCTTGCGGTGGGATCGCCCGTCTCGATAACGGAAAACCCAAACCGACGGAGCCGACTTGCGCTTCTCCCGATACAAACATCCCTGCTGATAATTGGCCGTTTTTCTCACTGTGTTCTCCTCTTGGTGAGAGAAACGGACGCATTCGGGCAATGCGATTGTACTCGCAACCATTGGTCAAGTTCACTAACCCGGTATCGCCAGTATCGACCGACGCGATAAGCGGGGAGTTGGCCGCGTCGCGCCATGCGTTGGACACTTTTCGGATGTAGTCCACCCAAGAACTCCGCGGCCTCGGCATCGCTCATAAGACGTTCGTATTCCACGGGATTGCTCCATGATTTGGGGCTCCCCTCCCCCGATTTCACGACCTAGCTAAGCTAATGTTGAATCAACAACATACGCAGCAAAACTGGAACCTGCTTTATTCCCAACAACTTCCAAAATCGAAAATATCCTCGTTCATGTGAAGTTGAGAGTTGCGGCGCTCTCCAGACGATCAAGGTTCAACATTTTGACCCGCCCCAGGGGTTGTGGACGGCTTGGACGGCACTTCCCCATTACTCCCTAGAGAGTATTCATCTCCTTCTTCAAATTTTTTTCTGAGACTAATGCGGGAACCCTGTCCACGCTGTCCACAGGTTTCTTTCCGCTCCCCAGGGTGACCGTCGCCTCCAGGATTTTGACGCCCAGCCAGCCACGTTTGCGTTGTCCGCCGCGCCAGAGGTTGCGGTCCTCCTTACAGCCACGCTGCAGCAGCCGGGGTTTCAGCTTGTCCATACTGAACAGACACGGTCCGCCGACCTCCCGCTGGAACCGCTCACCCGCCGCGATCAGCTCCTCGGTAGTCGCATCGATGTCTGTGATCGGGCCGAAGACCAGCCGCTCATCGCAGAACCTGCCGTGCACATCCGACTCCTTGAACATGGCAGCCGTCGCGATCCTGATCACGTCAGGCCAGTCGCGCATATGCTCGCCCGCTTCGATGAACTCACGACAACACTGAAGCCACTTGAAAAGGATGCCGGGGGCCTCTTCACGCATGAGCGCTTCAATGCGGTCCGGTTGTTGCCGAAGGATAGAGGGAGCGTTTTTCCTCTCCATCGCTGTCTGCAGACATCCGGGATACTTGCGTTCATCGAAGACAGCACGGAACGGGAAGATCTGAACCCTTCGCTCCATGGCTCCGTCGGGTTCGATAAAAGGGAAACGGTTGAGCAGAGTGATGAGCTTCACATTGCTGTAACCGTGGATGTCGTCCTGCCGCATGGCTGCGCCGGTCAGCTCTCCGTTGCCGGTGATGTTCTTAATCGTCGAGGTCTCAAGAACACGACGCGCTGCGGCGCCGGCCGCCTCACCCATCTCCTCCACGATCGCCGCACGCGCACCGATTAAGCGGAAATTAAGGCGCTTCTGGGTGCTGTCGCCACCGCGCTGATCATGCGTCAGCTCCGACCATCGGACCAACGCGCAGAACTCACTCAGTATGTAGTGGAGGATCCTGGCGAGACACGACTTCCCATTGCCCCCGTCTCCGGTCCACAGCGGCCATATGTGGTACGGCAATGACCCCAGCAGACAGTAGCCAAGGAGCCGCTCCATCCAGCGCATCCACTCCTCATCGGCCGGTTCGTCATTGGCACTCGAGATGGAGCGCATAAAGTAGTCATAGATCGGTGTCGGCTGCTGCTTCGCTGTGATCCGCAGCCGCCGTGTGAGGAAGTCCTCCCGCTTGATCTGTCGCGTCTGGCCGGTGCGCAGATCACCAACCATGCCGCCAGGCAATCCGACTAAGTAAGGGTTGGAATCCAGCATGTCGAACCGAATCTTGTCGAGCATCGGAATGACTTGTTGCATCGTTGCCAATCGAAACGGGTGTGAATCGAGGACGCGGCGATAATCCCGTTTGGCCCCTGGCGAAGGCTCCGGCAAATCCCATCTCAGTCGATCGCACACGGGTTGCAAGGCCGCCATAAGCAGCACGTTGGACTGATCGGCCAAGTCCCACCGAGAGCCTACGAAGGTCGCTCGCATACGACCGGCGTCGTAGATACGCGCATGGTTATGGAACTCCGGGCACTCGTCCCGGAAGTACTGGGCGACTAGAGAGTGTGTTGCGTCGCCCGGCAGTTTCGGCAAGTCCGACTCGACGGCGCAGTCTGGATCGACCTCTTCGCGGAAGTCAAACCAGCCACGCTTCTTTTCGGCACACTGGCTGTGCATGCAACGAAAACCGTAGCCATATCCGCGGACATACCACACTGATGTGGAAGACTCCCCAGTGGTGCTGCCATGTTCCGACTCCCACGGACAGACGATGTCCAGCAGGAGACGCTTCCCGTTGGCACGCTCGGACAAGATGGGCACATTGAACTCCGTTAGGAAGTTCCTCAGCCATTCATATTTGGCCAAGCCGTTCTGCGACATCTCCAGGCCCAGCGACGACGACTTCTGTGGAACAGGTAGCTGCGAAACCGCACTCTGGATCAGCGAAAGCGGCACTGGCTCCAGCGCCAGCTCCTTTAGCGTCTCCCGCGGCTGGCCGGCGCGGGCGGGAAGCTCGATCCCACGCTCGGGTACTTCGACGACGCATGATTGCCGCCAGGGCCTACCCGGACACTCTGGCGCCTTTCGCGCCCACGTCCCCGGAAGCTTACAAACGCGGTTCGCTTCGTAAACACCCGCGTCCACATGACAATCGTCGGTATCGAACCTGGCCGCTAGCCCAGCCAGTAGAGTACGGATCAGATCTTCAGAGGCTTGGTCGTTCGGCAGGTCGATCTCGTACCGCTGGTGATAGCCATTGCCGGAATCGACGAGAATCGGCTTAGGCCACTGCAGCTCGTCGCACAAGAAGCGCCGGATCTCTGCAGCTTGTTTCTTTGCAGCGGCCTTTTCTTCGTCGGTGGCGTTTGCTTTCTTGTCGCCCGTCTTGCGAACCGGATCGGAATCGATGAGCAACGCACTGCGTCGTACGTACCATTCCTTTGTACTGCGGCTGGGAGATGGCTGAAGGGTGTTGGGCATGAACCCGTCTGGCACTGAAGGAAGTGGATTCAGGCTCGCCCAGACCGCTTCATAGCCATTGTCGTGCTCGACGGCCCTGAATACATCGTCTGCGTTGTCGAAATAGCCGATGTGAGATACGCCACCGCCGATTCGCTTGCGGCAGACCTCGTGCATTCCGCGGAAGAACAGCTTGGTCGTGTTGTGGGTCATACGCATTCACCCGCACGTCTGCGCAATTCCATCCTCACGGCCTCGGGCTTGCGTTTCTCCAGCGAATGCCGTCCCGGAGCAGAATCGTTCTGTAACGCTGCTGGCGCAAACTCAGGAAGCCAATGGATAGTAACGTTGCGACGAGTCTCTTCGTCGTGCCGAGTCCTGTACCGCGGCGCACCCTTGGGAAAGCGCTTCGTAGGTGCGCCGTAGCCGACAAAGACTCGAACCAGAACTCCAGAGTTAACAAGCCCCACAAAACGTGGGGACACGCTGTGTCCCTTGTGGTCCTGAATCTGGCGTTCTGCCTCGTTGATCGTGATTCCTTTTGGCCCGGCCACCCGCGCGAGGCTAACAATCCGTTCGCGAAGCCTTTGGGCTAACGCCGCTGATTGCATGAGGCTCTCCGCGCTGGCCCCTAAGCCGCTAGGTTCTGTCTTAGCTTCAAATGAATAGCCAAGGCCCGACTTCGAAAGATTTAGTCGAAGAGGACCTAGGGTCAAGGGAGCAAGGATTGGCACCGGTCCACGAGGAAACTATGTTCACATGGGCAGGTATGGGCTTTACTACCGCCACTACTTCAAGCTGCGCACATTGTTCTGTGTCCTAGATCACTGACAAGGTGATCGCGACAGGCATGTAATCTTGCTCAACCAGGACCCTCAGGTGAAGCTGAGGTGTCCTTTTTATTTTTGAAACAGATTCTTGCATGCGCCAAAAAGTCCCATGGCTGGTTGTGCTGTTGTTGCTGCTATCCCCTTTTTCTTTGCTCGCAAAGAGTTCTAGCCATTCTGGTCACTCGTCGCACTCTTCGAAATCGACGCACTCTTCAAAGGCAAGAACGGACAGCGCCGGTAAAACTGAACACGTCAACGGCTATTACCGAAAAGATGGTACCTACGTAGCACCCTATGAGAGGCATCCAGTTGGAACCGCACCACATGATGTAACAACGCCTCATCCGGTAGCAGCACCAGTGAACACCTCGACCTCGGGCATTGCTTATCGCTACAAGAGGGACTACCTTGCCCAAGGCTACACAGCGGATGCATCGGTCGCTCGCGACAAGCATGGAAAAATCAAGCGTAGCCAGGCCGCAAAGGATGAGTTCAAGCGTGAAAACCCATGCCCTGCTAATGGCAACCGGTCAGGAAAGTGTCCAGGTTATGTAATAGATCATGTTCAGCCATTAGAGTGCGGTGGTGCCGACGCGCCGTCAAACATGCAGTGGCAGACTGTTGCCGAAGGTAAGGCAAAAGACAGAACTGAGCGCTACTGTCGATAACGCTTTCGCCGATTGAGAAAGCCGCAGCATGCCAGGCGGGAGGATCAGGTTCATGAAAATATGCGACCGACCATGACGGAGAACCCTTCGACAAAGGCTCAGAAGGCGAAGGCGTTCAGATTCTAAGGGCAGTCTGTCGTGCGAGCATCGCGTGCGTAGCTTAAGAGCGCCAGTACCGGGTATCTGTGTGCAATACACGGTCAACGATTTGCCCACTTTCGAGTGTTCTGCGTTTTGTGCGCCCCTAAAGATTCAATAAGTTCCCTGTTTTCAATGCGAGGGAAAAGTTCAACTCCTGCCGCCTCCACCAACCTATCTAAGTGTAGTGTTTTCAGCTGGATGCGGCGGATCTAATTCCGCCGTGTTTGATTTTGATGAAGAACTAGGGAATAACCATCGGTAACGTGCTGCTTGCGACGATCCACTCGGGACCGAGCCGGCACATGAAACGATAGGGCGTTATACGTCAACCTGGCACCACTTCAAGGAGAACCGGGTAGACACTGGCCTTTTCAGACTTGGTTCAACCTGAACCTACATCGACTTACAGGTTTGCGGCTGACGATATTTCGAAATGGTGGCGCAAAGGCGCCGGGCTCGAAGCTCTCCTCGATTGTCAAGGGGAGACTCGTCCACCACGCCCCATCTTCGCATCGAGTTTCCATGATTTGAAAGTTTACGCCATCGCAAGAAAGTTGTTAGAATCTAGCCCGTTCGGTCTGGCCCCTTGAACGTTCCCTCATATAAGTCCCCGAGAACGACAATTCAGAGGAGGTCCCCCATGTCAACAGTGCCTGCGACCGACGATAGCTCGAGCCTCGTCACAGTGCTCCTCGACGGAAATGCCGGAGACGTGATCGCCGGTGGAAACGGCCAAGGAGGCCGCCTTAGCCTCTATCCCAAAAAATCCAACGCCACCATCCCCGATACCGCGATCATCGATCTGCGCAGCGGCGACGGCCATGTGCGCATCGGCGGCGGCTTCTACCAGGCGTCGGGTCAGGTGACGGGGCCTGCTGTCATTGGGGTGGACGGCGTCCTTTCTGTCCACGACAAGAACGGCAACCGCACGATTCTTGCCAGCGGCACCGATGGATCAGTCCTGTTGGGTGCCGATACCGACAAAGACGCTCCCATCCGCCTCGATCCCGGCAGCGGGCTGCTACGCGTGGGTGGCGGGAGCGCCCCTCCACCGACCCCCGGCGAGGGCCAGCTTCCGCTGGGCACCCACGGCCTCGTGTCGGTGTATGACGCGGCAAAAAACGAGGTCATCCGCCTGGGAGCAGCCGCAGCCAACATCATCGCGGGAGGAAATGGCCACGACGGCGACCTCGCGCTGTTCGCGAAGGTTACTGGAAGCGGCGCTGCTGTCACAGATACTACCGACTCAGACAAGGCTACGATTCACCTGGGCGGCCACGCCGCCACCATTCGAGCGGGAGGAAACGGCCAGGACGGCGATCTGCTGCTCTTTGCTGCCAATGTATCGAGCACCGACATCGCAAACAATGCGACGGCCTCAATTCACCTCGACGGCCAGAAGGGCAATATCACCATCAGTGGAGACGTGGTGTTGACCGGAGCCGTCGTGTCGAGCGGAGGCGATTGCGCCGAAGACTTCGGAATCGAAGAAACCCACGCGGTCGACCCGGGCACGGTCATGGTCATCGGAGAGGAAGGAACTCTGCGGGCGAGCCACCAGGCCTACGACAAGCGCGTCGCCGGCGTCATTGCCGGAGCGGGCGCCCATCGCCCCGGCATCGTGCTCGACCGGGTCGCTTCACAGGCCAATCGACAGCCCGTTGCCTTGTTCGGCAAGGTCTACTGCAAGGTAGACGCGCGGTATTCCCCGATCGAAGTCGGTGACCTGCTCACAACGTCAGCGACGCCCGGTTACGCCATGAAGGCCGAAGATCCCGCGCGGAGTTTCGGCGCCGTGATCGGCAAGGCGCTTCGGCCTCTCAAAGAGGGCGGCGCGCTGATTCCCATTCTCGTATCTCTCCAATAATGGCGGGTGTGGGCATCAGCGCCGATCAACGGAGCACAAACCCGTATCGCGGCGCCGTGGCGCCCCAATCGCAGTGCGGAGATGAGGAGGTCGTATGCAATCACCCTTGGACATGGCCAGAAGATTGAAGCTGACAAGCCTCCGCAAGATCGCAGCGGAGGTTGCTCACCTCAATCACGTCCCGGTTCCCCAGCCTCTTTCTTTAAGCGAACTCCTGACGTTGTTCGCGAATGTCGCAAAGCCCAAGGTCCCTGACATCGTCGATATCTACAATTTTGGAAGAATCGACTGGAAAGACGCTAGCGCAGGAACGTTTCGCTACGCCACTCTCTATCACGCAAAGATCGAGATGAACGTCTACGGCTGGTTCCGGGCCTATGATGGCTGGACCTCCGGCTTCACATACGTCGCATCAAATCAACTCCCCTACAACACCGACTGCAGAGCAGCCGTCATCGGCTGGAACGAATGGGGACATAGCGAAACGACGTGGGTCGAGTTCAGTTCCGCCGATAACCCGAACCCGTCTCCGCCACCGCCCAGTCCCACCCCCCCACCGCAAGTGCAGCACTACAGTGCGATCGTGTTTTACAACTGTGACAACACACCGCCCCCGGCGAGCGACAAGGGTCATCTTCCGGTCGTCTTCCACCTCCGGAATGTGACCACGAATGGAGGCTGGCAGTTCTGGCAGGTCGCTCCCGGCTATGACACATCGCCATCCGGCCAATGCGGCCAGGGCACCGACTCCGTTCCCTTCACCGTTCCCGGCCTCACCGCGGGCGATACGTACGAATGGATCGTCACCAAGCCGGATGACCCGGAATGCTCGGACAGTAGTACCGATCCAACCGATCCAAATCATTGTCCGATACTGGGGCCGGGGACTGTAACCATCGGCGGCGATATTAAGCTCTCCCTGCAGTGGCCGCCTGTTTAGCGTTGGTCCGGTCCGGGATTTGTAACTTTTAGGCCAATGGTCTGATCCAAAAGAGAGGCAGAGTCTGTTTCTGAGTCCTGCTTCAAATCCGTCTCGCCATGAAAGCGCGAGCGGCGTTACCCGCCGGACTTTCATCTTTGGGGGAGGCGCAGCCGCAAGCGGCTTGGCGTTGTTCGCCCTACGCCGCGCGAGGTCACGGTCACACACTTGGCTGGTTTGTCGGCATGTCGTACATGTGAACCCCGTCCAGATCGCTCCCAGATCACGAGCACGCGGGAAATTAGTTCTTTGGTGGGCAGGCGTCTGATGGGCACCGAGGGAAAAATATTTGGACTGGCTGCGATCCTATCGCAGAAAATCATTCCATTGGTAGAAGCGAATGAGAAGCAAAAGTCTCGCGTGTGTATTACGTGTGTGGATAGGGCGATTCCCGCGTCTGGTGAGTATTGAGCGTGCTTAGTTTTCAACAACTTGTTTGTTTGCAATACGCCTGCATAGTTCAACTCCCGCCGCCTCCACCAAGTCATTTATTTTAAATATTTTACAAGTAAATCAGCGAAGTTCAAACCGCTGATTTTAATTCCCGAAAATCAACCAATTCAGCGCGCACTTGCCACGCTGCGGCCGAGTGTCGCCCTGTGCGAGGAGAGTTCGGGTGGGATTACTTCAGAGTTGCCCGTGACTCGTCAACAATGTGTCAGGGTGCCGAGAACTGCGGAATCAGGACGCTTTCGGCGCAGCGACTGAAGCGTCAGTAGGACCAGCACTGCCATGCACATCCAGGCAAACCAGTCTCCGAGCCGTGAGTAGACCGTGCGTACGCCTCTGGTCGGAACCTGTGAGACCATCGCGTGGTCCGTCGTCTGGTAATGATCCATCGCCGCCAACCGTCGGCCCTGGTAGTCGAATGCAGCCGATAATCCCTGACTTGTCTGGCGAACCAGGTTAAAACCTTGCTCGATGGCGCGGAGGCTCGCCATCTGGGTGTGCCACGGATCAATGGCGCGCCAATCGTTGGAGGGATCGAGCATGACGTCAGCGCCTAAAGCTCCGGCTTGCGCAAGCAACTGCGGGAAGTCTCCGTCGAAGCAGACAATGGAACTTACTCGTCCGTAGGGTGTATCCAGAGCTCGCAGCTTGCCATCGCCACGCACCTGCAGCGCCGCCTCAGGACCTGGCACCGGGCGCGCCTTGTTGTACTCCCATGCCACCTGGCCGTTTGGCTGGACGAACACCAGCTTGTTCTCCAACGGAGGAGTATTTCCTGCGTTCAACACGCCCAAAGCCATGCCAAGGTAAGCATGGTACTTTGTTGCCAGTTTGCCACCGCGTATGACGAACGCGGCCTCATCTTGCTTGAGAACTGGGGCATTGGTCTCACCCCAGAAGACAATCTTGGCGCCCGCTTGCATCTCCCGCTCAGCACGCGAGAGCAAATCATCGTCCATCGCCGATGCCCAGCCCCGGATCGCATCGATGTCCTCGCGCGTTGCCCTCCCCCCAAACGCACGTTGGAGAGCTGCATCGTTCGGGGAGGGTTCTATCTTTCTCTTAGAAATCGACGCTACTCTTACGGTCTGTGAGGACGGCGGGAACAAAGCTAGCCGCGCACCCCCCAGCAGCATTACCCCCGCAATCGTTCCGGCACCGAGCCAGGCTCCGCGACGCGCTGGTTTGGAACTGAGCCCTTCTTCCCATAGCCAGTTGCACACCGCTGCAAACCAACCGATCAGGAATGTGATCCCCCACAAACCCGTCACTGAAAGAAGCTGGAGGAGCGGCAGGTTTCCGTACTGTGAGTAAGCAACCGATCCCCAACTTCCATAAAGTCCTCGCGACACGACATATTCGGTAGCGGCCCATGCGGTCGGAAATACCAAAGAGGCCATAAGGCCGCTGAGTCGGTGCGCTACCAGCCGATCGATGACGTACGGGACAACCAGAGGAATCGCCCACACCACGAGAAAGACGTAGTACGCGATGCCCGGGATGGGCACCATTCCCCTGAACTGAAAAGCGAATGCAGCCATGACCAGGAGGTAAGCAACCGGCAGGCCGATTCTCAGGCTCGGCTTGCGCACAAATCGCAGCAGAAACACAGGCGCCACCCACGCGGCAACCGGAATAGTATTCACGCCGTTGGCAAACAGCAGCAGCACTGCCGCTATCGTCAGCCAGATCCACGACCCCGGCTTCGCGGTTACAAGTTGGTTTGCGACGGGCGCCGCTTCCTTCGCTTGCGATTCTTCATGCGCGGCTGGCGTTTGCATTTTGAACTCCCACTTCTGCGGTCTCGTCCGGCGCTGCCAGCAGACTATCGACCGCGGAGTCAATTACCTGCGCGATTACTCTTTTCTTCGCGACCCAGGGAAAAGCCGGCCTCTGTATCAGCAAAGACGTGATCCCGTGAACGGATGCCCATATGGCTTGGGCTGCAGTCTCCACATCGACCGCACGAAACCGCTTCTCTTCCACGCAACGCCGTACCATGTACCTCAGCGTCTCAAATGCCCGATGTACCTTGTAAGGACGCTTCTCGACCGGTGGTCTCAGCATGAAGGCAAACCGGTAATCGTTTGGATTACACAAGCCGAAGTCCACGTAAGCGCGCAAGCCCTTCTTCAGCTCTTTTGCTGGGTTCTGTTCCCCAGATCCGTTCTGCATATCCGTCAAGGTCTTCAGCAGGCGGGCAAAACTTTCTTCTACCAGGGAGTCGAACAGCTCTTCCTTGTTCTTGAAGTGCAGATAGATACTGCCCGGCGAGTACTCGATTCTTTCAGCCAGCTTTCGCATGGAGAAATTCTCGTAGCCGCCAGCCACGAAAATCTCGCGGGCGGCATTTAGGATTGCCCTGCGCAGTTCCTCTTTATGTTGCTGGCGCCGCGAAGTTGCAGTCATATAAAGCTGATGGACCGATTCCGCGTTTCCATATCTCGCGTCGTCGAGAGACGCCTTGATGACCGTGACATTCTGCGGAGAAAAGCCCGGCGGCAATCCTTGCAGGTGGATCAACGTGCGTATCAGCAAGCCGGCCGCCACCAAAAGAACGACGGTAAGCGCCATCTCGCCGGCAATCAACATTTGTCGCAGTCGCCGCGAATGGGAACCGGCAACCAGTCGGTTACCGCCCGCAGCCAGCGCCGCCCGTACGTCGACGCTTCTTCCCTTAAGCGCGGGAAGCACACCAAGCAATATAGTCGTCAGAACCATGCATGCAATCGCAAACAGCAGAACACGCCAATCGACTTCCATGGGTCCAACCGGAAGATTGCGGATGGTTGCGGATTGGCCGGCGAAACGAAACAGCAACATGGCCAGGTAGATTCCCAGGCCCGTACCAAACGCGGCCAGCACCAAAGCTTCGGTCCAGAATTGACGAATGACTGCGGTGCTTGAGGCTCCCAGAGCCATACGTGTCGCGATCTCGTGCCTGCGGCCAGTCACCCTCGCCAGCGTGATGCCGGCGAGATTGGCGCACGCGATCAGCAGCACGAAGATCGCTGCCGTAGTCAATATCAGAATCGGCAACCGGCTGATCGCCCCCACCGTCGCCTTCAATGGACTGGCGAACATCCAGGCGTGTCCGTGCGGATTTTGTTTCAAGAATTCCTGAAAGATCTCCGGCCGCAGGCGCGACAGCTCGGCATCGACCTGTTGCCACGTAGCTCCAGGACGCAGGCGCAGATAGATAAAGTAGTTCAGCCCCTGTCCCTCGCCGCTGTGCGAAGGACGAAGCGGGATCCAAAGCTCTCCTGAAGCCGTGGTGTACGTGTGCGGCGGAAGAACTCCTACCACAGTGTAGGGCTCGCCTTTGACCGTGATCGGTTTGCCAAGCGCGTCCTTGTCACCATGAAAGGCCCGCTGCCACAGGTCATAGCTGAGCACCACCGCATTCGGTCCGTGTTGCCGGTCTTCCTCTTCCGTGAATTCCCTGCCGATCAGCGGGTGCACGCCCATCACCTCAAAGTAATGGGCCGAAACGCGCGCTCCACTCACCGACTCGACATCGTTGCCGATTTTGAGATTGACGATGGTGTGCGGCGCTCCGGGAACGTTGGGCGGAGATGCGGCAGCGGCAACCACGGAAGGAACATCGTCTCGAGCCAGCTGCCACATTTGGCCGTCATGCAAGATGCTGAACAGCGAGTTCGCGTCGGCTTCGGGCGAGCCGGTAAAACGATTCAGCAATACGCCCAGGCGCTCCGGCTGAGGATACGGAAAGCTCCGGATAAGGAAGGCATTTGCGAGGGTGAAGACTGCCGTGTTCACGCCTATGCCGAGCGCCAGAGTCAGGACCGCTACGCACGCGAATCCGGGAGATTTCCTAAGTTGTCGGATTGCGTACTTGAGATCGCGAGCGAACGATGACATGGTTGTGCCCCGCCTGGAAATGCGGATGCTTGCCTTTAGAAGCAATCCCCTTTCCAACCTATAAGCCACTATAAGTCCATAAATTCTAGATGAATACGGCTCGAAGAGGCCGATCGATCGATCATTATTCTGTCGCAAAACGCTCAATCTTAGCGACCAGGTGCCCGTTTGTGAACCAGTCGGTGTTTTGGCCGTTTCTCGTCAACTTGAATTGGTTAAGCGTTGTCGGGTTCAAAAAATCAGCCGACTCATCGGTGAGTTTTCGGCAGGGCTGAAGTCACCCCCAGCGGAACCTGACGACGGTCTACAGCTTCTGTAGCAGGTTGGGTGCTCTGACGGCCAGTTGCCCGGCGCGGGGCTCTTGCAGGCCCCCAACGACACCTTTTACGGGACCACCATCGAGGTGGGACAAGCAATGACGGCACGGTCTTCCGTCTGACCCTGCCGCGCGACTGTGTGGTTTGCGCAAACGTCGAGTGAAGCGGACAGACTCCACATGGCTGATTAGTCGCTAGCCGATGTGGTGATGTGGTCATCGCCAACGGGATCGAGAGTGGATGACGGGTTAACCGGCAGTAATCCGCCCTGGACGAAGAAACGAGACTTGAAGACTGACCGCCTGAGAATTTGCGGATCAAGTCGTGAAGTCACGGTGGCTGCGGACTAAGTCTGTCAACCGTGTGTTTGCTCTTACACTTACGGTTGATACCTCTTTCCTGCCGCTCCGAAATAGGAATTCATCCGGCTCCGCTCCGTCTATGGCGTAAGCGATATTTCCATTGCTCGGGGTGAAGCATACTAGGGCGGAATGCCTTCGGCCGCGACATACGGCATCCATGCGCATTTCGTTTCGGCCAATTGCATGAACTTTCACCGCTCCCGCATGAGTTCCTTTGTTCGTCAGATCAACCGTTTTCTTGATCCACGCCTTTAAGTCCGCCCACCGCTGCGGAGCGGTTAATCTCTTGAGTTTGCCATCAAGCACTTTCGATTTGGCCTGGTGCTGCTCAGCCTGTTTTTTCAGATGCTTCGCCAAACCGGCTGCAACTTCCTCCTCGGACATCTCGTCCCTCCACAGAGCGCATGATACGCCTTTGGTCTCGGAACCGCACCCAGTGGAAAAACAGAGACGTAATCAGCCGTGATGCCAATGTACTCCTTGCTCTCCGCTTCGCGGGTCAGCGTGGTCACCTCGAGAAAGCGATCCTTAAGAGCGTCTACAATGACTTCCGTTGTTATCACCAGCCGCGCCCTTACGCATTTGGCAGAAAAACGAGGCGATTATGGCACTGAAACCAATCATTAAGCGGCTTTCTGAATGGAACATGCCCGTGGATAAGAAGTTCCTGATTGCTGGACCATGTAGCGTGGAATCAGAAGAGCAAGTGATGCGGACGGCCATGCAGCTTTCGGCATATGAGGTCACGCTGCTACGGGGTGGAGTGTGGAAGCCACGCACGCGTCCCGGCTCGTTCGAAGGCGTTGGCGTCAAAGGGCTGATGTGGCTAAAACAAGCGGGGAACGCTGCCGGCTTGCCAGTTGCTACGGAAGCTGCAAGACCAACTCATGTGGAGGAATGTCTGAAAGCTGGTGTTGATGTTCTCTGGATTGGCGCGCGAACCACCACCAGTCCTTTCGCGGTCCAGGAGATCGCCGATGCCCTGCGGGGCGTGGATATCCCCGTCATGATCAAGAATCCCATGAACCCGGATATCGAGTTGTGGATCGGAGCCATTGAAAGGATCAATAAGGCCGGAATCACAAGGATCATGGCGGTGCACAGGGGCTTTTCCACTTACAGGGAAAGCCTGTATCGTAATCAGCCCATTTGGAGAATCCCCATCGAGTTACGCCGGCGCCTGCCCCATCTGCCGCTGATATGCGACCCCAGTCACATCTGCGGCAAGCAGAGGTATGTCATGGCGGTAGCGCAACAGGCGATCGACTTTCTTTTTGACGGTCTGATGATTGAAGTCCATTGCGCCCCCCGCGCCGCTCTTAGTGATGCCAAACAGCAAATGACGCCGGCACAATATGGCAGGCTCATCAGCAAACTGCGGTATGTGTCTTCGAGTGTCCCGACGCAGCTTCCTGAGGCAATAAAACTTCTGCGGAGGGAAATCGATGCCATTGACAACGATTTGATCGCACTTCTTGCGCAGCGAATGGAGTGTGTGAGGAAGATTGGAAGCTGGAAGCGGAAGAACAACATATCGCTATTTCAGCCGGAAAGGTGGGAATACATTCTGGAGGATCGGACCCGGTCCAGCGTCAGGCGGCATCTCGCGGAGAGCTTTGTGCGGGACCTTTTCGAGCACATCCATGAGGAAGCATTAAATATTCAAGGAAGGATGCCGACCGAGAGGTCCAACACGCCTCGCCGCCGAAAAGCGGAGGCTGTTCACGGCTGAGCGTGCGCGAGAATGGCGGACGTCCTTCAAGGAAATGCGACGTGGCTGAATTTGGAGCGCCTGGGTGCCCCGGGTCTGGCGGGTTCGAGACCCGGGACGTCGTTCGCACCGCCGCCTCATAATCGCCCAGGTCTCGAAAAGCGCGAGACCTGGGGCACCCGGCTGTTTAGGTCGTAGGACGGGGCTCTCTCATGTGACAAGTCGAGCGAGCAATCGTTTATCAAAGGTCGAGATTCTTTCCTTTTTCATTTTGGCTGCCCAAGTCTTGAGCCATTGCTTGACATTCTTCTTGCGATTCAACGCTAGGAGCCGAGCCGACACGAGCATTCGCATATCAAGGTAGGGCCGGTCTTTGACGGAATCCCACCTGGTATTGAGTCGAACCTTATACCGATCGGGAACTTCGCTGAATTTCGAGATCCTAAGCACAAGTCTGACCATGAGACCTAGGGGGTTCAAAAGAAGGGCGGCTGCCGCTCTTCGAACCTCGGTAAACTCTTTTCTGCCGGAACTGGCATAGACAATAGCGGCGGCGCGTATCAACCGTGGGGGAAGAGCACGCCGACGATCTCGAAAGCCAGGCTTAAGTCTCAACAGATCACCTCTAGCGCCAAACCTGAGTATCAACAGGCACGCAGGCGCCGCGAATAATTCATCTCGCTGCCCCTCCAAGACCTCAGTCAACGCAGCTTCGGCGATCCGTAGGATTCGGCGAGCACTGTAGCTTGCCGTCTCAACTCGCAACAAGCTTTCCAACAACAAAAGCGGAACGTCTCTATGTATTTGCTGTCGATGCGCAATAACAGACTCGACGAATCTCAAGTATTCCGCCACCGAACCCGAGCATCTCATATAACTACTGATACGCTCCGCAAGGGTAGGGTTTTCGAGGAGATCCGATATTGCGCGCCGCCGAAGAAATCTCGCCTTCGTTACGCCCGCAAGCTTGTAAATGCGGCTTTGAATCTGCTCCCACTGCCCTTTGCCTTCGTTCTGGAGGGCAACTCGCCAAACGCGAGTGAGTTCGCGAACCAGCGAAAGCCGCTTGTGGCCCCTGCCAGCGACCTTCTGCTCCAGCGTGTCCAAATCGGCATTGGTATCGAGGTGAAAGTGAATCTTAGCTTCAGCAAGTGAAAGAACAAGCGATTTCTTAGCATTCGGAGTCAAATACGAACTCGCTAAGGAGTCCTGCATGGCTGCGAGAACTCTGAGGCCCTGAGCTTCGGAATTGACGCCGATAACATGGTCGTCCATCCAGCGAACATACGCTTGAGTACCGACGAGTTTCACCATTCTGCGGTCATGCGGAAACAGAATCAGATTCGCGATTGTTCTGGAACACTCGAACTCATCAATTGGCAATCCAATTCCAGGTGAGTCACAGTATGTGGCTCGGATCGACAGTCGCTCCAACAAGAAGAAAAGCAAGCCCACCATCTCTCCCGGGACAGGAAGGTTTCTGAATGCTCTTGAAACTTCCGAATGAAGAACACTGTTGAAAAAGTTTGTTATGTCGCTCACTACGACGAGCGGATACGTTTTACGAAGGATTAGGTACTTTCGATACTGGGCATAATTCAGCCAATTGAGGAAGCTGTGGCGCGACGTAAACCGATAATCGCTGGCAAGCTTGTCCATCTTTTGCTGCGCGGCGGCATGTGCAGCCTTGGTCGCGTGGCTAAGATCCGCGCGGCGGTAGTAAACGTGAGGCTGCTGCTGCTTCCGCGCTCGCGCGTGGATGAAGTCGGCAATCGCGCGAAATAGCACAACATCCGGAATGTCCGGAAATGTTAGTACCCGTTTGAAATTGCGGCTCTTCGATAGAGGAAAACGGAGAGGTGCGCGTGGGTCGTAGGACCCTGATGCGACCTGGCGCAGCAAGCGCTTTATCCAGACGTCGGGTTCAATGTCGTAGTCGACGAAATCTACGACATCTCGAATGCTGGCCTCACGTAGTGCCGCCCGTACCTCTTTCCATGCTAGCCAAAGACTGGTCCTGTTGATCCCTGTAATTCGCTCGGCCATTCACGTACCGCGGGGGCTGACGAGAGTCTATCACCGATTCGGCCTCATACGGCCGCTCCGTTAGGCGGGCGGCCCGGACGAAGCCGCACGGTTGCTTATGCGGACTTTCGTTCTGCTTTAAGCAGAGCTTCACGGAGCAGCATCTTTAGGTAGGTTTGATAGCGCAGCCCCTTGCGTTTGGCCTGGGCTTTGGCGCGGGCGATGTCGTCGGGGTCGAGTCGTATGGTGGTCGTCGGAGTTGCTCCCTGACGGGCGACCGTGCCCTGCCCCAAGCGACCAGCGGCGGCAGCGCGCTCGAATTCGCCCGCAACCTCGGTCTGGTGGGAATCCCACCATTTGGCCTCGTCAGCTTCTTTGTCAAACTTAGGAACCTTGAGTTGCCTGGCCATCAGCTTGCCCCCTTGTGCGCTCGATAGAACCTTCTCATTCGTGCATTGGCTGGGAAGGCGGTGACCACCCGCACCTTGCCCCTTCGCCAAGTCGTAACCATCACCAGCAATCGGTGTTCATCCGTTTCGCCTAGCTGCACTATCCGCGGCTCGCCCGCGCGATTCTGCAAAGTTACGTCGAGGGGATGTTCTGGACAACCTGTTCAGCCTCCTCCGGCGTAATTCCGTGGGCAGCGATGTGACCGCGATTAGCGTCGTCCCAATCGAAGTCCATGCGTTTCAGCTCTGTAGTGTAGCTACATCGTAGTTACAGAGTCAATGCCGGGGTTGCAGATTTTCTTATCAGTAAGATCGGCTTATCAGTAAGAAATTCCACGTCCGGGGCAGCTTTCCATTCTTAATGACACCGGGCGGGAGCGGCAATTACACTCAACAGGTGGCGAAACCAGTCCCAATCGGGGCGCGCGGAGAAGTTCAACATCGCGTTGATTTCCAACACACCCTCACGAAGTGGCGAGAGGAACTTCCTCCCATGTTGTCCACGCAAAGCATGGTCCTATGGATGGAGGAGGCAGCCTTCAATGTGTTGCTGCCGTTCTGTCAGGGTGATGAGGTCAGCGTCGGCACGGCAGTTAAGGTAGGTCATTGCGCTGCAACGGAAATCGGCGCGGTAGTGAAGGTCGAGGCGGAACTGGAATCGTTCGATGGCCGTTTCTACACATTTAAGGTCAGCGCCCATAACGGCGCCGAAGTCGTCGGACAAGGGACGATCAAGCGGGCCATCGTTAGCAAAAGCAAGTTCGAAGAGAAACAGTGCGCCAAGCAGGCACGAAGTTCCTGAGCTGCAAATTCGCATGCATTCCGTTTAAAAATCGTTCCTGCTGTCCGCCCAAGAGTACGCATCTGTCCGGGGGACAATTGGGCCAGCTTGAAGTGCTAACAGCGATCTACAACGCTGGATGGCGGTGATTGCCGTCACATCTCGGTGTGGCATTGGTAACAGACCGAGGGGAATAATTGGGGCAAACTTGAGCATGGAACCTGCAACCCCGGGCCACGGACCGGAGACTGCCAGCCTGCATTCCGCCGGTAGCGACAGTGGCATTGGCTTGGGCAGGGAGTGTGCCATGCTGCTGGCTCCGGCTGGCAACCTCGATGCCGCCAGGCAAGCCTTTCAGGCAGGCGCGGACGCGGTGTATGTGGGATTGAGGGGTTGGAGCCGTGGTGGCGCGCGAGGCGAATTTGATCGCGAGCAGTTGCGACTGTGCATCGAGCTAGCTCACGCCGTCGGGAAAAAGGTACAGCTTGCGGTAAACATCATACCCAAGCCGCAGGAGCGCCAACGGCTGTTGCAGCAACTAGTTGAATTGGCCGGCTGGGGACTGCAGACGGTGATCCTCAACGACGCCGGGTTTCTGCGCGAGGTCAGGCGGAAGCTACCGGGATTGGCAATCACGGTCAGCATCGGCTGCGGTGCGCTAAATACGGATGACGCCCTTTTCTACCAGGACCTGGGCGCGACTGCGATTGTGCTGCCGGGGTATCTTGAGCCGGAGGAAATCGCGGAGATCAAGGCCAGGGCTTCGATCCAGCTCGAGGTCATGCTGCACATGGTACAGGAGTTCATTCAACTGGGAAAGTGCTGGATGCCAAGCTACGTGCACTTTGCCGCGGCGGAGCCGATCTTTCCCGCGCAACGGTTGGGCGGCAGCGTCAAACGCGGCGGAGTCGGCACTTGTTACCGCATCTGCCAGCAGCCGTGGACCCTTCTGAAGGAGGGGGTGGAGGCCGACCAGGTGGTATTTCCCAGCCGGCAGATCAGCCGCGTGGCCGAACTAGCCGCCTTCCTGGATGCGGGCGTAGACGTGATTAAAATCCAAGGCCGCAGCCTTTCGGCGGAGATGGTGGGTGCTATCATCGGGACGTACCGTTCGGCGGCTGACGCCTGGAAATGCGGCCAAAAGGGCGAATGGGAGGCACCCCCACTGCCTGCCATGTGGACTGTACAAGGACGTTGAATGGGCGCTTTCGAACTCAACACGACGATCTCTAACCTGCGCGACTTGCGGGAATCGGACCTGAGCGCTTATCACGCCGTGTACCTGGGCAACATCTATTGCCGCCTGTTCGAGGACAATTTTCTGGAGCGCATGGATGACCTCAAGGAAGGCATTGCGCGGGTAAAGGACCAGGGCCTGCGCGCCTACGTTACCTCGTACGCCGCACCGCGCAATGACGCCCTGCCCAAGGTGCAGATAGCGCTGGAGACTGCGGCCGCGGCGGGCGCTGATGCCGTTGAGGTTCATAACCTGGGCGTGCTGCGCATGGTTCACGAACAATTCCCAGGCGTGCCGACACATGTCGGCGGATTTGCCAACGTTTATACAGACGTGGGGGCGGAGGTGCTGCGGGAGTATGGCGCAGTCCGTTTCACGCCGAACTACGAGATCAGCCTGGATGAAGTGGCAGGCATCGCGCGCGGAGCGGGCATACCCGCAGAGCTCCAGGTCCATGGCAAGATGCCGCTGGGCGTCTCCGATTACTGCTTCTTGCTGGAGTATGAGCAGCACTGGCCGGAGAAGTGCCCGGTGCTATGTCAAAAGCAGTTGTTTCTCAAGCAGGGCGATTGGGCCATGCGGTCAGTGGGCAAGGGCGTGTTGAGCGGCAAGGATTTATGCATGCTCGAACATCTACCGGCGCTGATGGCTGCTGGACACAGGGTGTTCCGGATCGAGGCGGCGTACGAAACGCCGGAGTACCGTCTGAAGATTGCGCAGATCTACCGCGTTGCCTTAGAGAGTGCCCTTGCCGGTGACGAAACAGTGGATGAGTCGGCGTGGCAGGTGATTCGCGAGCACACGGCGGTGGGTTTGTGCAACGGTTTCTATTTCGGCCGCACCGGTGGCGAGTATATCGGCAAACACGTGGAAGCAGCCGCGGCTTGCTGAGTTCTTACGGTCTTTCGAGGTGGGCGATGGTTGAGTTGTTAGCACCTGCAGGCAACCTGGAAATGGTGAAGGCCGCCGTGGAAAACGGCGCCAATGCGATTTATGCGGGAGCACGCGGTTGGAGCCGACGGCGCGATGCCTACGAACTCTCCGATGAGCAATTGCATGAAGCCATTGCAATCGCCCACTCCGGCGGCGTCAAGCTGCGGGTCGCTATCAATACCAACATGCAGTCGTGCGAGATTCCGGCGCTGCTGGAGAAGATGGAGAAGTTTGTCGGCTGGGGTGTGGACGGAGCGATTGTGACCGACGTGGGCGCCATCGCGCAGGTGCACCACCGCTTCCCTCATCTCGTTCTCCACGCAAGTATTGGCGCCAACATCGTCAACAACCAGGACGTGAAGTTCTATCACTCCATCGGGGTCACACAAGTGGTGGCCGACACCAAGCTCACGCTGCGCGAACTGGTGGCACGGAAGGCGGACCTGGATACGGGCATCGAAATCCTGATCCACGCCAATAATTGCTACACCTACCTGGGCAAGTGCTGGATGTCGCCCTATTTTCGGTTGGAGCGGACCGCCGATGATTTCGGCAAAGACTTGTTCCGCGGCAGCCCCAACCGCGGCGGTCTTGATTACCGCGTCTGCCTGGAGGACTGGGAACTGTTCGATGGCCAGGCGCTGCTGGAACCGCACATCGCGCTGAAGAACGAAGCCTTCTTTTACCTGGACGATATCCCGGCGCTCATTGATTTGGGCGTCCACTGCCTGAAGATCCAGGGGCGCGAGTATCCAGTGCCGTTGGTGGCCAGTATTGTGCGCTTCTACCGCGAGTTGATTGACGCGTACCTGGCCAAGCCCACGGGGCAGGCTTTCGATCTTATGCCCTGGCGTTTGCGCCTGGAGGCAATCCGGGCGGAGCGCGACAGCAAGCGCAGCAACATGACTTCGGTGCTTTTGAACGAGGCGCGCCAGCCGGTGCCGCACACCGCCTAACGCAGGGCGCAGCCCCAACGACGATCACCGCATCCGCTTTCCAACCGCCGTTATTCATTGACGGTTGTTGTCCTTCATACTTCGATCCAAAAGGAGACTCCTGCCATGTTTGTTCGCGTTGTCGAAGTCAAGACGAAGCCCGGAAAAGCCAGAGAAGTTTGTGCCACACTGCATGACAAGGTGCTGTCGATGCTGAAGGCGCAGACCGGCTTTGTGGATGAGATCGTCCTGGTGTCGGATGCAGAAGGCATCCTGGCGCTCAGCTTCTGGAAAACCAAAGAGGACGCCCAACGTTACAGCCATGAGGATTACGCCAGGGTTAGCGAGTTGATTCAGCATCTTGTGCACAGCAGGCCCAAGGTGCACGCCTTCGACGTGGAGACCTCGACCTGCCACAAGATCGCAAAGGGCCAGCCGGCTTGAGGAAGTGAAAAGAACTGTGCCTTGAGAGGCTCGAATGGCCATGCTAAGTTTTGGGGCATGGGAAGGATGTTCCTATCGCCCTGCGACTCTTGAGTTCCCTAACCACAGAAACCGCCCAACCAGGTCCGCGTCACCCGTTCCGGCAATCGCCTCACGGTACCGGAAAGGCCTCGGCCAAATTCCTTGATCACCGACTGCCACGTCCATATCCAGCCGTTCCAAATCATGCTGAGCTCACAGGCGCTCGCGTTGATGAAAAAGCATCAGCCCAACTTCGGTCGAATATTGGAGTTTACGCGCTCGCCCAAAGCGTTCCTGAATTACATGGATGAGGTGGGCCTGGATCGTGCTGTGCTGATCAATGCCGCAGCGCCTGACGTCACCGGCTTTCCCGCTGGACTTAACGCGCTGGCCGCAGAGTACGCCAACGAGAATCCCCGGCGGCTTCTGTCCTGCGGCAGCTTTCATCCGCGGTACTCCACCAACGCCATGGCAGATATCGATGAGATAGTCCGGCTGGGTCTGCGGCTGATCAAGATCCATCCCCCGCATCAACTCATCTACCCCAACGACTACCTCAATGGTTTGAAAGAGCTGGAGCTGTTGTATCGTGCAGCGCAGAGCAACAGCATTCCGATTATGTTTCACACCGGCACATCAATCTTTCCTGGCGCGCGCAGCAAGTATGGGGACCCGATCCACATCGACGATGTAGCGGTCGATTTTCCCCACTTGAAGATTGTGCTTGCACACGGAGGCCGGCCTCTCTGGATGGACACTGCCTTCTTCTTGGTACGCCGCCATGCCAATGTTTACCTGGATATCAGCAGCATTCCGCCGGCGCACCTGCTCGAGTACTTTCCTCGCCTGGAAGAGATCGCCCATAAAACGCTCTTCGGTACTGATTGGCCAGGGCCAGGTGTGCGCGACATCAAGGAAGCGCTCGACGCTTTCCGCGCATTGCCATTGTCAGCGGAAACAAAGCGGCTCATTCTCGGCCAAGTAGCGCTCACTATCTGGCCGGATTGAGGACAAGAGAACTTAGGCCCTTTGCGCTCGACGGCCTGATCAACTCACAAGAACCTGTGATTGGCATCACTGACGCCGAGTAATAGTTGAATGTTATAGGTACCCTGTTCGAAGGCCGCGTCTTATTGGGGCGTTCGGATGGATGACGGTCGCAGTGCGGATGCAGGACCACCTTCGCCGATGAAGGTTCGGGAGTTGCTGGCTCGTCTGGAGCAGGCCGATCCTGACTTCGTGATTGCGATCGATGCGGCTTCCCAATCGCTGCTGATTCTCAATCCGAAGCCCGGCTTTTGCAATCCCGCTGAAATTGAAGAGTACGAAACCCCCTGTTTGACCGAACAAGACCAGGAGTTCCTCCGGGACATGCACATCAAACAGTAAATTCCTACACCGCCGGAAACGACGAACTCAAACCAGACAGCAAAGTGCAGTTTTCGGACACTCCCGCCGCGTTCACCTGCACCCTCGGTGGCAAACGGAAGCCTTTGGTCACCACGCACCGATGAATGTGACAGCGGTCACAGACTGGGCGGTCAGCCGCGTAAGATAATTTCCGCCCAAACTGATAGAGAGTCTGTTTTTCAACTGGTAGAGCGTCTGGCCAAACTAGGGACAGAGCTCGATGCAGCAACGCAGAAGAACAGGGCGAACCTGCTCTTCTGAACGGATGAGAGATGGCTGAGGTCACAGACGCGGGCATCTACAAGGAATGGTGGGCCAATCCGGCCGTTGTCGGGCTGATGGGTTTCGGCTTGACGACCATGGCGACCGGCCTGCACAACGTAGGATTTTGGAGCGCCGGGCCGACCTTGGCATTGGCGATCACGTTCGGTGGCACGGCGCAATTCATCGCCGGAATCGTGGACTTGCGGAAAGGCAGCATCTTCGGCGGCTCTGCCTTCATGTGTTACGGGGCCTTCTGGTGGTCACTGTTCGTGCTGCTGTACGTGCAGCCGAAAAACGGCATGCCGGCGGGTAAACCTGAGGAGCTTGGTTTCTTCCTTATGTGGACGCTGTTCACCTTTGGCTTTTGTCTCGCCGCGCATAAAATCGGCAAGTACTTGGCAGTCTTGTTCTGGCTGCTGCTGCTGGCGTTTCTCTTGCTAGATGGCGTAGTCATTGGGATCGTTCCCCCGGCCGTGGCAGGCTGGGAGATCTTTATCGTGGGGTTTATCGCCTGGTACATCGCCACCGCCACGTTGGTGAATGCGTGTCACGGCAGGATGGTTCTGCCACATGCGTAGATCTGGAACTCGCGCCCGAAAGAGGACACCCGGAAACGTGACTTGGCACCACCCAATGTCACGCTTTCCGAATTGAATCAGATCGAATTGAGTCCGGCAGCAAATGCACAACTCGATGCCGACGTGAATTCAATTTCGCATGGAAGTGTCAGACCCGGTTTGAAATTTCAAGTGCTTTATTAGCTTTCAACGGCTTTTCGCCCGAGATGTAGCGGGCGGTACGGTTTTGGTGGCAACTCACTACCACCGGTATTAGGAGGCCACACACATGGCAGCAGCTCAAGACAAGGTCGCAGCTTGGCCGGCGGTTCCCATACTCAAACCCGAAGAAGTCTATGCCGGGCTGAGTGACCAGGCCAAGGAATACCCGCTTTTCCTGGAGTCAATCACGCGCCAGGAACATAATTTCGAAAAACCGGAAGCACTTTCCCGTCTTCGTGTTTTGGACTGCACCACCCGCATGATGATTGGCCATTGGTGCTCCTCGCAGTTGGCCGAGCTGGGGGCGGAGGTCATCCAGGTCGAACCTCCGGGCGGTGACCCATTGCGCCAGCTTACGCCCTTCGGGCGGCAAGAGTACATGTTCGAGGACAAGGAAACCGGGGAGAAAGTCGGCGGACAGTTTCTCCACGAGATGCGCAACAAGTCCTCGGTCACCCTGAACCTGGAAACCGAAGAAGGCCGGCAGATTCTCAAGGACCTCGTGGTCCACTCTGATGTGATCATCGAAAATGCACCGCCGGGACAGTGGGACGAGTGGGGCATCGGTTATCGCCAGTTGCGCGAAATTAACCCCCGGCTTATTTACTGCTGGGTGGGGCAGCGCGGACAGTGGGGCCCCCTCAAGGACCAACCAGGGATGCTGGATCCTGTGGCCCAGGCAGCCTGCGGATTTGTCCACGGCACCGGTGATCCGAAGGAATTCGGAGGACAGCCTACGCGTTCTGCTCTGTGGATGGCCGATCACGTGGGCGGAAGTTCAGCGGCCATGGGAATCCTGGCCGCTCTGTTGTATCGGGAAAACGTTTCTGGCGAAGGCCAGTTTATCGAAGCCACTGCGGCCGAAGCCATCATCCGCATCCTCGATTACAGTTGGGCATGGTACTCGATGGACGGCAGCATCCGTCCGCGGTACGGCAACTGGGATCTGGCCATCAACATTTACGCCGTGAACCCCTGCAAAGACGGTTACATGATGGTGGGAGGCGGCCACGACCGCTTGTGGTACCGCATCTGGCGTACCGTGGGGGACGAGCAGCCCAAAGTCGAAGAGGACATCCTCGGCGATCCCCACCTCCGCGAGGTGGCCGACCGGCTGGGTCACGATATGCAAGTCAAGACCTACACCATGCTGGGCGAGTGGCTGAAAGATAATTCTCGCAGCGCGGCCGAGGCCAAACTAGGCAAGCAGCAAGTGGCATCCGGTGGCGTACTCTACGTCAACGAGGTAGCCGAATACCCGCACTTTAAGTATCGCGGACACGTGGCCGAGTACAACTCGCCGCACTATGGGAAGATCCTCTACGGCACCACTCCTTACTTGCAACATAAGACTCCTGGACGGCTGAAATGGATGGGCCGTCCCACCGGCTACGACAACCAGGAAGTATATCGCGGGCTACTCGGCTTCACGCGAGACGATTTCGAGCGGCTGCAGAAAGCGCAAGTCATTTAAAGGCAGGAGGAATGTAATGGCAACGCAACCTACTAGCAAGCCCCAACCGTTTGAGGCGTTCTGCCGGGAGACCTTCGATCCCAAGAAGGAATTTGCGAAACCGGAAGTACTGAAGGGCTACCGGGTGTTGTCCTGCACGCAGTACATTTTGGGCCCCTCCTGCGCATCCTATTTGGCCGAACTTGGCGCCGAAGTCATCAAAATCGAGGCGCCACGGCGGGGCGAGGCCATGCGCCACACCACGCCTTTCAACGAGCCATTCCTGTATCCGCTTTCCAAGTGGGTGCCGGAGCGCGGCACGGGACTGGGCTTCCTGGGCGCGAACCCAAACGAGTACTTCGTCTCGATCGATTTCCACCGCCCCGAAGGACAGGCGCTGGTCAAGAAACTGGCGGCCAAGTCCGATGTGTTCGTGGAGAATTATCGCCCCGGCACCTTCGACCGTTGGGGTATCGGATACCGGCAGTTGAAGGAGATCAA
>Ga0335081_10001717_pt1 | contig 34849 bp, 29 predicted proteins | sample Lox_Sample_35_FD_206713 | JGI IMG/M metagenome (GOLD analysis project Ga0335081, IMG submission 206713) | Soil microbial communities from Loxahatchee National Wildlife Refuge, Florida, United States - Lox_Sample_3.5 | ecosystem: Environmental > Terrestrial > Soil > Wetlands | place: USA...
CAATCACGGGCTTCACGCGGGCTGCGCTGCACAGATGAGACTTCTAAAATGTCGAGCGGGTTCTTCCGTGGTCATGACGGGAGGGGGGGTGTCGCTTGGAGTCTATTGAAAAGAAGATCGGAAGAACGACAATGCGCCTTGTTTCAGCCGACCTCACCGAGCGCGACGTGGACGCCATCGTGAACGCTGCGAACAGCCACCTCCAGCACGGAGGCGGGGTGGCCGGCGCGATCGTGAGAAAGGGCGGCCGGGTGATCCAGGAGGAGAGCGACCGGATCGGCTACGTTCCCGTGGGCGGCGCTGCCATGACCACGGGAGGTAAACTGAAGGCCCGCTCCGTTATCCACGCCGTGGGGCCGCGGATGGGAGACGGCGATGAAGACAGTAAATTGAAGAAGGCGATCAACAGCGTGCTGGATCTCGCAACCGGGAGGAGGCTAACGAGTATCTCAGTGCCCGCCATCAGCGCCGGCATCTTCGGCTTCCCGAAGGACCGGTGCGCGCAGATCCTCGTGGGAGAGACTGCGGCATTCCTGAGGAACAGCCCGGAGACCTCGCTCGAAATCGTCGAGTTCTGCATATTTGATCAGGAGGCGTTCGGGTTGTTTCAGAAAGAGATCGAACGGATATAAAGAGAGGGAAAAGCTGCTGCATTACCTTGAAAAATGTCAGGATGAGGGTCGCCGGAATCTGAATAAAGAGGCAGGTCTGGCTCAATACCTCGGAAACTTGCTATGATATAATAACAGGGGGATCGCGTTAGAACGATCGACCTTACGACGTGTTTCTTCGTGGGTAACGCTTGCCTCTTCCTGAAGCCGGCTCATCAAGCGTGTCTGCACTACTGCAGAGGTGTACCCATAATTTTAATGCATGATCAAGGAAAGGCAACTGCCTTTGAAGATGCAGGTACGTCTGCTGATACAAGAGTGGTTAAGCTTGCCTTTTCATAAAAGGAAGGAATAATGCCCAAGTTTGCAGCGAATTTGACGATGCTCTTTACCGAAGTCCCGTTTATGGAGCGGTTTGCATCGGCAAGGGACGCAGGATTTTCAGCCATCGAATATTTATTCCCTTACGGATTCGATGCGGTCGAACTGAAAGCTCGGCTGAGGCAAAACAGGTTAACACAAGTTTTGTTTAATCTCCCCGCCGGAAAATGGGAGGAAGGTGAGCGGGGAATTGCCGCAAATCCGGAACGAGTCGAAGAATTTCGTGCCGGAGTTGCAAAAGCAGTGGAGTATGCTCTTGAACTCGGGGTGGGCGGTCTGAATTGTCTGGCTGGTAAGAGAATACGTGGGTATGATGACGACACACACTGGTCGACACTGGTCGGGAATGTGCGCTTTGCGGCAAAAGTGATGCAAGAAAAAGGTTTGCGACTGATGGTTGAATCGATTAATCACTTCGATATTCCCGGTTTTCTTCTTAACCGGACCGAGCAGGCACTGAAACTTATTGACGATGCGGAGATGCCGAACGTCTTTTTGCAGTATGATGTCTATCACGCTCAAAGGGAGGAAGGCGAACTGGCAGCCACATTACGAAAACATATCGATAAAATCGGCCATATCCAGATAGCCGATAATCCCGGGCGCCATCAGCCCGGTACGGGGGAAATAAACTATCCGTTTATTTTAAAAGAAATCGACGCATCAGGGTACCGCGGACATGTCGGCCTTGAATATGTGCCTATTCCTGACAGCAAGTCCTCTCTTGCCTGGATAACAGAATTCGGCTACAAACTCTGACTTGGACTGTAGAGGCCTTTAATCCGTCTTAATCAAATCATTAAGGAAGACGCAGGTAAAAATATGAAAATCGGTTTTATAGGTCTTGGGATCATGGGGAAACCCATGAGCAGAAATTTGTTGAAAGCCGGCTATCAGCTTGTCGTTTTCAATAGAAGCAAGGGCGCAATGAATGAACTTGTCGCTGCCGGGGCAAGCGCTGCAACGAGTCCCAGGGAAGTGGCGGAGCGGGCAGAGGTCGTCGTTACGATGCTGCCCAATTCCCCCCATGTCAGGGAAGTGGTTTTGGGGGAAGCTGGTGTTATCGAAGGCGCAGCAAAAGGTTCTGTTGTTATAGATATGAGCTCCATAGCTCCGTTGGTGAGCCGTGAAATAGCCGCCAGGCTTGCTGAGAAAGGCATAGAAATGCTTGATGCTCCCGTGAGCGGCGGAGAGCCCAAGGCCATCGAGGGCACGCTTTCCGTGATGGTGGGCGGCAAGAAAGAGATTTTTGACAAGTGCTACCCTGTCATGAAAGCCATGGCAGGTTCCGTTGTGCTTGTCGGAAGCTCGGGAGCCGGCAATATCGCCAAACTGGCGAACCAGGTCATCGTTGCGCTCAATATCGCCGCAGTGTCCGAGGCCCTTGTGCTGTCTGCCAAAGCTGGTGTGGACCCGGACCTTGTCTATCAGGCCATCCGCGGCGGACTTGCCGGCAGCGCTGTGCTGGATGCCAAAGCCCCGCTCATGATGGACCGTAAATTCAATCCGGGGTTCCGGATCGACCTGCACATTAAGGATCTCAACAATGTCCTGGAGACCTCGCACTCGATCGGAGTGCCGTTGCAGCTTACCGCCTCCGTTATGGAGATTATGCAGGCCCTTAAAGTCGACGGCCTGGGTAATGCGGATCATGGAAGCGTGGTCCGCTTTTATGAAAAATTGGCCGGCATTGAGGTAAAACGGTGATAACAGGCGGGAGTGTCCGCCCGGGACATAGGTAGGGAAATAAAAAGATCTGACAGGAGGAAGAACATGATGGAATCGAAGAATCTTATCAAAGTTGTATCTGTCGCCTTATTATCGTTGCTGCTGGTCCTCGTATTCTTCGTATCCGCGCAAGCACAGCAGAAGGTGATCAAGATCGGCGCGGTCTATCCCCTGACCGGCAATATCGCCTCGACCGGCCTGGATTGCAAGAGGGGCGTCGATCTCGCGGTGGATATTATCAACGGGAAATACGATCTTGATCTCCCCCTGGCGAAGACTGAAGGGCTGCCGAACCTGGGCAACGCAAAAATCGAGATTGTCTATGCCGATACCAAGGGGGACCCGAAAAACGGAATGTCCGAGGCTGAAAGACTCATAACTTCGGAAAAGGTCGTTGCTATGATCGGGGCCTACCAGAGTGCTGTGACAAAAACCGCCAGCCAGATGACCGAAAGGCTGACGATTCCCTATGTATGCTCGGATTCTTCCTCTCCCACGCTGACGGACAGGGGATTCAAGTACTTTTTCAGGGTCAGCCCCCACGACGACATTTTTGCCCGGAACCAGTTCCAGTTCCTGAAGGACCTGGAAAAGAAGACGGGACAGAAAGTTCAGAACGTAGCTGTGCTTTACGAAAATACGGAATTCGGCTCCAATGCAGGCAGGGCCTACAAGAAATATGCCGCTGAATTCGGTTATAACGTGGTTGCCGATATAACATACGCGGCCAACGCAACAGACGTGACCAGCGAAGTGGGCAAGCTCATCGTAAGCAAACCGGACGTACTGATGCACGCATCGTATATCACCGATGCCATTCTCTTTACCAAGACGTTCAAGGATATGGGTTTTCAGCCGAAAGGCATTATGACCATGGCTGGTTATATCGAGCCGGGCTACCTGGCTGCGATAAAAGCCGATGGCAACTACATAATTGTCCGGTCGACCTTTGCACTCGATCTGGCCAAGAATAAACCGCTCGTTGCCAAGGTCAACGAACTTTTTAAGAAAAAGTACGGAATAGACATGAGCGAAAATGCAGCCCGGAGCTTCATGGCCCCCTTTGTCCTCGCCGAGGCCATGAACCGGGCGAAGTCCACAGATCCGGCAGCTATTGTAAAAGCTCTTCATGAGACGAACATACCCGGCAACCAGACCATCTACCCCTGGGAGGGGATCAAGTTCGACCCGCAAACAAACCAGAACATCTATGCCAGAGGAACGCTTGTTCAGATACTCAATCAGGAATATGTAACGATCTGGCCTTTTGACTCGGCCTCGAAGCAGGTAGTCTGGCCGTTCCCGGCATGGAAAGACAGAAAGTAGAGAGGGGATCGATCGATGCCTGATCAGGTGCTTCAGCAGATTGCCGATGGCTTATTAATCGGCTTGATGTATTCATTGGTCGCCATCGGGTTGACTCTTATCTGGGGAGTTATGAACATCGTGAATTTCGCCCATGGCGACTTTCTGATGCTCGGGATGTTCACGTCCTTCTGGCTCTTTACCCTGTACGGCATCGATCCCATTTTTTCCATCCCCATAAGTTTTATCTGCATGTTTGTCCTGGGTACGCTGATCTACCGCTTTATTGTTAGCAAGGTGATGAAAGGTCCCATGCTGGCCCAGCTGGTGGTGACCTTCGGAGTGAGCATCTTCATCTCCAATCTTGCCGTTTATTTCTGGACCCCGGATTTCCGGCTTTTGCCGGCAACCATACTCCAGGGCGCGTGGCAGATCGGCGGCGTCAACCTCAGTGTTCCCAAGGTCGCAGCTTCCTTCGGGAGCGTAATCGCGTCTGTCTGCGTGTTTTTGTTCCTGAAAAGGACGAAAACCGGCAAGGCAATTTTGGCGACCGAAATGGACCGCGATGCGGCCCTGCTCATGGGGATCAATACCGAGCGCATCAACTCGCTTTCGTTCGGAATCGGTGCGGCCCTCGTCGGCGTGGCGGGGGCCTTCTTATCCACGTATTACTACATCTATCCCCAGGTGGGAGGTCTGTTCGGGACCATCGCTTTTTGCGTCGTGGCCCTTGGCGGGTTCGGCAGCATTGAGGGGGCGTTTATCGCCGGCATACTGGTAGGACTGGCACAGACATTAGGTGGATTCTTCTTTGATCCGTCTTACAAGTATGCCATCGTCTTCTCGATATATCTCATAACAATCTGGATAAGGCCGCAGGGTCTCCGGGGGTGGTAGCGCATGCGTAATTTTACGGTTCGGCAGATCATTGCGGGACTTGCCACCCTCCTGCTGCTCATTTTCTTTCCCCTGGTTGTCCGCCAGTCCTTTCACATTCATGTAATGATCCTTGTGTTCATGTTCGCCATGCTGGGCGTTGCGTGGAACATCATGGGCGGCTATGCCGGTATGTATTCTTTCGGGCAGGCGGCCTTTTTCGGTATCGGCGCTTATACTTCTTCCTATCTGTCTGTCGTCTACGGGGTCAACCCGTGGATAGGACTCGTCGCAGGGGGGTGCGCCGCTGCTCTGGTGGCTGCAGCGATCGGGTATCCCTGTTCCAAACTGCGGGGCCACTATTTTGCGATCGCCAGTATCGCATTTGCTGAAATCGTCAGGATTGTCTTCAACAACTGGAAAGCCGTGGGCGCGGCGGAAGGTCTGTCGTTGTCCATGCAGAACGAGTCCTTCGCCAACTTTCTGTTCAACTCTTCAAAACTGCCTTATTACTATATCATGCTTGTCTTTCTTCTGATTTCTCTGGCAGTTTCTTATTTCGTCGCCACCTCTAAAATGGGCTACTATTTCCGCGCGATCAAGGAGAGCCATCAGATTGCGGGATCCCTGGGTGTTGACGTCGTTTTGTACCGTCTCATAGCTATTATGACAAGCGCCTTCCTGAGCGCCATGGCAGGCACATTTTACGCGCAATATATTCTTTACATAGATCCCGGGAGCGTCATGCTTCTCGCCACGTCCATCCAGATCGTTCTCATCGCGATGCTGGGAGGTGCGGGGAGCATCATGGGGCCCGTGATCGGCGCGGCAATACTCATACCTGCATCGGAATACACGCGTGTCACGCTCGGGTACAAGGGAACGGGCATGGACATGGTGATATACGGGCTATTGATCACGCTCATTTCCATGTACTACCCCGAAGGGGTCTGGAAGCTTTTAGCCAGGATAGGCAGGAAAATGAAATGAACAAGGCCATCTGTTTGAACGTCTCGGGGTTGTCGAAGCGGTTCGGCGGCCTGGCCGCGAACAACGACATCCACTTCTCCGTGGAGGAAGGGGAAATCGTCAGCATTATCGGTCCCAACGGGGCCGGAAAATCCACCCTGTTCAACTGCGTGACCGGGTTCTATAAACCGGACGGCGGCAATGTTTCCTTCTATGGCAGGGACATAACAGGCATGCGGCCCGACAAGGTCTGCAACCTCGGCATCGCGCGCACGTTCCAGATTGTGGAGGTGATCGGCGAGATGACGGTCCTTGAAAACGTTACGACGGGTATGCTGTTGCGTTATCGCCGGATCAAGCCTGCCATGGAAAAGGCCGCAGAAATACTGTCTTTCACGGGTCTTTATGAGAAAAAAGACTTCCTCGGGACGGAGCTGACCATTGCTGATAAAAAGAGGCTGGAGGTCTCCATGGCGCTGGCCACGCAGCCGCGATTGCTCATGCTGGACGAATCCATGGCCGGACTTACGAAAGTCGAGTTGCGGGAGATCATCGATCTCATCAGGAAAATCAGGGACAAAGGAATGACCCTGATCGTCGTCGAGCACGTGATGGAGGCAGTCATGCAGATCTCCGACCGTGTCGTTGTCCTGAACACAGGTAAAAAAATCATGGAAGGCACACCAAAAGAAGTAAGCTCGAACCGGGAAGTCATTCAAGCATATCTGGGGGACAAGTACGGTGCTATCCTTAAATAATATTTCCGTGGGCTACAAGGGACTCATGGCTGTTCAGGATATTTCCTTCAGTATCAACGAGGGAGAGATCGTCAGCCTTATCGGTTCCAACGGTGCCGGAAAATCCACCATCGTCAAAACCATTGCGGGTCTTATTCATCCCTGGAAAGGGGAAATTCTGTTCAAGAATGCCCCGATCCATCAGGTTCCGCCTTTTGATATCGTAACAAAGGGCATCTCCATGATTCCCGAGGGCAGGAAGCTCTTTGGCCGCCTGTCTGTCCTGGACAATCTCCTGTTAGGGGCCTATACCGTCCAATCCAGGAGTGATGTTGAAAAGAACCTGCATAGCGTCTTCAATCTGTTTCCCATATTGAAGGAACGGCAGGAGCAGCGCTCAGATACATTCAGCGGCGGAGAGCAGCAGGAACTGGCCATTGCACGGGGACTTATGTCCAATCCTTCGCTGCTCATACTGGATGAGCCTTCGCTGGGGCTGGGGCCAAAGCTGGTCTCGGACATTTTCCGGATCGTCAAAGAGATCAATGCCCAAGGCGTCACGGTGCTGCTTGTTGAACAGAATGTCTATGAAGCACTTGATATTTGCACTCGCGCCTGCGTTCTGCAAACAGGCCGCATAGTCATGGAAGGACAAGGGCAGGAATTGCTGAAGAGCGATCAAGTGAGAGAGGCATACCTCGGGATGTGAAGGGAGATCAGACGATGAATATAAGGTTGAAATATGGCAAAACCGGACTTTCTCTTGATCTTCCCGGGGATATCGACGTAACGCTGATCCAGAAGAATGCCATGCCTGTCCTCAAAGACCCTGAGGGAGCCATCAAGGCCGCCTTTGCGAATCCCGTGAACTCCAAAGCGCTCCGTGAAGAGGCGAAGGGCTGCCGCAGCTGCTGCATCCTCATCTGCGATATCACCCGGCCTGTACCGAACGGCCTTATTCTCCCTCAATTGATAAAAGAGCTGATTGAGGCCGGGATGGCCCTTGACTCGATCAGGGTTCTCGTTGCAACGGGTCTTCACAGGCCGAATGAAGGGGATGAGCTTCGTGAACTTGTCGGAAGCGACTGGGTCCTCGGCAACGTGAAAGTCGCCAACCATTTTGCGCGGCGGGATGACGATCATGAATACCTGGGAACGACATCCGGCGGCATAGAGATCAGGCTCGACCGCCGCTTTGTTCAGGCCGATCTCCGTATTGTCGTCGGGCTGGTGGAGCCCCATTTCATGGCCGGCTACTCCGGCGGAAGAAAAATTGTAGCCCCGGGCGTTGCGCATGACAAGACGATACGTTCGTTCCACTGTGCGCGGGTACTGGAGGATTACCGGTCTGCGAACTGCATTCTCGAAGGCAACCCGCTGCACGCCGCCCAGATGGAGGTCGTGCAGATGGTGGGAAGGTGTCTGGCTGTCAATACGGTCAACGATGAGGACCGCAGGATATCCTTTGTCAATTTTGGCGAAATCGTAGAGAGTCACCTTCAAGCTGTTTCGTTCGTGCGACCCTACGCAGAGGTCCGACTTAAAACAAAATTCAAGACCGTCGTGACCAGTTCCGCGGGTTACCCGCTGGATAAGACCTATTACCAGACAGTCAAGGGTATGGTGGGTCCCCTCGACATACTGGAGCCGGGCGGAAACCTCATCATCGTTTCTGCGTGTTCGGAGGGAATGGGATCGCCCGACTATGCTGAAGCGCAACTTTGCCTGATCGACAAAGGACCGGAAAAGTTTCTCAGTGGGATCATCGAGAAAAAGTACGCGGCTATCGATGAATGGCAGACGGAGATGCAGGTCAAGGCCATGAAGAGGGTCAATATTTTTCTCTATACCGAGGGGTTGACGAAAGACCAGCAGGCACTTACCGGAGTCACCGTGGTAAAATCGCCATTGGCCGCTGTCATGGAGAGCGTGAGGGCACATGGCGATCGCCGTGTTGCCGTTATCCCTGAAGGTCCATATGTGATCCCGCTCTTTGTGCCCGGATCTTGAGAATGGTACAGATGACAATGGCAGGTGACGGACCCCGGATTATCATTCGAGAGATTTTCAATAAATCACTTCTGGCAGTAGACCCTTATAAAGCAGTGGCCTCACACTCCGATACAATTCGCAGGGCGTACAAGGGCGGCAATTTCAGGAGACTTGTCCTCATAGGTTTCGGCAAAGCGGCTTCGCTCATGTCACAAGCTATCGAAGACGATCTAGGAGACTTGCTTGCCGGCGGAATTATTGTAACAAAATATGGCCATTCTGTGAGGGGGGACCGAAAAAGCAAGATTATAACCTATGAAGCCGGGCATCCGTTGCCTGATGAAAACGGACTAAAAGCCACTAAGGAAATTGTGGGGGTGCTCAAAGAGGCGGACAAGGAGACCCTCGTTATTTGCCTTATATCAGGGGGAGGATCTGCTCTTCTCGTAGCGCCTTACCGCACCATCACTCTGGCAGATAAACAGGAAGTCACCGGCATGCTTCTTAAAGCCGGGGCAGATATTTTTGAGCTTAACACTGTTCGAAAGCACATTTCGGCGGTAAAAGGAGGCAGACTGGCTGAAACAGCTCGATTGGCCACAATTATATCATTGATACTCTCCGACGTTATGGGAGACAGACTGGATATGATTGCATCGGGTCCTACAGCGCCAGACAAAACAACGTATAATGATGCTCATGATGTATTCCAGAAGTACAAGCTGGAAAGTAGATTGCCGTCAAGTGTTGTGGAAATAATAGATAAAGGTAGACGTGGGCTTATACCTGAAACGCCGAAGGATGACGCCCCGGTTTTTCAGAGGGTAAGGAATATCATTATTGGAAGTAATAAAATTGCGACGGACACAGCCAGAACGGCCGCGGGGTTGTTGGGATACAGAACAACGGTCATTTCTACCGAACTGAGCGGCGAAGCGTCGATCGTTGCTCGGCAACTTGCAAGAAAAGCGATTGATGCCCAAAAAGCATTAGCCCCAGGAGACAAGGCGTGTCTTATTGCCGGGGGAGAAACAACTGTTACGGTCAGAGGCAACGGCAAGGGGGGAAGGAATATGGAACTTGCCCTTGCTTTCGGAATGGAAATAAAGGGACTCCCCGGTATTACCTTTCTTTCAGCAGGCACCGACGGCACTGATGGACCGACAGACGCGGCAGGAGCGTTTGTTGACGGTCAAACCGTTGCAAAAGCGGCAGGGGCAGGTATCGTTGCAGAGGAGTACCTGAAGAACAACGATTCATATACTTTTTTCAGCAGGACAGGCGATTTATTTATTACCGGGCCGACCGGTACGAATGTAATGGATATACAGATAGTTCTGCTGGACAGCTGACTTGTACGCCCGCAGCCTCAAATGATGTCTTGCTCGCCGAGTGTGGCTGTTAATAATAATGCTTCGACTGAAGTAAAACAATAATACGCATAACTTCCCGGGAAGCTCTTGACAGCAGCCTATTCATGGGATGTGAAGTTCGTAATTTCTGCTTTTCGCCCATCTGGTCCCCGAGTTATTATCCATAAAACATGCTCGGTCTTTGACCATTACAGCACGTCAACGAGGCTGATCTTTCAAAACGCCTCTGAAAAGATCGTTGCCCTCCGCAAGGAGTCCTCCGAAAAACCCCAACGGCGCAAAACACTTATCAATTCACTTATAGATGACCATTCAGAGGGGGAAAAGCAGGAAGGTGAGAATGTGCAAGCCCTTGATTCTAAGTGGTGCCGGCGGTCGGAATCGAACCGACATGGAGTTGCCCCCGGAGGATTTTGAGTCCTCTGCGTCTACCAGTTTCACCACGCCGGCACGGACTCAAACTTACACTAACCTTCAAGTCTCTGTCAAGCAAAAAGCCCTTATTTCTGATGTCAATTGTGGTTGAATTGTAATGGTGTTTCTGCTACATTTAAAAGCGGTCGCAGCAGTTCATTCTCTCGAACGAAGGAGGCAGACGATGAAAAGGTTTTTCATGACTATTGCTCTGGTGGCTTTGACGGCAGTCCCGGCATTCGCGGGAGACACGATCAAGATTGCACTGACCGGACCGTATTCCGGCGGTTCGGCGCCCATGGGCGTTTCCGCGCGCGACGGTTCGAAGCTGGCCATCGCCGAGATCAACGCAGCCGGCGGCATCCAGGTGGGCGACAAAAAGATGAAGATCGAGATCATCGAGCGGGATGACGAGGCGAAGAATGAGCGCGGCGCCCTGATCGCGCAGGAGCTCGCGTCCATGAGCGATCTTTCCGGCATCATCGGCACGGTGAACACGGGCGTGGCGATGGCCGGCGACAAGCATATCATGGAAAAGGGAATCACCAAGATCATCTGCCCCGCCGCGGGCTCCATGTCCATGATGCAGTGGGTCGACAGGCCCGCGACTGCGGATAAGCCGGCCTTTGCCGGCCCCAAGGATCTCTCGATCTTCCGGTTCGCAGCGGACGACGGTATCCAGTCCGCCATGGTGGTCGAGGAGGCGATCAACCGGAAATACACCAAGGTGGCCGTCCTCTTCGACTCTACGAACTACGGCGTCTCGGGCCGCGACGACATGCTGAACCAGATCAAGCTGCAGGGGAACAAGCTCGAGGTCGTGGCGCTCGAGAAGTACAACATTGGCGACAAGGACATGACCGCCCAGCTCGTCAAGGCGAAATCGAACGGTGCCCAGGCCATCCTGATCTGGGGCATCGGTCCGGAGCTCGCGGCCGTGGCGAACGGCATGGCCAAGCTCGGCATGAAGGAGCCGCTCATCGGCGGCTGGACGCTCTCCATGTCGAACTACATCGATAACGCGGGAGCGAACGGCAACGGTACGCTGATGCCGCAGACCTTCATCGAGGAGCCCATCACGCCGCGGGCCAAGAAGTTCATCGAGGACTACCACAAGGCATATAAAGTAACGCGCATCCCGTCGCCGGTCTCTGCCGCCCAGGGCTATGATGCGGTGCTCATCTTTGCCGCTGCAGTGAAGCAGGCAAAGAGCACGGACACGCACAAGATCAAGGAGGCGCTCGAGGACCTGAAGGAACCGGTCCAGGGCGTCATTGCCCTGTGGCAGAAGCCTTACAGCAAGTGGGATCCCGCGAACGTGGACACGCACGAGGCCTTCCGCCGCGCCCAGGTCGTGATGGGCATGGTGAAGGACGGACGCGTGGTCTTCGGGAACGAGGCGGACCGGCAAAAACTGATCAAGGAAGCTGCGGGCACGAAGAGAAAATAAGGTGGCTGACGGCCTTCTCATACACGATCGGCCGGGCATGAGGAACGCGGCATGACCGCGTCCGTCGTACCCCAGTTGATCGTGAGCGGGGCGTTGATGGGTCTGGTCTACGCCCTTGTCGCCTACGGGTTCCAGCTCACCTACGCCACGAGCAAGAGCATCAACTTCGGCCAGGGCGAGCTGGTGATGGTCTCGGCCTTCGTCAGCCTCACCCTGACCAAGCTGGGGCTTCCCTACTGGCTGATGGTCCCCGGCGGTCTGCTGTTCGGGGTGCTCCTCGGGCTGTTCGTGGAGCGCGCAGCCGTGCGCCTCGCGCTGGAGCAGAAGAGCGAGGGCTGGATCCTCCTGTCGATCATCCTGGGACTCTTCTTCTTCTCGGCGGCTGAGAACATCTGGGGCCGGGACGACCAGCCGTTCCCGACCCCCATCTCTTCCGACGCGGTCCACCTCTTCGGCATCAGCATCACCCCCCTGGAGATCTCCGTGGCCGTGGGCGTCTTTGCGATCATGGGGCTCATCGAGCTGTTCAAGCGCACGACCCTTCTCGGCAAGGCCTTCGAGGCCGTTGCGGCCGACCGCGATGCCGCCGAACTCATGGGCGTGTCCGCGACGCGGACGGTCATGCTCTCCTACGGCCTGTCCGGGCTGTCCGCGGCTGTGGCGGGCATCCTGGTCTCGCCGATCACGACCGTGGGGCCGACCATGGCATCGGTCCTGGTGCTCAAGGCATTCTCCGTGGCGGTCGTGGCCGGACTGGAGTCCGGCTTCGGCGTGGTCCTCGTGGGCCTGTTCCTCGGGTCGCTCGAGGGCCTGACCAGTTTCTATATCGGAAGCGGCTGGCGCGAGGCGCCCGGCCTCATGCTCCTCATCCTGGCCCTTGCCGTCCGCCCGACGGGTGTGTTCGGCAAGGCCGTCATCCGGAAGGTCTGACCGATCGATGGTGAAGCGCCTGATCCTCATCCACGGGGCGGAGCTCCTGGTCCTCATCCTGCTGGCGGCCATTCCGCTGCTGGTGACGAACACCTTCGTCCTCGGCCTCCTCACACTCCTGGCCATCTACGGGATCCTGCTGATCGGGCTGGACGTGACCGTGGGCTATCTCGGCCAGGTCAACCTGGCGCAGGCCGCCTTCCTCGGCCTGGGCGCCTACACCGCAGGCATCACCGTGACGTTCCTCGGCTTCGGCATGGTGAGCGCTCTTGCCGCCAGCCTCCTCGTCGGTCTCCTGTTCGGCGGCCTGCTGTCCTTCCCCGCGCTCCGGCTCGAAGGCCCCCAGTTCGCGCTCTCCACGCTCAGCTTCTCCGCCCTTGTGGCCACGACGCTGAACGAATGGGAGTCGGTGACGAACGGCGCGCAGGGCCTCTCGCTCACCAGGCCTCCGCTGTTCGGATTTACCCTCAGGGCGCAGGGCTTCTACTGGCTCTGCCTGGTCTTCCTCGCCCTGGTCTGGATGGCCATGCGGAACCTGCTCGGCTCCCAGTGGGGAAGGGCCTTCGAAGCGCTCCGGGACAGCCCCATCGCAACCGACGCCATGGGAATCGGCACGTACCGCAACAAGGCTGCGGCATTCACCTTCGGCTCGGGCCTCGGCGGCCTCGCCGGCGGGCTCTATGCCTTCAACTTCCAGTATCTCCAGCCGCACAGCTTCACCTACGAACTGATGGTGATCCTGCTCCTCGGCGTTGTGCTCGGCGGCAGGAAGAACCTATGGGGCGCCTTTCTCGGCGCCACGCTTATCGTGCTGCTGCCGAACCTCCTCTCGAACCGGTCCCTGTTCCAGATCTTCTCCGCCATCGGCTTCACCATAGCGCTCCTCGCCGGCGGACGGAGCTTTCTGCGGAAGACCATGAAGCCCTTTCAGGCGCTCGCGCCGATCGTTGCCATGGGGCTTCTCGTTGTCGTATCGGTCACGGTCCAGAACATCGAGGACCTTCGCCGCGCCATCTTCGCGCTCATGCTCTTCTCGGTCGTCGTGGGACTTCCCGAAGGATTGATGGGCTTCGCTGCCCGGTTCCTGGCGAAGCTCTTCCACGTCGCTCCTGCGCCGCTGGCGGAGCCGGCGCGGCTCGATGCCGTGCTGGCGACGAAGGAACACGGCGGGAGCGGTATGCTCGAGCTGAAGGACCTGAAGCGGAACTTCGGCGGCGTGCGTGCCGTCGACGGCGTCTCGCTGGTGGTACGGTCCGGCCAGGTCCATGGCCTCATCGGCCCGAACGGGTCGGGCAAAAGCACGCTGGTGAACGTCATCTCCGGACTGTACGCTCCGAGCGGGGGCACGATCCTGCTCCGCGGCGAGCCGCTTGTCACCGGGAGCCTTTACAAGGCCGCGCACCGGGGCATCTCGCGGACCTTCCAAAATCTACAAATATTCACCGAACTGACCGCGCTGGAGAACGTGATGGTGGCCATGAAGGACACCTATGAGAAACCCCTGCCGCTCGTGTTGCTCGGCCTCAGCCGCGGCGAAGAGCGCTGCGCCCAGTCGGGCGCACTGGCCCTCCTGGACCTGGTGGGGCTCAAGGACGAAGCTCGTACGCCGGCCAAGGACCTCCCCTACGGGGCCCAGCGGTTCCTCGAGATCGCCCGCGGGTTGGCACGCAAGCCTGATCTTCTGATCCTGGACGAACCGGCAGCCGGCCTGGCCCGCCCGGATGTCAAGACACTGGTCAGCATCATCCGGAAGATCCATGACATCGGCATCACTACGATCTTGATTGAGCATCACATGGAAGTGGTGAGCGAGCTCTGCGACGTTGTGACGGTGCTGGACGGAGGACTCGTCATCGCCGAGGGAAGACCGGAGGAGGTCAAGCGGCACCCCAAGGTGATTGCCGCATACCTGGGGGCGAGCGCCTAGACCCCGCGGTCACAACAGACGTGCGGGAGTTCCGTTCGAAAACGAAAGAACAGAAGAACACATTAGACACTGATCAAATCTGATAGGATTCGGATAACAGCGGATGTAAAGTTCAGCCAAGAGGCGAGCCCTGTGATGATTGATTACTCTGCTTTTAACAGGCATCGATCCGCTTCTCCCGTGTCTAGGTTTTTTTCTAGGATAAAACGAGACCACAATGCTCATCGTCGATAACATCCACGCCGGATACGGGGCCAGTGAGGTCCTGGTCGGCGCCTCGCTCGAGGTGAAGGCGGGGAGCCTGGTCGCCCTGATCGGGCCCAACGGCGCCGGCAAGACCACGACCATGCGCGCCATATCCGGGATCGTGAAGCCCGCGAAGGGACGGGTGCTGCTCGACTCCATGCCAGTGCAGGGCATGGACGCTTCGCGCATCGCCCGGCTCGGCCTGGCCCATGTGCCGGAGGGGCGCCGCGTGTTCGGACCGCTGTCCGTGGAGGACAATCTGCTGCTCGGGGGATACCGCCGTTTGCCGCGGCTCTTCGGCTTCCGTGCGAAGGCTTCACGCGATCTCGCGCGGGTCTATGAGCTGTTTCCCCGGCTGAAGGAGCGGCGCCGCCAGGCGGCCGGAACGCTGTCCGGCGGTGAACAGCAGATGCTCGCCATCGGCCGCGCATTGATGGCAGAACCCAAGGTGATCCTGATGGATGAGCCCTCCATGGGCCTGGCGCCGGTCATCGCGGAGGAGGTTTTCGGCACGATCGGGCGCCTGAAGAAAACGGGGATCCCGTTGCTGCTCGTCGAGCAAATGACCAGGAAGGCATTGGAAGTGGCGGACTATGTCTACGTCATGGAGCACGGCAGGGTCGTCATCCAGGGGAACCCGTCAGAACTGCGCAAGGACGAGCGCGTGATCGCGGCGTATCTGGGGTAGGGAAACAGGAGGTGATCGTGGCGATGCCCAAGATCCTCATCAAGGGGCTGAACCGGAAACTGGGCCACGAACGATTCACCATCAAAGCGCACTGCAACAACGCTCCCCGCGGCTGTCGTGCCGGTTGCGGGCGTCCCAGCCCGCGGGATGCACATGATACTGCTCTTGAGCCGGACCGTGTGCCCCGAAGAATGACAAGGCAAAACAGGGCCCGGTTACTTATCGTCAACTGCTGAAGGATCACGCAAGATCGCGGCATATCCAGTGTGATCAAGCGGCTGCCTCTATCCGTTTTTCTCCAGCCCCTCGAAGAACTTCCTGAACTCCTCCCTCTCATCGGTGATCCTGCATTGAGGTATTGATCGAAGGAACCACTTGCCGTAGTTCTTGGTGATGATGCGCGAATCGAGCACAACGACCGCACCTCGGTCTGTCTTCGTTCGGATCAATCTTCCGAAGCCCTGGCGGAAGAGCAGCGTTGCCTGGGGAACCTGAAACTCGAAAAAGGGGTTCTTGAGGCGCTCCATCCTGGCTTCGATGATGGGGTCGTCGGGCACGGCAAAGGGCAGCTTCGCGATCACGACGCACTGGAGCGCGTCGCCGGGGATATCAATGCCCTGCCAGAATGATGCTGTGCCGAGCAGAACGGCGTTCGGCGTGCCCTTGAACAGCTCGACCAGGCGGTACGCGGGCATTTCTCCCTGGCAGAGTAGTCCGGTCTCGGGCAGCTCCCTCCGCAGCGCGTCGGCGCTCTTCCGGAGCTGGCCGTAGCTCGTAAACAGCACGAGCGTCCTGCCCCTCGTGATCGCTATGATCGATTTCAGCTCCTGGTCGAACTTTTCCTGGAAGCCTTCCGCCTGCTGGTCCCCGAGGTCGGACGCAATATACAGGAGCGCCTGGTTCTCGAAATCAAAAGGCGAGTCGAGCAGGAGCTCGCTCGCTTCGTCCAGGCCGAGCCGGTTCCGTATGTAGGAAAAACTGCCGCCTGCCGAGAGCGTTGCCGACGTGAGCACGACGGTCTCGATCCTGCCGAAGAGGTTTTCCCGCAGCGTCCCGGCGACATCGATGGGCGAGGCAACGAGGCGGTAGCGCTGGTTCTCCCGCTCTGCCCAGTACACGAATCCGTCGGCGGACTGATCCAGATTGACGCGGACCGCCGAGGCAAAGGCCTGGGCGCGGGCCGCGAAGGCCTTCACTTCCAGTTCCTCCTCGTGGTTCTCGACTGCCAGCTCCAGCAGGGCGTCCTGCAGTTCCCTCAGGGGTTCGCTCAGGATGTCCGGGACGATATCCGGCTTCCTGACGCGGAGCACGGGCTCCTTCAGCAAGAATGGATGGAGGTTCAGGAAAAAATTGTCCGTCACGACGCGGAGACCGTCGACCATTCCCCGGATGACCTGCACGTCGTGGTCCTGGACCGTGAGCCTCGTCAGGAGCCCCTTGCGGGTCCGATGGCTCAAGAGACCGTCGAGCAGGTAGCGTACGGAGAAGTTGGTAACCTCGACGCCGAGATAGTCCGTGGCAACCTCCTCGACCTGGTGCGCCTCATCGAAGACCACGGCCTTGTGAAAAGGGAGGACATTTCCCCCCGTGGCCATGTCCGCGAAGAAGAGGTGGTGGTTCGCGACGAGGATATGGGCCTGCTGTTCGATCGCTTTTGCCTTCTGATAGAAACAGTCCTTATGATAGGAGCAGTCCTTGCTGAAGCAGAGGTCGGCCTGGCGGCAGGATTTGGCCCAGAGAGCCGGGGGAGGCTCGACGTCGAGATCGCTCCTTATCCCCGTGCGCGTTTGCGTTGACCACGCAAAGAGCCGGTTCAGGGGCTCGACCTCGTTCTGCTCGTACAGGTTCCCGATCCGCAGCTGGTCGAACCGGCGCAGGCAGAGGTAGTTCTCGCCGCCCACGGACAGGGCGTACCGGAAATCGCCGAGCACGCGCTTCAGAAAGGGGAGGTCCTTGTCCACCAGCTGCTGCTGCAGCGCCTTGGTATAGGTGGCGACCACGGCCCTCTGGTTGGTCTCCCGGCACCAGGTGATGAGCGGCACGAGATAGGCAAGGCTCTTCCCGACGCCCGTCCCCGCCTCCACGACAAGGTGGGTCTTGCTGTCGAGAGCCTTCTCCACAGCATCTGCCATCAGGACCTGCTGCGGCCGGTGCTCGTAGCCGCCGTGCATCGACTGTGCTATCCTGCCGTTCTCGCCGAATATCCTGAACGCGTTCATCGCAGCGCAGATTAACACAGGCGGGGTCAGGAAAGCAAATGGATGGCATGAAAAAGTGCTTGCGGGAATGGCATAAGCCTCAGGCCTGAGGACGCTTGTGCACGGTCCGGACCCGTAGCCACGTGCAGGCACGGCCGTTTTTCTTGCACAAATCTTTTTGTTGTGTTACTATGACACCTCGTATGAAGCGGCTTTTTTGGCTGATTTTTATCTGTTTCCTGGTTCCACCTCCGACTGCCTTCTCCGCTGAAAAAGGTTTGACCGTAAGGGGCGTCAGGTATTTTTCCTACGCCACGTTCACGCGGATAGTGTTCGAGATCGAGGCCCCGGCCCCCTATGTGCTGACCAAGGCGGCTGACTCGCGCAGCCTCTTGTTCTCGTCCTATGAAGGGCTATTGACCGTGAAGACGGCGCTGCCGCCGGTACGCGATGGCGTTGTGGCCGGCATCGATGCCCGGGAAAGCGCTGGCAGGACCTTTATCGTTATCCGCCTCGATGCGGCCGCAGGGGAAACGAAGGATTTCGTGCTCCGCGGGCCCGACCGGATCGTGCTCGATATCGCGAAGGGAGTTGCCCCGTCCCCGCCCGCGGTTGCCAGAGACCGGCCCGTTGTCATTGTCCTCGATGCCGGGCATGGCGGAAAGGACACGGGCATCGTGACGGCGAAGGGACAGGAAAAAAACTTTGCCCTGGACCTTGTGCAGGCGATCAGAAGGATACTGCAAAAAGACCCAGGGCTGATGGTCGTCCTGTCCCGGGACCGTGACACGGCGTTGACCCTCGATGAACGGGCCGCTGCGGCAAACGCCGCCGGGGCCAGGGTCTATGTGAGCATCCATGCCGCTGACGAAGGTCGTGACCGGGTCTATATCCAGGACCCTGATGAAGATCAGTCTCCGCGGGCGCAGCACCCTGCAAGCCGGGACTATCTTGGGTTCGAGGCCGGCAGTGAACAGTTGGACAGGCTCTGGGGACGGCAGCAGGCGGCCCATACGAAGGAGAGCAGCGCTCTTGGCCGGCTCGTTGCCCGGAAACTGGCGGGAAACGATGGGGCCGAGCCAACGCAAGCGCCTTTGGCAGGACTGAAGGCGGTGGATGCCGCTGCGGTGCTCGTCGAGGCCGGCATGGAACAGGACAGGACAAGGACGGCTGCGGCCGTTGCCGAAGGGATCGAGCAGTATGTCAGAGAGGATCGATCGGAGGATCGGAAGTAATCGTTTGCTGCCGGTGATGGTGGCGGCCATTCTAGCGCTTGCAATTGCTGCCGGGTTCTTTGCCTGGCATCATGCTGCCGCTCCCGCTCCGCCATCGATACAGGCCAATGCCGCTCCTTCCGCCGTCCTGACAAACCGCGCTGATCAGCCCCTTACGGTCACGCTTTACGTACCGGGCGTCGCCGCGCTATCCGCCGGACTCGCACCGGTCAGGCGCCAGCCCGACACGCAGGCACAGGCCCGCGAAGCGCTGAATGCGGGGTTCGCTGACCTGAGGGCGCTCCAGTCGCGGGTGCTGAAGGATATCAGGCTCAGCGGATTCTTTCTGGATGCAGCCGGCACCGCCTTCGTGGACCTGTCTCCTGTTCAGCAGGGCGGTGTCCGGGCATCGGCAGGGGAAGAGCTTCTGGCCCTCTACGCGGTGGTGAACACGCTGACCCAGAACTTCGAGGAGATCAAACAGGTCCGTTTCCTGGTCGACGGCAGGGAAGCGCAGACGCTGGCCGGGCATATCGACCTGTCGAGACCGTTCACGAAGCGGATGGACCTGGTAAAGCAGTAAGTCAATCTCTCTCGAGAGGCTGAGCCCGAGACCCTGGCATAACCTAAAAAGCTCAAATCAGCACGCATGGAATACAAAAACTTTCGATAGTATTTTAGCCTGCATGAGAGATTCGACCCCCGGTTTCACGATGTTTGCACACTATGCATAAAGCCATCGGCATATTCGATTCGGGCATCGGCGGGCTGACGGTGCTCAAGGAGGTCGTGGCGAAGCTCCCCCGGGAGAACATCATCTATCTGGGCGATACCGCGCGGGTACCCTATGGCATCCGGTCCCCGGAAACGGTTACGCGGTACAGCTTCGAGAACACGAATTTTCTGCTGTCCCAGGAGATCAAGCTGCTCGTGATCGCCTGCAACACGGCGTCGGCCATCAGCCTTGAAGAGGTAAAGAAAGAGTATCCCCTCCCGGTCATCGGCGTGCTCGAGCCCGGTGCCATCGCGGCGACCGCTTCGACACGTTCGCGGTCCGTGGGCGTGATCGGCACCGAGGCCACGATAGCCAGCGGTGCCTACGAGAAAGCGATCAGGCGCATCGCGCCGGATGTCACCGTTCACAGCCGCGCTTGTCCTCTCTTTGTTCCTCTTGCGGAAGAGGGCTGGACGGACAATGACGTGGCGGCGCTGGTAGCCGAGCGGTATCTGGCCCCGTTTCGGGGAACGGGCATCGATACCCTGGTGCTGGGCTGTACTCACTATCCGCTCCTGAAGTCCGTGATCGCAGGGGTGATGGGCCCGGCGATCACCCTGATCGATTCCGCGACCGAGACCGCAAAAGAAGTGGCAGGCGTGCTCGAGAAGCTCAGGTGGAAGGGGAATGGACAAGGCGAAGGGGCACGGAAGTTCTATGTCACCGACTCCCCGGTCCGGTTCGAAAAGATCGGCAAGCGGTTCCTGGGCGATGAGTCTCTTCGGGCCGAACAGGTCAGGGTCGGGGGAACGTAGCGCGCTCGAGGCGTACTGAAAACCACACATGGTGCAGGGGAAATAGCACAATGAAAACCAAGGATCCATCCCGCCGGATCCCCTGCAGCGTGATTTCAGGCCGTGAAGTCATGGAGCCGAAGTGTGCATTCTGCAATTCGCAATTGAGGTCCTCGAATGAATAAGGATTGTGCCTCTGTCAGGAAGTCGCTCCCGAAGTATCTGCGGGGCCACCTGTTCAAATACGAGCAGATCAGGATCGCTCGTCATCTCAACTCCTGTGCGGTCTGCAGGTCGGAATACCAGGCGCTCAAGAAGGTGGCTGACACGCGGCGGCTTCTCAAGGACATCACGCCTCCCGAAGGAATCGTGCTGCGGCTCAAGGCCGGCGCTGCCGGATTGGCCAGGGTGAGAATGCTCATGTACCGTCCGCTGTGGCTTCTCCTGATCATCGGCCTGGCAACGGTCGTCTATCTCAATATCTTTGCCCCGCACCGGGATATCGAGATCGAGAACATTGAAAGGTCGCTCCCCCCCCCGGCTCCTGCTACATCGGCGCCAACCGGCACACCTGCCATGGTTTCCGCTTCCACTGCCTCTGCCGCGGTTTACGAAGCGGCGGCGCCAATGGAGCACAGGAAGCGGGCGGAAAGCGACCTTGCGCCGGAACCGCTCGTGATCACAATCGCTCCTGCCGGCGAGCAGGCCGTCAGACGCATCAACGAAGCTTTGCGAAGTCATGGTCAGCTCAGGAAAATGAAGTTCACCGATTCGGTTCGTGAGATTTCGGGGACCATGACTGCCAGGGAGCTGCTCTCCTTTTTTAACCGCATCGATGAGGCCGGGAAGGTGGCCTACAGCCGGAAGCGGTTCGAATCCTATCCGGAGACGGCGTCTATTCCCTTTGTCATGAAAATGAAGTCCGCACCGAAGCCCGTCGATCCGACCACTCGTCCGGCGCCGCCCGCTGCCGAGCCGGCGGCACCGGGCACGCATGCCGAATCGACTCCTTCTTCATCAGCCGAGGCGGACAGATCCGCGGAAAATGGCGAATCACTGCCTGAACAGCATGTCTCCGGACAGTAGCGCGACATGACTCAGCGCGATGCCGGAATGGCCCCGCCGAATATCACGAAACAATCGCAGAGAATGGAATGCGGACCCGCATGCGCACGGACCGTTCATACCAGGAAACGATAGAGTATCTCTTCGCGCTCCAGAAGCACGGGGTAAAGCTTGGCCTCGGCAATACGGAGCGTCTCATGGACATCATGGGGAATCCTCACCGGCGGTTCCGGAGCGTGCACGTCGCCGGAACGAACGGAAAGGGGTCCACCGCCGCGTTCCTAACCGGCATGCTCCTGGCTGCCGGCTATCGCGTCGGGCTTTATACGTCGCCTCATTTGGTGAGTTTCACCGAACGGATACGGATCAACGGCGTGCCGATCACCGAGGGGAAGGTTGTCGAGCTCGCTCGCAGGGTGAGGGAGGGATACGAGGGGAGGGCGGGGGATTCCGGCTTGCCCCCGGCCCTCAACCCGACGTTCTTCGAGGTCACGACGGCGCTTGCCTTCACCTACTTTGCGGAGGAGGCGGTAGACATCGCCGTGATCGAAGTGGGCATGGGAGGTCGCCTGGATGCCACGAATGTGATCTCGCCGCTCGTATCCGTGATCACGAACATTGACCTCGAGCACACTGAATTCCTGGGCGACACACTCGAACTGATCGCCGGCGAAAAGGCGGGGATCATCAAGCGCAATACCCCGGTCGTCACCGGCGCGGTCCAGCCCGGGGTCCTGCAGGTCATCGAGCGGGAAGCCGCCCGCAAGGCCGCTCCCGTTTTTCTGCTCGGCCGTGAATTCAGGGCCAACCATATACGGCCGGGCGGCGAACAACAGTTCACTTACCGGGGGATGCGGATGTCACTCGAAGGGCTTGGGATCGTTTTGCTCGGGCGATACCAGGTGGACAATGCATGCCTCGCCCTTGCCGCCGCTGAATGTCTGCACGCCGCGGGCGTCACGATCACCGAGGATGCAGTCAGGAAGGGCCTTGCGCAGTCGCGATGGGAGGGCCGGCTCGAGCGCGTTGCCCGGAGGCCGGACATCTATCTCGACGGGGCGCACAATCCGGCCTCGGCGCGGTTGCTCGCCCGGGCCGTCGCCGAACTGCGTCCGGCATACGGCCGGCTCATGCTTGTCGTCGGCATCCTGGGAGACAAGGATGTCTCCGGCATCCTTGCCGAACTCATCCCGCTGGCCGACCGTGTGATCGTAACGCGCCCCGATTACGCCCGCGCCCTGGACCCGGACGCGCTTGCGGCAAAAGTCCGCAGCCTGCACCCTGCCGTGGACACGGCTGGGAGCGTACGGCAGGCAATTGAACGCGCTAAATCCGAGGCAAAAGCGGACGATCTGATCCTGATCACCGGTTCCCTCTATGTCGTCGGCGATGCGCGCGCGGTGCTGTTCGATGACGGTTTGCCCCGGGCGCTCCCCGGCCTGAAAGGATAGCCGCTGCTGGAGAGCCCCGCACCCTGACCGGCTAGGTCCCAAGGAAGAAACTGTTTCAGCATGATCAGGATATCCTCCATAGCAACGCTCTGTCTTCTCCTGGCCGTCACGGTTTGCACTGCCCCGGCCCGCGCCGACGAACTGCCGAAGAAGATCCCCGTCACCGTCAAGGCGGACAAACTCGACTATGACCGGACGAACGACGTGTACACCGCGGTAGGCCACGTCAAAGTGGAGCAGGATGGGATGCGGCTTGAGGCCGACAAAGTCACCTTGAACAACAAAACCGGCGATGCGACGGCCGAAGGCAAGGTGTACCTCCAGGAAAAGGGGGATGTTATCCGGGCCGACCGGATACTCGTTAACATCAACACCAAGGCGGGACTCATTTTCAACGGCGATCTGTTCATGAACAAGGACAATCTGCATGTCAAAGGAGAGAAGATCGAGCGCAGGTCCGAGACCGTGTACCATGTCGAGAACGGCACCTTCACGACCTGCGACGCCGGCGAGTGGTACCTCAAGGCGGGCGTGATCGATGTGGATATGGACCGCTATGCAACCGGTAGTGATGTCTCCTTCAACATGATCGGGCTGCCGGTGCTTTATACGCCCTATCTTCTCTTCCCGGTGCGCCGGCAGACCGGGCTCTTAATCCCCGAGGCGGGGTACAGCAGCAAAGACGGCTTCCTGATGAAGAATTCCCTGTTTTGGGCCATCTCGGACTATCAGGACATGACGTTCTACTCTGATTACCGTGCGCACCTCGGCATCGGCACGGCAGCGGAATATCGCTATGTCCTTTCACGCGATTCGGGAGGCAAGCTCTTCTATAATTACTTCAATACCTTCAACGAGTTCACGACGCCAGGAGTCCCCGATACCCGCTGGTTGTTCTCCTACCAGCATCACGAATATCCTGCCGAGGACCTTACCATCCGGTCCGATATCAACCTCGTGAGCGATTACCTGTACTTCCCGGATCTCGAAAGCAAAAAGCTTGAGCTCCGCGCCCTGCCGTACCTGGACTCGAACCTGTTCGCTGTTGCGCGGTGGGATACGGCATCCCTGTATCTTCTCGGTCAGTATGCCATCGACCTCACGCAACAGAGCAATGATACGACGATCCAGAAGCTGCCGGAGCTCAGGTACAACCTTTATGAAGAAAAGATCGCGGGACCCGTGCGACTGAACGTCGAGGGGTTTGCAACAAATTTTACCCGGAAGACGGGAGATGACGTGCTGCGCGCGGATTTCGACCCGAGGCTCTCGGCGGCCCTGGGTGTAGAAGGACTGACGTTGACGCCCCGCCTCGGGGCGCGGGTTACTTACTATGACCGGAGCGCTTCGTCCTCGGACTCCACGCAGCGGAGGTACTACTATGCAGGGGCGGACTTGAACGGCCGCTTCTCCCGCACGTACGGAGCGGACCGCGAATCCGGTTTCGGACAGATCCGGCATTCGATCGAGCCGGGCGTCACATACAGCTACATACCCAAGTTCAATCAGAATGACCTTCCCCAGCTGGATGTCATCGATACGGTGACGCAGCAGAACTTGGTTTCGGTTTCCCTGATCAACCGCTTGACCGCGCACTACCGTGATGCCTCCGGGTTCAGGAGCTTCGATCTGATGGTGTTCCGGGTTTCGGAATCCTATGACATCAACAAGGCGAGGAGCGACGACCCCGAAATCTCCGGTCAGGCGCGGTCCGAGATCCGCGGCGAGATCTACCTCAAGACGCCGAAACTGCTGACGTTGTCGGCCACCGAGATCTATACCCGGGGAACCTTCACCTCGTCATCAGAAAGCATCACCGTGAATACCGGCATACTGCATTTCAATATTACCCGCCAGGCCCTCGCAGAACCGAAGGCCCGCTATGTGATCGGGGGAGCGGGGGCCAAAGCCGGGAAATGGGACCTCGATGTCCAGATATGGCGTGACGTGGTGCTGAAGCAGAATACCCAGCAGGATTACAAGGTCCATTACGCTTCACAATGCTGGGGGCTCGGCTTCAGTTTCACCAAGAAACCGGGAGAGACCCAATATATGCTGACCATGGACCTGAAGGGGCTGGGCGTATTGAAATTCTAGGAGGTCGAGTGTGAACGACGGTATCATCGTGCTGATCACCGCCAGCTCGGAAGAGGAGGCGGTCCGGATCGGAAGGGCGCTGGTGGACGAGCGGCTTGCGGCGTGCGTCAATATCGTACCCGTTGTGCGGTCCCTGTTCTTCTGGGAGGGGAAGACCCAGGACTCCCCGGAAAGCCTCCTGATCTGCAAGAGCAGAAAGCCGTTGGTCGAACAGCTCATACGCCGCGTGAAGTCTCTCCACTCCTACAGTGTACCGGAGATCATTGCCCTGCCGATCATTGCCGGATCCTCTGACTATCTCAACTGGGTTAAGGACTCTACCTCGCGATAGTTCCCTTACTTAATTGAAACGAACCATATCTGGGGGGTATCGAGATCGTGCCACTATATATTGTGGGGCGAGAAGTAAAAAAATACTATAATATTGACATGAGTAATTATTTTATGTTACTCTTTAACAGATTTTTTTGCGTCTTTTGCCGGAGGAATGAGAAAACAGTGCAGTCTCGGAAGTGCAGAAATATCAAGAAGAAGGAATATTTCACCTTCATGTTCCTGCCTGGCCCGAATGAGCGGGTCAGAACGCTCAGCATCTCGAAGTCCGTCATCAAATCTGTAATCCTCTCGTTGCTTGCCATTGTCGGCTTCTCTCTCTACCTCATTTACGAATACAATGACGTCAAAGACAAGGTCTGGGAACTGCAGTCGATGCGCGAAGAGTTGATGCAACAGAAGGCCCAGGTTCAGAACTTTGCCTTGAACATGCTCGATTACAAGCGCCAGATGTTCCTGCTCCGCGATCTCGATACCAAGCTCCGCAGGGCGGTAAGCCTCGGCCCGCGCGACAAGGCGCATCAGGTGCTCGGCATCGGCGGTCCGGACGAACTGGGGCTTCAGAACCTCACGAGCATGGGAGAGAAAAAGCAGGAAGAGGTCCTGAAAGAAATGCACCAGGAACTGACCCAGCTCAAGGGTGCGGCTTCCCGGCAGGAGACCAGTCTCCAGATGCTGATCGAATACTTTGAAGATAAACGTTCGCTTTACGCATCCACGCCTTCAGTGTGGCCTGTCCGGGGATGGGTCACCTCTCCGTTTGGGAACAGAATCTCCCCGTTCAGCGGCATCTTGACATTTCATGAAGGCTTGGACATAGCGGCGCAGACCGGCACACCCATCGTCGCTCCGGCGGACGGTGTGGTGATCAAAGCGGGCTTTGGCACGGGCTACGGCAACATGGTGGAGATCAGCCACGGCTACGGTATCAAGACGATCTATGGCCACAATTCCCGGCTGAATGTCAAGCCGGGTCAGCGGGTAAAACGAGGCGATGTCATCGCTTATCTCGGCGACTCCGGCTCCAGCACCGGTCCTCACCTGCACTACGAAGTGCGGGTAAACGGCCTGCCGGTGAACCCCGTTCGCTATCTTAATTAAGTCAAAGAGGCCCCCGGCGGTCATACTCATTCCATCGTGAATCCTATCTTGCCTATGGCTTCTCTTCCGATTACATACGAAGTACCAGCTCGTTCACTAGCCGGGGAAAAGGGCGTGGGGGATGAACGGAGAAGCTCTTTCCCTTTGATAAAAACGCTTCCGCATAAAGGCACAAGCAGCCGGACAAACCGGCTCCGGCCCGATGCGGAAACCGCAAGGAGGGAGTAAGCAATATGTCTACCGGGAAAGTGAAGTGGTTCAACGAGTCAAAAGGGTATGGTTTTATAGAGCCGGACGGGGGTGGAAGAGACGTCTTCGTTCACTACTCGGCGATCCAGGGAGAGGGGTACAAGACCCTTTCCGAGGGGCAGATGGTCGAGTTTGAGATCACCCAGGGCGAGAAAGGCCCCCAGGCCGCAAATGTGATGAAAGCTTCCTAAGCTCATCTTACGCTGCTGATTCACTAGCAGATAAATAGAGACGATACCTGAAGCCCCGGGTTCCCCCTCCCGGGGTTTTTGCTGTCCTGACGGCCGAGAGCGGGCAGTTCACGTTTCAGCATCGCCGCCTTGTCCTTCATCATTGAAGTCCTGCCTCGGGACGTTCCTGCTCCCGGTTTTCCCTTTTCTTCACTTCTGCCCTAAAAGCATCTGGACGCGTTTCATCATTTCCGGAGCGTCCCATACCTCAAGCCCGCTGAAACTTTCCACGATGATTCCGTTCCGGTCGATAAGATAGGTGGCGGGGAGCGCGGGTCCGGCATATGCTTTGCCATACACTTCCTTGCCGGCATCGAGAAGTACCAGGAAGGCAATATTGTTCTTCGCCACATAGTCCCGGACCGGCTTGTCGGACGGATCGATCGAGACTGCGATGACCTGCAGTCCCTTGTCCTTCAACGTCAGGAAGAGGCGGTTCAACGACGGCATTTCTGCCATGCAGGGTGCGCAGAGCATCGACCAGAAATTGAGCAGGACCACCTGACCCCGGAGTGATTCGAGCGAGACAGCCCTGCCCGAGATGTCGGTCAGCGTGAAGGGGGGTGCATAGCTGCCCGCCTCCGTCCCGACCTCGGAAACGCCTGCGGCGCTGCAGAGGGAGGAAAGGGAGAGCAGGCACAGGAGCAAAACAGCAGGAGGAGAATATTGCATGGTCACAATACTAGTCTTCGATCTCATTTCTGTCAAGGGGATACCCATTCGCGAACAAAAGAGGTTGTCAAATTCCCCGTGCCAAAAGGCTCACGAGGGTTCAGAACTGGACGTCGAAGGTGAGGTACAGGTCCTTTGCCGTGTCAACGGGAGCCATGATTTGCTGGTTAATCGGGCTTGTTGAGGTGAGGTCCGATATGTTTACCGGTGCTCCGATCCAGAAATTGCTGCCCGTATACGCGAACCGGTAATACTGGTAGCCGAGCCTCAGGAAAGCCTTGGCATTCCTTGAGATGGGTTTCCGGTCGAGTTCCTGGATCAGGTATACTTCGTACACGCTGCCGCGGGTACCCAGCTTGCTCGTCCAGATATCGTCCTCGGAGGGAACCATGCCGATCCAGTTCTTTGACCCCCGGTTATACTCTACGCCGATCTTCGTGCGGTTCATGTCATAGCGTGCGCCTGTATAGAGCGCATATCCTTCCTTGCTCACCGGTCCCTCGCCGCCTGCGCCGACCGACGTCCAGAGAAGGCCCCAGGGAGACGTGTTTGAATTGAACGTATTGTTATTGGGATCTGTCTTGCTCTGGCCCGCTGACAGGAAGAGATTGAGTGGTCCGAACTTGCCCGTGGCGACGCCGCCGAGCCACCGAATGTTCCCCAGGTTCTCCGTGGGTCCTGAAGTACCAAAGGCTCCGTCCGAAGGCGTGTCGGAGATATGCCAGCCTTTCTGATACTGCAATTCGACGTGGACCAGATCGGAGTCCAGAACAGCCAGGTTCATGCCGAGAAAATCAGTATCCCTCAGGCTGGCGCCCGTGGTTGGCTGATAGCCGCTGTCAAATCCTTTGCCGTAGCAGAGCTTTGCGTATGCGCCCGGCAGCGCATTGATGTCCGGAGCGAACCCGAGGGTCATCCCGTCGAATGCATAGTCGATCATGAGGCTCGGCATACCGGCTGTTCCCGTCGTCTCCTGGTTCTGCCTCAGGTTGCCCGGTATACCGCCGGTGGACGGCCTGCGGCCGACCGAGAACCAGGCGGGTGCATCGAAGAGATTGCCGACCGTCGCATAGACATAGTCCACACGGAGAGCGTTGTCCGAAGGCACATGGCCGATCGTGCCGTCATTCACGCCCATTGCCCTGTCGCCAAAGAAGCCCACAGGGACGGCTGTCCCGCCCTCGACCGGCGTTGCGGTCTCATGGCCCCACACCTTGTACATAAGGAAGCGGGCCTTCACGGTCACGTCCTCAAGAGCATCGGCCTTCAGGTTCAGGCCGAAGCGGTTAAGCATGAGCGAGCTGTTTTCCACGGTAAATCCGGCCATGGCGGAACCCAGCGGGTTCGCCCCGGTGAGGTCGGCCTGCCGGTAGTCATGGATCGATCCCTTCAGGTAGTCGTACCGGAACCGGTAGTCGCCGCCGATCTGGAGCCACGACGGGTCATCGGCTGCGGCTACGCCGGCACAGAGGAGATGGAGGGAAAGGACGGCCAAAAGAAGCTTCTTCATGAGCGGTGCCTCCTTTCGAACGGCGATGACGGGAGGGATCTGCAGGAGCGCGATACACCCCGGATCACTGCTTCCCGGCCTCATGCAACAGGAGAGCATAACCGGAGAAAGGCGATGTGAGATGCAGTATCGAAGTGTCTGGAAATAGTTAAGCGGCAGGCTCGGAAAGGAAGGGTGTGGCGCACGGAAGATGCTGCCTATGCCCCGGTCACCGCTTTTTTCCTCGCGGCATGCTGTTCAAAAAGAACTTCCTTCATCAGGGAGCATGCTTCGATGACCTTGGGATTCGAGACGCGGTAGTAGATGTTCACGCCTTCGCGCCGCGTCGTCAGGATCCCCTTGTGGCGCATTACCGCGAGGTGCTGCGAGACATTCGCTTTCGATGCGCCCAGGGCCGTCACCAGTTCGGTCACGGTCTTTTCTTCATTGCGGAGCGTGTTCAGGATCTCGATCCGTTTGGGGTTGGTGAGGGTCTTGCAGATGTCGGCTTGCATTTCATAGATCGATCTATCGATTGGGATGCTCTTCATGCATTCTTTTGTACACGGATGGGGTTTTTTTGTCAAGCAGGAAAGAGATTTCATATCAGTAATTTGTTTTTTTAGAACATCTGTTTATATTTTCAAGGATTTGGGCTGGAAAATCCCGCTCCCACGAGCCGGGCGTGCGCTCAGGCGGTCAGTGTTCTGTCTTGATCACAGGCATTTTGAGGAGGATTGCGAGGAACCGATTCCTCGGGCAGTTCATTTCTCTTGAATTGTTTGCCGGAAAAATGTTATAAATGACTGATTTCCAAGCATCCACGTATAATCCCTGAATTCACGCGATCATGGAGAAGAGCAACGGATGATAGGCACACTATTAAAAAAGGTATTCGGAACGGCCAATGAGCGTGAACTGAAGCGCATCCAGGTGGTCGTCGACGAGATCAACGCCCTTGAGCCGGGCATTTCCCGGCTTTCCGACGCGGAGCTTAAAGCGAAGACCGACGAGTTCAAGAAGCGTCTTGAAGGGGACGAGACCCTCGGTGACCTTCTGCCCGAGGCGTTCGCCGTGGTCCGCGAGGCCTCGAAACGGACCCTCGGGATGCGCCACTTCGACGCCCAGCTGATCGGCGGCATCGTCCTGCACCAGGGCAGGATCGCCGAGATGAAGACCGGCGAGGGCAAGACCCTGGTCGCCACGCTCCCGGTCTACCTGAACGCGCTGTCCGGCATGGGCGTCCACGTCGTAACCGTGAACGACTATCTGGCCCGCCGCGACGCTCAGTGGATGAGCCCGGTCTACAATTTCCTGGGGCTCACCGTGGGCGTGATCGTCCACGGCCTTACGGATGAGCAGCGGAAAGAGGCCTACGGGTCGGATGTCACCTACGGGACCAACAACGAGTTCGGGTTCGACTATTTGCGGGACAACATGAAGTTCGCGCTCGACGAGTATGTCCAGCGCGAGCTCAACTTCGCGATCGTGGACGAGGTCGACTCGATCCTGATCGACGAAGCGAGAACACCGCTCATCATCTCCGGCCCCACGGAAGACTCAACGGACAAATATTACAAGATCAACCGCATCATTCCGAGCCTCACGAAGGAAGCGGACTATACCATCGAGGAAAAGACCAAGACCGCTGCCCTGACCGAGGAGGGAAACATCAAGGTCGAGAAGATGCTGAACGCCGGCAACCTCTACGACCCCTCCAATGTCGATCTCGTGCACCACGTGCACCAGGCGCTGAAGGCGCATGCCCTGTTCCAGCGCGACGTGGACTACGTGGTGAAGGACGGCGAGGTGATGATCGTCGACGAGTTCACGGGCAGGCTCATGCCGGGCAGGCGCTGGAGCGACGGCCTGCACCAGGCGATCGAGGCGAAGGAGGGCGTGAAGATCGAAAACGAGAACCAGACCCTGGCCTCGATCACGTTCCAGAACTATTTCCGGCTCTATTCAAAGCTCGCGGGCATGACCGGCACGGCCGAGACCGAGGCCGCGGAGTTCGCGAAGATCTACAACCTCGACGTGGTGGTGATCCCGACCCACCGGCCCATGGTCCGCATCGACAACGCCGATTTCATCTACAAGCACGAGACGGGGAAGTTCAACGCGGCCATAGCCGAGATCGAGGAGCGGCACAAGAAAGGCCAGCCCGTGCTGGTCGGAACCATCTCCATCGTCAAGTCCGAGACGCTCGCCGCCATGCTGAAGAAGAAAGGCATCCGGCACTCCGTCCTGAACGCCAAGTACCACGAGATGGAGGCCGAGATCGTCGCGCAGGCCGGCAGGTACCAGGCAGTCACGATCGCCACGAACATGGCCGGCCGCGGAACGGACATCGTGCTGGGCGGAAATCCCGAGGGCCTGACGCGCCAGGCGCTCAAGAGCAAGGACTATACCCGGGAGGAATGGGACAAAACGCTGGCCGAGTTCAGGGATGTGTGCGCGAAGGAGAAGGAAAAGGTCATCGAGGCCGGCGGGCTCCATATTCTCGGCACCGAACGCCATGAGGCGCGCCGGATCGACAACCAGCTGCGCGGCCGCTCGGGACGCCAGGGCGACCCGGGTTCTTCCCGTTTCTATCTTTCGCTCGAGGACGATCTCCTCCGGATATTCGGCTCCGATCGCATCGCGGGCCTCATGGGCAGGCTCGGCATGGAGGAGGATGTGCCCATCGAGCACCGGATGGTGTCCCGGGCCATCGAGAACGCTCAGAAGAAGGTGGAAAACCACAACTTCGAGATGCGCAAGCACATCCTCGAGTACGACGACGTGATGAACCAGCAGAGAAAAGTCATTTACGAGCAGCGCCGCCAGATCCTGGCAGGCGAGGACCTCAAGGAAGAGGTCCTCGGGCTGGCGGAGGAACTGCTCGATGGCGTGCTCGGCTTCTACTGCCCGGAGAACGCCTATCCCGAGACCTGGGACGTGACCGGACTCCGGGACGCCCTCGCGGCAAAGTTCTCCTATCACCTGAAGAGCGACTTCGACGCCCGTGAGCTGCAGCGGGAGGAACTGCGTGAAAAGCTCTGGGAGACGCTCAGGCAGAGCTACGAGGACAAGGAAAAAGAGATCAGCTCCGACGTCATGCGCCACATCGAGAAGGTGTTCATGCTCCAGGCAGTCGACCACCAGTGGAAGGACCACCTTCTCGCCATGGACCACCTGAAGGAGGGCATCGGCCTCAGGGGCTACGGCCAGAAGGACCCGCTCATCGAGTATAAGAAGGAAGGCTTCGACATGTTCGAGGAGATGAAGCTGCGCATCGTCGAATCAACGGTCGAGAACCTCTTCCGGATCCGGGCCGCGGCAAAGGAGCAGAGCCGCGAGATCGAGCGGAAACAGAAGCGCCAGGTGGCGAACCTCACCTTTGTGGGAGCGGGAGACGCGGCAGCCGCTTCAGCGCCCCAGCCGGTGCACGCGGGCGCGAAGGTCGGCAGGAACGATCCCTGCCCGTGCGGCAGCGGACTGAAATATAAAAAGTGCCATGGGAAGTAGATAAACGGGTAGGTTTCCGCACCGCATGAAAAAAAATCTCGCAGCAAGATGAAGGAACATTTTATTGTCGGCTGCTGGCTGCAAACAAGGGTTAAATTCAGAGCGCAGAAGATAAATCAATTTTCACATCAGATGAAAAAGTAAAAAAGGCTTAGAGCATCCTCTAAGCCTTTTTTGTTGGCAATTCGGAAAGACATTTTTCCGCAACGCCCAGGCGGTCGCGTTGTTTAGGGGATCCTACCGGCTCATGCCGGAGGGGTTCCTCTGGCCGGATTGGTCCAGAACAGACCGAACTGGGCGGTCTTCTTGGCCCCTTTCATCGGGGATCGGTTTCCCAACAGAAAGTAACCGGGAGCCCTTGATGGGCCGAGGTTAAAGTTTTATTCTCCGGTGCCGATACATTGACTGAGGCAGGTTGCGTTCACGGGCTGACGGCGCGCCGGAGATGCCCTCATGCCCGTGGATTGCAGCATCGACATGAACAGAGAGCTTTACATAGGGGGCAACATCGATGCCCAGTTCCGCCAGTGGCTGATCCGGGCAAGCGCGTGGGGAGCCGTGCTCTTTCTCATGTTGAGCGCTCTCGACTACTTCGTTGCGCGCGGGTATTTCACGCGGTTCCTTGCCTACCGGGTCATCATATCGTTCCTGCTGCTGGCGATCTCCGCGGTTGCGGCGCGGTCGGCAAACCGCCTCGTTCATCTCCTCCTTGCGTATGCGGCGATCGGCGGGTCGGCGGCTACCATCGAGATCATGATCCTCCAGATCGGCGGCCATGCCTCGTCCTACTACGTCGGGATGATCCTCCTTTGCGTGGCGGCACCGGGTCTCCTTCCGGCGCGATTTTCCTTCTATGCGGCATCCGTCGTCCTCATCTATTGCGTGTATCTCCTGCCCATCGTGATGACCGAACGGATCACGAACAGGGAGGCGTTCTTCACCTCGAATGCCTTCATGGTCATGATCTTCTCCACGGTGCTGCTCATGCGCTACCTGAACGGCGTGAGCCTCGCCAAGGAGCTGGGGCTGCGGTACGATCTGGAACAGTCCAAGGAGCGCCTCGAAGACGCAGTCCAGGCCCGCACGCGGGAGCTGTCGCAGGTCGTCCTCCGCCTGCAGCAGGAGATCGTTGACCATGAACGGACCGAGAAACAGCTTCACCGCTACTCCCGGGACCTGAAGGACAGAAACGACGAGCTCAGATCATTCGTGTACAGCATCTCTCACGATTTGCGGACGCCGCTCGTGAACCTGAAGGGCTTCTCCGCCGAGCTGGGCGGCTCCCTCCGGCACATCAGCGCGTTTCTGGACAGCGGTATTACCGGCTTCGCCGGCAAGGAGCGAACGCGTCTTCAGCATGTCGTCCAGGAGGAGATTCCTGCGGCACTGGGTTTCATCAATGCGTCGTCCGATAAAATTCACGCGCTGATCAATGCTTTCCTGAAGCTCTCCCGCATCGGTAATAGGACGCTGTCCTTCGAACCGATAGACATGACCGGACTGGTCCGATCGCTCGTCGAGTCACAGGCAGGGGCGATCGCGAGGAAAGGTATCACGGTGGCCATTGATGCCCTGCCGCAGATCACCGCGGACCGGAACGCCCTGGAACAGGTCGTGGGCAGCATCGTGGACAATGCGATCAAGTACACCGAGGCCGGCAGCGGAGGTATTCTCGAGGTACGGGGAGAGCGGAAGGATTCGGAGACCCTGTTCCATTTCCGCGACAACGGCCGGGGGATCGCACCCGACGATGTCTCCCGGGTGTTCGATCTCTTCAGCCGGCTCGGGCCGCAGGACGGTTCCGGCGAGGGTATGGGCCTCGCCTATGCGAAGGCGCTCGTGCGGCGCCACGGCGGGCGCATCTGGTGCGACACAACGCTTGGAACGGGAACGACCTTCAGTTTTTCGATCTCACACGACCTGCGGAGTACGCCTGCATCAGGTGACAGCGCGGGGGGACTTCCCATGCCGCCTCCGTGACTCCACGGCGGCGTTCCTTTCCGCCTGGAACCCGGGGTCTGTTGCGACCGCCGGATCGAGCAGGAATGCCCGTATCCCTTGTTTTCCTCCCCATGCCGGCCCGAAGACTTCTCTTAAGAGTTGA
>Ga0335081_10001718_pt1 | contig 34846 bp, 37 predicted proteins | sample Lox_Sample_35_FD_206713 | JGI IMG/M metagenome (GOLD analysis project Ga0335081, IMG submission 206713) | Soil microbial communities from Loxahatchee National Wildlife Refuge, Florida, United States - Lox_Sample_3.5 | ecosystem: Environmental > Terrestrial > Soil > Wetlands | place: USA...
TATTATCTGCCGCGAGCTCGTCGATCGCCTTGCGCACGGTACCCTGGCTGACGCGGTAGCGCGCCGCGAGCTCGATCTCACTCGGGATCGCGTCACCCGGGCGCCATTCGCCGCCGCGCAACCCGTCCAGCAGCAACTCCTTGATTTGCTTGTACAGCGGTCTGAATGTGGGCGAGCTCATAAAGGTCATTTCAGCACAGAAAGCAACGGTCGTCTATTATGTGTCTTATGTCTTATGACAGACATAAGACACATTGACTTCGTCTTGGGGGCCGCATAACATGGCGCGCGCACCCGGGCCAGCGGCCCTAGAATCACCGACCACCTCACGAACGCGCCCTTCCGGAGCCAAAATGTCCCAAGCCCCAGTACGCGTCGCCGTCACCGGCGCCGCCGGCCAAATCGGCTACAGCCTCCTGTTTCGCATCGCCAGCGGCGAGATGCTGGGCAAGGATCAGCCTGTCATCCTGCAACTGCTGGAGATTCCGGACGAGAAGGCGCAGAAGGCGCTCAAGGGCGTGATGATGGAGCTCGACGACTGTGCCTTTCCCCTCCTGCACTCGATGCACGCGGCTTCCGACCCGATGGTCGCCTTCAAGGACGTGGCGGTCGCGCTGCTGGTCGGCGCACGCCCGCGCGGCCCGGGCATGGAACGCAAGGATCTGCTGGAAGCGAACGGCAAGATCTTCGCCCCGCAAGGCAAAGCGCTCGACAAGGTCGCCAGCCGCAACGTCAAGGTGCTGGTAGTAGGCAACCCCGCGAACACCAACGCGCTGATCGCGATGAAGAACGCGCCCTCGCTCAAGCCGACGCAGTTCACCGGCATGATGCGCCTCGACCATAACCGCACCCTGTCGCAGATCGCGCACAAGCTCGGCAAGCCGCTGTCATCGATCCGCAAAGTCACGGTGTGGGGCAACCACTCGGCGACCCAGTACCCCGACCTGTTCCAGGCCGAGTGCGAGGGCAAGAAGGTCTGGCCGATGATCGACGACCAGGAATGGCTCGAGAAGACCCTGATCCCGACCGTACAGAAGCGCGGCGCGGCGATCATCGAGGCGCGCGGCCTGTCCTCCGCGGCGAGCGCCGCCAATGCCGCAATCGACCACGTGCGCAACTGGGTTTCCGGCACCCCCGAGGGCGACTGGGTCACCATGGGCGTCCCGGCCGACGGCAGCTACGGCATCGCCGAGGGCGTGCTGTACGGCTATCCCGTCATCTGCAGGGCAGGCCAGTACCAGATCGTCAAGGGTATCGAGATCAGCGACTTCAGCCGCAAGCGCATGGACGCGACGCTCAAGGAGCTGCACGAGGAGCGCGACGGCATCAAGCACCTGCTGGGCTAGGAGCGACGCCATGAACCAGACCTCCCCCGGAGCGAAGTTCCGCCTGGCGCTGAAAGAAGAGTCGCCCCTGCAGGTGGTAGGCACGATCTGCGCCTACCATGCGCTGCTCGCCAGGCGCTCGGGCTACCGCGCGATCTACCTCTCCGGCGGAGGCGTCGCGGCCGGCTCGCTCGGCATGCCCGACCTCGGCATCTCGAACCTGGACGACGTGCTCACGGACATCCGGCGCATCAGCGACGTATGCGACCTGCCACTGCTGGTGGACGTCGACACCGGATTCGGCGCAAGCGCGTTCAACGTCGCACGCACTACCCGCTCGCTGATCAAGTTCGGCGCCGCCGCGATGCACATCGAGGACCAGGTCGGCGCCAAGCGCTGCGGACACCGCCCGGGCAAGGAGCTGGTGTCGAAGCAGGAAATGTGCGACCGCATCAAGGCCGCGGTCGATGCACGCGGCGATCCCGATTTCGTCGTCATGGCGCGCACCGACGCGCTGGCGAGCGAAGGCCTCGAGCGCGCGCTCGAGCGCGCGCAGGCCTACGCCGCAGCCGGTGCGGACATGATCTTCCCGGAAGCGATCCCCTCGATCGAGATGTACCGCAGCTTCGTCGATGCCACCCGGGTGCCGGTGCTGGCCAATATCACCGAATTCGGCAAGACGCCGCTGTTCACGCTCGACGAGCTGCGCTCGGTCGGCGTTGCGCTCGCGCTCTACCCCCTCTCGGCGTTCCGCGCCATGAACAAGGCCGCGCTCGACGTGTACCGGACGCTGCGCCGCGAAGGCACGCAGAAGAACGTCGTCGCGACCATGCAGACGCGCGACGAGCTGTATGAATGCCTCGACTACCACGCATACGAGGAAAAACTCGATGAGCTCTTCTCAGCCCGCAGCAACGCCTAAGCCCAAGAAATCGGTCGCGCTGTCCGGCGTTCCGGCCGGCAACACGGCCCTGTGCACCGTCGGGCGCAGCGGCAACGACCTGCACTACCGCGGCTACGACATCCTGGAATTCGCCGACCAGGCCGAGTTCGAGGAGATCGCCTACCTGCTGGTGCACGGCAAGCTGCCGAATGCAGCCGAACTCGCGGCCTACAAGACCAAGCTCAGGGGACTGCGCGGCATCCCGGCCGCGGTGCAGGACATTCTCGAATGCATTCCCGCCAACGCCCACCCGATGGACGTGATGCGCACCGCCTGCTCGGCGCTCGGCGCGGTGCTGCCGGAGAACCAGGATCACAAGCTGTCTGAGGCGCGCAACATCGCCGACCGGCTGATGGCGAGCTTCGGCTCGATGCTGCTGTACTGGCACCACTTCTCGCACTCCGGGCGGCGGATCGACGTCGAGACCGACGACGACTCGATCGGCGGGCACTTTCTCCACCTGCTGCACGGGCGCAGGCCGAGCGAGCTGTGGGTGCGGGCGATGCACACCTCGCTTATCCTGTACGCCGAGCACGAATACAACGCCTCGACCTTCACCTGCCGCGTCATCGCCGGGACCGGGTCCGACATGTATTCCGCGATCACCGGCGGCATCGGCGCGCTCAAGGGACCCAAGCACGGCGGCGCCAACGAGTTCGCGTTCGACGTCATCGGCCGCTACGACACGCCCGAGCAGGCGGAAGCCGACGTCGTACGGCGGGTGGCCGAGAAGCAGGTGATCATAGGCTTCGGCCACCCTGTCTACACCATCGCCGATCCGCGCAACGAGGTCATCAAGGAGGTCGCCAAGCGCCTGTCGCAGGATGCGGGCGACATGAAGCTGTTCGAAATCTCCGAGCGCATCGAGCAGGTCATGTGGCGCGAGAAGAAGATGTTCGCCAACCTGGACTGGTATAGCGCGACCAGCTACCACATGATGGGCGTGCCGACCGCGATGTTCACTCCGCTGTTCGTCATTTCGCGCACCAGCGGCTGGTCGGCGCACGTGATCGAGCAGCGTATCGACGGCAAGATCATCCGCCCCAGCGCGAACTACACCGGGCCCGACAACCGCAAGTGGCAGCCGATGAAGGAAAGGACCTGAGCATGGCCCAGTACGAATCCGACCTGACCAAGTTCATGCGCCAGTTCCTCGCCCAGCATCCGGAGGAGATCGAGTCGCAGCGCATCGGGCGCGACGCCTGGTGGGACAAGGATGCTTCGACACGCACCCCACCTCCGCCGCCGCGCCATCCGGCCCTTTCGGGCGGCGCCGAATACACCTTCGAGCCGCTGACCGAAGCGGACAAATAGATGTCCGGCCACATCTCGAACGTCCGGCGCGCGCCGGACAAGGTGCTGACCCAGATCGCGGACTATGTCATCGAGCACAAGGTGACGAGCAAGGACGCTTACGAGACCGCCCGCTACTGCTTGATGGACACCCTGGGCTGCGGCCTGGAAGCGCTCGAATACCCGGCCTGCACCAAGCTGCTCGGGCCGATCGTGCCGGGCACCGTGGTGCCGAACGGCGCCAGGGTCCCGGGCACCCAGTTCCAGCTCGACCCGGTACAGGCCGCGTTCAACATCGGCGCGATGATCCGCTGGCTCGATTTCAACGACACCTGGCTCGCCGCCGAGTGGGGCCACCCGTCCGACAACCTGGGCGGCATCCTCGCCGCCGCCGACTGGCTCTCGCGCAGCGCGAAAAAGCCGCTGCCGATGCGCGACGTGCTTACGGGCATGATCAAGGCGCACGAGATCCAGGGCGTGATCGCGCTCGAGAACAGCTTCAACCGGGTCGGTCTCGACCACGTGCTGCTGGTCAAGGTCGCCACCACCGCGGTGGTGGCGCAGATGATCGGCTGCAGCTACGACGAGGTGGTGAACGCGGTGTCCCAGGCCTGGGTCGACGGCCAGAGCCTGCGCACCTACCGCCACGCGCCGAACACCGGCTCGCGCAAGAGCTGGGCGGCGGGCGACGCCACCAGCCGCGGGGTGCGCCTCGCGCTGATCTCGAAAACCGGCGAGATGGGCTACCCGTCGGTGCTGACGGCCAAGACCTGGGGCTTCTACGACGTTTCGTTCAAGGGCAAGCAGTTCAAGTTCCAGCGCCCATTCGGCTCCTACGTGATGGAGAACGTGCTGTTCAAGATCTCCTATCCGGCCGAATTCCACTCGCAGACCGCGGTCGAATGCGCGATGCAGATTCACGAAGCGCTAAGGAGCCAGAACCGCAAGCCCGAAGAGATCAAGAAGATCACCATCCGCACCCACGAGGCCTGCCTGCGGATCATCGACAAAAAGGGGCCGCTCAACAATCCGGCCGACCGCGACCACTGTATCCAGTACATGGTGGCGGTGCCGATTCTGTTCGGCCGCCTGACCGCCGGCGATTACGAGGACGCGGTCGCCGCCGACCCGCGCATCGACGCGCTGCGCGCGCGGATTACCTGCGTGGAGGACAAGGGCTTTACGCGCGACTATCACGACCCTGACAAGCGCTCGATCGCGAACGCGCTGACGGTCGAATTCAAGGACGGCAAGAAGCTGGGCGAGTTCGTGTGCGAATACCCGATCGGCCACAAGCGCCGGCGCAAGGAAGGCATGCCGGTGCTGGTGGAGAAGTTCAAGCGAAACCTTGCGCGCCGCTTCCCATCCAAGCAGCAGAATGCGATCCTCGGGGCTTGCATGGACGCCGGCCGCTTGCACGCCATGCCGGTAGACGCATTCGTGGACTTGTTCGTAATCTAGCTGCCCGGGTGATGCACCAAATGCTTTCGCGCAACGAGGTAGAAACGCTCGAGCTCAGGCTCGCCGAGTTGAGCGCCCAAGTGAGGGCCTATCCGACTCCCATCGCACGCTGCGACGAGCAACTGGCGGCACTGCTCGAGGAGCGGGGGCGGGTATACGCCGCGCTAGAGCGTCTCGCCGCCGCCCCGTCGGAGGGCGAGCTGTGCAAGTGGGAAAGTGACGGAGGAATCCGTGCGGCTTGAGAGCCGAAGCCTTGCGCTGCTGCTTCTGTGCCTGCTGGCGCCGGCTGCGCAGTCGGCAACGGCGGCCGAGTATCGCGACCCGATCGACTACTTCTTCCAGCCCTTCCTGGGCGATCTGAAAGCCGAGGCCGCTGACGCGCAGAAGGCCGGCAAACGGGCGATCGTGGTGATGTACGAGTTCGACGACTGTCCCTACTGTGCGCGCATGAAGCGCGAGGTCCTCTCGCGCCCCGACGTGCAGGCCTACTATCGCAAGCACTTCCAGCCGTTCCAGATCGACACCCGCGGCGACCAGCAGATCACCGGTTTCGACGGCAGGACCATGATCGAGAAGGAGTTCGCGCGCGCAGCCGGCGTGCGCGCCACGCCGACCTTCATCTTCTACGGCCTGGACGGCAGGCCGCTGGTGACCCAGCGCGGCGCCCTCTACGATCCGAAGGAGTTCCTGCTGCTCGGCGAGTACGTCGCCAGCGGCGCCTACCGCAGCCGCAGTTTCGCGCAGTACCTGAAATCGAGAAAGGGATCATGAACATGCCCCACAACCTGCACGACACGCTGCAGACGCTCAGGAACGGGAAGTACTACTCGCTCGCGCGCCTGGGCAAGGCGCTCGGCGTCAAGGTCGAGCGCCTGCCGGTGTCGATCCGCATCGTGCTCGAGTCCGTGCTGAGGAACTGCGACGGCAAGAAGATCACGGAGGCGCACGTGCGCCAGCTCGCAGGCTGGCAGCCGAACGCAGCGCGCAGCGAGGAGATCCCGTTCGTGCTGGCGCGCATCGTGCTGCAGGACTTCACCGGCGTGCCGTTGCTGTGCGACCTCGCCGCGATGCGCGACGCGGCGCGCAGGATGGGCAAGAACCCGAAGCTGATCGAGCCGCTCGTGCCGGTCGACCTGGTGGTCGACCACTCGGTGCAGATCGACCACTACGGTTCGAAGAGCGCGCTCGACCTCAACATGCGCCTGGAATTCAAGCGCAACCAGGAGCGCTACCAGTTCATGAAGTGGGGCATGCAGGCCTTCGACACCTTCAAGGTCGTGCCGCCGGGCATCGGCATCGTGCACCAGGTCAACCTGGAGTACCTCGCGCGCGGCGTGCACAAGTCGAAGGAAGGCGTTTACTACCCGGACACCCTGGTCGGCACCGACAGCCACACCACCATGATCAACGGCATCGGCGTGGTGGGCTGGGGCGTCGGCGGGATCGAGGCCGAGGCCGGCATGCTCGGCCAGCCGGTCTATTTCCTGACCCCCGACGTGGTGGGCGTGCACCTCAAGGGCCGGCTGCACCCGGCCTGCACCGCGACCGACCTGGTCCTCACCGTGACCGAGATGCTGCGCAAGGCCAAGGTGGTCGGCAAGTTCGTCGAGTTCTTCGGCGCCGGCGCCGCGTCGCTGACGGTGCCGGACCGTGCGACGCTGGCCAACATGGCCCCCGAGTACGGCGCGACCATGGGCTTCTTCCCGGTGGACGACAGGACGCTCGATTACTTCCGCGGCACCGGCCGCAGCGACGCCGAAGTCGAGGCGCTGGAAGCCTACTGCAAGGCGCAGGGCCTGTACGGCATGCCGGCCGACGGCAGCATCGATTACAGCCAGACGCTCGAGCTCGACCTGGCGTCGGTCATGCCTTCGCTCGCCGGGCCCAAGCGGCCGCAGGACCGCATCGGGCTGGAGCGCGTAAAGAGCACCTTCACCAGCCTTTACTCCAAGCCGGTGACCGAGAACGGCTTCGCCAAGAAGCCCGAGGACCTGGGCAAGCGCTTCAAGACCTTCGACGGCATCGATATCGGATCGGGCGACGTGCTGATCGCCGCGATCACCTCCTGCACCAATACCTCCAATCCCGGAGTGCTGCTCGCCGCGGGGCTGCTGGCGAAGAAGGCGGTCGAGCTGGGGCTCAAGGTCAAGCCGCACATCAAGACCTCGCTCGCACCGGGATCGCGCGTGGTAACCGAGTACCTGACCAAGGCGGGGCTGCTGCCCTACCTCGAGAAGCTCGGCTTCTACCTCGCGGGCTACGGCTGCACCACCTGCATCGGCAACGCGGGGCCGCTCGCGCAGTCGATCGAGGAAACGGTGGTCAAGAACGACCTGGTGTGCGCCGCGGTGCTCTCGGGCAACCGCAACTTCGAGGCGCGCATCCATCCCAACCTGCGCGCCAATTTCCTCGCCAGCCCGCCGCTGGTGGTGGCGTACGCGATCGCCGGCACCATGCTGAAGGACTTCCGCACCGAACCGCTCGGCAAATCGAAGGACGGGCAGGACGTCTACATCGGCCACATCTGGCCGTCGCACGACGAGGTCGCGGCGCTGATGAAGCTCGCCATGGACGCCAAGACCTTCCGCCGGCTGTACTCGGGTCTGGCCGACGCGACCCCGTTGTGGAAGAAGATCTCCGCCCCGTCAGGCCAGGTCTACACCTGGCCCGAGTCGACCTACATCGCCGAGCCGCCGTTCTTCGAGGACTTCCAGATGCGGCCGGCAAAGGTCGCGGGGATCGCCGGCGCGCACATCCTCGGCATCTTCGGCGACTCGGTCACCACCGACCACATCTCGCCGGCGGGCTCGATCAAGCCGACCTCGCCCGCGGGCATCTACCTGCAGGAGAATGACGTCTCGGTGGCGAACTTCAACAGCTACGGCGCGCGGCGCGGCAACCACGAGGTCATGATGCGCGGCACCTTCGCCAACGTACGGATCAAGAACCTGATGCTGCCCGGCACCGAGGGCGGGCTGACGCTGTACAAGGGCGAGAAGATGCCGATCTACGACGCCGCGATGCGCTACCTCGCCGAAGGCACGCCGACGGTGGTGTTCGGCGGCGAGGAATACGGCACCGGCTCCTCGCGCGACTGGGCCGCCAAGGGCACCCAGCTGCTGGGCGTCAAGGCGGTGATCGCGCGCAGCTTCGAGCGCATCCACCGCTCCAACCTGGTCGGCATGGGGGTGCTGCCGCTGCAGTTCATCGGCTCGGACTCGGCGCAGTCGCTCGGCCTGCAGGGCGACGAGACGGTCGACGTGCTCGGGATGGAAGACATCCGGCCGCAGCAGGAGCTGATGCTGTTCATCAAGCGCAAGGACGGCAGCAGCCGGCAGGTCAAGGTGAAGTCGCGCATCGACACCCCGATCGAGGTCGACTACTACAAGCACGGCGGGATCCTGCCCTACGTGCTGCGCGACCTTATTCGCGCCGGCGGCCCGGCGGCCGCCGTCGCCGCCTGATCCGGAGCGGACCCGCCGCATGCCAGCGCGCGGCAGCCGTCTCGCCTGCTCGCTGCGCAGCCAGGACGGCTGCCACGGCTCGTTCGACGTCTATCCGGGCGAGCAGCCGGGGTCGATCTCCCGCGTCGACCCCGTGAAGTGGGACAAGCCGCCGCAGAAGCCGGTGCTGGAGGGCCACTTCAGCATAATCGGCGAGCTCGGCATGACCGGACAGGTGATCCTGGTGAACCAGTACCAGTGGCAGGCGCTCAACGCCGCCAAGCTCGAGACCTTCTTCTACGGCGCGATCCTTTGGGGCCGCAGCCCGTTCAAGGTGATCGACGACGCGCAGACGATGCTGAAGCGGAAATAGCGGACCGCATCAGGCCTTGGCCAGCACTCCCGCCGGGCAGGTCACGCCAGTCCCGCCCAAACCGCAGTAGCCGTTCGGGTTCTTGCCGAAGCCGCGCTTGAGGAGCTCCTTCTCGAACGCCTGCTTCGAAGCCAGCGCCGCCTGCAGTTGCTCGTCGCCGTAGGAGTGGCAGACCAGTGGCAGACGCTCATCGCCGCCAAGCTCGAGACCTTCTTCTTCGGCTCGATCCCCTGTGCAGGAGCCCATTCAAGGCCATCGAGGACGCGCACACGATGCTGAAGCGTAAATGGGCTGCTGCAGAGACAAAATTTTGATTGCCGTGTCGTCGCTCTGCTTCAAATTGGAGCGAATACCTAAGCCGCGGGCCGTATGTTCTGATTGACGCGAAATAAGTTCTGCGGGTCGTACTTGCGCTTGAGCTTCGCGAGCCGGTCATAGTTACCGCGGTAGGTCGCCTGTACCCGCTCCTGGCCCTCGTCCATCATAAAATTAACGTACGCCCCGCCCGCTGCGTGCGGATGCAGCGCGTCGAAGTAGCGCTTGGTCCAGTCGGTGATCCGACCCGCATTGGCCGGGTCCGGGTCGACCCCGACGATAACCTCGGCCCACCTGGAACTGCGGTAGCTAAACGCCGCATCGTCATTGCCGGCCGTGTGCACCGCGCCGTCGATCGGGTACAGGTGCATGCCCGACTGCATGCTCGGCATCTGGGCGCCGTGCTTGGCGTGCAGTGCGACTGCGGCGTCGCTCAACTCGTCGACGAAGTCGGCGCGCCAGTACCACTGGTGACCCGCCGGATAGAGCGGGTCGAATGCGGTCTGCAGCATCGGAAAAGGCATCGGCTGCACGCCGTAGAGCGCCGGCGGGCCGAACTTGCGGATCGGTTCGAACACCCTGTCGGCCTTGTCCTCCGGACCGCAGTAGCACCAGACTACGCCGCACATCTTCTTCAGGTGCAGCGCCTCCGGGAAAGTCGGCGCGGGCGGCACGGTGAGGAAGGCGAAGAAGCCGTTCAGCTCGTGCGGCGCCGAAGGCAAGAAGTCGCGGTACCAGCGCAGCACCTTCTCTGACTGGTCGAGTTCCCACAGCGTCGGTCCGCCAACGATGGTTTTGACCGGATGGAGCCGGAACACGAACGAGGTGACCACACCGAAGTTGCCGCCTCCTCCGCGCAATGCCCAGAAGAGGTCGCTGTTCCGCTTCGGGCTCGCGGTGACGAAACGACCGTCGGCGAGCACAACGTCCGCCTCAAGCAGGTTGTCGACGCTCAGTCCGTACTTGCGCGACAGGTGGCCGATTCCCCCACCCAGGGTAAGGCCGCCCACGCCGGTGGTGGAAATGATACCGCTGGGGGTCGCCAGCCCGAACGCGTGTGTCGCGTGGTCGACGTCACCCCAGGTGCAGCCGCCGTCGACCCTGACGGTACGGGACTCCAGGTCGATGCGCACGCCGCGCATACGCGACAGGTCCGCGACCAAACCGCCGTCGCATACCCCAAGCCCGCCGCCGTTGTGGCCGCCGCCGCGCACCGCGAGCAGAAGCTCGTTCTCGCGAGCGAACCCGACCGCCACGATGACGTCGGCGACGTCGGTGCAAAATGCGATCAGCGCAGGGCGCTTGTCGATCATTGCGTTGTAGACCTTGCGCGCCGCGTCGTATCGCGCGTCGCTCGGGAGAATCACATCTCCGCGGAAATGGGCTCTGAGCTCATCGAGCTCTACATTTTGCAATTGCTTCATGCTTGCCTCCATTATTGAGATCTCCTTCCGTTCAGGTCGGAACGATTCCACGGCCGATGACGATCTCGCCTGGAATCTCGTAGGCCTCGCCGCGCCGGTAAGGCTCCACCGACCGCAGGTAATCGGCGCGCACGGCCGCCCGGCTCGCTGCGTCGAAATGCGCGTAGGCCAGCGCAACCGGCCCGCCCAGAAAAGTTGCATCGCAGGCTTCCTCGGCGTGGTCGAAACGCAGCGTCATCGGCAGCCGTTCCGTGGCAACGTCCTTCAGGCCAGCCGCTTCGAGCCCGTGGCGCAGTGCCTCGCCCGTCCCCATGCGAAAGAACAGCGGGCACACGTCGGACTCGACGTGCGCGTCGACGATGGGAAAGATCTCGGCCCAGCCGCAGCGGTCACGCCGCCCCCACACCGAAACGACAACTCTTCCGGTCGGCGCGAGCTGTCGCGCAAGCGCGGCGAGCGCGCGCTCCGGATCCGGCATGTACATCAGCCCCAGGCCGCACAGGCCGGCCTGGAACTCCATCCCGAGATCGGGCGGCTGCTCTGCGTCGCCGCGCTCGAAGCGGCAGTTCGCCAGTCCCAGCGCCGAGGCCGTGGCGCGCGCCGCCTCGACCATTTTCTCGGAGATATCGGTGCCGACGGCCATTCCGCTCCCGCCCGCCCGGCCCGCCGCTGCGATCGTCAGTACGCCGGTTCCGCACGCCACGTCGAGCACGCTCTCCCCTGGCGCGATGGCCGCGCGCTCCAGCACCCGCTCGGTCGCGGGCCAGAGCCGGTGCAGCCAGTGCTGTTCATAGCGACCCACGGCGCGATCCCAGCCGTAGCGCTGGACTCGCCTTTGCAAGCGTGCATCCATGGCTACACCGTCTCGCTGCGCAGGATCTTCGTCTCGCGCCGCAGCGACTGCGGTCTGCGAAACACGTCCACATAGGGGCTGCGCGCGTCCGCCTCGTCGAGCACACGCATGATGTCGGCTTCCGGCGCGTCGCTTTCCACCGTGACGACGTAGATGATTCCGTTATACGCGGGGACCGTGGCCATGCCGCAAAAGATGCCGCGCAAGTCGACGTCGGCATGCAGCTCCACCCGCACGCGGCGGATCGGCACGCCAAGAAACGCGGCTCGATGTGAATATCCAATGGCGAGGCAGGCAGCGAGGCCGCTACGCACGTAGGTTCCTGGCGTCGGGCCTTTGGCTCCACCGCCCAGCGTCTCCGGCATGTCGACCACGAATTTCCAGTCGTTCTCGACGACTTCGCACAATGTTCCATCGCTCACCGTCGCCGTGGTGATCTTGTCCAGTTTCGCGACGCTGGGGCGCTTGGCGAAGGCGTTCTCGGCGCGTGCGAGCGCAGCTTGCAGTTTTTCCTGGTCCATGGGCGTCTCTCCTGTCGATGTTCCGGATGACGGATTTTCGCTCTCCCCAATGGCGATCTAGAGGGGCAGCAGCGAGTTTGCCGGCAGCACGTCAAGCGGCCGTCCCGAAACGCGTCAATCGACCGTCAAACGTTGCGCGACGACGCTCTGTTTCGGAGTCCGAGGGATTCGGCGGGTCGATCCAGGGTCCGCCCCGCCCAGAGCCGGACTTCCCCGATCGCGAGCCGCGGGCGGATACGCCTCGCCTCGGTGAGCGCCTTGACGGCCTCGGCCTCCCTGCCGAGCTTGGTCAGGACCATGGCGAGGACGATCTGCGCCGGATAGAACTTCGAGTCGGCACGGCAGGCGCCTTGGGCCGCGGCGAGCGCCTCGTCGAACTGCTTCAGATGGGCAAGGCCGCCGGCGAGCGCCGTGAGCCATACCGAGCGCCGGTAGTCAGTGGGGCTAATGCGCAACCCGCGCCGCAGCGACTCCACTCCCGGTTCGTATTGCCGTCGCAGCAGATGTGTAGCGCCAAGTGCAGCCCAGGCCTGGGCGTTGTTCGGGTTCTCTTCGATTGCGCGCTCCAGGAGCGGCAGGGCACGTTCCGTATCGCCGAGGTCGGCCAGGGCGCAGCCCGCGGAGCCCAGCACCTCCGATCTGGTCGGTTGCAGCTCCAGCGCCTTCTCTGCCTCGGCACGCGCCTCTTCGCGGGGAGCGTCGCCCCCGAGCAATCCCCACCTCGAGGCCAGCGCCATGACGAGCGCTTTCTGGGCGTGCGCGAGCGCGAGCATCGGATCGAGCGCAATGGCCTCGCGGTACAGGCTCACCGACGCATTTACCGCTTCTTCGGACCAGCCGGCCGAGAACAAGGCGCTGCTCGCCTGGCGCATCTTGTCCCACGCATCGTGCCCCTCGGTTCGCTTACGACCCTCGCTGGCCTCGGCTAGGGTCAGCTGCTGCTCGATTTTTGCGGCGGTGCCGGCGACGAAGTCGTCGACTTCCCGGCTCCCGCGAGGCGACGCCAGGTCCTGCTGCATGGTCCAGACGTATTGAGCGCTCTCGCCATCCACAATTTGCATCGCCACGCGCACACATCCGGGCTCGGGCTGGCGCAAGCTCCCGCTGATCAGATAGCGCGCACGCAGCGTTTGCGCAATGTGCTGCATGTCGCCTGGATCTGACTGTGTGGCCGCAACAATCGCCGGCTGCGCGACAACCTGGAATCCCGGTGTACGCGCGAGTTGGCTGCTGAGGTCTTCCGCAAGGCACTTGGCGAGCGTATCGAGTTCGGGTGTGCGCGCGTGATTGACGAACGGCAGTACTGAGATCGCTGGCATGCCTTCCCCGTTCGCGCCGCGCGCGCCGAGGTTAGACCTGCGTATGGATTCGCGCAGCGCCTGCGTGGTCGCGTCCGGCTCGACCCCGAGCTGTTTGCGCAGATGCTCTTTGCACACCTGATATTGCGCCAGCGCTTCGCTGCGCCGACCCATAGCGTCGTACGCGCGCATCAATGCGCGGTGCGCCTCCTCGTTTGCAGGATCGTCGGCCAGCCAGCGCCGCAGAACACGAACGGCGGCCTCGTGGTCCTGCGCGTCCGCACGCTGCGCCGCAAGCCGCGCCATCGCGCTCGTAGCCAGCTTCGCCAGCCGCGTGCGCTCGGCGCGCAGCCACTCCTCGAAGACCTCCTCTTTCGGCGACAAGTTATCAAGCAAGGGTCCCGCGTAGACCGCTACGGCAGCCTCGATCTCGTTCGGGTCCGCGCTTCGCGCGAGTTGCTGAAATTCGGTCGCATCGGCCTTGCAGACCAGCGTGTCGAGGGAAAGCGCGTCACCGCTCGCGTCGACAATTTCTGCATCGCGCCGCAGGCTGCTCAGCAGCTGGCGCAAGCTGTGGCGGGCGCGCTCGTCCGCCAGATCGCCCCAAAACATAGCCGCGATGCGCTCGCGCGTGACGGCGGCCGGACTGCTGAGCGCAAGAACCGCAAGCAATCCCTGCGCCTTGCGTGAGCCAACGGCTACTTCCTTGCCGTCCTCATCCTCAAGGCGAAAACCACCGAGCAGCGTTAAGCGAAATCCTGGCATCTCGTTGGACCGACTCGCAATCAAATGAGAGGGACAAAGCCCTTCTAGACTATCGGAATCCCAATCTTCGATTCTGTCCTATGCCGTCAGCTTCCGCGCCGCAGGCGCTCCAGGCTGCGGCGGTCGCGCTTGGTCGGCCTTCCATGAAGCTCGCGCGCCGGCTCGACCATGAGGCTGCGCTCGGCGCGCAGCGTGACCTCCCATTCGGTATCCCCGGTCCGGATCGCGAGGCGATCGCCGGGATATACCTCCTTCGCCGGCTTCGCGCGCTCGCCGTCGAGCCGCATCAGGCCTTGGCCAGCACTCCCGCCGGGCAGGTCACGCCGGTGCCGCCCAAACCGCAGTAGCCGTTCGGGTTCTTGCCGAGGTATTGCTGGTGGTAGTCCTCGGCATAGAAGAACTCGGGCGCGGCGCGGATCTCGGTCGTGATCTTGCCGAAGCCGCGCTTGAGGAGCTCCTTCTCGAACGCCTGCTTCGAAGCCAGCGCCGCCTGCAGTTGCTCGTCGCCGTAGGCGTAGATCGCCGAGCGGTACTGGGTGCCGGCGTCGTTGCCCTGGCGCATGCCCTGGGTCGGATCGTGCCCCTCCCAGAACACCTTGAGCAGCGCCTCGTAGCCGACCCGCTCGGGATCGAACACCACCTGCACCACCTCGGCGTGGTTGGTCATGCCGCTGCAGACTTCCTCGTAGCTGGGGTTGGGCGTCGCGCCGCCGGCGTAGCCGACCGCGGTCGAGTACACGCCCGGGACCTGCCAGAACAGGCGCTCGGCGCCCCAGAAGCAGCCCATGCCGAACAGCGCCTGCTCGAGCCCCTGCGGAAACGGCGGCCTGAGCGGGTGGCCGTTGACGAAGTGCGCCTCGGGCACCGGCATCTTGTCGCCCCGGCCCGGCAGGGTGCGCCCGGCGGGAAGCAGCTGGGTCATTTTCCTGAATCCGAACATGGCTTGGCTCCTCGGGTTGCGTACGCCGATTGGTCGTCCGGCAGCGCGGATCCTGACGCGAGGATAGCACCTGGTCAGCGCTCGCGAGACCCGGTACCGCTCTGCGGCGTTTGCTGAGAAAATCTACCCGACGGGAAACTCAGGGGGAAATCCATGGTTCGGCGCAACATCACGTTCGCTTTGCTGTACTTCGCAGCGGCCTGCGCGTGGGCGGGCAACCCGGTCGTGCAGCCCGCAACGGGGTCCAGCGTGCAAGCCCATCCCTGGCAGCCGCCTTCGCCCAATTCTTACGCGCCCGCAACGCGTGTCCTCGCGCCCGTGCTTCCTGCGCTCACGCTCGCGCAGCCCTCGAGCAACCCTTACGTGTCGACCAACCCGAGTCTCGTGATTTCGGGGACGTGCACGGGCGTCACCGAGGTCAATCGGGCGGCGACCGGCCAGACCTCACCTAGCGATAATGCGTCGGTCGCGTGCGCGGGCGGCAAGTACCAGTTCCCGCTTCTCTACAAGACCAAGCCGGCCACCTACACCTACGCCGTGTTCGCCAACGATGCCCATGGCAATCCGGTGAAACGATTCGATATCACCTGGATCTACGGTCAGGGGTCCGGCGGCATACAGCCGCGCTAGGAATAATCCCCCGCATGCAATGAGGATCTGCATCTACGGCGCCGGCGCGGTCGGCGGGCTGATGGCCGCGTGGCTGGCCGAAGCGGGGAACGAGGTCGGGGTGGTCGCGCGCGGCGCGCAGCTCGAGGCGATCCGGCAACACGGCCTGCGCATCCGCGGCCGCGAGAGCGGCGCGACGCTCACCGCGCGGCCGCGCGCGGCGAGCGATCCGGCCGAGCTCGGCGCCCAGGACTACGTCATCGTGACCGTGAAGGGCCACAGCCTGCCCGAAGTTGCGGCCTCGATCGCGCCGCTGCTCGGCCCGCAGACCTCGATCGTCACTGCCATGAACGGCGTGCCGTGGTGGTTCTTCGACCGCTTGCCCTACGGCGGCGGCAAGCTCAGGCTCGAGAGCCTCGACCCCGGCGGCGCGCTCGCGCGGGCCATGCCCACCGAGCGTATCGTCGGATGCGTCATCCACCTCGCCGCCTCGACCATCGCGCCGGGCACGATCAGCCACAACCAGGGCCGGCGGCTCATCCTCGGCGAGCCGGGCGGCCGCAACACCGCGCGCACCCAGCGCCTCGCCGAGGCGCTCGGCCGCGCCGGCTTCGAGGTGCTGCGCAGCGACGCGATCGAAAAGGAATTCTGGGTCAAGCTGCTCGGCAACGTGAGCTTCAATCCGGTCTCGGCGCTGACCTCTTCGACCTCGGACCGGCTGATCGCGGACCCGCTGGTCAAGGGCTACATGGTCGCGGTCATGCGCGAGGTGCTCGAGATCGGGCGCGCGGTGGGCGTGGATGCCGACATCGATCCCGAGGCGCGCATCGACATGGCGCGCGCGCTGGGCCGGTTCAAGACCTCGATGCTGCAGGACATGGAAGCCGGCAAGCCGCTCGAAATCGACGGCCTGCTCGCCGGCACGCTCGAGATCGCGCGCGACGCGGGCGTCGCCGCGCCGTACACCGAGAGCCTGCTGGGGCTGATCCGCCTGCGTGCCGAGTCGAGCGGCCAGTACCGCCGCTAACGGCTGCGCAGCTTGGGATCCAGCGTATCGCGCAGAGAGTCGCCGAACAGGTTGAAAGCGAACACCGCGAGCGTGATGGCGAGCCCGGGGAAGATCGCGATCCAGGGCGCGCTCTCGGCGTATTCCTCCGCACCGCCCTGCAGCATCAGGCCCCAGGCCGGGGTCGGTTCCTGCACGCCGAGTCCGAGATAGGACAGCGTGGCCTCGAGCAGAATCGCCTGACCGAGAAAGGTGGTGAGCATGATGAGGAACGGCGCCATGCAGTTCGGCGCCATGTGGCGCAGGATGATCCGCATGTGGCTGAAACCCAGCGCGCGCGCGGCGTCGACGTAGGGAATTTCGCGGATCGCGAGCGCATTCGAGCGCACCACCCGCGCGCAGCGCGGGATGAGCGGGATGGTGATGGCGACGATCACGTTCTGCGCGCCGGTGCCGTAGATCGCCACCACCGCGAGCGCCATGATGATCAGCGGGAAGGCGAGAAAGACGTCCATCACGCGCTGGAAGATCAGATCGAACCAGCCGCCGAAGTAGGCGCTGGTCACGCCCAGGACCAGCCCGGCAAACGATCCGATGAAGGCGCACGAAAAGCCGATGAACAGAGCCGTGCGTGCGCCCCAGATGATGCGCGACAGGATGTCGCGCCCGAACTGATCGGTGCCCAGCCAGAAGTTCGCACTCGGCGCAAGCTGCATGTATTCGTAGTGATTGGCGACCGGATCGTAGGGCGCAATCTGGCGCGCGAACACGGCCATCAGGATCATGGCGATCACCAGCAACGCGCTTACCGCCCCCAGCGGCTGCTGGCGGATCAGCGCGAGCGCCGCCTTGCCCAGGGGCGGCCGGGCAGCGGCAAGCTGGGCTTCGATGTCGGCGCTGGTGACGGCCATTGCGAGTTGCCCTTCTAGCGGTAGCGGATGCGCGGGTCGAGCCAGGCGTACAGGATGTCGACCAGCAGGTTGACGAACAGGAAGATCATCACCACCAGCATCACCAGCGCCTGGGTCATCGAATAGTCGTTGTTGGTGACAGACTCGACGAACAGCTTGCCCAGGCCGTTCAGGTTGAACACCTGCTCGGTGACCACCAGGCCGCCGATCAGGAACGCGAACTCGATCCCGATCACCGTGATCACCGGCAGCATCGCGTTCTTCAGAGCGTGGCGCCGGATGATCAATCGTTCCCAAAGCCCCTTGGCGCGCGCGGTGCGCACGTAGTCCTCGCGCAGCACCTCGAGCATGGCCGAGCGCGTCATGCGCGTCGCGACCGCCGAATAGCGGTAGCCGGTCGCGATCGCCGGCCAGACGATCAGCGCCAGGTTCTTCATCGGGTCGACCCAGATCGGCGTATAGGTGATCGGCGGCATCCAGGGCGTGCCGAACAAATGCTGCGTGCCGATCAGCAGGCCGAGAATGATCAGGATGCCGAGCCAGAACGACGGCATGGCGATGCCGGCGATGCTGATCGCGCGCACCACGTAGTCGATCCAGGTGTTCTGCTTCACCGCCGAGATCGTTCCCAGCGGCACCGAAACCAGGATTGCGACGATGGTGGCGACGATCGCGATCTCCATCGAGAGCTGGAAGCGCATCGCCATCTCGGACACGATCGGCTGGCCGGTCCACATCGACTTGCCGAAGTCGAAACGCATGATGCCCCAGATGAAATTCCAGAACTGCACCAGCTTCGGCCGGTCGATTCCCATGTCGTGCCGGCAGATGTCGAGCGCCGACTGGTCGAAATAGCCGCCCGAGCCGGCCAGGCGCAGCTCGCAAGTGTCGCCCGGGATCAGGCGCAGAAGGGTGAACACCAGTACCGCCGCCCCGAACAGGGTCGGGATCATCAGCAGCAGGCGCTTCAGGATGTAGCGGTACATTTTCCGGGCCCCAGACGACGCCGCCCGCGGCCGGAGCCGCGGGCGGCGAGGTCAGCTTAGCCGGCCCTACTTGTCGAGCCAGACATTGTCCAGCGACTGGTTGAGGTAGTGGCTCGGGCTGATCTTCCAGCCCTTCACGTAGGAGCGGTGCGGGACGATCCGGTACCACCACAGCGTGATGAACGCGTTCGCGTGCGTGTCGAGCGTCAGTTTGTCCATCTCGCGCATGTATTTACGCTGCTCCGCCGGGTCGGCGGTGCGGTTCATCTTGTCGAACAGCGCGTCGACGTCCCGGTCCTGGTAGCTGCCGTAGTTGTTGCCCGCGCGGTCGTCGGAGATGAACTTCGACACGTCCACCAGCGGATTCACGACCGACTGGCAATTGAAGTCCAGCGACACGTCGTACTCCTTCTTCTTGCGCAGCATGTCGTAGAACGGGCCGGTCGGGAACACGTGCTGGTCGAACTTCAGGCCCACCTGCTTCCACTGGTCAAGCAGCCAGGTGCCGACGATCTTGTAGGGCTGGTCGACCGCGCGGTTGTTGAGGTAGTAGGTCTTCGACAGATCGACCCCGGCCTCCTTCAGCAGCCGGCGCGCCTCGGCGCGCGACTTGTTCAGGTCGGGCCAGTAGCCGGCGATCTGCTCCAGCTCCTCCTTCGTCGCCGCGAGGGGCGAGCCGGGGAATACGATGCCGCCCACGGTCTTCACGATCGCGATCCGGGACAGGTACTTCGAGCCGCCCCAGCGGTCGACCGCGAGCGTCAGCGCCCGGCGTGCGCGCACGTCGTCCCAGGGCTTGCGCTTGTGATTGACCGTCATCAGCAGCACGCAGTTCCAGTCGCTTTCCTCGACCGTGATCTTGTCGCCGAGCGCCGCGACCAGGTCGTCGCGCGATTTCGGCGGAAAGCCGCGGAACTCGATCGCCGCGCGGTCGCCGCGGATCGCCTGCACCCTGAGCGACTCCTTCTTGGCGAAGATCGCCTGAAAGCCGTCCAGATAGGGCCTGCCCTTGACGTAATAGTCGGGATCGCGCTTGCCGCTGATGTACGCGCCGGCCTCCCTCTTTTCGAAGATGAACGCGCCGGAGCCGTCGATGTGGGTCTCGTACCAGTGAATGTCCTTGTCGAGCTTGGCCTTCTCGTAGATCCAGTTGAACGGCACCGCGAGCGCCGGGATGAACGCACCCGAGGGGTACTTGAGCTTGAACACCACGGTGTGGTCGTCAGGCGCGGTAACGCTCTCCACCATGGAGAAGAACGCCTTGCGCGCGCTCGGCTCGCCGGCGGGCGGGAAGATGATCTTGCGGTAGGTTGCGAGCACGTCCTGCGCGGTCATCTTCTCGCCGCTGTGGAACTTGACGTCGTCGCGGATTTTGAAGGTGTAGACCTTGCCGCCGTCGGTCGGCTCGGGCACCTTGCCGACGCAAACGTCGCACACGAAGTCCGTGGTGGATGATGGATTCTCCGGGTTGACCTTGATCAGCACGCTGTAGAAGGGCCTGACCGGATGGATCAGGGCGAAGGTCGTTTCAATGTGCCCGTCGAAGCTCGGCGGTTCGTCGGGCACCACGTATTTCAGGATCCCCCCGTGCTTGGGCGTTTCCGCCGCGGCTTGGCCCGACGCACCGATCGCCATGGCGACGCCGGCCGCAAGCGCGCAGAGCGCCTTGAATCGATTGCCTTTCATTGGCCTCCCTCCTCTGTTTTGGCGTGTAGCGCTTTCTTTCTTATATTGTTGAGCCCAGTCTATACCAGCTTCGCCGAAGCTATCAAACGCGAAAGCTTGCGCCGCGCGCTACACCCTGGGGCACGCGACCCAGTGCCCGGGGCGCAGCTCGCGCGCCTGCGGCACCTCGCGCTTGCAGCTGTCCACCGCGAGCGAACAGCGCGGGTGGAAGACGCAGCCGCTGGGCGGATTCATCGGGCTCGGCACCTCGCCCTGCATGATGCGGTGCACACGGTCCTTCTCGATCGCCGGGTCGGGGATCGGCACGGCCTCGAGCAGCGCCTTGGTATAGGGGTGCCTGGGATGCTCGAACAGCTCGTCCGAATCGGCCAGCTCGACCAGCTTGCCCAGGTACATCACCGCGACCCGGTGACAAAGGTGGCGCACCACGCTCAGGTCGTGCGCGATGAACAGGTACGCCAGGTTGAACTTGTCGCGCAGGTCCTCGAGCAGATTGATCACCTGCGCCTGGATCGAGACGTCGAGCGCCGACACGGCCTCGTCGCAGACGATGAACTGCGGATTTAGCGCGAGCGCGCGCGCGATGCCGACCCGCTGGCGCTGCCCGCCGCTCATCTCGTGCGGATAGCGGTCCATGAACTTGGGATTGAGGCCGCACACCGAGAGCAGCTCGGCGACGCGCTCGCGCCTGCGCTTCGCGTCGGGCAGGATGCGGTGAACCTTCATCGGCTCGCCGATGATCGAGCCGACCTTCATGCGCGGGTTGAGCGAGCTGTAAGGGTCCTGGAAGATGACCTGCATGCGCTCGCGCTTGGCGCTCAGGCCCTTGCGGTCGAGCCGCGCCAGGTCCTCGCCCTCGAACAGTATCTGGCCCGCGGTGGGCCGCTCGAGCTGCAGGATGCAGCGCCCGGTGGTCGTCTTGCCGCAGCCGGACTCGCCCACCAGCCCGAGCGTCTCGCCCGGCTGCAGGGTAAAGCTGACGTCGTCGACCGCCTTGACCGTCGCCACCACCTTGCGCACCATCACCCCTTCGGTCACCGGGAAGTGCATCTTGAGGTTCTTCACCTCGAGCAGCGGGCGCCCCGCCGGCGCCGCGCTCACGAGGCCACCTTGAGCATGCGCGCCAGCCGGTCCTTCTCGAAGCAGGCCGAGTCGTGCCCCGGTCCGACCGCCTCGCGCACCGGGTCCTCGCGCGCGCAGCGCTCGGTGGCGAAGCTGCAGCGCGCACGGTAGGCGCAACCGGCGATCTCGCGCGTGAGGTCGGGCGGCTGGCCTTCGATCGGGATCAGTTTCTCGCCGCGCGGCCGGTCCATGCGCGGCACGCTGCGCAGCAGCCCGAGCGTGTAAGGGTGCATCGGCCGGTGGTAGATGTCCGCCGCGCTGCCGCTCTCGACGATCCGGCCGGCGTACATCACGTTCACGCGGTCGGCGTAGCGCGCCACCACGCCCAGGTTGTGGGTGATGACGATCAAGGCGACGCCGAAGCGCTTGGTGAGGTCCTTCATCAGCTCCAGGATCTGGGCCTGGATCGTGACGTCGAGCGCGGTGGTCGGCTCGTCGGCGATGATCAGCTTGGGCTTGCACGACATGGCGAGCGCGATCATCACGCGCTGGCGCATTCCTCCGCTCAGGTGGTGCGGGTACTGGTCGAGGCGCCGGCCCGGCTCGGAGATGCCGACCATGCCGAGCAGCTCGAGCGCGCGCAGCCTGGCCTGGCGCGGGGTCAGCTTGAGGTGGAACTCCATCGTCTCGCACAGCTGCAGCCCGATCGTCAGCACCGGGTTGAGCGAGGTCATCGGCTCCTGGAACACCATCGAGATCTGCCCGCCGCGCACCGAGTGCAGCTTCTCGTCGCTCATCGCGAGCAAGTCCTCGCCGCGGAAGCGGATGCTGCCGCCGACCACGCGCCCGGGCGGATGCGGGATCAGGCGCAGCACCGACAGCGCGCCGACCGATTTGCCGCAGCCCGACTCACCCACGATGCCGACGGTCTCGCCCTCCTCCACGGTGTACGAGACGCCGTCGACCGCGCGCACCGTCCCGGCCGAAGTCTCGAACTGCGTGCGCAGGTTCTCTACTTCGAGCAGCGCCGTCACTGTTGTGCGTCTCTCTCGTCGTCCCACGCCTTCTCGGGCAGCGGCAGCCCGGCCAGGTCCTCGGTCGTGAGCCTGCCGTCGGGCTCGATGCCGAGCTCGTCGAGCAGCAGCATGAGCTGGCGCACATGCTGCGCGGGATGCCACGCGCTGCGCTCGAGCACCTCGTGCACGCGGTGGCGGCCGAAGTAGGTGTCCATCATCTGGCCGCAGCTGCTGTCTGGATAGGTGCGCCACCACTGCCGCACCGCGGCGCGCACGCCCGCGCCGTAGCGCACGAGGTCCTCGGTGCTGCGCAGCCCTTCGCCCGGGGGCTGCATGATCAGCTCGTAGGTCAGCTCGCGCCGCTCGCGCATCGCCTCGACGAAGGCCTCGGGGATGCGGAACACGTGGTGCGCGAGCTGGCGGATCGGCCGGTTGCGGTTGCGAAACGGCTGCTCGAGCTTGTGCGCCGGGATCTGCCGCACGTAGCGCAGCGCCGCAGCGAGCACCAGGTCGAGCTTGTCTACCAGCTGCTGCGGGCTGAGCTTGTCGTGCAGCTTGATGTCGAGCTCGAGAAAGCGCACCACGTCGGCGAGCGATTGCGCGAACACGAACTTGCCGCCGCGCGCCACCACCGGCACGCTGCGCGCCCCGAGCTCGCGCAGCGCCTGCATTCCGGCGTCGTTGCCGTGCACGTTGATCGACTCGTAGTCGACCCCGTGCCTGGTGAGAAATTCCTTTGTTCTCAGGCAGCTCGTGCAGCCCGGCTGCCAGAACACCCTGACGCGCTCGGCCGTTTCCATGCTCCGCCCTCCTCCCAAATGCGAATTATCATCTCACATGGCCGGAACAAACCCCAGCCGCAGCCCCCACCGGCTGTGCGCGGCGCCGATGATGGACTGGACCGACCGGCACTGCCGCTATTTCCTGCGCCAGTGCGCGCCGCACGCGCGCCTGTACACCGAGATGATCACCACCGGCGCGCTGCTGCATGGCGACGCGGCGCGCCACCTCGCCTTCGATCCGGCCGAGCATCCGGTCGCGGCGCAGCTCGGCGGCAGCGAGCCCGCGGAGCTCGCCGCCTGCGCGCGCCTGGTCGAGACCGCCGGCTACGACGAGGTGAATCTGAACATCGGCTGCCCGAGCGAGCGCGTGCAGCGCGGCGCCTTCGGCGCCTGCCTGATGGCCGAGCCGGAGCTGGTGGCGGACTGCGTGCGCGCGCTGCGCGAGGCGGTCTCGATCCCGGTCACGGTAAAGCACCGCATCGGCGTGGACAAGATCGAATCCTACGATTTTGTGGCGAAGTTCGTCGCGACGGTAGCCGCCGCAGGTTGCACCACCTTCATCGTGCATGCCCGCAACGCGGTGCTCAAAGGCCTGTCGCCGAAGGAGAACCGCGAGCTCCCGCCGCTGCGCTACGAAGTGGTGCATCGGCTCAAGCTCGACTTTCCGCGCCTGGGCTTCATCATCAACGGCGGGTTCACGGACTGGGGCGCGATCGAAGCGCAGCTCGCGCTGGTCGACGGCGTGATGCTCGGGCGCGCCGCCTACCATCAGCCCTGGCTGCTGGCCGAGGCCGACGCGCGCCTGTATGGCGACGGCGCGCTGCCCAGGACCCGCGCCGAGGTCGCGCAGGCCATGGCCGCCTATGCCGCGCGCCAGCTCGCCGCCGGCGTCGCGCTGCGCCAGGTCACGCGCCACATGCTGGGCCTCTATCACCACGCGCCGCGCGCGCGCCAGTGGCGGCGCATGCTGTCCGATCCGGCGCGCCTGGCGCACGACGACCCGGCGCTGATCGGCGAGGCGCTCGAGGCGGTCGAGCTCGGCCTGGAGCAGGCGGCCTGAGGGCGCGTATTATTGCCGCTCCCGAGGAGGCCCGTATGACGGCAAAGCTCAAGAGCGTGAACACCCCATCCGTGCGCGACCGCGTGAGCGGCGAGGAATGGCAGGTGCGGGTCGACCTGGCCGCGGCCTACCAGCTGGCGGCGCAGCTGCGCTGGACCGACCTGATCTACACCCACTTCTCGGCCCGCATACCCGGCACCGAGCAGCTGCTGATCAACGCCTACGGCCTGATGTTCGACGAGATCACCGCCTCCAACCTGGTCAAGATCGACCTCGACGGCAGGATCCTCGACGACCCGCTCGAGTACGGCATCAACCAGGCCGGCTACGTGATCCACAGCTGCGTGCACAAGGCGCGGCCCGAGATCGCCTGCGTGCTCCACACCCACACCCGCGCCGGCGTCGCGGTGTCGGCGATGAAGTGCGGCCTGCTGCCGATCAGCCAGCACGCGATGCGCGTGCACGGCGAGCTCACCTACCACGACTACGAGGGCATTGCGCTCGAGCTGGACGAGCAGGCCCGCATGGCGCGCGACCTGGGCCGGACCTCCAAGGCGATGATCCTCAGGAACCACGGCCTGCTCGCGCTCGGCAGTAGCGTGCGCGAGGCCTTCGAGGTGATGTACTACCTCGATTGCGCCTGCCAGATCCAGGTCGACGCCGCGGCCGGCGGGATGCAGAACGTGCTGCTCATGTCCGAGCGCGCGGCCTCGACCGCGCACGAGCAGTTCCATCGCGAAGATCGGAGCGCGCAGCACAAGGACTGGCCGGCGCTATTGCGCATGCTCGAGCGCAAGGGCGTGCGCTACCAATAAGGAAAGAACAATGCTCGCAGCTCAGTTCTCCTCCTTCGGCAGGCCCGACGCGGTTATCGAGCTCATCGAGCAGCCCGACCCGGGCGAGCCCGGCCCGGGCGAAGTGAGCGTCGACGCCGAGCTGTTCCCGATCAACCCCGCCGACTTGCTCAACCTCGAGGGCAAGTACGGCGCGACGCAGCCGAACCTGCCGATGATCCCGGGCGCCGAAGGCGTGGGGCGCATCGCAAAGGTCGGCGCCGGCGTCTCGCACGTCAAGCCGGGCGACCGGGTGCTGCTGCCCGGGCCCGGCACCTGGCGCGCGCGCGTCAAGGCGCCGGCCAAGGCGGTGTTCGCGCTGCCCGAGGGAATCGATCCGAAGCAGCTCGCGATGCTGCGCGTCAACCCGCCCACGGCGTGGCTGATGCTGCACGATTACGTCGCGCCCAAGCCCGGCCAATGGCTGGTGCAGAACGCCGCCAACTCGGGGGTCGGCCACTGCCTCATCCGCCTTGCGCGCGAGGCCGGCGCCAAGAGCGTCAACGTGGTGCGGCGCGCCGAGCTCGCCGAGCCGCTGCGCGCGGCCGGCGCCGACGTGGTGCTGACCGACGGCCCCGACCTCGACGCGCGCGTTCGCGCCGCGATCGGGGGCGGCGCATTGCCGCTCGCGATCGACGCGGTCGGCGGCTCGGGCACCCAGCGCCTGGCGCGCTGCGTCGACGACGGCGGCACCGTGGTCAACTACGGCGCCTTGAGCGGCGAGCCGTGCATGCTCGACGTGCGCGAGACCATCTTCCGCGACGTCAGCCTGCGCGGCTTCTGGCTGCGGCGCTGGTTCATGCAGACCCCGCCCGAGAAGATCGCCGCGCTCTACCGCGACCTCGCGCCGCGCCTGGGCGACGGCCGCCTGACGGTCGAAGTCGAGGCGGTCTATCCCATCCGCCGCATCAAGGAAGCCCTCGCCCACGCCGGCCGCGGCGGGCGCTCGGGCAAGATCCTGGTTTCGTTCGGCGCCGCCTAGCGGCAGCGGTTCAGAAGATCGTGTAGGCGCCGTCGATCACGAAGCTGTCGCCGGTGTGGTAGCTGCTCGCGTCGCTCATCAGGTAGACGGCGATGCCGGCGAAGTCCTCCTTCGCGCCCCAGCGCCGCAGCGGGATGCGCGGCATCACGGCGCCGGCGAATTTCGCATCGCCCATCGCGCGCGCGGTCATGTCGGTCTCGATCCAGCCCGGCAGGATGGAATTGGCGGTCACCTTGTAGCGCGCGAGCTCCACCGCGAGCGCACGCACCACGGCGAGCATCGCACCCTTGCTCGCGGCGTAGGCCTGGGCGCGCGCCGCGCCGTGCACCGCAGCGGTGCTCGCCATCCCGACCAGGCGCCCGCCGGGGTTGCCCGCCTTGGCGCGCGCGACCATGTGGCGCGCCGCGGCGCGCAGCGTGTAGAACGCGCCGTCCAGGTTCACGCCCAGCACGCGCTTCCACTCGGCGCTTTCGAGCTCGTGGAACGGGCCGTGCTTCTGCGACACGCCGGCGTTGGCGAAGCAGCCGTCGATGCGGCCCATGGCCTGGAGCGCGGCGGCGAACGAGGCTTCGACCTGCGCCTCGTCGGCCACGTCGCAGCGCTGCGCCAGCACGCGCACCTTGTGCGCCTTGAGCATCTTCTCCGCGGCGGCGTTCTTGTCCGGATTGCTGCCCCAGATGACGAGGTCGCAGCCGGCCCGGGCCAGCCCTTCGGCCATGCCCAGGCCGATGCCGCCGTTGCCGCCGGTGACGAGCGCCACCTTGCCGCGCAGCGCGCTCACGGCACGGCCTGCGCCTGGGCCCGGCGCGCCTTGCCCGGCAGCTGCAGCACGGTGGCGATGGTGAACATGAGCGCGACGAAAACGGTGAGGAACACGCCCTGCGCCAGGTGCCGGTCGAGCAGCCAGCCGTAGAACACCGGGGTGACCATCGCGCCCAGGTCGAGGCCCGAGTAGACGAAGCCGTACACCTTGCCGGTCGAGCCGCGCGGCGTGGCGCCGCGCACCAGCAGGTCGCGCGACGGGTTGGTGATGCCGGAGCAGAACCCCGCCAGCGCGAGCACCGGCGCGAGCAGCGCCGGGCTGAGCGCGCCGAGCGCGAGCGAGAGCATCAGCATCCCGGCGCCGAGCATGCCGGCGGCCGCGACCAGGTCGTGGCGCGAGGTTCGCGTGGCGACCCAGCCGCCGGCGAGGATGCCCGCCGCGCCCCCGAGCAGGAACGCGGTCAGCGCCGAAGAGGCGAGTGCGACCGGCGCCGCGTAGAGCGCGGCAAGGCTGGCGACGCCGAAGGTCTGCACCCCGGTGAGCGCAACCGAGAGCAGGAAGAAGAAGAAAAAGCACATCAGCACCGGGGCCGCAGTCAGCACCCGCACCTCCCCGCCCAGGCTCGGCGCTGGCGCGCCCGCCGCGGGGCGGCGCAGTTCTACCGCGATCGCCTCGCGCTGCGTGAGCAGCACGCCGATCATGACGATGCCGAGCGATGCGGCGGCGAGCAGCGCGGCATGCCAGCCCCATGCGGCGGAGATGCCGACGCAGAACAGCGGCGCGAGCGCCCAGCCGAGGTTGCCGCCGATGCCGTGGAAGCTGAACGCGTAGCCCAGGCGCGCGCTGTCGACGCGCGCGTTCAGGATCGCGAAGTCGGCCGGGTGAAACACGCTGTTGCCTACCCCTGCGATCAGCGCCGCGAGCAGCAGCACCGGGTAGGCATGCGCCAGGCCCGCGAGCAGGATCCCGCCCGAGCACAGCGCGAGCCCGCCCAGCAGCACGCGGCGCGCGCCGAAGCGGTCGACTGCGAACCCGGCGAGCGTCTGGCACACGCCCGACATGACGTAGTACAGCGCCGAAACCGCGCCGAGCTCGGCGTAGGACACCCCGAGGTCGGCCTTGATGAGCGGGAACAGCACCGGGATCACGAGCTGGTAGAAATGCGACAGCGAATGCGCGCTCGCGATCAGGCCGATGACCTTGGCGTCCTGGCGCAGTGGGCGGGCGGTGGCGTGCATCCCGCTAGCCTAGCGCAAGTCCGCCGACGAAGCGCGAAACGGCTGCGAGCGTCGCCTCGGGCTGGTCGCGGAACGGGCTGTGGCCGCAACGCTCGAGCTCGACCAGCTCGCATGGGCCCTTGACCTTGAGCGCGATCGCGCGCAGCTGCGCCATGGTGCCGTACTGGTCGTCGCGGCCCTGGATCGCGAGCACCGGGCAGGCCACGCCCGGCAGATACTCCTCGATGTTCCAGTCCAGGAACTCGGGATCGAGCCAGACGTCGTTCCAGAGGTAGAACGAGCGCCGCGGGTCGCGATGGTACTTGCCCAGGCGCTGCGCCAGGTCGGTGGTCTCGAACTCGCGCTTGGCCTGCTCGATGCTGCGGATGCAGACCTCCTCCACGAACACGTGCGGCGCCATCAGCGCCAGTGCGCGCACCGGGTTGCCCGCGCCGGCGTAGATCAGGGCGATCGACGCGCCATCGGAATGCCCGACCAGGACGGGCGCACGGATCCCGCTCTCGGCCAGCACCGCGGGCAGCGCTTCGAGCGCCTCCTCGTGCATGAAGCGCACGCTGCGGCGCGGCTCGGCGAGCACGTCGGAGTGGCCGTAGCCGTAGCGGCTGTAGACCAGCGCCGGGCAGCCCGTGGCCTGCGCCACGCGCAGCGGGAAGTCGCGCCACTGCCGGATCGAACCCAGCCCCTCGTGCAGAAATACCAATGCCGGTTTCGCGGGATCGGCGCCTTCCGGTCCCGGGTCTATCCATTGGTATTCCAGCTTGTGCCCGGCGGCGCTGAGAAACGGCATGCGCGCGAGAATAGCATTCATAATGCGCGCTACGACATGGAACCGGTCGCCTTCGACGCCGCGCTGCGCGCGCGCCTGACCCGGAACCTCGCGCGCAGCGAGCACGCGCCGCTCGCCGAGCGCGGCCTGAAACGCGCCGCAGTGTGCGTCATCGTCACCGACGACGGCCGCGGCGAGGCAGCGCTGGTGCTGACGCGGCGCGCCGAGCGGCTTAGCACGCACTCGGGGCAGTTCGCGCTGCCCGGCGGGCGCCTCGAGCGCGGCGAGAGCGCGCTCGAGGCGGCGCGGCGCGAGGCGCGCGAGGAGATCGGCCTCGAGCTCGCGCCGGAGGATTTTCTCGGGCGCCTGGACGACTACCCGACGCGCTCGGGCTACCTCATCACCCCGCTGGTCGCCTGGTGCGCGCGGACCTCGCGCCTGGTGGCGAACCCGGCGGAAGTGGCGCGAATCTACCGCGTTGCGCTGGCCGATCTGGGCCGGCCCGGGTCGCCCGAGTTCGTCGCCATCCCCGAGTCCGGCCAGCCGGTGGTGCGCTACCCCCTGCTCGGCACCCTGATCCACGCCCCGACGGCGGCGGTGATGTACCAGTTCATGGAGGTCGCCCTGCTCGGGCGCGCCACCCGCGTGGCGCATCTGGAGCAGCCGGTTTGGGCCTGGCGCTAGGCTTTAGTTAGGCTTGGATTCTAGGATCATGATCGAAACCATCCTGCTCAGCGCGGCGCTAAGAGCTCACGACGTCGCGGCGCAGCAGCTGCGCGATGGTACGTGCGGCCGAGACGCGCGCTGAAAGGACGGACGGCCAGACGTGCGCGGACTCCTCCATCGCCCTCGCCGTCCACTGCAGCTGGCGCAGCAGTTCCTCCAGCTCGTCGAAGGCGGCGCCGATGTCGTTGGCGTGGTGTAGAGGCATAGGCGATCTCACGGTCAGAATCTGAACAACGCGCCGACACTGACTACGTCGAAGTCGGATTCGCCCACGGTACTTCCACCAACGCTTTGATACGACTGGTACTCGGCGCGGAAGGCGACCTGCGGCGAAAAGTCGTACCGGCCGCCGACCCCGAACGTGACGTTCGTGTTGGTGTCGCTGCCCGTGAATCCGGCGTTCGACCGCAACTCGGTATTGCCGAGGTAGCCGCCCAGCTTGCCGTAGACGGAGAATCGGTTCTTGAGCGGAAGCGCTCCGACTGCGACCAGCTCCCACACGTTCGCGGTGACCTCGCCGGCGACGCCGAAGCCAGTGGCTCTTACATTGCCGAGATCCTGGTAACCGAGCTCGACCGCAACATTCTGATTGAGCTGGTAGCCGCCGAGGATCCTCCATGCGGTGTCGCTGTCGTTGCAGGTTATACCGGGCAGGATGATCCCGCTGCAGCCGTCCGAGGCGGTGGTCTGACCGATCGAGCCTCCAAGGTAGAACGGGTGCATGCTCTGAGCGGCGGCGGGGATCGCGACCGAAGTGCCGCCAGAGAGAACGAGAACGGCGATGACCGATCTGGCGTTTTTCATTTTCTCTCCTTTCACATGTAATCCCCCTACGGCTTATCTTCGCTTTCTGCGCCGGGGCGCTGTCAATCCGGATCGCACGCTCGTCGCCGGCGGGCGACAGGGCACTGTGTCTTTTACGCCATTTCGCGGCGCCCCCTGTCGGTCGCCGACGACAGAAGTTAGGATTGCTTCATGCACGGTCTCGTTCTAGCCGCTTCGGTCGCTTTGCTCAGCGCACTGGCCCCTGGCACGAGCTTTCGCGATTGCGATGTCTGCCCCGTGATGGTCGTCATGCCGGCGGGCAGCTTCGAGATGGGCTCGCCGGCGGGCGATCCGGCGGCTACCGCGGACGAGCGGCCGCAGCACCGGGTGAGCTTCGCGCGCGCGTTCGCGGTCGCGAAGTACGCCACCACGCGCGCCGAGTTCGCGCGCTTCGTGGCCGAGTCCGGCTACCGGGTCGCCCCGGGCTGCCTGATCCTCAGGGGCGGCGGCTGGATCGACGACCGCCGCGCGGGCTGGCGCCGCCCGGGCTTCGCCCAGACCGAGCGCGACCCCGCGGTGTGCATGAGCTGGAACGACGGCGCGGCCTACGCCGACTGGCTAAGCCGCAAGACCGGGCACTCTTACGCGCTGCTGACCGAGGCGCAGTGGGAATACGCCGCGCGCGCCGGGACCACGACGCCCTACTACTGGGGCACGCAGGCGAGCCGCGCTTACGCCAACTACGGCGCCGAGCGCTGCTGCGCACCGGCGGCCGAGGGCAAGGACCGCTGGCTGAATACCGCGCCCTCGGGCAGTTTTCCGCCCAACGCCTTCGGCCTGTACGACATGCACGGCAACGCCTGGCAATGGATGCAGGACTGCTGGCACCGCAACTATGACGGCGCGCCGGCCGACGGCAGCGCCTGGCTCTCCGGCAGCTGCGTCGACCGCGTCATGCGCGGCGGCTCCTGGAACTGCGGCACCTCGACCATTCGCGCCGCCGAACGAGAGGTGCACGACCTCTCGGGCCGCTACGCGGTGGTGGGGTTCCGCGTCGCGCGCACTGACTGAGCGCTACGCCGGCGCTCGAGCGCCCTCGCCGCGGCCGCGGCGCCACGCCGCCGGCGCGACGCCGAACTCGCGCTTGAAGGCGCGCGTGAACGCGGCCACCGAGCCGAAGCCGGCATCCTCCGCGATCGCCTTGATGGCGCGGTCGGTGTGTCCGAGCGAGTCGGCGGCGAGCCTCAGCCGCCACTGCGACAGATACTGCATCGGCGCCGCACCGGTGCAGCGCGCGAAGTGCTCGACCAGCGCCGTGCGCGAGACGCCGACCGCGCGCGCGAGCGACTCGAGCGTCCACTGCGCGTCGGGCTTGCGGTGGATCAGCGCCAGCGCGCGGCTCACGGTTCCGTCCCTCAGTCCGGCAGTCCAGCCGTGCAGCCCGGGCTGTGTCTCGAGGTAAGCGCTGATCGCGTCCACGAACAGCATCTCCGAGAGCTTGCCGAACACCGCACCGGCGCCGGGCTTGGGCGTCTGGCGCGAGTCGCGCACGGTGCGCTCGAGCAGCGCCGCAGCGTTGCTCGCGCCGACCCCGCACTGCACCAGCCGCGGCAGGTTCCGGACCAGGTGCCCCGACAGTGCCTCGTCGCAGGCGAAGAAGCCGCAGATCAGGCGCGTGCGCGCGCCGCCGCCGCCGTAGCGCACGCGGGCCATCGAGTCGGGCCGGGTAAGCTTCACCGTCATTTCGGTGGTGATCCGCATCGGCTCCATGCCGGGCTGGCTCGAGAGCACGTGCACGTCACCGTGCGGCAGCATGACGACCTCCCCGCCCGCGACGGCCATGGGTTTCTCGCCCTTGACCTGCACGTAGCACTCCCCGTCGGGCACCAGGTGATAGGGGATCACCATCTCCGCGCCGGGCGCCAGGCGCTCAGCGATCGCGGACGGCGGCGGGGTCTGGATCGCCCACGGCGCCGACAGCTCGGCGTCAATATACGCGACGCCGGTCAGTCGGATCACGCGAAGCAATTCGGAAAGCGCGTCCATGGAAGCCGTTCCCCTCCGGTCGCCGGATCAATTTTCCCGTTGGATCGGCTGCGATGCCGGTCGCCGCAATCTTATATCTTCGATGTCATGGAACAAGGGCGCAACCTCGACCTCGCCATCGTCGGCGGCGGCATCGGCGGCGTGATCAGCCTGAAGTACGCCAGGCAGGCCGGCCTCGACGCGCTGCTGTTCGAGCGCAGCGCGCGCATCGGCGGGCTGTGGCGCGACCTGCCGTCCTGGCAGGACATCCAGATCCGCAGGCAAGACTGGACCCTGGGGGACCTGCCGATCGCGGGCGAAGACCAGGCCAGCGTGCTGCGCAACATCGAGGCCTGGGTCGAGCGCTTCGGCCTCGCGCCCTACATCCGCGTCGGCTGCGCGGTCGAGAGCGCGCGCCCTTGCGCCAACGGCTGGACGGTCGCCGCCGGCGGGCAAAGCTACGCCGCGCGCTACCTGATCGCCGCGACCGGCGCCCACAACCGTCCGGTCGTTCCCGGCATCGAGAGGCGCGCCCCGACCCTGCGCGAGTTCCACTCCTCGCGGCTGCCCGATCCCGAGCTGCTGCGCGGCCGGCGCGTGGCGGTGGTCGGCGGCGGCGCCTCGGCCTTCGACCTGCTCGACCTTTGCTTCAAGCGCGGCGCGGCGCAGGTGGACTGGGTCTACCGCTCGATCAAGTGGATGCGGCCCACGCGCGGCCCCAAGTACTTCGGCGCGGACGTGCGCCTGCTGACGCGCCACCAGATGCTCGGCGCGACGCCGGCGAAGCTCAGCCGCTTCGCCGACGCCGACCTGCGCGCCCGCTACGCCAAGGCCGGCATCCCGCACCTGGCGCCCGCGGAGCCGTTCGACATCGAGCGCCACCAGCTCATCCCCGGACGGTCGGCGATGATCGCCAATGCGGACCGCATCGCGCGCCACCGCGCCGAGGTGCGGGCGGTCGAAGGCGCCACGATCGAGCTCTCCAACGGGGAGCGGATCGACGCCGACCTGCTGCTGTGGGGGACCGGCTACGCGGCCGATCTCGGCTACCTCGAAGTGGACGCGCTGTCGGGCGCGACGGACATGAAGCAAGTCGGCCGCAGGATGCGCGCCGTGTTCCGCTCGGCCGACGCGCCGAACCTGTTCCTGCTCGCCCCGGGCGTGCTCGAGACGACCACCGTCACGCCCTGGGCCTACGCGCACGCGGCGAAGTCGATCATGGCGCACATTGCCGGCCGCGCCGAGCTCGACGCGCCGCCCCACCCCGGGATGATCAACCACTGCGACCTGGTGAAGCTCCTCGCGCGGCACGACCGCGCCAGCTACACGCCGGGGGTTTGGTTCCTGAAATACTTGGCCCTGGCGCTGTTCTACCCGAGAGATCGGCCGCTGCCGATTCCGTGATCAGGCGCCCGCCGCGCGGCGCAATGCCGCGCGCGCGAGCAGGCGCGTCGAGTCGAGCACCGGCAGCGGCGAGTTGGCGTCGCTCATGACGAGCGGAATCTCGGTGCAGCCGAGCACCACCGCGTCGCAGCCCTCGCCCTTCATGCGGCCGAACACCCGCTGGAAGAAGTCCACCGCCTCGGGCCGGAACACCCCGCACACCAGCTCGTGCATGATGATGCGGTTCATCTCCTCGCGTTCGGCCGCCTCCGGCACGACGTGCTCCAGCCCGAGCGCCGCCAGCTTCTGCGGATAGACCTCGCTCTCGAGCAGCCAGCGCGTTCCGCTCAAACCGAGGCGGCGGAACCCCTGCGCCGAGGCCCGTTCGGCGACGACTTGCGCGATGTGCAGCCACGGCAGCGGCGAGCGCGGCAGCACCCAGGGCAGCGCCTGGTGGATCGTGTTGTCGGGGCAGATCAGGAACTGCGCGCCAGCTTTCGCCAGCTTGTCCGCGGCCAAGAGCATCAGCTCGCCCACGCCCTGCCAGTCGCCGCGGTAGATGCGCTGCATGTAGTCCGCCAGCGAGTGCGTGTGCAGCGACACTTCGGGATGCGCGTGCGCCGCGCCCAGCAGCGCCGGGCCCTCGACGCAGATCGTCCTGTAGCACAGCGCCGCGCCCTCGGCGGAGCAGGCGACGATGCCGATGTGTTGCGGCATGCGGACCTCTTCTAAGCATCGAACCGGGGCTGTACAGTGCGCCCTGTGAGCGCACCCGATCAAGACGGCTTCCGGCAGCTCTGGCCGATTCTATTCCTGCAGCGCGACCTGCCCGCGCCCGGACCGGCGAGCGCCTGGCTGCGCCAGTGCATCCACAAGACGGCGACCGACTACTGCCGCCGCGCCGGCATGCGCTACCCGATCGACTGGAGCCTGCACGGCTGGGCCAACGTCAACCGGCTGGGCGACTACCACGACCTGCACAACCACCCGCACGCCTACCCTCGCGGACGCGCCGCGCGTGAGCATCAGCTACAACCTGATGCTCAAGGATCCGGGCAAGTATCTGCCGCCCCAGGACTGACCTGCGGGTGCTCGCGCAAGCGGGCGGCCACGAAGTCCACAATATCGCGCGGCAGCTCGGCGGCCTCCGCGAGGAAGCGCTCTACTACCTCCGCCGCCTCGAACGGGCCGTCGGCGAGCAGGATCGGGGACTGCTTCACCACGCCCGCGTTCTCCCCGTCGTCCACCCGCTCGTGCACGAAGCCCTGGCCCGCCTTCCAGCGGATCGCGTGC